>Ga0126377_10004647_pt1 | contig 10030 bp, 6 predicted proteins | sample PanSoiMetPlot_22_FD_92647 | JGI IMG/M metagenome (GOLD analysis project Ga0126377, IMG submission 92647) | Tropical forest soil microbial communities from Panama - MetaG Plot_22 | ecosystem: Environmental > Terrestrial > Soil > Tropical forest > Bulk soil | place: Panama | collected 2016-02-17 | reverse complement strand
CGGCGGCAAGCTTTACGTCAAAGCCGAGCCGATCGCGGCGGCGCTGAGCTGGATGACCCTCAGGCCGGTAAAGCTGCAACTGTCGATCAGCGAAAGTTTCAAAACCGTCACGCGCCATCCCGCGCGGGTAACGCTTAAAACCGGCGTGAGCAAAGATGGCAAGCTGGTCGCGCGCGACTGCCAAGTTTACTTGGACACTGGCGCCTACGCGGATGCGGGGCCGCGCGTCACCCAGAAAGCAGGTTATCGCGCGCTGGGGCCATACAATATCCCATTCGCGAAAGTCGAAGCCTATGGAGTGTACACGAACACAGTTCCGGCTGGCGCGTTTCGCGGCTTCGGCGCCCTTCAAGTTACCTGGGCCTACGAGTCGCAGATGGACATGATCGCCGAACGCCTCGGTATCGACCCGCTGGAATTTCGCATCAAAAATTTACTCAAGAGGGGCGATCTCTATACGGTTGGCGATACGCCGGTGGATTGCGATCTCGCGGAAGGCTTGCTCAAAGTAGCCGACGCGATCAGATGGAAGGAGAAGAGCCGTAACCCCAATCGCGCCAAAGGCATTAGCTGCTGCATGAAAGACGCGGGTGGCACTTACAAAGTCGCCGGCGCTACGGTCAAGATGTCCTCCGACGGCAGCGTCATGCTGCTTACGGGTACGGTCGAAGCCGGCCAGGGGCCGCGTACGGCATTAAGTCAGATCGTCGCTGAAGAACTTGCCTTATCGTTAGACCAGATCGGCGTCGCCCAACTCGACACGGATGTGACGCCTTACGACATTTCAACCAGCGCGAGCAGCTCGACGGTAGTCATGGGCACCGCGGTGCAGCGCGCGGCGCAGGACGCCAAGAAACAACTGCTCCAGTGCGCCGCCAAGGTTCTAAAGCAAAAGCCCGATAGTATCGCGCTCAAGGATGGTCAGGTGGTTACGAAGAAAGGGCAACGCCTTTCCTACGGCAAAGTGATCGTCGATTACTTCGGCAGTAAAGCCGGTGAAATCATCGGTAAAGGCCTGTATAAGGATAAGCGCAGCGCCAAAGCAGTGCTCGGCTCGACAACCACGTTCTGGGAAGTCGGCTGGGGCGGCGTCGAAGTCGAAGTCGATCCGGACACCGGCGTGGTCAATTTGATAAAATATATTTCCGCCTGCGACGCTGGCAAGGCGATCAATCCGGAACAGTGCGTCGGCCAAGACGAAGGCGCAGTGATGTTCGGCATCGGCCACACTTTTATGGAAGAGATGATTTATGAGGATGGCCAGTTGCTAAACGGCAATTTGGTCGATTACCGTGTGCCGACTTTCCGCGATGTGCCGGATACGCTCGACTCGATTCTCATCGAGAACGGTAATGGTCCGGGGCCTTTCGGCTCAAAGGGAATAGGTGAAGGAGGCCTGCTGCCGGTAGCGTCCGCAGTTGCCAATGCAGTGTCGCGCGCAGTGGGAGTTCGAATTCAAGAATTGCCGCTCACGCCGCCGAAGATTTGGCGTGCGCTGCAGGCGAAGATTTAGCTCATCGATAACTTTAAGTAATCACAACGGCTACTTGAGATTAAAGTTCAAGGACTTCACCGCATTGTTTGCAGGTCGCTAGCGCCGGGTCGGCGCGAAGCGAGTTTGTGGCCTTGCTCACCGCATCGCCGGGATCGTCAAAGCGGACTTCGGTTTCGTAGAGTTTGTTGCCGCATTTTTCGCACGGCCAGATGAAGCGGTCGATTTCTTCTTTGCCCCGCTTGCGTTCTACCACATACGTCCACGACCCGTCCGCGCGGCGCGGCGAGTGCGGTAGGTTTTTCGGCAGCAGAAAAATATCACCTGCCTTGAGCACCGCCAGCTCATGTGTGTTATCCTTTAGGTAGTGCAAGTTAAGCTCGCCTTCGAGCTGGTAAAAAATTTCATCACCGGGATTGACGTGATAGTCTTTGCGCTGGTTCGGACCGCGGGTCACGAAGGCGATGAAGTCGGAGTCCTGCCAGATCACTCGCCGTTGGCCCCAGTTACTGCGATTTTCATCGATCCATTTTTGCAGATTGAAGCCGTGTAGGTGTGGAAACATACATCCTCCGTCCTGACGTTGGCCACTATAGAATTGCGTCGGGGCCGGAATCAAGTTAAATCAACAGCGTGCTAACCGTGCGCAAACAATCGGTCGCTTTGAAAAGCGGCTGGATCGGACTGATCTCCGATACTCACGGGCTGGTTCGCCCGGAGGCGTTAGCGGCGTTGAAGCGCTCGGAGTTGATCATACATGCCGGCGACATCGGCAATCCAGAGGTGTTAGCATCGCTGAGTGCCATCGCACCGGTGCTGGCGATTCGCGGAAATAATGATCGCGAGAAGTGGGCGCGGCAGTTGCCCGATGTTTTACGTCTCCGGATCAACGGAGTCAAGCTTCACGTCATCCATAACCTCCGCGAGCTCGAGCATGGCCCGGTTTCAAATGGTATCCGGGCCGTGATCAGCGGCCACTCGCACAAGCCGAGTATCGTCGAACGAGAACAAATCCTGTTTATCAATCCAGGCAGCGCGGGACCGCGGCGCTTTAAGTTGCCAGTTGCCGTGGGAAGGATTTTTGTTAGGGGTCAAACTCTGCGGGCGCAAATCCTGGAACTGAAGATTCAATCATGAACTCGATTGACATTCGCAATCTCGCGCGCTAAATACGATCTGTACCTTTTAAGCCGATCCTGCGAGGTCGGGAAAGGGCGTATGACAAAATTTAAATTCATTATTGCGCCACTCAAAGACCCTCTCGATAACACCGAGGGGGTCTTTTTTTATGGCTGAAGAGAAAACCATTCTGTTGGAACGCGACGAGTTGGGCCGGACGATCAGCCGCATGGCGCACGAGATCGTCGAGAGAGCTACGACGCCAAACGAAGTGGCACTGATCGGCATTCGCTCCCGCGGCGTGCATCTGGCGCGTCGGTTGGCCCGGAGGATCCAGGAGATAGAGAAAATCGCGCCACCGGTGGGCGTCATTGATGTGACGCCGTTCCGCGATGACCGAGCACAGGAGCAAGACTCGCCGGCTATCGGCGCTTTCGAAGTTCAAATCGCCGTCGACGAGAAAACCGTGGTGCTGATCGACGACGTGATTTTTCGCGGCCGGACGATTCGCGCGGCGCTGGAAGCGGTGGAACGGCTCGGCCGGCCCAAGCGAATTCTCGTCGCCGTTCTGATCGACCGCGGCGCGCGGGAGCTGCCGATTCGCGCCGATATCGTCGGCAAAAATGTCGATGCGAGCGACGGCCAGAGAGTGAATGTTTTATTGGAAGAGTCTGACGGCGTCGATCAGGTGACAATTGCCCATTGGCAAGGACGGACCACGAGCTGAGATGCGTAGCTTGATTTCCATCGCCGACTTGACCAACGACGAGATCGAAGAGATCTTTTTACTGGCCGATGCAGCGCAGAAACTGCGCGCCGAGCAACCAGCCCGCGGCCAGATCATGGCGACGCTTTTCTACGAGCCAAGCACGCGGACGCGGTTTTCCTTTGAGTCGGCAATGCAGCGTTTGGGCGGTTCGGTGATCAGCTGCTCGGACATGAGATCTTCCTCCGCGGTGAAGGGCGAAACGCTTGCGGATACGGCAAAGGTCGTTTCCGCCTATGCCGACGTCTTGGCGGTGCGGCACAATTGGGATGGCGCCGTGCAGGCGATGGTCGAGCATGCCGACGTGCCGGTGATCAACGCCGGCGACGGCGGCCACGAGCACCCGAGCCAGACGCTTTGTGATCTCTACACGCTGCGTAAGGAGAAGGGCGGTCTTAAAGGTTTGACGGTGGTCGTGTGCGGCGACCTCAAAAATGGCCGGACGATTCATTCCTTGGTTTTTGCATTGGCGCGCTTCGGCGCCAATGTCGTGACGTTGGCGGCCAACGGCATGGAGCTGCCGCAGTATGTCATCGAGCGATTGGAGCGAGAATACGATTACGCCCTAGCGCCGGTGGCGGCTGACGATCTGAATGCCGTTGTCACCGAAACCGACGCGCTCTATTTGATGCCCAAACAGCCGCACCAGCTGGCGCTCTTCACTCAAGTCGATCAGGTGATTCAGGCGCGTTTGAATACTCTGGCCTCCGGCTTGCGCTACGATGCTTTTTACATGACTCGCAAACAAAAAGAGCGCATGAAAGAAGGGACTACCGAGGGAAGCTACCCGACCATCGGTCCTGAGTTTTTGCGCCAGCAACACTTTAAAGACACAGTCGTCATGCATCCGTTGCCGAGGGTCGACGAACTGTCGCCCGAACTGGACAAGGATCGGCGCGGCATTTATTTCAAGCAAGCGGCTTACGGCGTGCCGGTGCGCATGGCGCTGCTCAAGTTTCTCTTCGACCGCCGCGGCGCGAAACCAACCAGCGCGAGCCCCCGTTCGCGAGCGTATGAGAGCCCCGAAGAGCTTGGACCGCAATGCCGCAATCTCAACTGCGTGACGTTGAAGGAGCCGGCATCGGCGCGCAAGCGTTTCGAAGTGCTCTTTGCGGGAGAGATAGGCACCTTGATTCTCGCTTGCGCCTATTGCGATCATCGCTTCAAAGTCGAATTCATCGGTCATGTCGCGTCGAAGCGCTATTGCGCTTATGATCAGGCCTTTGCCGAAACCACCCGTGGCTGGCTGCAAAACCACCAGCTGGCGATTTTTGACTCGATCAAAGCGGCCGAGGAGATGGGCTACGAGCCGTTTAAGAGCGGCCCGCAACGCGCGCTGATGAACGAAGCCGAAATTAAAAATGCTCTGAGCGCAATGAGCGAGCAAATCCTACGTGAGTGTCGCGATCCCGATCGCTTGCTGATTCTCGGCGTGCGCAGTGCCGGTTCGCAGCTGGCGCAACGGATCGCGCTGGAAATCGAAACCCGGCGGGGGCGAAAAGTAGAGCTGGGTGAGATCGAAATCTACGGCTCAGGGGATGAGTTGCGACGAGTTGCGCCGGCCGAGCCAGATGCTGCGCCATTGACTCTCAAGAACCGTGAAGTGATCTTGGTCGATGACGTGGTCCATACCGGGCGCACCGTCAAAAGTGCGCTCAGCATCATCTTTCGCTCGGGCCGGCCGCAATCGGTGCGCTTGGCGGTATTGGTCGACCGCGGCCATCGGGAAGTGCCGGTGAAACCGAATTATGTCGGCAAGAATATTCCGAGCTCGGACCAGGACCGGGTGCGAGTGAAGCTGCGCGGTGTCGAGCAGGAAGAGCGCGATCAAGTGGTGATCTATTCGATCATGACTCCGGTTGCCAGCTCGCACTTGTCGATCGGGGGCGATGAGAAAACGGCGGTTCCATAACTCCATGAAAGCGATCTTGGCACTGGCGGATGGTAAGTACTTCGAAGGCATTGGCTTCGGCGCCGAAGGCGAGGCGGTGGGCGAAGTTGTCTTCAACACCAGTATGACCGGTTATCAGGAGATCCTCACCGATCCGTCTTACGAGGGCCAGCTAGTCGCGATGACCTATCCTCAGATCGGCAACACTGGGGTCAACGCCGAAGATGTCGAGTCGCGCAAGCCTTTTGTGCGCGGCTTCATCGTCAAAGACTACACAGCCTCACCGAGCAACTGGCGCGCCACGCAGCCGCTGCACGAATACATGAGAGCCAATGGCATTGTCGGGATTTGGGGCATCGACACGCGCGCGCTGGTGCGCCATCTGCGCGACGAGGGCGCGCAAGAAGGTATCATTTCGACGATGGACGGGAATCCGGTTGAGCTCGTCGCCAAAGCAAAGGCATCGCCTGGACTAGTCGGTACGGATCTTGTGCGCAACGTTTCCTGTACCGATGCCTACGATTGGAACGAAGGCAAGTGGGAACTCGGCGGTGGTTACAAGCGGCGGCCTGGGAACGAAGCGACGAAACGGCGCGGCAAAGCGAGTTTCGCTGCGCCCGGCTTCTTCGTGGTCGCCTATGATTTCGGCATCAAGTACAACATCTTGCGCAATCTCGCCGACTCAGGCTGCCGCGTCCGGGTCGTGCCCGCAGGGACGCCGGCCGAAGACGTCTTAGCTTTGAACCCCGATGGCATCTTTCTCTCCAACGGTCCCGGCGATCCCGATGCGGTACCTTACGCAAAAGAAAACGTGCAAAAATTGATTGGCAAGAAACCGATCTTCGGCATTTGCCTTGGCCATCAAATCATGGGCCTGGCCCTGGGCGGCAAGACATTCAAGCTTAAGTTCGGCCATCATGGCGGCAATCAGCCGGTGCTAGACTTGACCACGCGCAAAGTCGAAATCACCGCGCAGAATCATGGCTTTGCCGTCGATGCAGATTCACTCGCGGGCTCCGCGGAAGTGACCCACATCAATCTGAATGACAACACAGTGGAAGGGTTGGCGCACCGCGAGCTACCGATTTTTTCCGTACAGTATCACCCGGAATCCTCTCCCGGGCCGCACGACGCCAACTATTTGTTCAAGCGGTTTACCGAAATGATGGCCAAGCATCGAGGCTCGTGACGAATCATGCCCAAACGCACCGACATCCGCTCTGTTCTGCTCATTGGCGCCGGGCCGATTATCATCGGCCAGGCTTGCGAATTCGATTACTCCGGCACGCAAGCGCTCAAAGCGCTCAAAGAAGAAAGTTACCGCGTCATCTTGGTCAACTCGAATCCAGCGACGATCATGACCGATCCGGAGTTCGCCGACCGCACTTACATTGAACCGATCACGACCGACGTCGTCGAAAAAATCATCGCCAAGGAACGGCCCGACGCGATCTTACCAACACTCGGAGGTCAGACGGCGCTTAATCTCGCCATCGATCTCGCTGACAAGGGGATCCTCGAGAGCTATGGCGTCGAAATGATCGGGGCCAAATTGGAGTCGATTAAAAAAGCGGAAGATCGAGACCGGTTCAAAGAAGCGATGCGCCGTATTGGTCTGGATCTTCCTCGAAGCGGTTACGCGCGCAGTATGCGCGATGCCATGCGGATTCAAAATCGGCTCAACTTCCCGGTGATTATCCGAGCGTCCAGGACGTTAGGCGGCACCGGCGGTAACTTCGCCTACAACGCCGAAGAATTCAAAGACGTTGTGCAGGCTGGCCTGAGCATTTCACCCGTACACGAGGTGTTGATCGAAGAATCAGTGCTGGGTTGGAAGGAATTTGAGCTGGAAGTAATGCGCGATCATAAAGATAACGTCGTGATCATCTGTTCTATCGAGAACGTCGATCCGATGGGCGTGCACACTGGCGACTCGATCACGGTGGCGCCGGCGCAAACGCTCACGGACAAAGAGTATCAAATCATGCGCGACGCTTCGTTGCGCGTCATCCGCGAGATCGGCGTCGACACCGGCGGATCGAATATCCAATTCGCCGTAAACCCAAAAGACGGTCGCATGGTGGTGATCGAAATGAACCCGCGCGTGTCGCGGAGCTCGGCGCTAGCAAGCAAAGCGACCGGGTTTCCCATCGCTAAGATCGCGGCGAAGCTGTCAGTCGGCTACACGCTCGATGAAATTCGCAACGATATCACGCGCGAAACCCCTGCGAGCTTCGAGCCGACTATCGATTACGTCGTGACCAAGATTCCGCGCTTCACTTTTGAGAAATTTCCCCAGGCCAAGGATTTGCTCACGCCGCAGATGAAGTCCGTAGGGGAGGCGATGGCGATCGGGCGGACCTTCAAAGAGTCACTGCAAAAGGCCATGCGCTCGCTGGAGATCGGCTCTTTTGGGTTCGAACCCAAAGTCGACTTGTCGGATGCCGGGAAGCAAGAGTCGCTGAACATCCTTTGTGAAAAACTGCGTCAGCCCAACGCTGCGCGTCTGTGGTATGTCGGCGACGCCTACCGTGTCGGCATGACTACCGAGGAGATTTTCCGGCTATCGGCGTACGATCCTTGGTTTCTCGAGAGGATTCGCGAGCTGATCGTCACAGAGGGTGAGATTACAAGCTTCGCCGGCAAAAGTGTCGAACTCGAAGCGCCAAAGCTGCGCGGCTGGAAGCAGGAGGGCTTTTCCGATGCGCGCATCGCGAAGCTCACCGGGACGACCGAAGCCGATGTTCGACAGATTCGCAAAGGCAAGGGTATTGAAGCGGTATTCAATTCCGTCGATACTTGCGGCGCGGAGTTTCAGGCATTCACGCCGTATCTCTATTCCACCTACGAGGGCGAAGACGAGTCCAAGCGCACCGAGCGAAAAAAAATCATGATTCTCGGCGGCGGACCAAACCGCATCGGCCAAGGGATCGAGTTCGACTATTGCTGCGTGCACGCCGCTTTTGCGTTGAGAGATGAAGGCTTCGAGACGATCATGGTTAACTGTAACCCGGAGACGGTAAGCACGGACTACGATACTTCAGACAAACTCTACTTCGAGCCGCTGACGATGGAAGAGGTGATGAACATCGTCGATCGGGAGCGACCGGAGGGCGTCATCGTGCAGTTCGGCGGTCAGACGCCGCTCAAGCTTGCATTGCCGTTGGAGCGCGCTGGCGTACCGATCATCGGCACTTCTCCTGATAGCATCGACTTGGCCGAGGATCGCCAACGTTTCGCTGAATTGATCAACAAGCTTGGCATTAAGCAGCCGGAAAACGGTATCGCGCGCTCCTTCGATGAAGCATTTAGGGTTGCTGAGAGGCTGGGGTATCCGGTATTGGTCCGTCCGTCATACGTGCTCGGCGGGCGCGCCATGCAAATTGTCTATGACAGCGCTGCACTAAAAGACTACATGACCCATGCGGTCTCGGCGTCCCCTGAGCATCCCGTGTTGATCGATAAATTTCTCGACGCCGCCATTGAGATCGACGTCGACGCCCTCGGCGACGGCGAAGATTACGTCATCGGCGGCATCATGGAGCACATCGAGCGCGCCGGCGTTCATTCGGGCGACAGCGCGTGCAGCTTGCCGCCAAAGTCGATCGGCCAGGAGGTCCGAGATGAGATTCGCCGGCATACGATTGCTTTAGCCAGAGCCCTCAAGGTCTGTGGTCTGATGAACGCCCAATTCGCCGTGCAAGATAAAAACGTCTTCGTTCTCGAAGTGAATCCGCGCGCGTCGCGCACGGTGCCGTTCGTCAGTAAAGCCATCGGCGTGCCGTTGGCCAAGCTGGCTGCTCGCGTCATGGTCGGTAAAAAACTCAAAGATCTCGGGCTCACCGAAGAAGTTTCGCCGAAACATATCTCTGTTAAAGAAGCGGTGTTTCCGTTCAATAAGTTTCCCGGTGTCGATACCCTGCTCGGTCCGGAGATGAAATCCACCGGCGAAGTGATGGGCATCGATTGCTCGTTCGGCATCGCCTTTGCCAAGGCGCAGCTCGGCGGCGGCATGCGTTTGCCCAAACGCGGCCGAGTGTTCATTAGCGTGCGCGATGAGGACAAAGCGAGCGTCGCGCCGATCGCGGAGAAGCTCAATCGTACGGGCTTTGAAATCGTTGCCACGCGTGGCACAGCGGCTTATTTCCGAGCGCGCGGCATTCCCGCCGAAGTCGTCAAGAAGGTTCAAGAAGGAAGCCCGCATATTGCCGATCGGATTAAGAAGGGCGAGATTGCGATGGTGATCAATACGCCGGCAGACGCGCATTCGCAGGCGGACTCCTACGCTATCCGTCGCTGCGCTCTGGATTATCAAGTGCCGTATTTTACGACGATCGCCGGAGCCGACGCGGCCGCCGAGGGAATTGAGTATCTGAACCGAAGCGAGTTCGATGTTAAAGCTTTGCAGGACTATGGCGCGCCGCTTGCTTAATCGTGCTTTTGGTTCGTGTTTGTCCGACAAATAAAACCGCTGTCCGTTCCAGGAGCCGAAGCATTTTGAGCGGGTACGCTTGACGGGGAGCAATCTGATGATAATCGCTGCCTCCAACCCTCCAAGCAATGTTACCCATCAGAACCGCGCTATCAGTGTGCGTGATTGCCTGCGCGCGCTGGAGACCCCGATTCAGTTCTTGAAAAGCGTCGGACCGAAACGCGCCAAACAGTTGAAGTCGGCGGGCTTGAGCACGGTTGAAGACTTGCTCTATCACTTGCCGTTTCGCTACGAGGATCGGCGTGAAATTAAAAAGATTAACGCGGCGGT
>Ga0126377_10004646_pt1 | contig 10031 bp, 7 predicted proteins | sample PanSoiMetPlot_22_FD_92647 | JGI IMG/M metagenome (GOLD analysis project Ga0126377, IMG submission 92647) | Tropical forest soil microbial communities from Panama - MetaG Plot_22 | ecosystem: Environmental > Terrestrial > Soil > Tropical forest > Bulk soil | place: Panama | collected 2016-02-17 | reverse complement strand
GACTTCTGCTCGGCCGCAGCGCAATTATCGGCCTGAGCGTCAAGACAGCGGAGCAGGCGAGAGCGGCGCCGCTCGAACTTCTCAACTATGTCGCAATCGGCGGTGTTTACGGCACCACCTCGAAGGAGAATACGAAGGCGCCGATCGGAATCGAGGGCTTGCGCGTCATCGCCGACACCATCCGCACGCGAAAAGCGAATTTTCCGATCTGCGCCATTGCGGGAATCAATACGACGAACGCCGCGGATGTGATCGCGGCGGGCGCCGACGGCGTTGCCGTCATTTCGGCGTTGTCGCTGGCGCCCGATCCGGCAAAAGCCGCGCAGGATCTACGCGCGGTGGTGGATGGTGCCCTGGCGCGGCGAGGGCGATCATGACCGCGATCGCCGTCACCATTGCGGGCTCGGATTCTGGCGGCGGCGCAGGCATTCAGGCCGACCTGAAGACATTCGGGGCGCTCGGCGTCTATGGCGCATCGGTGATCGTGGCGCTGACGGCGCAGAACACGCAGGGCGTAACCGGAATTCACGACGTGCCGACTGATTTCATCAGGGCGCAAATGGATGCCGTCTTCTCCGACCTTTCCGTTGACGCTGTGAAAATCGGCATGCTGTCGCGGGCCGCAAGCATCGAGACGGTGGCAAAAGGCCTGGCGGATCACGGTGCCAAGAACATCGTTCTCGATCCGGTCATGGTCGCGACCTCGGGCGACCGCCTTCTGGCCGCGGACGCGGTCGATGCCTTGCGCAGACTTCTAATTCCGCGCGCCGTTGTTATTACGCCCAATCTGCCGGAGGCGGCCGCTCTTGTCGGGGCGTCGCCGGCGCGTAATGAGAAGGAAATGGAAATCCAGGCGCGCGAGTTGCTCGCGCTCGGCGCGCGTAATGTGCTGATCAAGGGTGGCCACGACACGAGTGACGACAGTGTCGATCTCTTGATCGGGCAGGGCGACGTCGTACGGCTTTCGGCCAAACGCATCGCCACAAAAAATCTGCACGGCACCGGCTGCACTTTGTCGTCGGCGATCGCAGCCGGGCTAGCCAAGGGCCTGGACCTCAAGGAGGCGAGCCGACAGGCCAAGGTCTACGTCACCGGTGCGATTGCTGCCGCCGCTACGCTCAAGATCGGTCATGGCCACGGACCGCTGCATCATTTCTATCAGTCAGGGAGAGACGCATGACCACCCGCCGCGATTTCACCATTGGCGCCGGCCTCGCCGCCGGCGTGCTCGCCGCACCTGCGGTCGCACGCGCGCAAACGCAGAGATGGCGGATGGTCACGTCCTGGCCGAAGCGACTGCCGGGGCCGGGAATGTCGGCCGAACGTATCGCCGACCGCATTCGTGCGTTGTCGGGTGGAAGGCTCGACATCACCGTCCACGCCGCCGGTGAAATTGTCCCGGCATTCGAGGTGCTGGGCGCGGTCGGAAACGACGTGGCGGACATGGGCCATACCGCATCATTTTACTGGCAAGGCAAGATGCCGGCGGCCTCCTTCTTCACCACGGTGCCATTCGGCCTGACGCCGAATGAGCACGTCGCATGGGTCGATGCCGGCGGGGGGCAGGCGCTCTGGGATGAACTCTATGCGCCGTTCGGCGTGAAGCCTTTCATGGGCGGCAATACCGGCGTCTGCATGGGCGGCTGGTTCCGGCGCGAGATCAAAGGCCTTGCCGACCTGCGCGGGCTGAAACTGCGCACGCTTGGGCTCGGCGGCGAGGTCTACCGCCGTCTCGGCGTCACCCCCCAGACGACGCCACCGGCCGAAATTCTCGTGAGCCTGCAATCTGGCGTGATCGACGGCGCCGAGTTCGTCGGCCCGGGTACTGACATCGCGCTCGGCCTCTATCGTGTCGCCTCTTCTTATTACTATCCCGGTTTCAACAAGCCGAATGGCACCGGCGAATGTATCGTGTCGCTGAAATCCTGGAACGCTCTTTCCGACGACCTCAAGGCGATCATCGCGCATGCCTGCGCGACCGAGGCCAACTACGCGCTCGCCGAAATGGAGCGGCTCAACGCCCAGGCGCTCGCAGCGCTCGTGAACGAGCACAAGGTGAAGCTTGCGGCGTTCCCTGAAGATCTTATTACGGCCGCGCGCAAGCAGGCCGACGATGTGCTTGGCGAACTTGCGGGCAAGAGTGCCATCACCGGCAAGGTGCACGCATCTTATGCGGCATTCCGCGAGCGGACGGCGCCCTGGTCGCGCGTGTCGATCGAATCCGTATTGCGCGCACGGGGGGCGTGAGGCTTTTATAGCCTGGCAAGTCCGTAGCCGGAGTTCGTTCGCATGGATGCCAAGCTGGAAGAGCTATCCTTCACCTATTTTCCCGAGAACTACCGCTGGTCGCACGGCCTGCTGATCGGCCTCAACATGGCTCCCTGGGGCGGCGCCGAGATCGGTGAGGTCAATCGCGTCGGACTGCGTCTGAGGAACCGCATCGGCGATGACGATGCGTGGTTCCGGGAATGGGCGCGCGAAGCGCGCAAGGTGGAAGACGCCGGCCGGCAACGCATCGCCGAAGGCTTCACCACCAGCGGCGCGCAATACCTGCATCGCGCCAGCGCCTACTATCACGTCGGCGAGCGCTTTCTGCAGCCGAAGAGCAAGGAAGGGCTCGATGCCTATATGCGCGGTGTTGTGTGCTTCCGCGACGCGGCCAAGTATATCAAGTGGCCGCGCATGGAGCATGTCGAGATTCCATATGACGGCGCCAGCCTGCCGGCCGTTTATGTGCATGCGGAACCGGCGAACGCATCAGGCAAGGTGCCTGCCGTGGTGTTTTTCGACGGCCTCGATGTGACGAAGGAGATCCAGTATTTCAAAGGCGTGGCCGACCTCGTGGCGCGCGGCATTGCCTGCCTTATCGTGGACGGGCCGGGGAACGGCGAAAGCATCCGGTTTCGCAATCTCTACCTGAGGCCTGATACCGAGCACTATGCGACGCCGGTCTTCGATTATCTTGCCTCGCGCCCGGAGGTCGATGCCAAGCGCATCGGCGTGATGGCGATCAGTCTCGGCGGCTATTACGCGCCGCGCGCGGCGGCGTTCGAGAAACGCTTCGCATGCTGCCTCGCCTGGGGCGCACAGTGGGACTACCAGAAGATCTGGCGCGACCGTTTCGAACGCCTGGCGCGCGCCGACACGCCGTCGCTCTCGGTCGCGCACCAGCACATCGCCTGGGTCCTCAACGTGAAAACACAGGACGAGGTGCTCAGGCACCTCGAGCCGTTCAAGCTCGACCGCGTCGTTCAGAAGATCAGCTGTCCGTTCCTGATGCTGCACGGCGACGGCGACGAGCAGATTCCGCTGAGCGAAGCGCAGAAATGCTTCGATGCCGTCGGCTCAAAGCAGAAGACGATGAAAGTCTTCACGCGCGAGGAGGGCGGCTACCACCACTGCCAGATCGACAACCAGAGCATCTGCTCGGCTTATATGTGGGACTGGCTCGAACAGGTTCTGCAGCCCGCACGGTGACGCTTTCGGCTAGTCCTTGTCACTAAATACATTCGGCGCCATCATTTGCATGACGTACGTGCCGCTCGGCACGGCGCGATCTCGCTCAGTACGACGATTATCCTGGGAGACGAATGATGTTCGCTTCACGTTTCATCTTCGCGCTCGCGGCCGCTGGCGCGCTGGTTTCAGCGGCCGAAGCGCAAAACACCACCGCCCCGTCACGGTGGGGGCAAGGCGACGAAATCGGGATGGCCAATACGCTCGGCTCCGCCACGTGGCAGCGTTGCGCGCAATCTCTCGCAAACCCTCGATCCAAATCGTATGAAATTTCACACCTGCGCTCGAATACCATGCCGCAATCACCTTTCGGCGTGCCGCTGCGCGACAAGTATCGGCCTACGGTTGGCATTCCGGGCACCGTCCATGCCTTCAACGGCGAGGAAACAGTGAGCGGAGAGCCCGGCGCCCAGGGCACCCAGATGGACGCCATTGGGCATTTTGCGGTGCTGCCCGAACCCTGGGACGGCAAGGGCGACTTCCCGGCTGACAAGGCCCGCTATTACGGCGGCTACAAGCAGTCCGACATCAAGCCCACACCAGACTCCCCCCTGCAGAAACTTGGCATCGAGAAAGTGCCACCGATCGTCACCACCGCGGTGCTGCTCGATGCAAAGACGTTTCTAGGCAAGGGCGCTGCGATGAAGCCGGGCGACACCGTCACCGCCAAGGACATCGAGGGAATGCTGCAAGCGCAAGGGCTGCAAAATCGCGGGTTGCTGCCCGGCGATGTGCTCTACATTTACACCGGCTGGGGCGACAACTGGAAAGATCCCGACACCGAGAAATTCTACTACACCAAGGGTCCCGGGCTCGCTTACGACGCCGCCAAATACATCGAAGACAAGCAGGTCGTCCTGCTCGCGCTCGACAACCCATTTACCGATCCGGTGGCGGACGGCTTCCTCCAGGGCAAGGCGGGCCCACCGGCCGGCACGCCTCCAAACACCCCGTTCGCCATCCATCACCACAATCTGACGCAAGCGGGGATCTATCAGATTCAGAACGCCAATCTCGGCGCGCTTGCCAACGATAAGGTCTGGGTATCCTGCACAATGATTTTGCCGCTGCGCGCTCAGGGCAACTCAGGTTCGCCAGTCCGCCCTGTCGCCATCGGGGCGCCGGCGCAATAAGTGGAGTCCAACAACAATGGCTACATCGGGCCCTGAATATTATTGTCCCGAACGACCTGGCCCCAGCGCGCGATCTCGCTCTTGAGCAGTGCACGCGCGGCGGCCACCGTGCGCTGGTCCTTCGGATAGGGCGACACGCCGGTATCGGCCCACGACTTCACAATCGCTGGATCGGCAATGATCTCCTGCAGCGTGGCATTAAGCTTGTTGACGACGTCATCGGGCGTTCCGCCCGGCGCGAACAGCGCGTGCCAGTAAAGAATTTCGAGCTTGGGCCCGAAGGCTTTCACAAAGCTGTCGGCGGTCGGCAGTTCGGGTGATTTCTCCTGAGCAGTGATGCCATAGGCCTTCACTTGGCCCGCCTTGACCTGCTGTACCACCGACTGCGGCGTCGCGAAAAAAAGATCGACATGGCCTCCGGCAATGTCCTGCAGGGCGGGTGCTGCACCGCGATAAGGGATAAGGTCGACCTTGATCTTGGCCTCCTGCGCCAGCAGCGAGGTGGCAAGGTGGCCGGTTGCACCGACACCTGGCGTGGCTGCCTTCAGTGTCTCCTTTTTCATCAGCGCCATCAGCTCGGTGAGGTTGTTGGGCTCGAGCGTCTTGCGTCCAACCAGCACCAGCGGGTTGTTGTTGATGAAGATGATCGGGATGAGGTCCTTCTCGGTGTCGTAGTTCACGTTCTTGTAGAGCGCGACGTTCGCCGAAATCTGCAAGTTGTGGATGAGCAGCGTGTAGCCATCCGGCGCCGCATGCGCGACGCGCCCGGTCGCGATTGTGGTGCCACCGCCGCTGACATTCTCGACGATGAAGTTCTGCTTGAGCTTGTCCTGCAGTGCCTGGGCCAGGACGCGCGCCACCTGGTCGGTGGGTCCGCCTGCCGGGTAAGGAACAATGATGGTGACGTTCTTGTTTGGGTAGCTCTGGGCCCAGCCCGGCACGGCGATAATGAAAAGGCCGACAACGGCCAGCACAATTGCGGCGGCGCGCTTCATCAGATTCCTCCCGGCTTGTTTTCAGGAAGCTTACGCCGCGGGAATGATCGGCAACAAGAGGTAGGGCTGACGCCCGGCGGCGACGTGCAATGTGTTTTGGCAATCGAAGATCGCGGGCGGCCGATCGTCCTTGTCGATGTGCAGGAACGGCCCGACGCCTTTCATGGGATATGGCGCATTTGGCAGGGCAATATCGCGGCCATCGACTTCGTAATCCTTGCCGCGCACGGTGAGCGCGAACCGGTAGCCGCGCGGAACCACGATCGACGTCGGCCAGATTTCGATGTCGAGCTCGGCCGGCTCGCCGGGCCTGAGTGGCTGCTCTTCATCATGCGTGTGCCACGGCCGGTATGGTTTCGACAGCTTCGGATCGAGCTTGCGGTGCGACGCTCGCAGCCAGCCGAGCCCCACCGGCGTGCGCGGATCGTTGGAGCCGATGAAGGTGACTTCCTTGCCGGCGGTGTCGAACACGCGCAACGCGAGAAACAGGTCGGCGTCCGTCGTTTCTGACGAAACCCAAAGCTTGGCAGCCACTGGCCCGGTGATCTCGAGGTCCTTGGGCATCGGCGGCGTCGAAAACGTGAGGCCGTCGCCCGTCGTTTCATAGGCGAGCGTCGTCGCCTGTGACGGCGTGTCCGGGCTCAACGTTTTCCCGTCCGGCTGCAGAAAATACTTCGTCCATTGCGTGCGCGCGAGCGGCCATTCGTTCTCGGCCCGCAGCACGAATTTCTCGCCGGGATGACGGATATTGAGCGACACGCGCGGTTGCTCCTCCCAGCCGGTTTTCTCGCCCTTCAAGAAGTGGCCGAAGAATTTTTTCTGCAGCGCCTCGCCGTAGCGGCTGTAGAAGTGCGTGAAGTGGGTGTCGCCGTGCACTTCCAGCCATTTCTGCTTCGAGCCGGCCCGCAGCCAGCCTTCGAAATTGCCGCGCGTGTGCAGGCCCATGCCTCCCCAGTTGCCGGCGGAGAGGAGGGGGGCCTCGATGTCCTCGAACTTGGCGATGCGCTTTTCGTAGTAGTCGTCAAACAGACGGCGGCGCTTCGGCTCGCCCGGCGTGTCGGCAACGTTCGTGGCAAGCTCGTCCTTCGGCAGTGTCTCGGGTCCCGCCACGTATTCGCCGGTCACCACGCTCTTCTTGCCGCGCGTGCCAACACCGTACTGCACGCTTGCCACCTGCCGCGGGTGCCAGCTGTTGAGGAAATCGCTGAGGATGCCGCCGTGGCGGCAAAGCTCACGATAGTAGTCCGACGAACCTTCCCAGATGCACAACGCGGCGAGGTGCGGGGGCCGCAAGGCGCCGACCGTCCACTGGTTCATGGCGTAGTACGAAATGCCGTTGATACCGACCTTGCCGCTGCTCCAGGGCTGCGTGCCTGCCCATTCGACGCATTGGTAGAGGTCCTGTGTTTCCTGCGCGCACCATACGTCGAGGTAGCCCGGCGAATGCCCGGCGCCGCGAGAATCGATGCGCAGGCAGGCGTAGCCGTCCGGCACCCACTTCTCCGGATCAACCAGTTCCCAGTTCTGGTACTTGTTGCTGGAGCCCTCCAGCACCTCCGGCGCGGCTTTTACAAGCCGGTCCCATAGCCCTTTGTAACCTTCCTGGAACGCAAGGCCCTTTGCATAGGGGCCATAGCTCAGGACCACCGGGTAGCGGCCTTCCGCGGTCGGCCGGAAGATGTCAGCGCGCAGAACGATGCCGTCGTCCATAGGGATCGGTACGTCCCAATCAATGCGCATTCCGTCCCGGATCTCTTTTTTTGCTTCCATGGCGTTTCAGTCGCGTTGTGTTTTCAGGCGTTCGCCGGGCGGTGTCGCTTGACCGCTTCGGGATTGGTGGAATCGGCACCCATGTAGATGCCGCGTTCCCACGTTCTTTTCAGCGGATCGGACACCTTGAGCGTCATCTTGCCGATGTTCTGGATCTCGATCTCAACCGTTTCGCCATTCTGCAGGGCGCCAAGTCCTTCGTGGTTGGTGCCGCAGGCAATCAGATCGCCCGAGTTCATGGTCATGACGGTCGTGGCAAATTCCACGAGCGCCGGAACGCGATGCTCCATGTCGTCAGTGCTGTAATTGTGGCGGAGCTGTCCGTCGTTCCAGAACCGCACGATCAGATCATTCGGATCCTTGATTTCATCCGCGGTGGCGATGCAGGGGCCGATCGGTGCGAAAGTGTCGAAGGATTTGCCGAGCCAGCTGGTAAGCGGCGTCGCCGGCCAGGTGCGGCGTCCTTGTTCGCGCGCCGAGACGTCGATCATCGTGGTATAGCCGAAGACGGCGCTCTTCCAGTTGTTTGCTTTCACCATCTTGGCGGGACCCTTGATCACGAGCGCGAGTTCCGCCTCGTGCATGAAAATCCACGGCACCGTGAATTCGGGCAACACGATGGTATCGCCCGGCCCGATGACCGCGTCGGGGTTCTTCATGAACATGTTGAGCGGGCGCGGCTCGCGTTGCGCGTGCTCCCAATAATTGGCGATACAGGCGAGAATCTTTCCGGGACGCGGCAGCGGCGGCCGCAGGCGAACCTTTTCGGTTGGGGTGGCTGCTCCCTCCCTGCCAAGCTTCTCGATCGCCGGACGCAGCCTGTCGAAGTCGTCGATGATGCCCTGCATCACCAGTTGCGGCGTGTAGTTCTTGCGGACCGCCGGAGAGATATCGACAACGCCGCGTTCCGTGAGCAGGCCGGGCAGGGTTTCGCTGCCGGCCGATGACTGGAAGAGCACAAGTTTCACTGAAATGTCCCTGGGACGCGTGGCGAGAAGAGAAGTCTAGCGGGCTGCAGGTGTTTGCCAACCGCACCCGCCGCATACCGGCCATACAGGAAAATAATCCTTGACAGCGTGACGCTGTCCGGTTACCGCTCGGCAGGTTCGCAGAGATGCGCCGCGGGCGCCTTGCGCACTTTTCCCAGCATCAAACCAACTGGAGTTTTGCCATGGCGAAACAAACGCGCGCGTCCGCGCGTGCACGTCCAAACCAGCGACCAGCCGATCGCAAACCTGCGCGAATGCCTGCTTTGCCGCTGCCCGGCGACACGATCGTGCGGCTGCATCGCGCCGTGCTTGAGGAACTCCAGGTCGTTGAAGCCATGCGAGCAAGGCTGAAGCGCAAGCCACAAAACCCCGCAGATGCCGAGCGAACCGCGCGCACGCTCTCGAGCCTCACCGAAACCCTGCAGAAGCTGCAGCGCCTGCAATGCGCTCTCCCGGAGACCGAGCTCAAAGACGATGATGATATGCCCGCCGACATCGACGAATTCCGTAGAGAGCTTGCGCGACGCATTAGAGCTTTCGTTGAAAGCCGGATTCAACGAGACGATGTTGGCGGAGCTCGCGATCCGTCCCTGGCTGCGGTTCGATCGTGACTTCATTGCGCTGGCCCATCGGCATCAGGAGCCGCCGCAGTGCGGCAACAACGGCAGACCGTGGACCACGTGGTTGATGATGGGCGGCCGTGGCGCCGGCAAAACCCGGCTTGGCGCCGAGTGGGTGAGAGCGCAGGCCTGTGGAATACCCCCTTACGCCGATCGCCGCGCGGTACAAATCGCACTGGTCGGCGAGACCGAGCACGACGTGCGGGAGGTAATGATCGAAGGCCCTTCAGGCCTGCTGCGCGCGTGCCCACGCGTCGAACGGCCGCTCTGGATTCCATCTCGCCGCCGGCTGGAATGGCCGAATGGCGCGGCCGGACTGGCATTTTCGGCCGACGACCCGGAGCAGCTGCGCGGGCCGCAATTCGATGCCGCGTGGTGCGACGAGCTTGCGAAATGGCGGCATGCCGATGCGACGTTCGACATGCTGCAATTCGGCCTGCGCCTCGGCGTGCAACCGCGGCAACTGATCACCACCACACCACGGCCGATCGCGCTGCTTAAGCGGCTGCTTGCGGATCCGCGCACGGCCGTTACCCGCGCTTCCACGCATGCCAATGCCGCGCATCTGTCGCCAGCATTTCTTGATGAGGTGCTGGCTCGCTACGCGGGCACCCGGCTCGGGCGCCAGGAGATCGACGGCGAAATCATCGAGGATCGTGCCGACACCTTGTGGACACGAGATCTCATCGAGGCCGTGCGCGTGCGAAAGGCGCCGCCGCTGTTGCGCATCGTGATTGGCGTTGACCCACCGGGCTCGGCGCGGCCGGGCGCCGACGCCTGCGGCATCGTGGCAGCCGGCATTGCTGAAAGCGGGACGATCTACGTGCTGGCGGATGCCACGGTTCAGCAACTTGCGCCGCACGGCTGGGCGAATGCAGTGGTGGCATTGTTCGGCCGGTTGAGCGCCGATCTGGTGGTTGCCGAAGGTAATCAGGGTGGCGACATGGTGCGTGCTGTGCTGCAACAGGTTGATCACGCAATCCCCGTCCGCACGGTGCACGCAACGCG
>Ga0126377_10004645_pt1 | contig 10031 bp, 10 predicted proteins | sample PanSoiMetPlot_22_FD_92647 | JGI IMG/M metagenome (GOLD analysis project Ga0126377, IMG submission 92647) | Tropical forest soil microbial communities from Panama - MetaG Plot_22 | ecosystem: Environmental > Terrestrial > Soil > Tropical forest > Bulk soil | place: Panama | collected 2016-02-17 | reverse complement strand
GTCCGCTCGATCCGCTACGTGCTCGGCGTCGCCGTGCTGAGCGGCTCGGGCAACCTGTACCACACCCACCGGGCGGAGCCGATGGAGGCCGTGCTCGAACGATCCGGGCAGGTCGACCTCGTGGTCGCCGACCACGGCTGGGCCGGTGCCGCCGCCGAGCGGGGGATCGACACCATCGGCATCGCCGACATCAACGACCCCGCCCTGCCCATGGCCAGGCACGAGGGCCGCCTGCCGGTCGTGCTCGGCATGGACGACAACGTGCTCACCGTCCACTACGAGCCCGTGGCCGAGTACCTCGCCGCGGGCCTGGCCTGACAGGGCCGGCCGATGTCGGTCCCCTACCCCGAGCTGATCGACCGGCTGCTGGCCGACCCCGGCACGGTCTTCCTGCTCGGCGGCATGGACTCGGGCAAGACCTCGTTCGCGCGCGGCCTGCTGCGCGCGGCCGTGGACCAGGGCATGTCCGCCGCCTACGTCGACACCGACCTGGACCGGCCGCTCGTCGGCCCCCCGACCACGATCGGGATGCGGTTCGTGCGCGAGCAGGCCGACCTGGAGGACGCCAACCTCGCCCAGGCCGACGCGCTCTACTTCGTCGGCTGGATCTCCGCGCAGTTCCACCTGCTGCCGCTGGTCACCGGGACGGCCAAGCTGATGGGCCTGCTGCGCTCGGGGGACGCGGGCCCGCCGCCGGAGCTGATCGTGGTCGACACCTCCGGGCTCATCGGGGGCGTGTACGGCCAGATCCTCAAGTACCACAAGCTGGAGGTCACCCGGCCCGACCACGTGATCGGGTTCCAGCACGGCGAGGAGCTGGAGCCGCTGCTCGGGATCACCCGGCGCTTCACCCCCGCGCGCGTGGAGGTGCGGCCGGTCCACCCGGACACGCGGCCCACGGGCCCGATCGAGCGCGCCGAGGAGCGACAGGCCCGCTTCTCCGCCTACTTCCGGGAGCCGCTGCACCGCTGGCGGGTCAAGCCGGCGGTGTTCCTCCCCTCGCTGCCGCCGGGCGCCGACCTGCAGAGCGTGGTGGGGCTGCTGGTGGGCATGGAGGACGGCAAGGGGTCCTGCGTCGGGATCGGCTACCTGGAGATGGCCGAGGACGGGGGCCTGCGCATGCTGTCGGCGGTGTCCGAGGGCGCCCGCGCCCTGCGGCTGGGGTCGGCCCGGGTCCAGCCCGACTGGTCCTCACCGACCCGGGTCGACCTGCGCCACCTGTTCGGCACCGAGTAGGCCGGCCGGGGCCGGGCGGCATGCGGAGGGTGCGGCGTGACGCCGGCCTGGGAGGAGTCATCGGCATCACGGCGGGGACGACTCGAGCGCTGCGACGGAGACGACGGTCATCGCAGCGGTCGCGGCGACAGCCCAGGCGGCAAGCCCGCCGGTGACTGCGTAGAGGGCGGCGAGCAGTGGGATGGCGACGAGCCCGGTGCGGCCTGGCGATCCGAAGATCCGGAGACGGAACGCGGCCAGGCCGGCCAGGTAGAGCGCGATTCCGCCGTAGAGCGCAAGGCGCGCGTTCGTGGCGAGTGGCACCGCGTCGGCACCGATCGCCTTCTTGATCCCAACCGCGAAGACGATGATCCCCGCGACGATCACCAGGTGCAGGTAGCTGTAGGCGTCGGCGGCGGCCAGCACCGGGTCGGTGTGGCTGCGCAGGCGCGACTCGGCGGCAGTGGCGACGCCGCCGAAGTACGCCCACCAGAGCCCGACGGTGACCAGGAGACCGGAGATCACCGCGGCGAGGAGCCGCGCGTCGAGGCCGTGGTCGGCGGCTCCGAAGCCGACCGCGACGATCGACTCGCCGAGGCAGATGATCACGAACAGGCCGTACCGCTCGGCGAAGTGGGCGACGGCCACGGCCTGCATACCGCGAAGGCGCCCGCGGCTTGCGATCGGACCGGCGTAGTCGATCAGCGCCGCGGCTGCCCACAGACCGGCGCGGAGCGCCCCCGCGACGAGGCTTCCGGCGAGGAGCAGCGCCATCCCTGCCAGCGTCGTGAACGCGAAGCCGGCGATGCCGCGCAGGCTCGCGTTGCCGCGGCGCGACGCGTCGACGTACAGCGTCAGGTGGACGAGGCGAACGCCGACGTAGGTGACCGCGAACAGCAAACCGTCGTCGCCGAACGCGCCGGGCACCGCCAGGCCGGCGATGAAGATCAACACCAGTGCCAGCAGCAGGGCGACGCGCAGCGCCCAGGCGTCGGGGTCCTGCGCGTTCGCAGCCCAGACGAAGGCCGACCACGCCCACCAGATCAACGCCAGGACGAGCAGGCCACGACCGACGCCTGGCCAGCTGAGCTGGCCTGCCAGCAGCGCGGTGACCTGCGTGATGGCGAAGACGAACACCAGATCCCACAGGAGCTCGACGGGGCCGGTGTGCCGCTCTCCCAGGGGGCTTCCCCTGCCACGGTCCGGCGGCTCATCTGCGCCCAGCCTGCCGAGCTTGCGGTGCTGCATGCTTGCCTCCAGTTCAGCTGGGCGCGTCCAGGCTGGCCCGGCAGGCCCAGCGCCGGGACGCGCGGCAGCCCGCCGGCTGCGGGGATCGTGTCCAGACGTCAGGCGGCGTCGGGCGGGCGGCCCGGCGGGCCCGGGGAGCTTGGCGAACAGGTTAGCGGTGCGAGCCGGGTCAACGGCCACGGCGATCGCCGTGCCGATCGAGCCCGCTGGGGTGCCTGGAACTGCTTGTAGACTCAGCCGTCTTCTCACGGATGAGAGGTTCCACCGGTCATGTTGATTCAGGTTCCAATCCCTGTTCCGGACCCCGGCCCGTCGGCCTTCGATTGGCTGACCTTCAGTGTCAACGCTGTTGCCGCCCTCGGGACCTTCGTTGCTCTGGCGGTTGCTTTGGTCATCGTCCTCCGGGACCATCGGGAGCGGAGGAAGCGCGAGCGTGACGAGGAATGGCACCAGGCTCGACAGGTTCTCTGTTGGGTCGAAGGAAGGCAATGGTTGGAGCCGGATGAGCCTGGCCGTTCCGATGGGCCTCAGAGCGTCTTCGAGGTTGTCATTCGAAATGACAGCAGCCAATCCATCAAGCGATGCCGGGTCCACGTCACTGTCCCGTCCGAGCTGATCGAGAAGATGGCTGAAGGCGACGAGGACCGAGCCCAGAAGCTACGCGAGGGCATGACTTTCACGAAGCTCATGGCTCCGCCGGGTGAGCATCGGGAGGCGTTGGAGTTACCCTTCCCCTGGGCCAGCGAGCCGCTGGTCGCCATGACGTTCACGGACCGGAACGGATTGTCCTGGCTCTGCGGTTCGGAGGCTCAGTTGGTTCGCCTTCAAGAGCCGACACCTGACCGCAACGAATCCGGGAGCCGCATTGTCCGGGTCGTTCGCCGCCTCAATCGCGTCTTCGACGGTCGTTCCCCTCCACCCTCCCACGCGGTGAGTCCTCTGGCCCGGAAGCGCGCGCGGTGATACCGGCGAGCGCGGCCCCTCTCGGATGGGGGTGTACGCTTGCCGTTCGAGGCACCTCCTGACCTGAAGCCGCCGGTGAGCGGCTTCTGGTGTCCTCCTGGCTCGGCGGCGAGATGGTGGCGGATGGCCGGGTTCGAGTGGATCACGTTCCTCAGCGATTACGGGCTGGACGACAACTTCGTCGGCGTCTGCCACGGGGTGATCGCGCGCACGGCACCGGCCGTCCGGGTGATCGACATCACCCACACCATCGAGCCGCAAGGCGTCCGCCAGGGCGCCCACGTGCTGCTCCAGTCGCTGCCGTTCATGCCGCGCGCGGTGCACCTCGCGGTCGTCGACCCCGGGGTCGGGACCAGGCGCCGGCCGGTCGCGATCGAGGCGGGCGACAGCGCCCTGGTCGGGCCCGACAACGGCCTGCTGGTGTGGGCCGCCGACACGCTCGGCGGGATCCGGCGGGCGCACGAGATCACCAATCGGGCCTACCAGCTCGAACGGATCTCCAGCACCTTCCACGGGCGCGACGTGTTCGCGCCGGTCGCGGCGCACCTCGCGCTCGGGCTGGACCTCGCCGAGGTCGGCCCCGCGCTCGACCCCGCCGGCCTGGAGCGGCTCGCCTCCTCCGAGAGCCGCGTCGACGGCGGCCGGATCCTCGGGGAGGTCGTGCTCGTCGACCACTTCGACAACCTCCAGCTCAACATCGACCGTGGCCAGCTCGGGAAGCTCGGGATCAGGATCGGCGACCGCGTGGACGTGCGCATCGCCGGGCGGCGGCACCGGATGCCGTTCGCGGAGACGTTCGGCGCGGTCCCCACCGGCCGGACGGTACTGTGCGAGGACTCCTTCCGGCTGCTGTGCGTCGCGGTCAACCAGGGTCGGGCCGCCGAGCTGCTGCAGGCCAACGCCGGCGACCCGGTGGTACTCGGCCGCGCCGCCGGGTAGCCGCCCCCGGGTGGTCGGCCGGGTTGACAGAGGCTGCCGCGGGGCGCACAACAGGCACACCAGCCGATCCGAGCGGACTGGAGGAGCACGATGGCCCGGTATCTCGTCGTCGCCCATCAGACCGCCGCCAGCCCCGAGCTGATCCGGCGGGCGCGCGAGCTCGCCGCCGAGGACCCGGCCGCGGAGTTCGTCCTGCTGGTCCCGGCCACCCCGGCGACGCACCTGCTCGGAGGCTGGGAGGAGGGGGAGGTCCGCGAGATCGCCCAGCGGCGCGCGCGGGAGGCGTCCGCGGCGCTGGCGGCCGCGGGCGTCAACCTGACCGGGGCGCGCATCGGCGACGCCTCGCCGATGCAGGCGGTCGAGGACACGCTGCGCGAGGACCCCCCGTTCGACGTCATCGTCGTGTCGACGTTCCCGCCGGGCATCTCGCGATGGCTGCGGGCGGACCTGCCCGGCAAGCTCCGGCGGCGCTGCCTCCAGCCGGTCGAGCACGTGGTCGCCGCCCCCGCGTCCTCGCCGACGTCGACCTGAGCGACCGGGAGCGGCGCGCGGCCCCGCGTCAGGTGGCGCGCAGGAGCTGGATGGCGACCGCGCCCACGATGGCGAGCAGCAGCAGCGCGATGGCGACGGCGGTCCCGGTCCGCACCCGGGCTCCTAGGCCGCGCCCGTGGCCTGGCGGCGGCCCAGGGCGAGGTGGCGGCGGGCGATCTCCAGTTCCGAGCGCATCGCGGCCAGCAGGTGCTCGCGGCGGCCCATCAGCGGCCGGAAGTTCACCTCCAGGGTGACGTCGCCCCGGTAGCCGGTGCGGCCGAGCTGCTCCAGGAAGCGCGTGACCGGCGCGACGCCCTCCTCCAGCCGGGCGTGGGTGTCGCGGCCGTTGCCGGCGTTGTTGGCGGCGTGCACGTGCACGACGCGTTCGCCCAGGGCCCGGTGCGCCGCGCACGGATCCAGCCCGCCGACGGCCAGGTGGCTGGTGTCGAGCGTGAGCGCCGGCCAGCGGCGCAGCGCCGACAGCTCCATGCCGGCGTGGAACGCGACCCGCCAGCCGCGCACGATCACCGGGAACATGTTCTCCACCGTGACCGTGACGCCCCGCTCGGCGCGCACGCGCTCGACCTCCTCGACCAGCCACTCCTGGTAGGCCGTCGCCCAGCGCCAGGGCGCGTGGGTGACCACCAGCGGTGCGCCCACGGCCTCGGCCAGCTCCACGCTGCGGGCCACCTTGAGGCGCGGGTCGGTGCCGAAGACATGCCGTGTGAGCAGCAGGAACGGTCCGTGGACCGCGCGGATCTCCAGGCTGTGGCGGGCGGCGAGCCGGCCCAGCTCGTGCGGGTCCTGGGTTGCCTTGTCGGTGGTGACCATCACCTCGACGCCGTCGAAGCCGGCCTCGGCGCCGAGCGCGAACGCGTCCTGGATCGGCAGGCCGTGGAACGGGCCGGTGGCGAACAGGACGGGCGGGGTGGTCGTCAGGGTCGCTCCTCTCCGAGGGATCCGAGGGACTCGGCCAGCTATCGTATCGGCGCCCGGGCGGTTGCGGAGGCGACCCGCCCGCGGGCACCGCGCGAGCAGGCAGGGCCGCGGTCGGGCCGCGGGACTACGCTGTGCGCTTTGGGGGCGCCCGCGGCGCGGGCGCCGCCTGGAGGACGCCGGCACCGAGGACACCGGAGGACCGCCGTGAACGCCCTGCTCGCGTCGGCGGCGACGCTCGCGTCGGCGGCGTTCGGCGTGAGCGTGCTGGCGCAGTGGCGCCGGCGTCGGCGGCCCTACCAGCTCGCCTGGGGCCTGTCGCTGGCGATGTTCGCCGCCGCGTCGCTGGCGCTCACCGTCGGGGTCGCCGGCCGCTGGACGCCGCTGGGGTTCAAGGTCTACTACCTGTTCGGCGCGGTCCTCACCGCGCCGTGGCTGGCGTTGGGGACGGTCTGGCTGCTCGCGACCCGGCGCGCCGCTCTGGCCACGCTCGCCGCGCTGGCCGCCTTCTCGGCGGCGGCCGTGGCGCTGCTCGCGCTCGCGCCGGTCACCGCCGCCGACGTCGCCGCCGAGGTGCCCGAGGGCAGCCGTTTCCTGCCGCCCGCGCTGCGGGCGCTCGCGGTCCTCGGCAACGTCGCCGGGACGGTCGTGGTCGTCGGCGGCGCGGTCGCGAGCGGGCTGGCGCTGCGCCAACGGCGCGAGCTGCGGCCCCGCTTCGAGGGGACCCTGCTGATCGCGCTGGGCGTGCTGCTCGCCGCGGGCGGGGGGGCGTTCGCCTTCCTCGGCCGCAGCGGCGGGCTGGCGCTGGCGTTGGCGCTCGGCGCGGCGGTCATGTTCGCCGGCTTCCGCCGCGCCTCGCGGCCGGTGCGCCCCGCGGCCGCCGGGGCGCCCCGGCCCCCGCGCGGCCAGGCGCCCGCGCGGGTCGTCACCCTCTACACCCGCGGCGGGTGCCACCTGTGCGAGGACGCCGAGGCGGTGCTCGAGCGTGTGCGCGCCGGCGTCGCCTTCGAGCTGCGCGCGGTGGACGTCGACGCCGACCCCGAGCTGGCGCGGCGCTACGGGGTCCGCGTCCCGGTGGTCGCGGTCGACGGCGTCGAGCGCTTCGAGTACGAGGTGCCACCCGACCTGCTGCTCCAGGCGCTCGGCGCCGCGCCGCGGCGCGGCGCCGCCCCCGGGGACGGCGAGCCGCCGGCGCGGCAGGAGCATGCTTGAGAAGCAGGTCACAAAGCTTCTAGACTCGACAGTCGTGCCAGGGCCTCGGCACGATGCCGGCTGTTCTCCGGCCATGACTGTTCTCCATCAGATGTGGAGCTGTCCGTGCGAGACCGCGCCATCCCCGAAGCAACCGTCGCCCGCCTGCCCGTCTACCTGCGCAGCCTCGTCGAGATGGCCGAGCGCAACATCCACACCGTCTCGTCCGAGCAGCTCGCCGAGGCGGCGGGCGTCAACTCCGCCAAGGTCCGCAAGGACCTGTCCTACCTCGGCTCCTACGGCACCCGCGGGGTCGGGTACGACGTCGAGTACCTGATCTACCAGGTGCGCCGCGAGCTGGGCCTGGAGCAGGCCTGGCCGGTCGTGATCGTCGGTGCCGGCAACCTCGGCCGGGCGCTGGCCAACTACGACGGCTTCCAGGAGCGCGGCTTCCGCGTGGCCGCAGTGGTCGACGTCGACCCCGACACCGTGGGCCGCACGATCGACGGGCTGCGCGTCGAGCACGTCGACGACCTGGACACCGTCGTCAAGGAGCACAGGATCGCGATCGGCCTGATCACCACCCCGGCCACCGCCGCCCAGGAGGTCTGCGACCGCCTCGTGACCGCGGGCGTCACCTCGATCCTCAACTTCGCGCCGGCGCTGCTGCAGGTGCCCGCGGGCGTCTCCCTGCGCAAGGTCGACCTCTCCACCGAGCTGCAGATCCTCTCCTTCCACGAGCAGCGCCGCGCCGCCGTGGAGCTGCTGCGCCGGACGCGCGGCTCCAGCGGCGCGATCGACGCCTGACCGGCCCCCGCGCACGGATGCCCGCGCGCTACCCGGTCGTGCTCGACGTCACCGGCGCGCTGGTGGTCGTCGCCGGCGGCGGGCGGGTGGCGACCCGCCGGGTGCTCGACCTGCTCGACGCGGGTGCCTACGTGCGCGTAGTGGCGCCCGAGGTCACCGCCGAGCTGGCGGAGCGCGCCGCGGCCGGCGCACCGTCGTGGCTGCGCCGCCCCTGGCAGGAGGGAGACCTCGCCGGTGCCGCGCTGGCGCTCGCGGCCACCGGCTCACCGGCGACCAACCGGGCGGTCGCCGCGCAGGCGCGCGCCGCGGGCGTCCCGGTGAACGTCGCCGACCAGCCGGGCGAGGGCACCTTCCAGGTGCCGGCGGTGCTGCGGCGCGGGGACCTGCTGGTCGCCGTGGCCACGACCGGCCGGGTCCCGGGGCTGGCCGGGGCGCTGCGGCGGCGCCTCGGCGACCAGCTCGGCCCCGAGTGGGCGGCCCTGGTGGAGCTGCTCGCCGGGTTGCGCGGCCGGCTGCCCGCCGCGGCCGACGCCGACGGATGGGACCGGCTGCTCGCACCCGGCCTGCTGGAGGCGGTCCGCGCCGGCGACCTGGTGGGGGCGCGTACCCTGGCCGAGCGGCGCGCGACCGCCCGGTCGCGGTAGCGTTGCAGCGATGCGTTCCTCACCCCGATCCCGGGTCCGAACACAGGGGCCTGCACCGTGCCGGTCTTCGTCGTCGGCCTGAGCTTCACCAGCGCCCCGCTCGAGCTGCTCGAGCGGCTGGCGATCGACCCGGAGCGCCGCTCCAAGGCGCTCGCCCACCTCACGCGCATGGACCACGTGCACGAGGGCGTGGTCCTGTCCACCTGCAACCGCGTGGAGGTGTACGCGGCCGTCACCCGCTTCCACGCCGGGGCGGCCGGCACGCGCCGCTTCCTCGCGGAGTTCTCCCACGTCGACCCGCAGGACCTCGCCGGCCGCCTGTACGACTACTACCAGGAGGCCGCGGTCGCCCACCTGTTCCGGGTGGCCGCGGGCCTGGACTCGATGGTCGTGGGGGAGGTGGAGGTCCTGGGCCAGGTGCGCGAGGCGCTCGCCGTGGCGGAGCGCGAGGGCGCCGCCGGCCCGGTCCTCGGCCGCGCGTTCCAGCACGCCATCCGCGCCGGCCGGCGCGTGCGCGCCGAGACCGCGCTCGGGACCGGCCCGCGCTCCACCGTCTCGGTCGGCCTGGCGCTCGCCCGCGGGCAGCTCGGCGGGCTCGCCGGCAGGCGGGTGGTCGTCGTCGGCGCCGGCGCGATGGGCCGGCTCGCGGGCCGCACGCTGCGCGACGAGGGCGCCGGCGAGCTGATGATCGTCAACCGCAGCCCCGAGCGCGGCGCGGCGCTCGCCCGCGAGCTGGACGGCCGCGTCGTCCCGCTCGACCGGATCACCGAGGCGCTGGCCGGTGCCGACCTGCTGGTCGCCTGCACCGCGGCGACCAGCCCGACGGTGTCCGTGGACGCCGTCGCGCAGGCGCTGCCGCTTCGGGCGGGGTCCGGTCCCCTGGTCGTCCTGGACCTCGGCGTCCCCAGGGACGTCGAGCCGGCCGCGCGCGCGCTGCCCGGGGTGGTCCTGGCCGACCTGGACGACGTCCGGACCGTGCTGGAGGCCTCCGGCGGCGCGGCCGGCATCGAGATCGAGCGCGCCAGGGCCCTAGTCGACGAGGCGGTGGCGTCGTTCATGACCAGGCAGCGGGAGGCGCGGCTCGCGCCCACCATCCGCGCGCTGCGCGGTCGCGCGGAGGCGCTACGCCGCCAGGAGCTGGACCGCGCGCGGCCTCGGCTGGCCGGCCTCGACCCGCGCCAGGCCGAGGCGGTCGAGGCGCTCACCCGCGGGCTGGTGAACAAGCTGCTGCACGACCCGGTGGTGCGCGGCAAGCAGCTCGCCACCGGCCCCGACGGCGACCTGGTGGAGCGGCTGCTGCGCGACCTGTTCGGGCTGGACGGCCCGCCCGCCGGTCAGCCCGGGGCGGACCGGTGACCGCGCCGGGCCCGGGGGAGCTGCGGCTCGCGACGCGGGGCAGCCCGCTCGCGCTGGCCCAGGCCGGGCTGGTCGCCGCCACGCTGCGCGCGGCCTGGCCCGGGCTGGAGGTCCGGCTGATCGTGGTCGTCACCGAGGGCGACCGGCCCTTCCGCGCGCAGCCGGGCGGCAGCGATGGCGTCCGCACGGAAGGGCCGGAGG
>Ga0126377_10004644_pt1 | contig 10032 bp, 10 predicted proteins | sample PanSoiMetPlot_22_FD_92647 | JGI IMG/M metagenome (GOLD analysis project Ga0126377, IMG submission 92647) | Tropical forest soil microbial communities from Panama - MetaG Plot_22 | ecosystem: Environmental > Terrestrial > Soil > Tropical forest > Bulk soil | place: Panama | collected 2016-02-17 | reverse complement strand
GCCGGCTCGCGAGGTCGACAGCGTACCGCTCCAAGGCGTCGGCGGCGGCGCGCACGTCGTCAGGGACCGGCAGGCGGCTGTAGCGACACAGGTCGAGCAGGCGCCTGGTGGTGCTGGCGGCGTGGTTGGCGTCGGTGCTGGCGTTCACCCGCACCGCGCCGCGGTGCTCGGCGAGGTCGCGCTGGGCATTGGTCGGGGCGGTCATCGCTGCTCACCCCGGAGGCCGGCTGCCCATTGCTGGAGGATGTAGCTCGCGGCGCCGACGCCGATCGGCGTGCGGACCCGCATGGAGAGCGCGAGCGCGTCGCGCTCCAGGGCGTTGATGTCCTCGGCGAGCCGTTCGGCCCGGGCGGCCAGCGCGTTAAGGTCTGCTTGCACTGAAGGGCCTCCTTCGGTGCCACGCCCCCGGGGTCGTTCACGCGGCCGCCGGGGGCACCTGCGTTTCCACCGCGGTGGAAACCGGTCCCGAGCAGCTTGGCACCTTAGCCACTATTGGACAAGTCTCGACATCTAGTCCCAGCCAGCGCATTTGCCGAAGATTCTCGACATGGAGCGCCAGGAGTATCGGGACGATGACATGCTGACCAAGGTTCAGCTTGGGGCGGCGCTCAATGTGAGCACGCGGACCATCGACCGGTGGATTGCCGAGGGCACCGGGCCGCCGTATATCCGGCTGCCTCGCAACCGGCTGCGCTGGCGCTGGGGAGATGTCCGGGTGTGGTTCGAGGCGCGGCGCGAGGACGGGCCACCGCCTGCCGAGAGCGACCCGCCCGGCGAGTAGCCGGCGCACATCTGGCGCACATCACGCCGACCGGCCATGCCTGACGTTGACCGGTAGTGACTGGTGTTCGCGCTGGTCAGGATGCGTGCGTGACGATCGCCGCTGGTCGGTGGATCGTGGCGCACGGTTCACCAACTACCGGTGATGGCGGCCCCTCCCCACCGTGCCGTGACCTGGGGCGTCATCGCGACGCCTCGGATCCGTGGTAGTCCGAGCGCGCCGTCCATGATCGCCCGCGTCCGGTCGACAGCCTCGGGCCACTCCCCCGCGTACGTGTCCAACAAGGTGATGGTCGGCGTGTACCTGCGCCAGGAAGGCACTGCGTGCTCACCACGCCCGGCCGCGTCCAGCTCCGCCGCACCCGCGGCTGGCGCCTGCCACCCGACGCCGTGTCCGTGGCGTGGCCGACCCGCTGGGCCAACCCGCACCGCCACGTCCGACCCCGTGCCCGCGCGGTCGCGCTGTACCGCGCTCACCTCGCCGAGCATCCCGACCTGACCGACGCCGCCCGCCGCGAGCTGGCCGGCAAGACCCTGGCGTGCTGGTGCCCGCTCGACGAGCCGTGCCACGCCGACGCCCTGCTGGAGCTGGCAAGCGGACAACCCTTCAGAGTACGCAGCAGGCAGGACAGCCGATGAACGGGCCGGACGGGACGGGGCACCCGGGGGCATGGGGGGTATCACGCAAACCGGACGTGACCGGTGTCCCCTCGCACCGCCACCGTTTCCTCCCTGGTCGCTCCAGCCACGGTTTCGCCCGGCCGAATCGTCGGGATTGCGCCGGCCCCCTTGCGGTCGCCGAGGTTGACGGCATCCTGGCGGACACGTCCTGGCGGTTGCGCCAGCTGGCACAGGCGCTGCGCGACCGGCGCACCCTGCCGGCGAGGAAGCAGAGCGGCTCATCGGGCCGCGTGAGCACTGCTGGCGGGTGACCGGCCGGACGATCGTGGCCGAACAGATCCTTCCCCGTCGCCATCCCGTCGCCGTTCGGTGACATGCCCCGGCGATCGTGGGGGCAGTGGGCGCGACCACCGACCGGCAGGCAGGGGCCGCCGGACAGGGCGGGCCGCGCCCGGACGCGCGGCGGCCCCCCGGGAGGACCGGACCCGGGGGGCCGCTCGCGGCGGGGGGGCGGGAGTCAGGCGCCGGGCTGCTCCTCCTCCCGGGCTGCTCCTCCTCAAGGTGACGCTGATACGTGGCGAGGTCGAGCCCTGCTTGCTGGCGCTCAAGGTGCTCCTTCGCGACGCGCCGCTGCACGGCGACGGCCTGGCGCTCCAGTGCGTCGACCGCGGCGCGTACGTCCACGGGCGCCCCCATGCGGGAGTACCGCGCCACGTCCAGCGGCCTGCGTGCGGTCGCGGCGGCGTGGTTGGCGTCGTTGGGCAAGCTGGCGCGCACGGCGCCGCGGTGCTCGGCGAGCTGGCGCTCCGCGTCGCTCATGGGGCGGGCGGTCACTGCTGCTCACCCGGAGCCGAAGATTCTCGACATGGAGCGCCAGGAGTGTCGCGACGATGACATGCTGACCAAGGTTCGGCTTGGGGCGGCGCTCAACCGTGTCCACGCGGACCATCGACCGGTGGATTCGCGAGGCGCCGGGCCGCCGTACATCCGGCTGCCGCGCAATCGGCTGCGCTGGCGCTGGGGTGATGTCCGAGCGTGGCTTGAGGCGCGGCGCGAGGCCGGCGGCGACCCGCCCGCCGAGTAGGCCGTGGCAGATCCGTGGCACGGGCCACATCGGGCGCGCCCGGCGCCCGATCCATGATCATGCAGGTCCGGTCGATCGCCGCCGGCCCCCCGCGGCGGTGTCGAGGTCGAGCGTCACCGTCGGCGTCGAGCGGCCCGACGCGAGCTGCACGCCTTCATGCTCGCCCGCGCAGTTCAGCGACGCGGCGAAGCAGCAGCGCAGGCCCTGCGGACCGAACTCTCCGCGGACTCGGAGCAGGAAATCGCCGCACGAGGCGACACTGTGACCGGCTCGTTGCACGATCGCGATCCTACGCGGCTGGCTGGCTGCTACGTTCCGGCCGTTTGGACGCGAGCTGTGCATCGCCGCTGGAGTGGTGCCGCCGGTACCTCTCGTGTCGCTTGGCGCCGGCGGCAGGGTCGCGCGGCGCCCGAGGAGGCGGACCGGCGACAGGAGCCGAAGATGCACGGTGTTCATACAGGTGTGGCACGTCACGCCCCCGGCAGGGCGGGCAGCATCGGGGCCGGTCTGGCCGGAGCGGTCCGGCTGCTGCTCGCGGTGGTGTTGCTGGGCATGGCGCTGCTGGTCGTCGCGTTGCTGGGTGCGGCCGCCGCCGACGCCCACGTGCTGGGTGAGCGGCAACCGGCCGCCCAGCCGCAGCAGGCGCGTCCCGGCGCCGGCCATCTGGCCAGCACAGCAGAGCTTGGGGTCGCGATGAGCGACGCGCAGGCCGTGCTGGAGCAGCCCGCACCCGGCACCGGCCAGCCAGCCGGCGGTCGAACCCTTCTACTGCCACCTATCTCCTGGGCGGCCTGGGGCCTGAGCGGGAAGCGGGAGCAGGTCGCCGGCCGGCAGGTCGAGGAGGGGGCCGGCGGCGGGAACAACGACCTGCCGCCAGACAGCATCGAGGTCGCCGGCCTCGGGGAGGAGGGCGCAACGGTCATGGCGGCCGCGGCCCGCACCCCCCAGCCCTCCCAGCGCAGGACCCCGCAGCAGGTCAACGCCCAAGCCGAAAAGCTCGAGCAGGCGCTGTACGCCAACCAGGTCAATTTGAGGACGATCGACGCGGGCGGCGGCCCCCAGAACGCCCAGGCGCGCGCCGAACAACGGAGCAAGCTAGCCCAGGAGAACAAGAATATCAGCTCGAATCTTGCGAAGCTCAGAGCCGAAACCCCCTATCCGCCGGCGCTCGACAAGGACGCGAGGAAGGAGCCGGGGCAGCAGCTTTTCACCCGGGCCGACAGAATCGAGAACGCGCTCAACGCGAACGCCAAGGAGGGGGGTGCCAACGCCCTACCGCCGCCCTCCAGGAATCCCGATGCCGTCCACGAGTGGGCCGTGGCCGGCGCGAAGAGGGACGATATGGTCCGCGAGTACAACCAGATCGCCCTGGCGCTCAACACCAGGCTGGCCGCCATCCCCGCGCAGCTCGCGCAGTACAGTCGGCAGGCCCAGTCCGCCAAAACCCCGCAGCGGGAGCGGGAGCAGGCGCAAGTGGAGATCGCTCGCCTCCAGGGCCTGGCGAGTGACATCCAAGCCCGACTCGCGCAGATGACCCCGATCTTGCAGCGAGAACGGGAGCGCGATGCCTACATCAGGAACTACCTGGGCGAAGACCCCCACCTGCAGGGCACCGAACTCGACGAGAAGGATGGCGAGCCCGAGGACATCCAGCGTGCCGACATGGAACCGGGCCCTGGGAAGGTGACCGGCGAGGGCCCGGACGGCGTGCTCGCCAACCTGCCGGCCGCCGAGGTGCCGGTGGACGGCATGCTGGCCGCCGAGGTGCCGGTGGACGGCATTGTGACCCAGGCGCAGGCCGTCGAGGTGCCCACCGCCGTGGAGCCAGTCGACGAGGTGCCGGACGCCAGGGCGCTGGTCGCCGCGGCGCAAGCGGACCGAGCACCGACACCACCCGAGCTGACGGTGCAGGCGAGCGTTGTCGCCGATGAGCCGAGCGTTGTCGACAGGTCGGTTGTCGACAGGTCGGTTGTCGACAGGTCGAGCGTTGTCGCCGATCTGGGCAGCCAGAGCCAGAGCCAGACGCCGACCGCGGCGTCCCTGTCCGAGTCGCAGAGCCTCGGTTACCAGAGCCCCGGTTACATGGACATGGTCGAGGCCGATGTCACTGGTGATGGCGGCCACGACAGCAGCCCGCTCCGCGAAAACGGCCATGCCGACACCTGGAACGACAGCGGGAACAGCCCGATCGACAGCTACGTCAGCTGAAGCAGGACTCGGCGCGCCGCGGCGGGTGCCCGACGGCGCGCCGACACCCGCTTGTCCGGTCCCGTGCCGGGCCGTCCCCGGTTCGCCGGCAGCTCGCCATGACCGGTGGCCGGCCGGGCGGTCCCGGTAGGATGACCGTCGGGCGGGCCGTCCGCCCCTATGGGGGCTGGCGGCGAACCGGGGACGGTGAGGCTGATGGACGCGAAGGCCGCGGCACGCGAGCGGATCGAGGCGCACGCCGGCGAGCTGGTCGACCTCAGCCACCGGATCCACGCGCATCCCGAGCTGGCGTTCGAGGAGGAGCGCGCGTGCGCCTGGACCGCGGACGCGCTCCAGGCCGCCGGCCTGGAGGTCGAGCGCGGCACCGGCGGGCTGCCGACCGCGTTGCGGGCCGCGGCCGGCGAGGGTCCCCTGCACGTCGTCGTCTGCGCCGAGTACGACGCGCTCCCCGCGATCGGGCACGCCTGCGGGCACAACGTGATCGCCGCCGCGGCGGTCGGCGCCGGGATCGGGCTCGCCCGGGTCGCCGCCGACGTCGGGCTGCGGGTGACGGTGCTCGGCACCCCCGCGGAGGAGGGCGGCGGCGGCAAGGTGGTGCTGCTGCGGCAGGGCGCGTTCGAGGGCGTCCACGCGGCGATGATGGTGCACCCCTCGCGCTACGAGCAGGCGGAGATGCCGGTCATCGCGGTCAAGCAGTTCCAGGTCCGCTACACGGGCAGGGCGGCGCACGCCTCCGCCTACCCCGATCAGGGGATCAACGCGCTGGACGCGCTCACCGTCGCGCAGGCCGCGATCGGCCTGCTGCGCCAGCACCTGCGCGGCAGCGACCGCGTGCACGGCATCGTGACCCACGGCGGCGACGCGCCCAACGTCGTCCCGGCGGCCACGGCCGCGACCTGGATGGTGCGCGCCCGGACCCTGGCCGAGCTGGAGGAGGTGGACGCCAGGGTGCGCCGCTGCTTCGAGGCGGGGTCGCTGGCCACCGGCGCCACGCTGGAGATCGAGCCGGACCACGAGCCGTACAGCGAGATGCGCCACGACCACGAGCTGGCGGCCGCCTACCGGCGCAACGCCGAGGCGCTCGGCCGGGTGTTCCCGCCCGACCCCTCGCGCGGCGCCGGCTCGACCGACATGGGCAACGTGTCGTTGGCGGTCCCCTCCATCCACCCGACGATCAGGATCGACTCCGGTGAGGCCGTCAACCACCAGCCGGAGTTCGCCGCGGCGTGCGCGACCCCCTCGGCGGACCGGGCGGTGCTGGACGGGGCGGTCGCGCTGGCGTGGACCGCGATCGACGCCGCCACGCAGCAGGCGCTCCGCGACCGGCTGTTGGCAGGCTGAGCAGCCGGTCCGCGGGCCCGGTGGCTCGAGCGCCGGGGCCGCGGCGGGGTCCTGCGCCCGCGGGCGGCGCGCGCCTAACGCAGCCGGGGCTGGCCGGCGAGCTGCCGGAGGCGGGCGACCCGCTCGGCGGTGGGCGGGTGGGTGGAGAACAGCTTCGCGACGCCCTCGCCCTTGAACGGGTTGGAGATGAACAGGTGCGAGGTCGAGGGGTTCACGGTCGCGGGCGGCGTGCCCCGCGAGTAGGCCTCGATCTTCTGCAGCGCGCTGGCGAGCGCGAGCGGGTCGGCGGTGAGCTTCGCGCCGCTGGCGTCGGCGCCGAACTCGCGGCTGCGCGACACCGCCAGCTGCACGATCGCCGCGGCGATGGGCGCGAGGATCAGCATCAGCAGCGCCACGAACGGGTTGCCGCCGCCGTCGTCGTCGTCGCTGCCGCCGAAGAAGAACGCGAACTGCGCGACGTAGGTGATCGCCGCCCCGATCGTCGCGGCCACCGAGGAGATCAGGATGTCCCGGTTGACCACGTGGGACAGCTCGTGGGCGAGCACGCCCTCCAGCTCGCGGCGGTCGAGGATCGGCAGGATCCCCTGGGTCACCGCGACGGCGGCGTGCTCGGGGTTGCGCCCGGTCGCGAACGCGTTGGGCTGCGGGCTCGGCGAGACGTACAGCCTCGGCATCGGGATCTCGGCCCGGGCGGCCAGGCCGCGCACGATCGCGTACAGCTCGGGGGCGTCGCGCTCGGAGACCGGCCGCGCGCCGGCCGCGCGAATCGCCAGCTTGTCGGACCAGAAGTAGGCGCCGAGGTTCATGAGCGCGGCGAGCACCAGGGCGATCGTCAGCCCCTGCGGGCCGAAGAACTGGCCCCCGATCAGCAGCAGAAGCCCGCTCAGCGTGGCGAGCAGGAGGGTGGTCTTGAGGTAGTTGCGGCCGCTCATCGGATCGGACGTCCTCCTCGGCGGCCGGGGCCGCCAGGTGCAGGTGTCGCTTCGGTGTCCATTAGAAACCACCAGGGCGAGTTTCGTGTTCCGTGGCGCCGGCGTGGATACTCCTCCCTGGCCAACGAACCCGGACACCATCGGCAGGAGCAGGCACCGGATGACCGGTCTCATCGACAACTTCGTCCACTGGGGTGAGCGTCTGGTCGACGCCCTCGGCTACGTCGGACTGGCGATCATCATGTTCCTCGAGAACGTGTTCCCGCCGGTCCCCTCCGAACCGTTCCTGCTGGGCGCCGGCTTCTCCAGCGGGCGGGGCGACATGTCGCTCCCGCTGGCGGTGCTGGCCGCGAGCGCGGGCGCGCTGCTCGGCGCGAGCATCTACTACTGGATCGGGATGCTGCTGCCCGAGCACCGCATCCGTGGGCTCCTGCGCCGCCATGGCCGCTGGCTGCTGCTGGACGAGGAGGACCTGGACCGGTCGATCGCCTGGTTCCGCGGTCATGGCGAGCTGGTGGTGTTCTTCGGCCGCTGCATCCCGATCGTGCGGACCCTGATCTCGGTGCCGGCCGGGCTGACCCGCATGCGGCTCGGGCGCTTCCTGTTCTACACGCTGCTGGGCACCGCCGCCTGGAGCACGCTGCTGATCGTCGTCGGCCGGCTGCTGGGCGAGAACTACGAGTCCGCGCTCACCTTCTTCGACCGCTACGAGCAGGCCTTCTACGCGGCGTTCGCGGTGGCCGTGGTGGCGTTCGTGGCGGTGCGCCTGCGGCGGCGGCGCGCGTCGCGGCCCGGGCGGCAGGAGGAGACCCACCTGCGCCGCTGGTGACGATCGGAGGGCGCGGGCGCGGCTGGGGGCAGATTCGCCGCGCCCGCGCACCTGCGCGCCTCTGCGTGCGGTAACCGCCTGGCCGGGGTCGCCGGCACGGGCCCGCAGATCTCCGAGCGACCGCAACGTGCTGCCGTGGGGAAGTACTTCGTGCTCGTTGCGGCGCCGGTCGGCGACGGACCAGCTCGGCGCCGCAACGAGCACGGCGGGGGCGCTCGATGCGGAGCCTCTACTGTCCGAGATCCGGTGAATTGATGTCAAATCGGTACCAGCTCTGCAGACCGGACGTAACAGTCCACGCGCGACGGTAACCACAGGTTCGCCGCAACGGACGGCGCACGGCGGCGCCGATCGTCGGCGATGCCGGGGGGCCGCTACGGGCTGGCGAGCAGGGTGGAGACCGGGGCGAGCTGGATGATCAGCCCCGGCAGGATGCCGAGCGCCAGCACGCCGAGGGTGGACGCGCCGATCGCCAGGCCGTAGGGGACCGGCACCGGGAGCGTGCCGCTGCCCTCGGGCGCCGGGGCCTGCCACATGCTGCGGACGATGCTGAGGTAGTAGAACAGCGCGACCACCGTCATGACCGCCATGAACGCCGCCAGCGCGGTCACCCAGCCTTCGCCCGCACCCAGCGCCGCCCGGAACACCACCAGCTTGGCGTAGAAGCCGGCCAGCGGCGGGATCCCGGCCAGGGAGAACAGGAACACGCTCAGGGCGACCGCCAGCCCCGGGGAGCGCCGGCCGAGCCCGGCGTAGTCGGCGATCAGGTTGGACGGCTGCCGCTGGGCGACCAGGGTGACCACCGCGAACGCGCCCAGATTTGTGATCCCGTACAACAGCAGGTAGATCAGGACCGCCTGGAACGCCTCGTAGCGGCCGGCCGGGTCGACGCCGCCGGCGGCCGCGAAGGGCACGAGCATGTAGCCGGCCTGGGCGACCGAGGAGTACGCGAGCAGCCGGACCATGTTGGTCTGCGAGAGCGCGATCACGTTGCCGACCAGCATCGTGAACGCGGCGAGGAACCCGAACGCCGGCGCCCAGGCGTGCGCGAGCGGGGCGAAACCGACGAACGTCACCTGGAGCAGCCCCGCGAACCCGGCGGCCTTGCTGGCGACCGACAGGAAGCCGGCGACCGGCACCGGGGACCCCTCGTAGGTGTCCGGGGCCCAGAAGTGGAACGGCGCCGCCGAGACCTTGAACGCGAACCCGGTGATGACCAGGAACATCGCCATGACCATGGCGGGCTCGGTCGCGAGCCCGCTGTTCGCGTCGGCCAGGGCGGCCGCGATCTCGTCCAGGCGGATCGACTGCGTGAGCCCGTACACGATGCTCATGCCGAACAGCATCACGGCGGTGGACAGGACCCCGATGAGCAGGAACTTGATCGCGCCCTCGTTGGAGCGCGCGTCGCCCTTGCGCAGCCCGGACACGATGAACCCCGTGGCCGAGACGATCTCCAGCGACAGGAACAGCATCAGCAGGTCGCGCGAGGACGGCATCAGCAGCATCCCCACGAAGCTGGACAGCAGCAGGAAGTAGTACTCGCCCTGCCAGTAGCCGCCCGAGTCGACGTAGCGCTTGCTGGTCAGCAGCACCAGGACGAGCGCGCCGAGGAACAGCGCCTTGAACAGCAGCGCGTAGTTGTCGACCACGAACGAGCCGCCGAAGGTCTCGCGCCGCTCCCCCACCAGCGTCGCCAGCGCCACCGCCGCCGCTGCCGCCCCGGCGAGCGAGAGGTAGTTGGCCACGACCTTGCGGGACGTGTAGAGGTCGACGACGAGGACGAGCACCGCCGTCCCGGCCACGATCAGCTCCGGCGCGATCGCGTGGAAGTCGATCACCGTCAGCGCGCCTCCCGGTCGGTCGCCGTCACGTGAACAACCCGCCGAACCAACCCTGGACCGCCGGGTCGCTGATCCACAGCACCAGGCCGGGGACCAGGCCGACGGCCACGATCAGCACCAGCAGCGGCGCCCAGGAGATGGTCTCGATCGTGAGCAGGTCCTTGAAGGGCGAGGAGCGCCAGCGCTCGGGCACCAGGCCGTAGTTGACCCGCTGGAGCATCCACAGGAAGTAGCCGGCGGTCAGCAGGGTGCCGATGCCGCCGACGACCATGAGCGTGCGGAACAGCCCGGTCGACAGCCCCGCCGCCGGCTGCCACGCGGCCAGCAGTGCGAGCACCTCGCCCCAGAAGCCGGCCAGCCCCGGCAGCCCGAGCGAGGCGATGCTGGTGAACG
>Ga0126377_10004643_pt1 | contig 10034 bp, 6 predicted proteins | sample PanSoiMetPlot_22_FD_92647 | JGI IMG/M metagenome (GOLD analysis project Ga0126377, IMG submission 92647) | Tropical forest soil microbial communities from Panama - MetaG Plot_22 | ecosystem: Environmental > Terrestrial > Soil > Tropical forest > Bulk soil | place: Panama | collected 2016-02-17 | reverse complement strand
TCGAGTTCGGCCCCGACGGCCGCCTGTACATCGCCGACCGCTTCAACAACGCGATCCGCGCGCTCGATCTCGAGTCCGGGATCATCGACACCGTGGCCGGCAACGGACAGCAGTGCGACTCGCCGCTCGACTGCGCCGAGGAGGACGACAACGTGCCCGCGCTCGACGTGCAGTTCAGCGAGCCCTACGGCGTGGCCTTCGACCCCGACGGCAACCTCTACGTGGCCGACACCAACAACAGCCGCATCGTCAGAATCGCGAAGTGAGGCAACACGTGATGCGATCGCTCCAGCACTCGACCCTGTCCCTCCTCGGCGGCGCATGCGCCACCGCCGCCCTCGCCGCCTGCGGAGGCGGCGGCGGCAGCTCGGCGTGCGACCCGGAGGAGAAGGGCACCATCTGCACGGTCGCCGGTACGGGCGACGAGGGGTACGGGGGCGACAACGGGCCGGCCACCGAGGCGATCTTCTACACGCCGCAGGACACCGCGATCTCGCCCGACGGCGAGCTGTGGATCATCGACTTCAACAACTACCTCATCCGGGCCGTCGACTCGAGCGGCACGATCCGCACGGTGGTCGGCACGGGCCTCCTGGGCGACAGCCCGGCGGACTCGGGGTCGACCGAGACGCCGGCGCTCGAGGCCAAGATGAACCACACGCCCACCATGCTGTTCAAGGACGGCTTCCTGTACATGGCCGCGTGGCACAACAGCCGGATCAAGCGCGTGGACCTCTCCACCATGTTGCTCGAGGACTACGCCGGCGTCGGCGCTCGCACCTACTACGCCGGTGACGAGGGGCCAGCGCTGGAGGCCACGCTCGATCTGCCGAGCAGCATCGCGGTGGATCCCGACGGCAACATCGTCATCATGGACCAGGCCAACCAGGTCATCCGCAAGGTCGACCAGGACGGCATCATCCACCGCGTGGCCGGGTCCTGCGTGGTCGAGGAGACGCAGACGTGCGGCGAGGACGAGGAGCCGTTCCAGTGCCTCGACTCCAACAAGACCGCCTGCGGCGAGCCCAACATCGCGTGCGCGCTGCCGTGCACGCCCTCGTATGCGGGCGACGGCGGCCCGGCGCTCGAGGCGCGCATGGCGCAGCCGTTCGGCCAGATGGCCGATCCGGCCGGGCGCATCGCCTACGACGGCGAAGGCAACCTGCTCTTCGCCGACAGCATCAACAACCGCATCCGCGTGGTCGATAGCGAGGGGATCATCGACACGATCGCCGGCAACGGCGAGGAGGGCTACGGCGGCGACGGCGGTCCGGCGACCGAGGCCAAGCTCAACCACCCGGTCGACGTGGCGGTGGCCGGCGACGGCACGATCTACTTCACCGACGTCTACAACAGCTGCGTGCGCAAGATCGATCCGGAGGGCATCATCTCCACCGCGGTCGGTACCTGCAGCCCCGACCGCGACGCCTGGGGCTTCGACGGCGACGGCGGAGCCCCCGACAAGGCGCTCCTCGACCGCCCCTACGGCATCGATCTCGACGGCGACGACCGGATGTACGTGTCCGACTCGTACAACAACCGCATCCGCGTCGTGAACTTCTAGAGGCGGAGCGAGGAGTGGTGTCTCGCTCCAACCTCCCGGCGCGCCGGCGCGCCGCGCTGGCGCTGGCCCTGGCCGCCGGCGCGGCGGCGGGTGCCTGCTCCGACGACCGACACGGCGGCGGCGGGGCGGCCGATGCGTCCGCCGCCGACGACGCCGCGGCCGACTGCTGGCCGATCGACACCTCGACGCCGGAGGGCATCATCGAGATCGGCACCGGCACGGGAGGCTTCGAGCCGATGCCGGACACGCTCCCGTTCATCGCCGGCACCCAGGGCGGCACGTTCCTCATCGTGCACTCGCGCATCAAGGGGCTCGAGCCGGGCAACCCGGATGACTTCCTGGAGCCGACCAACCCCAAGACCAAGTTCTCGGCCATCATGTTCGACGGGACCGAGGTGACGCGCGAGTGCCCCGGCACCGTCGGCTACCAGCCGTCGGCCGAGGAGGGCTACTTCGAGCGCCAGCGCTTCCAGAACCTGGAGTTCCTGCCGTTCGAGCTGGGCGAGAGGGCCTTCGACACCGACATGACCGTGATCGTCGAGGTCATCGACGTGAACGGGCACTACGCGCGCGACGAGAGGCACATCTTCGCCAGCGCCCCAGAGGGCTGGCCGTACGACCCGCCCGATGCGGCGCCGGCGGGCGATGGCGGCGCGGCCGACGCCGGACCGCCAGACGCGGGCGCCGCCGACGCCGACTGAGCGACGGAGCGACGGAGCTCAGGGCGCGGCCGCGAGCGCGTCGAGCCGCGCGATGAGGCTGCGGAACTCGAGCCGCTCGAACCAGGCGCGCAGGCCGGCGCTGGCGGCCGCGTTCCAGTCCGCGGCGCGCGGGCCGTCGCCGAGCGGCAGGTCCGCGACCAGGGTGCCCAGCGCCTCGACCCGGCGCAGCTGATCGGCGTGGGCCAGAACCACGGCGCGCAGATGGGCCGGGGCCAGAGACTCGGCCGCGGCCAGGATCCCGGCCACATCGCCATGGGCCGCGACCCAGCGGGCGGCGATGCGCGGGCCGATGCCCGCCACACCCGGCAGCTCGTCGGACGGGTCGCCCAGGAACGCGCGCAGCGACGGCAGCGACGGCGGGGCCACGCCGTACTGCTTCTCGACCGCGGCCTGGTCGTAGTCGACGTGGGCGCCGCCGCGCCGGCCCACGAACACCACGCGCACCCGCGGTCCCACGGTCTGCAGGAGATCGCGGTCGCCGGTCACGACCAGCACGTCGCGCTCCGCCCGCACCAGCTCGCGCGCGGCGGTGGCGAGCACGTCGTCGGCCTCCTCGCCCTGCACGCGCAGGACGGGCGCGCCGAGGGCGTCGGCGAGCTCGCGCGCGCGGGTGAGCTGTGCCGCGAGCTCGGCCGCCGGCGGCTTGCGGCTCGCCTTGTAGCCCGGCTCGATCGCGCGGCGACGCCGGGCCCCCGCGTCGAAGGCGAGGCCGATCCCGTCGGGCCGGCGCTCGCGCAGGAGCTTGCACAGGAGCGACGACAGACCGTACAGCCCGGCGGTCGGCTCGCCGCGCGTGGTGGTCATGGCCGGCAGCGCGTGGTGCGCGCGGTGCACCAGCGAGTGAACGTCGAGCAGGAGGATCGGCCCGGCCACGCGGCAGCTCGCCTCAGTATCCGCGCCGCTTGTCGACCAGGTTGCGCAGCGCCTCGCCGGCGGCGAAGCGGGCCAGGTTGTCGATGAAGAGGGCCATGGTGCGCTCGAAGCGGGCCGGGAACGCCGCCCCCTGGTGCGGGGTCATGATGACCGACTCCATGGTCCAGAGCGGCGAATCGGCCGGCAGCGGCTCGCGCTCGTAGACGTCGAGCCCGGCGCCGGCGAGTCGGCCGCCGCGCAGCGCACCGATCAAGGCCGCCTCGTCCACGACCTTGCCGCGCCCCGTGCTGACGAAGAGCGCGCCCGACTTCATGCGGGCGAAGGCGGCGGCAGAGAAGAAGTGGAGCGTCTCGCGCGTGTGGGGGAGCGCGGCCACGACCACGTCCGCGTCGGGGAGCAGCTCGGCCAGGTCGTGCGGCCCGCCGACCCGATCGACCCCCCGGGCGGGCACCGACGGATGGCGGCGGACGCCGACCACGCGCATGTCGAAGCCGCGCGCGACCTGGACCACGCGCGCGCCGATCGCGCCCAGGCCGGCGACCAGCAGCGTCTTGCCGGCCAGCTCGCCGCACTGGTCGGGCAGCGGCTTGCGCCACGCGCGATCGCGCTGCGCGGCCCACGCCTCGCGCAGGCGGCGGGTGAAGCTGATGAGGTAGCCGAACACCTGCTCGACCACGACGGCGGCGGCGATGCCCGACGCGCTGGTCAGGAGAAAGTCGCGCTCGCTCGCCTCGGGACAATCGGCCAGCCAGTCGGCGCCCGCCGCCCACTGCTGGAACCAGCGGAGACGCGGCAGCGCGAGCACGCGATCGGGCGGCAGCGCGCCGACCACGATCTCGATCCGGTCGCGGTTGGCCCGATCGCGATCGACGCCGACCAGGATCTCGCGGCCGGGGGCGAGCGCGGCGATGCGATCGAGGTGCTGGTCGGTGACCGCCGCGGCGTCGACCGCGAGCAGGATGGCCCCTCCTCCTTCTTGGTCGCGCGTCATCGGCACGAGCGTGGAGGCGGTCGCCTCGTGTCGCAACCGCGGACCGACGCGAACCGCTCCCGCGCGATCGCGCGCAGCGTCTGCGCGCGTGTCGGCCGAGCGGGCTCGATCGCGCGCAAGACCGCTGACAACACCCACACTATCTCCCAAGAATTTGATTCGACGGGCCTTTTTACTGGTCCGTCCCTCGATTGGAGCTACAAGAAGGCCCGCGCGAGTCGGGTCTTCGGGGGCGAAGGCTCGGCAATCGATCGCGCATCGACACCCTTTCGGAGGAAACGATGAACCATTCCGATCGGGCGGGCGCACCCGTGCGCTCGCTCTCAGGCCTCGTCTTGCCTCTCGCCGGCGCGCTGGTGCTCTCTGCCTGCGCGAACACCGGGGATGATCAGACCGCCAGCCCGACCGACGACTGTCGGGGCGCGGTGGAGGGCGCGGGCGGCTGCGCCGACGGCGATGACGCCGGTGGCGGCGGCGCGGGCGGCTCGCGTCTGTCGGAGCCGCACGACTCGAAGGGCAAGGTGGAGGTCACGCTCCACCCCGGTCCCGGCGCCGCCATCGGCCGCCCGACCGTGGTGACGTTCGGCGCGCCGTTTCCGCCCGGCGCGCTGGTCGACGCCGGCCAGCTGGCCGCGTTCGACGAGGACGGCGCCGAGCTCGAGATCCACAGCGCCGAGATCCTGCCGTGGCGCGCGTGGCCGGGCACGGGCGGCGCGAGCCCGTCGGTGCGCTCGGCGCTGGTCTCGGTCCAGGTCACGTTCGCGGACGAGACGCCGCTCGCCATCACGCTCGCCTACGGCGAGGAGCCGCACGCGACCCTGGCCGGGCAGGAGAAGGCCGATCCGCGCGCCGACTGGGTCGCGGTGACCGACGGCGAGTACCCGGACGGCACCGTGCGCGAGCCGCCCGTCTACGCCACCTTCCCGCCCGAGTGGCTGGGCGACTGCCAGCTGCGCACGCGCACCACGGCGGCCGGCAGCGATCCCGACTGGGCGTGGTTCGACGACTCGATGATCGGCTCGGCCCACACCGCGGTCAACGACGTTCCCGGCTCGGTGAAAGAGCTCGTCCCGTTCGCGAGCGACGCCGAGCCATGGCTCTTCGATCGCAGCGCGACGCTGTTCGGGGTCTACGTGCGCACCGGCGACGTCGAGTGGCTGCGCCGGGCCCACCGCGCGGCCCAGTTCTACGCCGCCCACATCGACGGCGACGGCTACTTCGACCTGGTGGGCGACGACGACCTCAAGTACAGCTACGGCCGCTCGCTGGTCATCGACTATCAGCTGACCGGCGATCCGGCGCTGGTCGATGCAACCGTCCGCGTGGCGGCGGCGGGCGCCGAGTGGGATCCGACCTACGACCTCGACACCAGCTTCTGGACCGAGCGCCATCAGACCTACGCGCTGCTCGCCGCGCTGAGCGCGTGGGAGGCGACCGGCGAGGACCGGTACGCGGATCGCGCGCGCGAGGTGGCCGAGGACTCGTTCGCCATGGCCGCCGATCCGGCCGGCTCGTGGCACGCGGACGGCTGCCTTCTGCACGGCATGACCGCCCACGAGGGCGCCGGCGGCGACGAGCCGATCTGCTCGCCGTGGATGAGCGCGCTGTTCGCCGACGCGGTGTGGGAGTACTTCATCCACACCGCCGATCCGGCGGCGCTCGACTTCCTCGCCGGCCTCGCCCACTACGTGGCCGACGACGGCCTGTACGGCGGCGGCGACGGCCTCGACCTGACGATGCCCTGGTATCTGGCCTCGAGCGTGAAGACGTTCTCCGACGACGGACCGTACGGCGACGTCGAGCACACCTGCGATGTGGCCGGGCTGGTCGCGCGCGGGGCGTGGGCCGAGAAGCAGCAGGGCGGCGACCCCGGCGAGCTGCGCGCCGTCGCCGAGAAGCTGCTCGAGGGCTGCAAGTGGGATCTCGAGAGCTGGCACCGCCCCGACGCGCCCGCGCTGGGCAAGAGCGAGTGGCGCCTGTCTCCCCCGCGCAAGTTCAGCTGGTGGTTCGGAACCACCAGCGACCTGCCGTGGCTGATGGAAGAGTCGGCCTGACGCGAGCGCGCGGCGGACATGAGCGTCGGACTCATCCGGTCCGACCCGACGCATGTCACCGTGGGACAGCGGGCCGCGGCGGAGAAGCGTGCAATGGCGCGCGGTTCTTGCGCGCACGCTCCCGCCGCGGGCCTCGCCCGAGAGCACCGCGTGCTCGCGCGCGACTGACCGCTTATCCTTGTCGTGATGCGACTCGAGAAGCGGCACCACTCTCGCCGGCGGCGGACCATCCCCCTCGCCGGCGTGCTCGCGCTGTTTGCCTGCGGCGCCCCGGGCGGCGTTCACCCGGCCAGCGCCGACGAGGATGGAGATGGGGACCACGGGGGAGGACGCAAGGGGCGGCCGGACCGCTCCGGCGAGGTCGAGCCGATGTCGGGGGTCGGTCTCATCCCCCGCTTCCCGAAGAGCGGCGCCATCGCGGTCACGCTCCATCCGGGGCCCGGGGCCGTGATCGGCAAGCCGACCGTCGTCAGCTTCGGCGTCCCGTTTCCGCCCGACGTGGTCGAGGGCGCTGGCGAGCTGAGCGCGTTCGACCGCGGCGGCGACGAGCTCAAGATCCACGCGGCCCCGCTCCTGCCCTGGCGCGTGTGGCCGGGGCGCAAGGGGGCGCGCCGCTCGCTGCGGGCGGCGATGGTCTCGGTCGAGGTCACGTTCCCGGGCCGCGAGCCCATGCCCATCACGCTCAAGTACGGCGTTCGGCCGGGCGCCTCCCTGCCCGCGCCGTCAGACCCGCGCAAGGGCTGGGTCGAGGCCACCGACGGCGAGTACCCGAACGGCACCGTGCGCGAGCCGACCGTGTACGCCACGTTCTCGCCGCGCTGGCTGGGCAACTGCCTCCTGCGCACGCGCTCGACCCCGGCCGGGCGCGACAAGGCGTGGGACTGGTTCGACAAGGCGATGGTCGAGTTCGCGCGCACGGCGGTCAACGACGTGCCGGACCAGGTGACGTTCCGCATCAACTACACGACCGATCACGAGCCCTGGCTGTTCGACCGCACCTCGACGCTGTTCGGCGTGTACGCGCGGACCGGCGACGTGAAGTGGCTGCGCCACGCGCACCGCTCGGCCCAGTTCTACATGAAGCACATCACCGACAAGGGCGTCTTCGACCTCAAGCCGCAGCCGGATCTCAAGTACGGCTACGGGCGGGCGCTGCTCATGGACTTCATGTTCACCGGCGACCCGACGCTGCTCGCCACCATCGAGCGCATCGCCACGGCCGGCCTGGAGTGGAACGCGAAGTACTCGGAGCGCAGTCACTTCTGGACCGAGCGCCACCAGGCCTACGCGCTCCTGGCCGCGCTGTCGGCCTGGGAGGCGAGCGGCGCGGCGAAGCACGCCGACCGCGCGCGCGAGGTGGCCCAGGCCACCTTCGCCATGACGTCGCGCCCGGCCGGATCGTGGCACGCCGACGGCTGCCCGCTCCACACGATGGACCAGCACGAGGGCGACGGCGGCGCGGAGCCGATCTGCTCGCCGTGGATGAGCGCGCTGCTCGCCGAGGTCGTGTGGGAGTACTACATCCACTCGATGGACCGCGACGCGCTCGTCTTCATGGCCGGGCTGGGCCGCTACGTGGCCGACTACGGGCTCTACCCCGGCGGCGAGCACATCGACCACACCATGCCGTGGTACCTGGCCTCGAGCGTGAAGACCTTCTCCGACGACGGCCCGTGGGGCGACGTCGAGCACACCTGCGACGTGGCCACCATGGTCGCGCGCGCGGCCTGGTCGGAGAAGCAGCTGGGCAAGGACCCGAGCAAGCTGCGCGCCACCGCCGCCAAGCTGCTCGAGGGCTGCCAGTGGGACTTCGAGAACTGGCACCGCCCCAAGGGCGTGAGCAGCGGCAAGGCGGAGTGGCGTCTCGCACCGCCGCGCAAGTTCAACTGGTGGTTCGGCACCACGACCGATCTCGCCTGGCTGATGAAGGCGAGCGCCACCCGCTGATCGCCGCGCGAGCCGCGCGAAAATGAAAAACCCCGGGCAGCCATGGCGGCTACCCGGGGCCTCGCGATCACGGCGCGACCGGCGCGCGCGCCGCGCTCACTCGCTCGCTACTGGTGGACCGCCCAGCTGTTCAAAGTGCCGGTGTCACCGAACGCGTCGGTGTCGATGATGCACAGGGTCCAGTCGCCGGTCGCGCTGCCGCTCAGGCCGGGCACCGCGCGGTTGGAGAAGGTGAAGGCGCCCGCCTCGCTCGGGAACGTACGGCCCGGGAACGCGTCCACCACGACTCCATTGTGCTCCAGCGTGCCGCGCAGGACCGAGCGCCAGTCGTGCACGCCGGCCACATCGAGCAGCGCCACCGCGGCGTCGCCCTCGTCCGTCACGGTCACCGTCGAGCACGCGCTGCCGTTGTCGACCAGCGGCAGGTTGGGCTCGGCCGCGCCCGACCAGCCGCCGCCGCCGCCGTCACAGTCGCCGGTCACCGTCAGCGACCAGGAGTCGAGCGTGCCGATGTCGGCCCCGGCCAGGTCCTGCACCTGAAGCGTCCAGTTGCCGGCCGCCTGCTGGCCGTTGAACGTGCCGATCGGCATGTCGACGATGACGACGTCGTCCTCGGAGCCGCCGGCCCGGTCGTGCACCACCTGGCTCGCCCCCGTCGGCGAGACCAGCGTGACCACGAGGTCGCCGCGCCAGGTGTGGTCGATGCTGACCGACAGCGCCAGCTGTGCGATCGCGCCCCCCCCGGTCACCGCGATGGTCGAGCTGATCCCCGCGGGGGTGTTGTCCGGGATGGAGATCGGCACGTCGGTGGCGTCGAAGGTGCCGGTGCTGCAACCGTTGCCGTTCTGGACCTCGACCGACACGCTGGTCACCGCGCTGGCGGCGCCGAGGTCGTCGAACGCCTGCGCGGTGATCTCCTGGACGCCGTCGGCCACGGTCGTCGAGTCCCACACCGCCTGGTAGGGCGCGGTGGTCGCGTCCACCGACGTGCCGTCCGGGAAGGTGAACTGCACGCGCGCGACCGTGCCGTCCGCGTCGGACGCGCTGGCCGACACCGCCACGTCACCGCTCACCACGTCGCCGTCGCCCGGCGCGTCGATCGAGACGGTCGGCGGCTGGTTGGTCGTTCCGCCGGTGCTCCACGACGCCGACCAGCCCGACGCGTTCACCGAGCCGTCGCTGGAGAAGGTGATGGCGATGAGCGTCGAGGTCGCCGGGGCCGGCGCCGTCGTGCCGCTGGTGTTGGACAGGTTGGCGCCGTTCGCGTCGCGGATGCGGACGAAGTCGAAGCCCGACTCGGTGTTGAAGGCGTCGAAGGTGAGCGTGGCCGGGCTGCCGCTGGTCGGCTGGATGCACCAGGTGTGGCGGAAGTTGTCCGGGTAGTTGTTCGGGAAGTTCGGCGAGGTGACGGTGCCGCTCTCGTCGGTCAGGGTCTCGTCGCACTGGATCGGCTCGACCGCGCCGTCGCAGAAGACGCCGACGTCCTGCCACGACTGGTTGATCGCGGCGCGCTCCTCCTCGGAGAAGCCGAGCGCGGTGGCCGCCGCCATGACGCCGTCGCAGCCCTGCTCGAAGGTCGAGCCCTCGGTCCAGAAGCTGGCGTTGGCCTCGTACCAGGCCTCGCCGGCGCGCCGCGTGCTGACCTGGGTCGCCGTGCCGTTCGGGTCGCCGGTGGCCAGGCGCCGCGCCGACAGGCAGAACGCCTTGTTGGAGATGCCGCTCGAGAAGTGGACGTCGATGCCCTCCACGTAGTTCGCGAAGTTGTCGATCGACGCGCCGTCGGCGGTCGGGTCGCACATGAAGCGCAGCGCCGCGTCCTGCTGGAAGATGTCGCGCCCGAGGTCGAAGTCGGCCGCGTCGCCCTCGTCGAAGAACTCGGTCAG
>Ga0126377_10004642_pt1 | contig 10035 bp, 9 predicted proteins | sample PanSoiMetPlot_22_FD_92647 | JGI IMG/M metagenome (GOLD analysis project Ga0126377, IMG submission 92647) | Tropical forest soil microbial communities from Panama - MetaG Plot_22 | ecosystem: Environmental > Terrestrial > Soil > Tropical forest > Bulk soil | place: Panama | collected 2016-02-17 | reverse complement strand
ATTCGCGCTGCGCCTCTTCGCGCTCAACCTTGCGGCCGTGATGGTCCGCCGGGATCACGCGCTCCGCCAGATCGTACACACGCGCGAAGTTTGGCAGGCGATCAACCACGGCAAGCCGGCCAAAGCCAAAGTGGGCTTCAAGCACCTGGCTCTTGAGATTCATGCCCCAGCCCCACTTGTCGCTCACACGATGGGCCGTCCCTTCCGGCTCCGGGAGGTCTTCCGCGCTCAGGGGCCCTCGCGCGCGGATCTCTTCCAGCGCCCAGGCGACGTAACTCGATTGCCGCTCCAGGAACTTCTCGAAACCCCATGGGCGCACGCGGTGGGTCTCCATTCGATGGCGGAGCAGCGGCCAGCTCTCCACCGGCAGGATGGATCTCTCGTGCGCCCACTGTTCGGTGAATTCGCGCCGCCGGTAGACCAGATCATCGAAGAGAGGTTTTTTGTACGAGCCGAGCCGCGAGAAAAGGACCAGATAATGCGCCGGCGTGAGGACGTTGACGTAATCGATCTGCACGAGGCCGAGACGCCGTACAGCGCCGCGAATGTGACTCGCGTTCACTTTTCCGTTCGGCCGCGGGCGGTCAAAACCCTGGCTGGTGAGCGCGATTCGCCGCGCCTCGCTCAATGTGAGATTTTCTTGGGACATTACCCTTTTTTGATTGAGCCGGTCAGTGCGGTAATCGCGCCAAGCCCGATGTATACGCTTCCGGCAAAATAGCGCTGAGCGCGCAAGAGTTTGAGATTTCCGCGCAACAAATTGCCTACGCTTCCGGAGAGGAGCGCGTAAAACGAGTCGCTCAAAGCCCCCAGAACAACCACTATCGCGCCCAAAAACAAAATCTGTGTCGCGGCCGAGCCACGCCTCGCGTCGACAAATTGCGGGAGAAAGGCGAAAAAGAACAGCGCTGCCTTCGGATTGAACAGGCTTACCAAAACGCCTTGATAAAAGGCGCGGCTTAAACTTTTTCCTTCGACCGTTCCCGTCTCCGTAACCTTTTCCCGAGTCAACAAAGTTTTAACGCCGAGATAAATGAGGTAAGCCGCGCCCACGTACTTTACGACGCTAAAGGCCAGCGCCGATGACAAAAGTAAAGCCGACACGCCGAGAGTCGCGGCGGCGATGTGAAACGACGAGCCGACCTGTATACCCAAACTCGACACGATCCCCGCCAGGCGCCCTTGTTGAACGCTGCGGGCGATGATGTAAAGCGTATTCGGGCCCGGCATGAACACTAGAACCAGGGCGGCGGTAATGAATAAAGAAAGCGTTGACCAGTTCGGCATAAGTCAGCGGCGACCGTGGCTAGGACATCCAACATCCGTAACTATCAATTTCTTTCCAAGCCCCACTATCCTTTGACAAAAGAACATATCCCCCATACGCGCACAGCGAGCCACAACCTGTCTCTCTGTAAATAACAGCCTTTGTTCCGTCCGAGTCGAATCCTACTTGTGAAAAAGTGATGTACCCGGATGAGGCGGGGTATTTCTTGTAAAAATCGTCCCAGCCCTCAAAGTCGTTCCCCTTAAGTATTATGGAGAAATTCTGCTCGTTCAACAGAACATATTTTTTATTCACCTTGAAATTTCTGTCTAGGGATTTCGAGCCTTTGTTTTTCTCTATCAAATTTTCAAAGAGGGGCTTGAGTTCATTCTCTTTTATTCTGTCGTTCCATCTAGCGACCTCTTCAGGGAAACAAGATTTGTTCGGGCCTTCTGTCCGATCATTGATGACAAGCAGTGTGACTTCTTTCCCGTCGTTCGGGTTTATCTTGATTTCATTGAGCAGGGCTGAGTATACAGCGTACTCCTCGGCTGTTACCGAATCGCTCTTTGCCTCTTGATGATTGCCGCCGGCGGGAATAAATGAGATCAGAAGGACGCCACAAAAAAGAAGATTTATTTTCATCATTTGCGCTCCTGACCGCTTAGCTGCGACCTATTGACATTCAGCTTGGGCGCTTAACGCCTATGTCCGAATTGCCGCGTAGCGGCAGGATGAATTTAGGCCGGCGTTTATGGTCTTTGAGAATTAATTGCAACAACTCCAACACAATCCCACCGACTGCCGTCGGTGGGATTCGCCACGATCCATTGTTGTATTTATTTCTCAAAGACCATCAACGCCGGCGTCATCCATCACACATTGCGTCACACAGTGACGCCTGAATTCAACCGTCGCTACGCGACGCAATGGTCTTGCTAATACTTACCCGGCGTTGAAACGCCGGGCTAAACCCACGGCGCCGCTCCGCGGCGGGAGCAGATCAGACGATCTTTGTAAAGCGAGGCGCCTGAAGCTCAATAGATCGATTTTCGACCGCGTGTCCAGGAAGGCGCCGCGGCCTCAGGCGCCGCGCCGCTTATCCGTCAGTCAAAGCTCTTATTTCCTCTGCAATGTTTTGCCTGGCTTGCGTCTCGTATTTCGCTCTGATTTCTCCGGTCTGGTAAATGCTCTCTCTGCCCAGGAAATCATTCAAGACTTTCATCCGGCCTTTCCGATATAAGAAGCCCGGAACCCAGGAGTATTCCTTCCTGATCGCCCTGCCGTACTCCTTGTAGATTTCCTCTGGCGCTCCGAGTATTGAGGTGTCAAGGTCCAGAAAAGCCTTCACATCCCACGAAGGATCGGCTGCGCGATGATGCTTTGTCGCCAGTATCATTTCCCGCGTGATGGCGATGGTCTGCTCCGGAACTCCCAGGCTGGCTAAAGCCTCTACCGCGAACTCGGCGCTCTTCTCTTCGTTATCGGATCTCTTCGTATCGTATATGACGTCGTGAAACCAGACGGCGAAATAAAACGCGCCCCGGTCCTGAATCTTGTCCTGAATAGATTCACTCAGGGAGAGGAGCGATTGAATATGACTCAGGTTATGGTAGGCGCGATTCTTCGCCGAGTAGTGTTCGACAATGGAATTAAACAGGCTTTCAATCAGGGCGCGGTTCGGCGTGTACTGAGAAGTTAAGCCGACCCATTGAGCGTGGAGGAAGTCCCGGTCATGGCGTCCCAGTTGGAAATAATGCATGTCCATACTACCGACTTGCTAAGCCTACTTCTTGATCTCAACCAACCACGCGATGGCGTTCAGGTCGTTAAACACGACATGGTCGGGACCGATCCCGCAGGCGCCGAGGTTCGATAACATGCTTTCTCGCGTCCACCTTGCCGACCAAAAACCTTCAGCGGTCGCCACAAATCGCGACCCCGGCGCCGAAACGACATGCTGCCCGGTATTCTCGTAGAAATCGATCTGCGCCGCCTCCGCCTCCGGCGTGTCCTTGTATATGGTGAGAAACATCGAGCCGCCGATTTTTATGGCTCGATAGAAATGAGAAACGACGCGGATGAACTGCGGGTTCCTATCTAGATAGGCGTCGCTGTAAAGACTGAGGTCATCTGACCGGTCTCTGAAGTTGCCTGGCGTGAAATACAGGCAGAGGACAAGGTCATAAAACTCGTTATTGAGAGGCGCCTCAGCCGCGTTTCCCAAGAAGATCTGGGCATTGTCTATGTTCTCTTTTTGCCATTGGGATTGCGCGGTCTCGGCGATCGCGGGCGATATTTCAAAGCCATGATACAGTAGAGAGACCGAGGCCAGCATCACGGCATGATATCCGTTGCCGCAGCCGATGTCCGCAATCTTATAAGGGCCAGGCCGGAGCCGCTCGATGAGCATTCGGTCCTGCCGCTCCCGAGCCTCCCTTATAGGTTCGGGGCAATAAGACGACTCGAGCGACCGTTTTACGGCTTCGTTTTCGGATTCGCGCGATATGTTATGCATACATTCCCCAGAGCCGTAACTCACTTTGAGAACTCTTTTTCCAGGTAGATCATTTGCCCGATGTGGTGGTGAAAATGCGTCGCGCAACGGAGAAATATGCTGAACCGATCTTTGATAAAATCAGAGAGGTTCTCCGCCTCGTACGCCCTTGCCCAGGATTCTGCGGACTGGGCTTCCAGCGTGGCAATTACCATATCCACCGCCTCATCAAGACGTCGTAAGACCTCAGCTTTTGACGGAGGGGCGCTTTCAGTGAATTCGCGTTCACGGTCACGGACGTACCCCGTGCCGGCGATCTGCGCGCCAATGTAATAATTGAGATTACCGATGATATGCAGCGTCAAGTGTCCAAAACTGTTTCCGTAGGGATACGGCTTTGTCCAGAACTGCTCTTCCGAAAGCTTCTCGGAAAGAGCATGCGTTCGCCGAATATAATCCCGGCACGCATGAATAAATCCATTTGCGACCGAATTCGATAGTTCATTCATTTCGTTACCTCGTTGAATGGTAATGTATCAAATGTCCATGTCAACAGAGAGAAGCGGTTCTGACGATCACGTTGGGCGGCAATTGCGCAGGCGCATCTTTCATTATGAGATGTTTTCTGATCATCTATTATAATGCCTCGGCATGTCCCCGAAACTTTACAGCTCAACGCCGATGCTGACCTGGCGCGTGTCTGCCACTGACGAAATTGGAGGATTTAATGGTCAAAGTCAAATTGCCGTTAATAGCCATAATAATCTCCGCATTATCCCTGTTCATGAATGCGACCCCCCGCAATGCAGCCGATAAAACCACGGCTGCTCAATTCGAGAATTTAATACGGACGGTCGCCGCCGGCTGGAACGAAGGGAATGCTAAGAAGGCGGCCGATTGCTACACCGAAGACGCGATTTACACGGAACCTCCGGACAGACAAGTCTATGTTGGACAGAAGGCGTTATATGAATTCTTCGGCGGGGATTTGAAGCCACACCCGCCGATGAGGATGACTTTGCATCATCTTGCGTTTGACGAGAATTCTCAGATCGGTTTTGCAGAGTACACATACCAGGGGAATAACAGATACCACGGGATAGTGGTTGTGAAAATCAGGAACGGTAAGATCAGCAACTGGAGAGAGTATCAGTATAAATCCGATCTGGAGTGGAGAGAGTTCGTCAGGAAGAATGATTTTTAAGGGCGGATAATGCGTATTCGGCCTTTAGCAATGCGAGGTCTCTGGGGCTGAGGAGCGCATCGACGGCAGTGGCAATTTCGGCAAGCTCCAAGCCATACGGTGTCAAGATGTTCAGAACAAGCCTTTGGTACATCAAGTCGCATTTGATTGGCCTTTTAGGCGTAATCTCTACCCATTCTTTGCCCACAGCAAAGAGCCCCTCATTAAAGTGATATCTATGTTCGTTATTTATGTAGCCGGCGATTAACCCCACCGTAATCAGGATGGCAAATCCCGATAGACTCAATATCAATTTTGTATTGCCGGTTAGAATCATGGCTGCCACACCTCATTACCGAAAACGCAGTGACGTATATTCGCATGTCGTACTGACCGCAATAGTCTTTCGATCCAGCAACCGAAAGCTCGCGATGCTCTTTCGCACTCCCCAATCAGTCAGAGGTTTCTGTCAACCGAACAAGCCTCGCCTGAAGCTCCCGCGCGTTGAGCGATTTTTTGTAGATGATCACGTTAGTCGGCAACTGCGTCGGCGCGTCACGGCTGCATCGCATCTCTTCCGACGCCGCGATAGCGTAGTTCTTGAATCCGGCGCGCGCGAACTCTCTCAGCCTCTCGTTCAATGAGCGCGGCGTCCAATAGCCGAGCAGTTCCAGGTAGATCGGCTCGTCCCCATCGCGGGTAAAGACCAGGTCGGGGACGAACACGCTCTCGCCGAGGTCGATCACTTCCTGGCTGGGTTGCGCGCTCCATTCACCGTCGAGTTTGCCGAAGTCTTCGAGCAGTTTCGCAATCTGGGGGTTTTGCGGCTGGAGGTAATCGGCCACGTAGTGCGAGCGCAGGCGTTTTTGTTCGCTGTCAAGCTCGAAGAAGGCCGCGCCTGTTTTGGTTCCGATCTCGGCGCGCATGCGCCATCCGGGATAGAGCAGCAGCGCGGGCAGGAAGACCGCCATCTGGACGCCGTACCGCTGAGAGCGGTGGAATATGGAGACAGGGCCGCTCAACTGCGCGTCATAACCCGACTGGGGATTGCCCCTGATGGCGTGGATCAGGCGGCAGGCTTTGATCTCGGCGAACAGACGGCGCGTGACGCCCGGCTCCTGCGGCTCGATCCGCAGCCTCATCTCCGAACAGCGGTAGAGCAGCGCCTGAGCCTGAGCCAGATTGTAACGGTCCAGCAAGTCTTCCGCGCTCATCTCCTCGAACGCGACCAGCCGCTGGTTGCCGGACAGGTCGGCGTAAAGCCCCGCCGTCACGTCCTCCGGCGAGCATTCCAGTTCGACCGCGACTTCGGCGATCAGCCGTTCGCGCAATTGGTCGTCGGCGATAACAGGGTGATGCGACGCGGCCTTCGTGAAGAGCGCGCGACGGACCTCCGCCGGGTCTTTAGCGCCGGAGGTCTCGAATTCGCAGCGGTCTGTGAGCAGCTTGATCAAACCGCGCAGGATCTTGTAATCGGTCCCGACGCCGATGTATTCGTCCAGCGCGCGCTCGAGTTCGGCGCGGCGGCGCCCCCGATGCTGTTCGACGATGAGCGTGAGGTCAGCCGCCGTTTGCAGATGGCGCGGATCGTCGGATTGAAGGTAGCGCGGTGAGATTCGATTACCGCGCCGGTAGCTCATTGCCAGGTCAGCCGTCAACATAACTCTTCATACAGAAAAATAGGGATTGCGGATTGCGGATTGTGGATTGCGGATTGCGGATTTTTGAGCTTCAATCGGCAATACAAAATCGCGAAATCTGTAGAACATAATTATAGAATCTCATCAATCCGCAATCCGCAATCCGCAATCCGCAATCCGCAATCCCCACTACCCGCTCTACGCATCCCCCCAACTTTCATCCAGCCATCGCTCTTTCGTCGCGCGGAACTGGTTCGCGTCGCGGCGGCGCTCGCTGATGCGCTCTTCGGCGGTGCCCGAGGTGACGACTTCGTAAAGGATCGCCTCTTTGTCCGGCTGTTTGCGGAGAATCCTTCCGAGCCGTTGTATGTGTTCGCGCGTCGAGCCCGAGCCCGAGAGCACGACGGCGACCGACGCTTCCGGGATGTTTACGCCTTCGTTGAGAACTTTCGACGTCGCCAGCGCCAGAACCTCGCCCCGGTTGAAAGCCGCGAGCCACGCGCTGCGCTCCTTGATCGGCGTCTCGTGCGTGATGGCGGGGATCAGGAACTGTTCGGAGATGCGATAGACCATCTCGTTCTCTGCGGTGAAGATCAACACGCGCTCTCGGCGATGGCGCGCGAGCAATTTTTTTAGCGTCTCAAGTTTGGCCTCGGCGCCGAGCGCGATGCGTTTGGATTCGCGGTAAGCCTGCATCGCGCGGCGCCCATCTTCGCTCAGCGCGCTGCGGATGACGAACATCTGCCAGCCCTGCAAATTGCCGAAATCGATCCCCTGCGATGAGATGAAGCGCCGGAAGATCGCGCGCTCCTGTTTGTAGCGCTCCAGGTCTTCGTCGCTCAACTGGACGGTCAGCCGCACGACGCTGTAGTCGGCCAGGAATTCGCCGGCCAACTGCTGGGCCTCGAGGCGATAAACAATCGGGCCGAGCAATTCCTCCATCAACTCTTCACCGCCGTCGGACCGTTCGGGCGTTGCCGTCAAACCCAAACGGAACGGCGCAATCGCCATCTCGGCGACGTAACGATATCCGCTGCCTGGTAGGTGATGGCATTCGTCGCACACGAGCAAACCGAACTGATTGCCCATCCGCTCCATAAACCGGAACGCCGAGGCGTATGTCGTCACCACAATCGCGCCCTGCTCGAAATAGCCGCCGCCGATCAACCCGACTTCGGCTTGAAACGAAGATACCAGCAGATCGTACCACTGATTCATCAGATCGAGCGTAGGCACGATGACGAGTGTCGAACGCCCGGTCATTTCAATCGCCATCTGCGCGACGAAGGTTTTGCCTGCGCCGGTGGGCAGAATTATCACACCGCGCCTGCCGCCTTTTTGCCACGCGGCGATGGCGCCGAGCTGATAAGGCCGCGGCTCTATGTTCAGATCGGTTCGGAATTGGAATTCGAAATAGCGGCGGGCTTCGTCTTTGAAAGCCAGATCCTGTCGCGTCAATTCGGTGACGGCCTGGCGATAGGCGATGGCCGGGGCGCGCCAACGGCGCACGCGCTCGTCCCATTGAAACACCGAAGGCGCGGGAAACTCCTGCCCCGCGCCTTCGAGCGTCAAAGTCCCTGAATCGAATTGCAATACGACGTCCACCGCGCTCATCAGCGATCTTCAAACCTCATTTGACTTTCGTGGCGCGTATGCGCTGTCCTCGAAACTCGGACGGGTCTTCAATCTCGGCGTGCGTCACCAGCCCTTTACTGTCTCTGATGAAGGTCTGTCCCACATTTACTGTTTCAGTCTTGCCAACATGAAAATGTAGGACGGGAAAATATGGATTGATGATTTCACAAATCGCCACTCAGTTCCTGGAAATCTTACCAAAATACCGCCCCAACGCCGTCAACGGAAACTGATTTCGATACTGATGATAGTTGATATAAAAGTGACCTGGAAAACCCGTGCCGGTGAATTCGGGTTCGGGCCAACTGCCGTCGGCGTTCTGTCTTTTGAGCAGATACTCAACGCCCATCTTCACGCTATCGGAGTCGTAATCGCCGGCGGCCATCAGCCCGATCAAGGCCCAGGCGGTTTGAGACGGCGTACTCGGGCCCTTACCTCGCGTTTCAGGCTTCTTGTACGACCAGCAAGTCTCGCCCCAGCCGCCGTCGCTGTTCTGGACGCTGCGAAGCCATGCGGCGGCCTGTTTGACCTGATCGCATTCCATATCGAATCCACAAGAATTGGCGAACGGCGCGATCGAGCGCAGGCCGACCAACGCCAGATACGTGCCGTAGATGTAGTTGACTCCCCACCGCCCCCACCACGAGCCGTCGGACTCCTGCAAACTCAACAGGAAATCTATCGCGCGTTTGACCTGCTCATCGTCGTAATGTTTCTCGCCGAGTTTCCGCCAATGTCCCAGCATCTCCAACACGCGTCCGGTCAGATCGGCGGTCGGCGGATCGATCATCGCTTTCAGATCGCCGTATGGCATCTGGTTCCACAAATCCTGGGTGTTGTCCACGTCGAACGCCGCCCAGCCGCCCGATTTGCATTGCATCGTCATCACCCATTCGGCGCCGGCGCGACAGGCTTCGAGTTTGTAATCGTCATCGTCGAGCTTCATCGCCAGCAACGCCATAATCACCGCCGCCGTGTCGTCGACGTCAGGATAGTAGTCGTTGTAGAACTCGAAGGCCCAACCTGCGGGTTTGCCTTTGCGGTTGAATATGGCCCAATCGCCGTAGCGGAAAATTTGTTGCGTCAACAGCCAATCACCGCCGCGCCGAACGCGCGAATCGGCAGGCGACTGGCCCGAATCGAGCAGCGCGGTCAATCCCAACGCCGTGTCCCAGGTCGGCGAGATGCATGGCTGCAGACGCAGGTATTGCGGCAGTTCGGAGCCGGCCATCGCGCCCTCCTCGATGCAGAAGCGGTCGAGCGCGTCGAGGCCGCGTTTGATGTATGGGTGTTTCGCAGAATAGCCGAGCGCGTGGAACATCAGGATTGAGTTTAGCATCGCGGGAACGATGCCCGCCCAATCGCCCGGCGCGTCCTGGCGTTCGATCACCCAACGCTCGGCGGCCTCAATTCCCTTTCGACGCAACGGGACGAGGCCGATCCTGTCAAGCCGCTTGAGCGTCCTGTCGGCGGCGAGGAAGAACGCGCCGATCGCCGTCCCGTCGTTGTTCTTCAAGCCGGCGAGGCGGGGGTCGCGCGAGCCTTCGACGAAGAGTTCGTCGGCGTGAACGCCCGGATCGTAGACGGGCTTTTTATCAATCACGACCAGCAGCGGCACAGTCGAGGACCGCGCCCAGCTCGCCATGGTGTAAATGTTCAGTGGAAACCATCGAGGCAAGAACATGAACCAGGGTGGCAACGTCGGTATGCCTTCCCACGGGTAGGCGCCGAACAGCGCCAGGTGCAGCTTCGTGAAGACGCGGGCCCTGGTCAATCCGCCGCGTTCGAGGATGAAGTCGCGCGCCCGCCGCAT
>Ga0126377_10004641_pt1 | contig 10036 bp, 8 predicted proteins | sample PanSoiMetPlot_22_FD_92647 | JGI IMG/M metagenome (GOLD analysis project Ga0126377, IMG submission 92647) | Tropical forest soil microbial communities from Panama - MetaG Plot_22 | ecosystem: Environmental > Terrestrial > Soil > Tropical forest > Bulk soil | place: Panama | collected 2016-02-17 | reverse complement strand
TATTGCCGCCGCACAGAATGAGGCCGACTTTTCTGCCGCGGAATCGCTGCGGAGACGCCAGCATCGCGGCGAGACCGGCAGCGCCCGCCCCTTCGGCCATGGTCTTCTGCAACGTCAGGTAAGCGTTGACCGCGCGCTCGTGGTGCGGCTCCTCGACCAGTACGACGTCGGCGACGAGCTCGCGGACGACCGGCAGCGCGAGCTTGCCGACGTTCGTCACCGCGATGCCCTCGGCAAGTGTCGCGCCACCGCATGGTCGGGCGCCGTTGTTGAGCGCGTTCCACATCGAGGGGAAGAGCGCCGTCTCGACGCCCACGATCTCGATCCCGGGAGTCACGCCGCGCGCGGCGATCGCGGTGCCGGCGATCAATCCCCCGCCGCCGATCGGCACCACGAGCGCATCGAGGTCCGCCGCCTCTTCGAGCATTTCGAGAGCAACGGTGCCTTGGCCGGCAATGATGCGTTCGTCGTCGTAAGGATGGACCCAGATCAGGTTGCGCTCGGCGGCGATGCTCTCGGCGCGCGTCTGCGCTTCGGAGATCGTTTCGCCGTCCAGGACCACCGTCGCGCCATAGGCCGTGGTCGCCCGAACCTTCACAAACGGCGTCGTCACCGGCATGACGATGGTCGCAGGAATATTCAACCGGGCGGCATGATAGGCGATCGCCTGGGCATGGTTGCCGGCCGACATGGCGATGACCCCGCGCACTCGTTCGGCCGCGTCAAGCGAGGCGAGCTTGACGACGGCGCCGCGCTCCTTGAACGAGTTGGTGACCTGCAGGTTCTCGTATTTCACATGGACTTCGGCGCCGGTCAGCGCCGAGAGCCTGGGCGCGGGAAGCATGGGCGTGCGCAGCACCGCGGAGGCGAGAAGGCGCCGCGCCGCTTCAATATCTTTAAGCGTCACCATCACGCGCGTCTCCCTGGCCCGGTTCCAGCCCATTTCCGATCGAATTGAACCGGATCAGGTTGCTCGGAGATGGCTGTCGATCCGCATGTTCTTGTCAGCGAACCGGCATGCACGTCGCCGGAACACGCGCTGCTATCCTGATTCTGCAATTCGTGAACCCGCGCGGCGCATGCTGCTACGAGCTTCGGAATCAAAAGGAAGCTAGCGCGCAATAGGGCCGAGTGGAAATCCGGTCAACCGTCCGATTGCACGCTAAATCATTAAGGTTAGGGCGCAGATCGCAGACCGGTTGACGCAATCTGCGCAGGCTTGATTGCTTGCACAAAACCGGTTTGCGTCTTGCTGACCGCGCTCTGCCAAATTTATGATTCTAGTGTGGTTTTGGATTTGGTGGCCCCCGCGCACCTGCCGCAACACTGGTAGGAACTCAAAGCCACCACGCGAGGCGTGGCGCCGAAACCTCTTGCGCGCCGCCCGATTCTTGTCCATTTCGGGAGGGGCCGGGGCACGGAGGCCAGAATGGCCGAAAGCGAACCGAGACGCATCGGCGTTACCGTCGAACTGAAGCCGCATGCCTATGATCCGGCGGCCAGTCCCGAATTGTTCGACAGCGTGTTGGCGCGACGCGTGCTGGCCTTTCTCATCGATCTTCTGATCATCGGACTGCCGGTCGCCTTCGCGGCCCTGTTCGTCTTCATCTTCGGGCTCATTACGTTCGGGCTCGGCTGGTGGCTGTTCGGCCCGTTGCTCGGCCCGGCGGCGGTGATCTGGGCGCTTATTTATTACGGCCTGACGCTCGGCAGCCCGGCGTCGGCGACCCTCGGCATGCGGGCGATGGATATCGAGATGCGCACGTGGTACGGCGCCCCCTGCTATTTTGTCCTCGGCGCCGTGCATGTCGTCGTGTTCTGGATCACGATCTCGGTATTGACGCCGCTCATCCTGCTGGTCGGCCTTTTCAACGAGCGGCATCGCCTGCTGCATGACATACTGCTCGGCACGGTTGTCATCAATAACGCCGCCCGAGCCGCCGCCCTCAAGAGGGCCCAGGCCGGCCGGTGAGTCGGGACGGTGAGCCGCAAAGGGGCTTTGACGAAAGGTGCCGGACCGGGCAATCCTTATGGCACCTCCGGCTTTCTGTCAGGTGAGCGTTCCGTGACCCAGCATCCGCGCGACGCACCGCAGTTCTACCTGACCGCGCCTTCACCCTGCCCCTATCTGCCGGGCAAGGAGGAGCGCAAGGTGTTCACGCATCTCGTCGGCGAGCGCGCTGGAGAGCTCAACGATCTCCTGACCCACGGCGGCTTCCGCCGCAGTCAGTCGATCGCCTACCGGCCGGCCTGCGAATCATGCCGTGCCTGCGTGTCGGTGCGCGTCGTGGTGGACGATTTCCGTCCCACGCGCAGCATGCGCCGCGTGCTGGAGCGCAATGCCGATCTGATCGCCGAAATGCGTGTTGCCATGCCGACGTCGGAGCAATATTCGGTGTTTCGCGCCTATCTCGACGCGCGCCACCGCGATGGCGGTATGGCCGACATGACCGTGCTCGACTATTCGATGATGGTCGAGGACAGCCATGTCGAGACCCGCATGGTCGAATATCGCCGGCGCGATGCGGACAGCGGCTTCACCGGCCGCTCATCGGGCGAACTCGTCGCCGTCGCCCTTACCGACGTGCTGAGCGACGGCCTGTCGATGGTGTATTCATTCTTCGAACCCGACGCCGGGGACCGCTCGCTCGGCACCCTGATGATCCTCGATCACATCACGCGCGCCCAGCGCATGGAGCTGCCCTATGTCTATCTCGGCTATTGGGTCGAGGGCTCGCGCAAGATGGACTACAAGGGTCGCTTCCTACCGCAGGAGCGCCTGATGCCGACCGGCTGGGTGCGGGTGGAAGGTTGAGCGCAATCTGCCTCGTGGTAGGACGGGTGAGCGCGGCTACCCCAGCGCGAGGTCGACCAGCAGCTTCACATTGAGCGCGATGATGATCGCCGCGACGACCGCGGCGACGGCCGTAAGCCAGCGCGGAGCAACGAGTTCGCCCAGCTTGCGGCGATCGGCGGTGAAGAAAACCAGCGGCACGACCGCGAACGGAAGCTGCAGGCTCAGAATCACCTGACTGAGAATGAGCAGCTGCGCCGTGCCCTTTTGGCCGTACCAGATGGTGACCACGGCGGCAGGCACGATGGCGATGGCGCGCGTGAGCAGCCGCCGCGCCCAGCCCGGAAGCCTGATGTCGAGGAAACCTTCCATCACGATCTGGCCAGCGAGCGTGGCCGTCACCGTCGAATTGAGCCCACAACACAAGAGCGCGATGCCAAATAGCGTCGGCGCGATGGCGGAGCCCAGCAGCGGCGCCAGGAACGAATGGGCCTGGTCGAGCTCGGCGACATCGGTCCTGCCGATTTTGTTGAAGGTCGACGCGGCAAGGATGAGGATCGCGGCATTGATCGTCAGCGCGAACATCAGCGCGATCGTCGAATCCAAGGTCGCCAGCTTGATCGCTTCGCGACGCGCGTCAACGCTGCCGCCGAACCGGCGTGTCTGCACCACGCCGGAATGGAGGTAGAGATTGTGCGGCATCACGGTGGCGCCCAGGATGCCGAGGGCGAGATAGAGCATGTCCGGATCGGACACGACGTCGGTCGTCGGCGCAAAACCGCGGATGACAGCGCCCCAGTCGGGATCCGCCATCGCGATCTGGATCGCGAAGCACACGGCGATGATGCCGAGCAGCGTGACGATGAAAGCCTCGATCCAGCGGAAACCGAGATTCTGCATCCATAGGACCAAAAATACATCGAGCGCGGTGAGCACCACGCCGATTTCGAGCGGAATGCCGAACAGGAGATTGAGGCCGATCGCCGTCCCGATCACCTCAGCGAGGTCAGTGGCGCAAATAGCGATCTCGGCGAGCACCCAGAGCGGATAGGCGACCGCCCGGGGGAAGGCATCGCGGCAGGCCTGCGCGAGGTCGCGTCCCGCGCCAATGCCGAGCCGCGCGCACAGCGCCTGCAGCACGATGGCCATGATGTTCGACAGCAGGGCGACGGTGAGCAGCGCGTAGCCGAACTTCGAGCCGCCGGCGAGCGAGGTCGCCCAATTGCCGGGATCCATATAGCCCACGGCAACCAGATAGCCCGGCCCGAGGAAGGCGGAGAGCTTCTTCCACAGCGATCCTGTCGGACGGGTGGCCACCGAGCCGAACACCTCGGAGAGCGACGGGGCGCCCCGCGTACCGCGCCATCCCCGCTCGGATCCCCGCCCGGACGCCCTGACGTCGTTGACCGTCGTATCAGCTGCCATGGTCTCGCTATCCTGCCCATAACCCTCCATGTCTAACATACCTTGTTGCGAATAATTTGCAATTGCAAAGTTTGTCGAACAGTAAACAGTAGACGAAAAGTGCTCCCGCGGCTCCACAGAGGAAAAGTTAAGGCCAATCTGTCATGCTTGGATCGCCGTTGCCGCGATATCCGGGCCGTTTCAAAGCCTTAAATTCGCTCCGTCGGTGATGTCGAGTTGGAACTCGAGATCGGGCGGTGCGTTGGCAAGTCGATGAGGGAGACCAGGACTGCCATGTACTCGTTCTTGCGACGTTTGTTCATGCATTACGCGATCTACCGGCGCTATCCGTTGCCGCCGGTGCCGGCAATGAAGAACGCTTGGCGCATTTCGCGCGTGTAGGCCGCGCATCCTGGTCGCGTCACATCTGCCAACGCCTTAATCGCCGTCGGCGGCATCGAGATCATCGTCTCAATACGTCGCAAGGCCATATCCACACGAGCGCGATCGCCGGGACAAAGCCCAGCAACGACAACGACGAGGAACGGCGCGGAAGTGTACGCTAGTTCTCCCCGCCCTTGCCGTTGATCGGCAGGCGTCCGAATTTGTTGGTGCGCGGAAAGCCTTTCGGTGCGATGCGCCCGGCGTCGGCACGGTTGCCGCGCCAATCGGAAAGCTCCTTGAGCGTCAGCGAGAACACGCGGCCGGCGGTATCGATCCAGGTCAACCCGTCCGCGCCCTTGAACGTCTTCACGTCGGAGAGTTCGCCGTCCTTGTAGCGCTGCAGGCGCACGCCGCTGCCCCGCGTCATGTCAGGCAACTGATCGAGGGGAAAGATCACCATCTTGCGGTTCTCGCCGACACTCGCCACCAATTCACCTTCGACCAGCGCGAGCGCGCGCGCTTCATCCGGTGCCTTGACGTTGAGCACCTGCTTGCCCTTGCGCGTGTTGGCGACGCACTCGTCCTCGCTCACGACGAATCCGCGTGCGGTCGCGCTCGCCACCAGGAACTTGCGGCCGCCGGCGAAGGGAAACGCGGCGACGAGATCCGCCTCCTGTTCGAGGTCGATGAACAGCCGCACCGGTTCGCCATGGCCGCGCCCGCCCGGCAGCTTCGATCCATCGATGGTGTAGAAGCGACCGTTAGTGGCGAAGATCAGGCACTTCGACGTGGTCTCGGCCGGGAATGCGAATTTGAGGCTGTCGTCGGCCTTGAAGGCGACGCCGGAGAGGTCGGTGACATGGCCGCGCAGCGCGCGGATCCAGCCCTTCTCCGATACGATGACGGTGATCGGCTCGCGCACGACCATCGCCTCCTCGATCGCCGCCTCGTCGTGATCGGGCGCCTCGGCAAAGCCGGTGCGGCGCTTGCCGAGCTGCGTCTTGGGGCCGAACGTCTCGCGCACCTTCCTGATCTCGTCGGCGACCTTCTTCCACTGTTCCTTTTCAGACTTCACGAGCTTCTGCAGCGCCTCGCGTTCCGTTCGCAGATCCCTGTCCTCGCGGCGGATCTCCAGCTCTTCGAGCTTGCGCAAGTTGCGCAGCCGCATGTTGAGGATCGCTTCCGCCTGCACGTCGGTGAGCTTGAACGTCTTGATGAGGACGGGCTTGGGCTCGTCCTCGGTGCGGATGATCTTGATGACTTTGTCGAGATTGAGATAGGCGATCAGATAGCCGCCGAGCACTTCCAGCCGATGCTCGATCTGGCTGAGCCGATGCTTGGTGCGCCGCACCAGCACGTCGCGGCGGTGGTCGAGCCACTCGCGCAGCGCCTCGGCGAGGCCGACCACCTTGGGAACGCGGCCCTTCACCAGCACGTTCATGTTGAGCGGAATGCGGCTTTCGAGCTCGGTGAGCTTGAACAGCGATTCCATCAACAGCTCGGCATCCACCGTGCGCGCGCGCGGCTCGATGACCAGACGGACGTCTTCCGCCGATTCATCGCGCACGTCGGCAACCAACGGCAGTTTCTTCTCGTTGAGCAGTTCGGCGATACGTTCGACCAAGCGCGATTTCTGCACCAGCCAGGGAATTTCGGTAATGACGATCTGGTAGGTACCGCGACCGGTTTCCTCCGAACTCCAGCGCGCACGCACGCGGAACGCGCCACGACCGGTCGTATAGGCTTCGGCGATCGCGTCTCGCGGATCGACGATGAGACCGCCGGTCGGGAAGTCGGGACCCGGCACGTATTTGAGAAGCGTCTTGCTCCTCGCATTTGGATTGTCGATGAGGAACAGCGCAGCGTCGCACAGTTCAGCGGCGTTGTGCGGCGGGATCGCGGTCGCCATCCCGACGGCGATGCCCTGCGATCCATTGGCTAAAAGATTGGGGAATGCCCCCGGCAGAACGACCGGCTCCTCGGACTGGCCGTCGTAGTTCGGACGAAAGTCGACCGCGTCCTCGTCGATGCCGTCGAGCAGCAGACGCGCGACCTCGGTCATGCGCGCTTCGGTGTAGCGGTAAGCGGCGGCGTTGTCGCCGTCGATGTTGCCAAAATTGCCCTGGCCGTCGATCAGCGGGTAGCGCGCAGCGAAATCCTGAGCCAGGCGCACCAGCGCGTCATAGATCGCCTGATCGCCGTGCGGGTGAAAGTTGCCCATCACGTCGCCGACGATCTTGGCCGACTTCTTGAACGTCGCGCCGGGGTCAAGCCGCAGCAGGCGCATGCCGTAGAGGATGCGGCGGTGGACCGGCTTGAGGCCATCGCGCGCGTCGGGCAGCGCGCGATGCATGATGGTCGACAACGCATAAGCGAGATAACGCTCTTCGAGCGCCTCTCGCAGCGCAATTTCCTGTACGTCACCGTGCTCGGGGAGAATCGATCGCTTGCCCATAGACGATGGGTAATGCGTGCAAGGCCGATGAACAAGTGATGAACGAGCTATCCACGATAAGTTCTTATTTTTCCACGTAGACTTCGCCGAGGGTGGAACACATGGGATATCCGAAGGTTAGGCTGTCCCGGACTTGGAACTGCAAGGAGGAACTAGATGCGTCGCACTCTTCTGGCGATCGCCGCAACGGTCGCGGTTGTTTCGGCAGGCTCTCTCGCAACGAATCGCGCCGAGGCCATGACGCTCGCAACGCCGGCTGGTTTGCGCTTGGCGATCGAGCACAGCGGTCTCGCCGAACAGGTCGCCTATACCTGCCGCAACGTCTGGCGCTGCGGCTCCTATGGCTGCGGCTGGCGCCGTGCGTGCTATGGGCGGCCAGGCGGCTACTATCGCCCTTACCGCTACTACTGATCGCCCGGCTCGGCGGCTGATGCCATTCTCGGTGTGGCTTCGTCGCTTACCCAGCTCGACATCATGCCCGCTGCTGTCGCGCCCCGTCCAGCGGCGGAAGCGGGTTTCATGCATCGGCGCACTGCGCTAGGATCGCGTTGCGACAAGAAGGTCACTGGACAAGCCGGTGATCCGGACCACGGTGACTTCGATCCGTTGCGTTCGTGTGTGGTGGAAGGGGCGACTGTTCCGAAGGCCGAGGTGCTTTCGACACGGTCGATAATCGTGATGGGCTGAGTGCGTCGGCTCGTCGCACAATTCCACGAGCGGGCGTCCGATGACGCCCGTTCGCATCTAGGCAGGAACAGAGGAGAACACGATGCGTAAGATCTTCGTCGCGGTGCTTGCAACCATCTGTCTCGGCGTATCCGGCGCCTCCGCCGCGCCGGCTGAGGGAGGCGTGCTTGCCGCATTGAAGGGCGGAAACATCCAGCAAGCCCAGTACTACGGCGGTTACGGCGGCTACAGCGGTGGCTATGGGCGCCGGTGCCCGTACGGCTATTACTATACCTGCTGGCGCGACTATTACGGCCGTCGCGTTTGCGGATGCCAGCCGCGCTACTGATCGCTGGCGCATTTTCAGGAAATGAAAAGTGTGGAATCCGTTTTCTCGCCGCGCTGGCGCTTGGCACGGCCTGCGAAAATGCGATGAAGCAAGAGCCGGCCCGGAAATCCGGGCCGGCTTTTTAATTCAGGCCGCCGTTAAGCGACGCGGGAGGTTGCGACCGCGACCGCGGCGATGAAGCGCTCGCGCGCATCCGGCAACCCCTGGCCGTGCGGTTCGAGCACATGGCGGCTGAGAAAAAAGCCGGTCAGGGCAAATGCCGCACTGAGTTCCTCGGGCGTCGCGTCGTCGGCGGGCGCGGCCTCGGTCAGGAACGGAGGCAACCGCAACAACCGGTCCCGCCATGCCTCGCCGGCCTGACGCGATACCGCGCGGCCTGATTTTGGCGACACATAGATCAGCTCCTCGTTGGTCCCGGTCGCCGCGCATTGCGCGAGATCGAGGCCGAAGCCCAGCTCGGCGAGAAGCAAAAGCTCGAAGCGCACCACCCGCGTCGCCGCCGCGCGCGCGTCGTTTAGTCGCCCGACCATCTCTTCGAGCGCTGCGAAGACGGTCGCATGCGGATCGCGCTCGGGCAGCAGCCGGCACAGCGCGGCGATATGGGTGATGCCGTAGACGGCATGAGCGGCGGGGAGGAACGACGCCGCCCGCAGATCGAGACCCTCAATCACGTAGTAGCCGAGATGTTCGTCGAGTCGCGCACGCCAAGTGGCGCCGACCGAATTGCCGGGCTGCAGCACCGGCTTGAGGCGAGAGCCCGCCCCTCCCCGCACCAGGCCGAGATGACGGCCGTGCCCGCGCGTCATCAGCTCGAGGATGGCGTTCGCCTCCCCATGCCGCCGCGTGCCGAGCACGATGCCGTCGTCGACCCATTCCATTGCAAATCCCTCGCCGCAACAACATCGGTGGTATTATCACATGACCATGTGAGACGACGACCGCGCCGTCAATACACGGCGCGATCGTCGCAGCTTTCATCACGTCGCCGTCCCGCCGGCGATGAACCGGATATGAACCTCTTCCTCATCCAGCCGATCGGTTGCGGCGCGTAAGATCGCATCCAGAAAGTAGCGCGTTCGAATGAGACGATGGCGACCACCATCGTCGAACGCGTCAGTGGCCTGAGCCCAGCATTTGGGAACCAAATGCTGCGAGACGTCAGTCCACTCACCCAATGAAACAGTGGGGCGACTTGCCCAAACAGATGGAAACCATCTGTTTGGATCGCACCATCGGGAGGAATGCCATGCGTGGATTTCTGATCGCACTGCTCGCGGCCGCGGCAATCGGCATCGCCGGAACATCGCCGACCGTCGCCGTTCCGGCCAACGGCGTGGTCATCAACGACGCCGCCAATGCGGCACGCCTCGTCGAAGACGTCCATTGCCGCTCGTATCGGCATTGGCACCGCTGGGGCTATGGCTACGGGTGCCACTACGGCTACCGTAGCTACTACTGGCGCGGCCACCGGCATGGCTACTGGCGCGGCCACCGGCATGGCTACTGGCGCGGTCACCACCACCGCAGCTTCCGCGTCCATCATCACGGCTTCCGCGGCGGGCATCATCGTGGTGGCCATCGCCATGGCGGGCGCCGGCATTGAGCCGTAAGCTCACGCATCCTTGGGAAACTCCAGTCCCATCTCGCGGTAGCGTTCGGGATCGTCGCTCCAGCCTTGGCGCACCTTGACGAACAGAAAGAGGTGCACCTTCTTGCCCAGGAGTTCGCCGAGGACCTTGCGGGCTTCGGCGCCGATCGCCTTGATGGTCTGGCCGCGCTTGCCGAGCACAATCTTGCGCTGGCTCTCGCGCTCGACATAGATCGTCTGCTCGATCCGTACCGCGTCGTCCTTGAGCTCCTTCCACTGCTCGGTCTCGACCGTCGATTGGTACGGCAATTCCTGATGCAGCCGCATGAACAGCCTCTCGCGCGTGACCTCAGCGGCGAGGCTGCGCAGCGGCGCATCGGACACCTGGTCGGCTGG
>Ga0126377_10004640_pt1 | contig 10037 bp, 7 predicted proteins | sample PanSoiMetPlot_22_FD_92647 | JGI IMG/M metagenome (GOLD analysis project Ga0126377, IMG submission 92647) | Tropical forest soil microbial communities from Panama - MetaG Plot_22 | ecosystem: Environmental > Terrestrial > Soil > Tropical forest > Bulk soil | place: Panama | collected 2016-02-17 | reverse complement strand
GGCCTCGCGCTGTCGCTCGCGCGCACCGGCGCTGAGGCGGTGCTCGACCATCCCGGCACGATCACGGACGTCGACTTCCTCGCGACACTGGCGCGATCGCTGGTGCTCGGTGGCGTCGCGATGGCGGTCGCCGGATCAAGCCGGCCGTGCAGCGGTGCGTGCCACGAGATCACGCATGCGCTGACGGCAAGGCACCCGGACGCGGCGAGCCACGGCGTCTCCGCGGGCCTTGGCGCGCTGTTCGCGATGTTCTTGCGGACGCGCGTCGACACGGCCCACGGCCCGACATTCCGGCGCATGGCATCGGCGCTCGGACGGCACGGTGTGCCGCGCCGACCGGCGGACATCGGCCTGACCGCCACCGAATTCGCGGACGTGGTGGCGTTTGCGCCGGCCACGCGACCGGGTCGCTACACGATCCTTGAGCACCTATCGCTTGATCCCGCCGCCGTCGTCACCGCCGTCGAGGAGTTCGTCGATGCGGTCGGTGATGCACGTTGACCCGCGTCCTGTTGTTCGCGACGCAGGCGACACCGGACGGCACGCCGACCGCGCTGTTGCCGATCAACGGCGTGCCGGCGGTTGAACGCCTCGCCGACCAGTTGCGCGCCGTGGACAGCGTGAACATCACCGTCATCACGCGACCCGGGTGGGCAGACCGACTGCGCGTCGGTGGCCTGAGCGCGGTGGAAAGCGAGGATGTCGCGAACGATCTCGCGGTCATCGGTGCGGCGGTCGCCGGCACCGACGGCGCCGTCGTGCTCGCCGCCGCGGACCTCGTCGCGCACGCCGGCGCACTGACGTCGTTCGCCGGGCCGCGCGCCACCCGGACCGCCGCCGCCGTTCAGGCCGCGAAGAACGTACGCGTCGGCGCGTACGGCGAACCGGTCATGCGCGAGCGGAACATGGTGATCTCGGTCGGCACCCACCAGCGCGTCGTCACGCGACCGAACGCGATGTTCCGCGCGCTGCTTCGCGTCAGCGCCGCCGACCGGCAGCGTCTCTACGACACCTGCTCCGCGCTCCGCACCGAGGCCATCGACAGCGGTCGCGATCTCGATGCCGATGCCGGCGAGTACGGCGCCGTCGGGCTCATGCTGCTCGGCCTGGTACGGACCGGGGTCGACGTCGCGGCGGTCAACCCGCGCGTCTACGTCTGCCACCGGGTCGACTCGGTCCAGGCGGCCGGTGCGACCGAGGTGGCGCTCGCTCGCGTCGACGAGGACGCGGCCGCGCTGCGGATGGGTGTCAAGGAGGACGACGAGTTTTTCGCTACGTACCTGGTGCACTCGTACACGCCAAGGTTGGTGAAGTTCTTCGCCCGGCGGGGCATCACGCCAACGCAGGTGACTTGGATGTCGGTCGGGGTGGGGCTGCTCGCCGCCCTGCTGTTCGCGATCGGCGTGCGGTGGCTGTGGATTCCCGGTGCGGTGGTCCTCTACGCGAGCTTCATTCTCGATTGCAGTGACGGTTCGCTCGCGCGATACACCGGCAACTTCAGCCGGTACGGCGGCTGGCTCGACATGATTGCCGACCGGGGTAAGGAATATCTCGTGTTCGCCGGTGCTGCGATCGGCGGGGTACGCCTTCACGAGCCCGCGGTCTGGGGGCTCGCCATCACCGCGATGGTCGTGCAGACCGTACGGCACATGGTCGATACGTGGTACGGCGCGCTGCAGGACACCGCGACGCGCGCCCTGCCGGTCGTGCCGCTGGGCTCGCCACGCGATGCGCTCGGGCTTCGAGCGGCCGGCGGAGGCGGCGCGGCGGAGGCCGGCGGTGAGGGCACCGCGACGTCCGAAGGGCATTCCGGCGCGGCTGCGGTCGGCGCGAAGCTCGGCCAGTTGTCGGCCACCGCACACGGGCACTACCGCTCGCCGGCGTATTGGTTCAAACGCTCCGTCGTGATGCCGATCGGCGACCGTTGGCTGCTGATGGCGATCGCCATCTCGATCGGTGGTCCGCGCGTGATGTTCATCGCGCTGCTGATCGCGATCGGGCTTGCGTTCGCGTACGTGCTGACCGGCCGAACGCTGCGCGCACTGGCCATGCGGGTGGTGGTGATGCCGCACTACAACATCGGATATCAGCGCGACGACGGCCTTATCGCGCGATTGGTCGGCCGCGCGAGTGCCGGTGCCGCGATGTCACCACTGGTTGCCGTGCTACCCGGACTCGTCTGCACGCTGGTGACGCTCGGCTTCGCGATCGGTGGCGACGTGGCGGCGCGCTGGGTCGTGCTGCCACTCGGCGTGCTGGCGCTCTTCGGCGCGACGGCGGCCGACAGCCCGCACGACGGTCCACTCGACTGGCTCACCGCCGCGGGGCTCCGTGCCGTCGAGTACACGTTCATTGTGACCGCGGGCATCCTCGGCGGAGTGCCGCTGTGGCTCGTCTTCAGCCTGCTGTTCGTGCTCGCCATGTATCACTACGACCTCGTCTCGCGGATCGAAAAACCGGAAACGCCGATCGCCGGCATCGGACTGCTGCGCGGCTGGGACATTCGGGTGGTGATCATCGCGGTGACCACCGCGCTCGGTTGGGCGGAGGTCGTCTACGCGGTGGGTACGGTCGTCATCGGCGGCGTGTTCCTGACCGCGGCCGCCAACGGCTGGCGGCGCACATCACGCGCGGACCAGGCGGCGGCCGCGCGCGGCACGCCCGCGACGGCGTCAAAGTAGTCGCACGTCGCCGGGCCGGCTCGTATGCGAGCCGGCCCGGCGACGTCTGCGGCGGGGACCGCGGGAAGCTGAACGTCGGACATCCGACTGCCCGATGCGCGTGACAAGCCGGCGCGAATACCATGCGCAGGCTCACGCATCGAGGAGAGCCGCCCATGCCCTTGTCGGCCACCCGCGCGACCCACCGCACGGCGCTAGTCATCGCGCTCGCCGCCGCGACACTCACGATGTCGCTCGGCGCCTGCAACCACAGCCCGACGGGCACCGGCCAGCTAGGCGCCGCCGCCAATCCGTCGCCCGGATTCGGCGCGGTCTCCGGCGCGCCGTCGGCGTCGACCAGCGGAGGTTCCGCGTCGGCCACGCCAAGCGCGACCCCGTCCTCTCGCGCGTATCCAAGCGACTACGCGCGCGCGATCCTGACCGCGTGGGCCAACCACGACACGTCATATCTCACGCTGCTGACGAGCACGTCCACGAAGAACCAGCTCTACGGCATCGGCTCCGTCGACCAACACTGGACGCTCGCGAACAGCCAAGGGGCCACCGGTTCGAGCTATTCGTCGTTCTTCAACAAGAGCGGCGACTACATCGTCATCCGTACGATCAACCAGCAGACCGCCGCGCACCAGTGGCACGCCGGCTCGGTGCAGACGTGGGACAAGATCTCGTACCCGTCGGATCCGGTCGCGTACGTCAAGTACTACATGGATGCGTACCTTGACGGGAACACCGCGCGGATGACGAAGCTCGGCAACCAGACGATGACGACCCACTTCATGGGGCTCGCGTCCAAGCCGGACTCGAGTTACACCGTCGGTTCTCCGGACGGTACGGCCGGCCACACGCACATCGAGGTCACCGAGACCAGCGCCTCGTTCGACGTCATCTTCCGCCTCGCCAACCAGAACCTCGGTCAGGCCAACGCCATCGAGGGTTGCGACTCCGGCTGCTGACCCTTCGATCCGACGGCGAACTTTCTCCCACCTTGCGGATGGACAAGACTGAGCGCATGGAGATCCTCGTGCTCGACCACGACGCGGTCACGGAGTTGTTGCCGGTCGGCGCGTGCGTCGACGTGATGCGCGACGTGTTCGGCGCGCTCGCCCGCGGAGCCGCGTTCCAGCCGCTGCGAAGCATCGAACGCCCGCCCGGAGTGCCCGGCATGCTCGGCATGATGCCGGGTTACGTCGCCGAGCCGGCGCCGGCGCTCGGCCTCAAGTTCCTCGGCATCTTCGGCGGCAACCCGGCCATCGGCAAGGACGCGCACCAGGGCATGGTGATCCTGCTGGATCCCGAGACTGGTGAGCCGCAAGCGATCCTCAACGCCTCCGCCATCACGGCGATCCGCACCGCCGCGGCCTCCGCGGCCGCGACCGATGTGCTGGCCCGAGGCGACGCCTGCGAACTGGCCGTGTTCGGCACGGGTGTGCAGGGCGCGTGGCACGTGCGCGCCATCGCCACCGTCCGCCCGCTTTCCCGGGTACGGATGACCGGCCGCGACGCAACCCGTGGCGCGGCGGTCGCCGGCCAGCTCAGCGACGAGTTGCGGATACCGGTCAAATACGTGCCCGACGCGCACGACACGGTCGACGACGCGGACATCGTGGTGACCGCGACGTCGGCCCGCGAACCGTTGCTGCACCGCGATTGGCTGGCCGACGGCGCGCACGTCAACGCGGTCGGTGCCTGCGTGCCGACGGCTCGCGAACTCGACACGGCGACCGTTGTCGCATCACGGTTCTTCACCGACCGGCGCGAATCGGCCGTCAACGAGGCCGGTGACTTCGTGATCGCCGCCGCCGAGGCCGGGCTCGGACCGGACCACGTCGTCGCCGAGATTGGCGAGGTGCTCAACGGTACGGTTCCGGGGCGCCGCGACGACAACGAGCTGACCGTGTTCGAGTCGCTCGGGCTCGCGGTCGAGGATCTCGCCGCGGCGGCGTACGTCGTCGAGGCGGCGCGCAAGTCCGGTGTGGGTACGAGGGCGGCGTTCTGATGGCGCCACCGAGCGCTGCCGCCGACGACATGCCAGCCGCCGATGACATGCCCACGGTCGACGACATCGCGCGCGCCCGTGAGGCGGTGGCCAGTGTCGCGCTCCGCACCCCGCTCGTCCGCCTTGGCGCCGGCGCAGAGATCTACCTGAAGCTCGAGAACCTGCAGCCGATCGGATCGTTCAAGCTTCGCGGCGCAGCGGCCGTGCTGGCGAATGCGAAGCCAGATGACGTCGCGGCCGGCGTGGTGACCGCCTCGGCCGGCAACATGGGTCAGGGTGCGGCCTGGTTCGCGCGGCGGCTCGGCGTGCCGTGCACCGTCGTCGTCCCACCGACCGCGCCAGCGGCGAAGATCGCGGCAATGGAGGCACTCGGTGCCCGCGTCGTGCCGGTGAGCGCGGAGGCGTGGTGGCACGCGTTCGTAGAGCGGCGCGTCGACGGCGTGGACGGGGTGTTCATTCACGCGTTCGACGATCCGGCCGTGATGGCGGGCAACGCGACGATCGGCGTGGAGATCGCCGAGGATCTCCCCAGTGCGACGCGCGTGCTCGTACCATGGGGTGGCGGCGGCCTGTCCTGCGGCATCGCGGCCGGTCTCGCGTCGACCGGATCGCACGCGCGGGTGTACGCCTGCGAAGCCGCGACCGCCGCACCGCTTGCGGCGTCGTTGGCCGCCGGTGCGCCCGCGACGATCGACATGCAACCGTCGTTTGTGGACGGCATTGGCAGCCGGACCGTCTTGCCGTCCATGTTCCACCGCGCGGCCCGGCTCGGCATCGGCTCCCTTGTCGCACCGGTCGCTGACATCGTGGCCGCGTTGCGGCTCATGCTGGAACGCAATCGCGTACTAGCCGAGGGCGCCGGCGCAACTCCGTTGGCATGCGCGCTTGCTGGCCTGGCGGACGACACGTTCACGGCAGACGACGTGATCGTCTGCATCGTGTCCGGCGGCGTGATCGGGCTCGACACCCTCGTGGAGCTGCTGGCCGCACCGGAATGATCCATTGCACGGAGGAGTTCCCGTCGCTATGCGACGGGAACTCCGCCCCCCGATGGGTCGTCGTCGCTACGCCACAGTCACCGGTTCCAGGCCGGCCGGAACTGCCGAATCCGCGAGCGACGCGACCACCGCCGGCGCTGCCGCCGGCCGGACCAGCACCGACAGCCCACACCCGAACGCGGTGACGGCCGGCAGCGCGAACATCAACCGCCAGTCGACGACGCCGACGATCACCGCACCTATCGCGATCGACGCGGTCTGCGCGATCGACATCAATGTGCCCATCGCCGCACCGACCCGGCCCGCGAGTCGACCCGGCGTGTAGAGCTGTTGCGCGGTGCCGAACGCCACGAATATCAGGCCAAGCGCGGCGCCGAACAGGACCATGGCGATGACGAACGACGCGACCGTCGGCAAGAGGATGCCGAGGACCATCCCGACCGCGAGCACGAGCGACCCGATCCCGGTCGTGCGCGCCTCTCCGAACGTTCGCACTACCTTGGGCGCGAACACCGCGCCGACAATGGTCCCGGCGCCCTGAATGGACAGCAGCACGCCGTAGAAGGCCGGCGACCGATGGATGCCGTACTGGATCGCGGCAAACAGCCCGGTTTCCAGCAGGCCGCCGACAGCGAGGAACGCGGTTAGCGCGACAGTCAGCTGCAGCAACAACGGCGTGGACCGTACGTGCCGGAAGCCCGCGGTCAGCCGCCGGACGAACGGCTCGGTGATCTCCTCCACCGGTGATTCGGTGACCTTGATGGACAGCAGCGCGACGATCGCGATCGCGAAGGTGGCCGCGTCGACGATCGCGAGCGTCCCACCGCCGGCCGCGACGTAGATTCCGGTGCCGACGATCGGCGACAGGATCCGCGTGCCCTGGCCGACGCTGGACAGCAATGATTGACCACTGGCCGCGTCCTGCGACGGCAGCATGTCCTTGAGCAGACCGCTGCGCGCCGGCAGCGCGGAAAGCAGCGCGTACCCGACGGCCACCACGTACAGCCGCCAGAGGTCGCCGCGGTCCGAGACACCGAGCAGGCTCAACACGAGCACGATTCCGAACACGTTCGACCAGATCATCAGCGACCGGCGGCCGACCCGATCGGCGAGATGGCCGAGCAGCGGCGCGGCCAGTTGCGGCCCGGTGAGGAAAAGGAACACGAGGCCGGCTGCGGTGTTCGAGTTGGTCAGGTCCTTCGCCCAGACACCCAGCGACAGGAACATCGCCGAGTCGCCGAAGCTCGACACCGACTCGCCAATCAGCAGCCGGCGGAATCGTGGATGGCGGAGTGCGGACATGGCAGTTCTCCCGAATGAGGGCGTGCGTCATCGCGACGGGTGCCGGTGAGGATGTTGCGGGCAGTCGGAGGAGTTGTTGGTACGCGGGACTAACGCGGTGGGCGCTTGGCTCGTTTGGTTGTCTTCGTCGGCTGGACGGTGGCCGCGGTCGCCGACGTCGCCTCGGTTGCATCCGTGGCGAGCGGGTCGACGAGGGGCGTGGCGGCGAACAGGATCCGTACCGGTCGCGAGCCGGCCGGCCACTTCGACCGGTCACCGATGCGCTCGCCGAACTTCGGCATCAGGTAGTCGATCAGCTCGCCATAACGGCGTACGACGTCGCGCAGTTCGTCCGGGGTCAGTGCGACAGTCGCGCCACCAAGTGCCGCCGCCCGCCGCCACTCCCCCCGCTCGGCCGCCGCGCGAGTGGTCCAGTCGAGCAGCCGAGCGGACTCTCGGCGGATGAACACCTGGTCGAGCGCCATGGTCAGCTCCGGCTCCTCGGACGTCCAGTTCTGTTCGTAGTCGAGTAGTTGCCAGCGCCGTTCCCGCCGGTCGTCGCCGGCCGCCGCGGGCGCGACGAAGCCATATTTGGCGAGCTGCCGGAGGTGGAACGAGCAGTTTGCCTGCGTGCTGCCGAGCGCACGTGCGCACTCGGCCGCGGTCATCGGGCCCTGGCCGAGCAGTTCGACGAGGTCGAGGCGCAGCGGGTGGGCCAGGGCCCTAATCGCTTGTGGATCGGTCAGTTCCATATGTCAAAGATATCTTTGATACTTCGACTCACTCAAGGTAGCCCGCCGCCGCGCATATGTCAAAGGCTTCTTTGGCATCCTGACCAGTCCGCGCGCTGCAGTCTCGAGACATGATCCACTGTGTTGGACGGTTGCCGCGTCATGGCGACGGAAATCGTCCGTTGCAGTGGATCATCGGCGCCGGACGACCGCCGGACCGTCCGCGTCGACGACAACCACCTCCGGGAACGCGAGCGCCGCCCAGAAAACGACCGGATCTGGCTCGAGCGCGAAGCGGCTTGCCAGCCATAGCGTCATCGCCATGCCATGCGTGCCGATCACGAGCACCGCACGACGTGCCGTCGCGATCGCCTGGTGTCGACGTACGGCAGCGTCAAATCGTCGTACCACCGCTTGGTGAGGCTCCCATCCCGCGTGCGTCGCGCCGCCGACGTAGGCCGCCGCGAGCGCACGGTATGCGTCCGTCCATGCATCCGGTCGGCGGACCTCGCCGAAGCCGGCATCGATCGCCACGGCTGCACCGCCGGCCGCGATGGACAGCGTTTCGCTCGCCTTCGGTTCGTCACTTGCGACGAGGTAGGCGTTCGGCGGCAACGTAATGGCCAACGCCTGCGCCGCGGCGCGACCGTCCGCGCCCAGCCGCCAGGCGGACGGCGCGAGTTCCGTATCACGACCGGGGACGGTGCGCCGACCGGCGGTCCAGGCGCTTCGACCGGTGTCGGGCATCGCGTGCCGGATAAGCATCACGCGGTCCGACGGCATGGGCGTTAGCATGGACGCGAGCATCCGCCATCGAAAGAGGAGACCGTCGTGAACCGCCGGACCGCCCGCTCGCTCACCGTCGCGTCGACGCCGTCGACGACGCCGGTAGGCAAGCCGCGCCCGGCTGGGTCGGCGGTACGGGTGTCATGCCCGTCGGTCGTACGCCGAGTACGCCCGACGGTCTGACCACTGACCCGTTCCCGCTTTCGAAAGGTGACCCAACCATGTCCGTGCCCGAGAAACCCTCGCTGGACGGCATCGAGGACAAGCACGCCGCCCGTTGGGAGTCCGACGGAATTTACCGGTTCGACCGGACGCGTACTCGTGACGAGGTCTACTCCATCGACACGCCACCGCTGACGGTCAGCGGCAGCCTCCACGTCGGACACGCGTTCAGCTTCACGCACACCGACATCATGGCGCGCTTTCATCGCATGCGCGGCAAGACCGTGTTCTATCCGATCGGCTGGGACGACAACGGCCTGCCGACCGAACGCCGCGTGCAGAACTACTTCCACGTGCGCTGCGACCCGACGCTGCCGTACGACCCGGACCTGCCGGAGCCGCTTCCGCCACAGACCGCGGCCGAGCGCAAGCGACCGCCGACCCGGATCTCGCGGCGCAACTTCGTTGAATTGTGCACGCGGTTGACGGCCATTGACGAGCAGGCGTACGAGTCGGTGTGGCGGCGCCTGGGGCTGTCCGTCGACTGGTCCACGATGTACACGACGATCGGCTCTACGGCGCAACGTGCCGCACAGCGAGCGTTCCTGCGGGGATTGGCCGCCGGCGACGTCTACCGCGCACTCGCGCCGACCGCGTGGGACGTCGACTTCCAGACCGCCGTCGCGCAGGCCGAGCAAGAAGATCGCGAAGTCACGGCTGCGTACCACCGGATCGCCTTCGGCGCGACCATCGACGGTGCGCAAGCCACCGTCGCGGTGGACACGACGCGGCCGGAGCTGTTGCCGGCCTGTGTCGCGCTCGTCGCGCATCCGAACGACGAGCGCTACCGGCATCTGGTCGGCACGACCGCCACGTCGCCACTCTTCGACGTGCCGGTGCCGATCCACGCGCACCACCTCGCCGACCCGGCAAAGGGTACCGGCATTGCCATGGTGTGTACGTACGGCGACGCCACCGACGTGCAATGGCAGCGCGAGCTCGGGTTGCCGATCCGCCCGATCATCGGTCGCGATGGGCGACTTGTGGAGGCGAACCTCGCGACGTGGGGCGCATCGGCGGACGGCGCCGCCTACTATCAGTCGCTTGTCGGGAAGACGGCCGTGCAGGCGCGACGCGACGTGGTCGCCATGCTTGCCGAGACAGGTTTGCTGATTGGCGAACCGAAACCGCTCACGCATGCTGTCAAGTTCTACGAGAAAGGCGAACGGCCGCTCGAAATCATCACGAGCCGGCAGTGGTTCGTGCGAACCCTGGCGCATCGGGACGCACTGCTCGATGCCGGCCGCAAATTGCGGTGGCAGCCACCGTTCATGCGGCAGCGGTACGACGACTGGGTGCAGGGCCTCACGTCCGACTGGCTCATCAGTCGCCAGCGGTTCTT
>Ga0126377_10004639_pt1 | contig 10039 bp, 5 predicted proteins | sample PanSoiMetPlot_22_FD_92647 | JGI IMG/M metagenome (GOLD analysis project Ga0126377, IMG submission 92647) | Tropical forest soil microbial communities from Panama - MetaG Plot_22 | ecosystem: Environmental > Terrestrial > Soil > Tropical forest > Bulk soil | place: Panama | collected 2016-02-17 | reverse complement strand
GGCCATGGCCACTAAGCTCGATGATTCTTCCTCTGCTCCCATCGGAGTCAGAGCAGTCGGCCCGAGGCTTGAAAAAGCGGATAAACATGGGGAGTTGGATTGTGACTTTCGGGTACTCCCGGCGAACCGGTTGGGCGGATATGGGCAATACTATTCAGGGTCACTCTACCGACTCGGTCTAACTTACCGCCCGGAAGACGCCGCGCATGACCTCGTGACCAAGGGGTGTGGAGAGGAACTAGCAAAATCATTCCACTCGGCGCTGGAGCGAACGCCATATATTGAGAAGAGCTTGTTCAAGTGGCGGCGGATAAAGTGGAAGGATCTCGAAGAGATAAGGCATCACTTTTCCTTGGAGGCGCTGACCAAGCCGTTTTGCCGGAGAGAGAGGGATCTTCTGACTGAAATATTCTTCGACCTCGGTGGGGAGAAGCCTGAGCGAAGGAGTGGTTCACTTTGCTTACTCTTGCATGCCACCGCCGAGTACGAGCGGCAGGGTGTACAGCCAGTCACAGGGCCAAACGGGGAATTGGACGATTACCTGCTCTACGCCTTCTACTACAAATCCTTGTGGCTGGAAAATAAGCGCATCCCGTACCGGCCGCCGAAAGAACTTGGCCGGATTTGTGATTTATGGGGACAATTCTGCCTGCACCAATTTCTTACTCAAGCCCTCGAGTACCTGCTGTGCGCAGTCCTTGACGCCGTTGGGAATGAGTCGAACGGCTTACCTCTAGCGGATTTGATCGGACAGTTACTCGACGAGGAGTTCCTTGAAACTTTTCGTGAATTGGTAGGGCAACGGTGCGCGAGCCCACATCACCTACTAACTGCTATTGGTGTTGATGCGCAACCTTCCGAGTATGACTCCCGTCAGTTACAGCGAAAACTTTTGCCGACGCACGAATGGAGCGAGGCCCAGCTCCTGTTGATGGAGTGGGGTAGTCCGGGCAGACAGTGTTCCATTGCATTGGCGCTCCTTTGCACGCTATACGGCAAGTGGCGTGGGATCAATGACGAAGTCACCGCGGTAGTTAATGAAGTGGCTGGCGGCGCGTTGTTTGCGGGACGCATCCTGCCCACACTTGATGGATGGTCAAACCCGCTACGGACCTGGGAGTCCGCTCTCTCTGAACTGGTCGATCAGTTTGTCATCAGGCTGCACGATCGGGTTTGGCTGGAGAAGGGGAAGATCGAAAGCCGCTGGCTTGATTGTAGTGATGGACACATCAGGAAGGTGCAAGATTACATGCCTGGCTGGCGCTCTTCCCGGCATTTCAGCGCGGTCAGAGTTATGGCGGACCTGGGTTTGATAAAGATAGGCCAGGACCGCGATCTGTCAGTCACGCTGCGGGGGCGGCGAGTTCTCGAGGAGGCGCTCAAGCTCGACCATGGCGCGTACTAAGAAAACAACCAGACTCGACCTAGTTGAGGCGCTCGACGATAAGTCATATGATCATGCCGTCATATGCACTTACATGTTCGACGCGCCATTCTTCGAGGGCTACTGTCTCGAAAGGCTCACATCGCTTGCCGGCAACGTGTCGGTGTTAGTTGATTCCAGCGTATATGAGCGCGTGATCACCGGTGACCCGTCGATTCGGCCTAAGAAGGGCAACATCCGTTATCTGCTCCACCCCATCACGGCACCGAGAGTCTTCCATTCCAAGCTTTTCCTGTTCGCAGGGCATGATCGGGCCAGACTGATTCTCGGCAGCGCTAATTGCACTCGCGCGGGGATCAGCTCTAACGCAGAACTCGTCGGGTGCTACGACTTCGAGCGAGGGAAGAACGAACGTTTGCTGCCGCTATTCCGTGCGAGCTGGGGCTTTCTACTCAGGCTTAGCCAACGTTTTCCCGGCATACAGTTGCAAGAAAACTTGCAAAAAATTTTGAGCGCCGCCCCATGGATTGAACTTGAAGAGGAGTCGGTCTCAGATCCCCAGTTCCGGCTGTTTGATAACCTCGACAATGCGCTCTGGGATCAACTTTGGGCGGAGGTCGAAACACCGGTGGACTCCGTGCACGTAATTTCCCGCTATTTCGACGACAATCCGCAGATTCTCGACCGTGTCTTGAATGACCTTCGCCCTTCGTAAATGGTTATTTACACGCAAAATAGCATCACTAATCTGACTGCACATTGGCTCGATCATCATTCGGTTGCGGATGGTAGGACGGAAATTAGGCTCTGCCGGTATGCCGACGATGAAGGACGCGCGCAACCGCTGCACGCGAAAGGCATCGTCGTTCAGAAAGGCCGCGACCGGTGGTTCGCTTTTGGGAGCGCCAACTTCACTTCGCCTGCGCTGCTTAGGTCGGCCAACGAAGGAAATGTCGAAACCATCATCTTACTCGGCCCGGCGATTAACCGAAGCCTCGATCCTGAGCGCTTGTTCGACCCACTGAGTAGCTCGGCGCGGCTGGAAAGTAAGGCGGACCTTCGGACCAGTCCTCGTAATGACGAAGAGCCCAAGTCTGCCGGCTACGACATCCTCCTTAGCGAAGCCTTGCTGGACGGGGAGGTATTACGGCTCGAAGCCGACGTTCCCTCCGAAATCACGGGGCTTTCCGCTGCAATCGATACTTACGATGGATACACGATGACCCTGCACTCCTGCTTCGCGGAGGACACGTCAATTACATTTAAAGTCCCGCCTGAAGCGCTCGGGCGATTCAACGAGTCGTCGGTTGTCAAGCTGATGGGAGTGAATCCGGACCGGTCTCAGGCCGAAAGCAATCCGGTCCTGATCGTCAATATCCTGGATATTGAAGTCGGTGCGCCCACCCGGCGACAGCCCCACATCTATGACGCTCAACAAAGCGCAGCCAAATTTGTCAGCGTGCTCAACAGTCTGCTAAGTGGAGAGGACGAGCAGCGCCTTATTGAGTTCTTGAACCTCTGTGACATCCCGCTTGCCTACGACTCAGCATCGCGTCTTATTCGTAGAGAGAAGCCGGTTTGGGACGGCGGGGTTGGAATGCGCGCGCTCGGCGAACGGAATTTGAAGTTCTACAAGAGACTGCATGAAGCCACGATGTGGTTTTGCGAGCGACATCTCAAAAAGCTTCAACGCCATGCCAAGCAACCCAGTCCCGGCAGCGTCGCAAACTTCCTTCACATATTTTTGGCGGCGGGCAGCGTACTAAGGGCACAGTTGGAAAGATTGATGCAAGGCCTCGAAGCCAGGAGCGGGCCGTTGGACAGAGAAGAGTGGTTCTCTTGCCGCGCTCACGCCGACGCGTACTTTGACGTCTTCGAGAAGATGACCGACTGCCTGCTGAACTCTTATGTCAAGCCAATGCAAAGGCTCTACGAACATTCGCAAATTAAGGAAGAGTTTCTGCCCAATCTGGAGTCGCTCGGTGGCCTCTACGACGATATGCTTGGGTTCCGCCCACGCATTGACAGGCTGAGATCCCCATCGAGACCGCTCATGTCGCTCGGATACTTCCACTCAGTACTGAGCGATAAGACTTGGCAGCGGTATGAGCACAAGGCGAGAGCGAATATAGGCAGCGTGATGAGAGCGGTGGCATAGCCCCGTTCTCGCCGGCGTGATAGCATCATCTTACCACTATCACTTGTGACCACTATTCTGTTCCTTAGCCATCAGGCAGATTGGATAATAAAGTGAGCAAACAACATATCTACTTGCCAGCGCAATTCTCGCTTGAAATTAAAGTTCTTGGCAGTCCTGTTCAGCAGCTCCTTCGTCCGGAAATCTGTGAAGAGTTTGAGGTAAATCCCTACGCGAAAAGAGGGACTCCCGCTTGGCTGCTTAGAAGGCAAGACGGCGCTTCGATATTTGTGGCGCGGCGAAGTATCACACCCCCTAAAGAAGCGACAGAGGCACTACTCATTTCTTCCGACTCACTTCCTGCCAATGTTGAAGAGCTCAGAAATCACTCAGGCAAAGCACGCTGGCTAAAGCCCCAACCCCTACGTGGCGTCGGGAACGATGTAGACGACTATGAAAGTTATGCTAAGGCTGCGCGCGAATCATGGCGAGAACAGTTCTTCTTCCGAGAAGAACTGCGTACGATAGAAACAATAATCGAAGAAGGCCTGCGCTCTCCACAACTGGCGGCGCTCTACGAAGCGTTGGGGCACTGGCAAGTGACAAACGACCCGGCCACCATCGTCCTTCCGACCGGTACAGGGAAGACAGAAACAATGCTCGCGCTTCTTACGTGCAAACGATTGGAGCGCCTTTTAGTAGTCGTTCCCTGGTCTCCACTCCGCGAGCAAATCGCCGCGAAGTTCGTCACCCTCGGTCTGCTAAAACAAATCGGGGTCGTTGGCCCAAGCACATTATACCCGGTCGTGGGAACGCTAAAACACTACCTCCACACCCCGGACGATGTTGAAACATATTTCCGGTTCTGCAACGTTATCGTGACCACAATGAGTGTCGTTAGCGGTTGTAGCGAGGAGGCACAGGGGAAGATGGCTGAGATGTGCAGCCACCTTTTCATTGATGAGGCTCATCACATCTCGGCTCCCACTTGGTATCATTTCCGGCGACGCTTCATTGAAAAGCCGATTTTACAGTTTACTGCAACTCCATATCGGAGCGACGGCAAACACGTGGATGGCAAGATCATCTGCAACTATCCACTTCGCAAGGCGCAGGAGGAAGGATATTTCAAGCTTATTAATTTCCTCCCTATCAGATCGTATTACACCCAAACTGCAGATAGGGAGATCGCGCAAGCCGCAGTAAAACAACTGGAACTCGATCTCTCAAATAACCTAAATCACATCGTGATGGCTCGTGCAAAGACTATTGATCGTGCTGAAGAGATTTACCAGATCTACCAGAACTTCGCCTCTACTCATAATCCACTTCTTATTCATAGCGAGCACAGCGATACGGAAAAGCGCGAAGCAATCCGGTTTCTGCGTGAGGGGAAATCACGGATCATTGTCTGTGTGAACATGCTTGGCGAGGGTTTTGACCTTCCCGAATTGAAGATCGCGGCCCTCCACGACAGACACAAGAGTCTAGCCATCACCCTTCAATTCATGGGGCGATTTACTCGGACAAAGAGCAACATCGGAGAAGCCACCGTGATCACAAACATTGGGCTGTCGGATATGGATGAGGCTCTCCAGGATCTGTATGCCGAAGATGCCGACTGGAATTTCCTCCTGCGCCGATTAAGCGAGGGCGCAACGGGACGTCAGCTTCGCCGTTCTGAATTTATCGAAGGGTTTACCGACGCGCCGGACGAACTCCCACTACAAAATATCCTTCCGAAAATGAGCGCGGTCGTCTATCGCACGCGCTGTAGGAACTGGCGGCCAAAAGGCGTACTGGAAGCGGTGGACGATTCGCAACTTCATACGAAGCCCGCGGTCAACCATAAACATAAGGTGCTCTTGTTCGTGACCCGTGAAAAGACGCCGATCACCTGGGGGAGTATCAAAGAGATTCATAACACAACGTGGAATCTCTATCTGATGCATTGGGATGCCAAGCAGGGGCTGCTGTTCATCAACAGTTCAAATAACGACAGCGCACACGAGGAACTGGCGAAGGCCGTCGTCGGTGATGACGCGGAACTTATCCGTGGAGAGCAAGTCTTTCGGTCATTAAACGGCATCAAGCGGCCAATCCTGATGAACTTAGGACTGAAACACTCTCTGAGCCGCGCTGTGCGTTTCACTATGTATGTCGGCTCGGATATCCACGAGGGCCTCACGGATTCTCAGCGACAGAACAAAATCAAATCAAACACATTCGCACGAGGCTATGAAAGCGGCGAAAAAGCAACCGTAGGCTGCTCAGTCAAGGGCCGGATCTGGTCGTATTTGATTGCGTATGACCTCTCGGAGTGGGTAGAGTGGTGTCAGAAAACCGGCACCAAGCTCCTCGATGATTTGATATCGGTGGAAGAGATCTTTAAAAACATTCTCGTCCCGAAACAGATCCAGGATCGCCCGCCTCTCGTCCCACTCACAATCGAATGGTCAGAGGATTTCCTACTGCGCAGCGAAGATACCATTCAGCTCGATGTTGCTGGGGAAGTCGTTTCGTTCTTCGACGCCGGGATGGAACTCGTGGAGCATAAGAACAGTGGGCCATTGCGATTTCGCATCTTTACCGAGAACAATAGCGTTGAGTATGAAGTTATATTCCGTGGCAACACTGTGGAATACGTTCCAACAGGTATAGAGTCGGTCGAGATGATTATTTCAAGAAGACGTAAAACTCTCTCCGAGTGGTTTCAAGAGGAGCCGCCGATCGTCCGCTTTGAAGATAGCTCTTTCCTTATTTACAACGAATTCATAATGGTAAGACATGACGAGCGCGCGCCCTTTGACAGGGAGCGCATTGTAGCGTGGGACTGGATCGGGGCGGGAGTTGATATAAAGAAGGAATCTCAAGCGACAAAGAAGAACCCTACCCTGAAGCGTGCTGATTCCATTCAGAGCCATTTGATTCAAAGGCTCCTCAGCCCGGATTACGACACGCACTATGATATCGTTTTTGATGACGACGACACGAATGAAGCCGCCGATGTCGTTGCGATCAAGGTCGCCGGGGATCGGTTGATGATTCACTTCTACCACTGTAAATACACAACAGAGGAGAGGGTCGGCGCACGTGTTGATGACCTCTATGTGGTCTGTGGGCAGGCCCAGCGCAGCGCTCACTGGAAATTCGACGTGAAAGGGCTCATTGCCCATCTACGTAGTCGGGACGCAAGCCGGATGCTGAAATATAATGTTTCTCGCTTCGAGGGAGGTGATCTGAGAAGGCTTGATGAGATCGCTCGCCAAGTCCCTTATCTCTCGCCCGAGTTCAAGATTTTTGTCGTACAACCAGCCTACTCAAAGAGCAAAGCCGAAACCAGCCATCTTGACCTCTTTGCAACTACAGAGCTCTACCTTCAAGAGACAGCCGCGGCGCAGTTCGGTGTCATTGTAAGTCCGTGATCAAAATTGTAAGCGTCAGTGAGGCTTATCAGACGTTTCGCTTCCTCACGAAAACCACATCGAGACTGAAGGAGACTTTGCTTGAGGCTGGTGATTTTTCCGATGCTCAATAAATTCAACCAGCAGTTTCTGCGCAGCCTCGATGTCTTTCTCATCGGTAATTTCGAGGTAGCTTTTAGCAGAGGTGAGAGGCTCCTTTACTTGCATTCGTACCAGTTGCCCAAACTGATATGATCTGATGAGTAACATGTCTGCAAATTCGCCATCAATTTTTTCACAGTAGTAAACGAAGTTCCTAAGTTGCGGCTGGGTGTAAAACTTCCCCTCTTCAAAACCGGTATTCACTCCTATTGGAAGTTTAGCGGGGTCAATCAGCGTCACATCATCATTCAACTCGTTTTTGTACTCGTACTGCGTACCAAACGAAGTGAAGATGGATGGGTCTGGCCCAGCAGGATTAATTAGCCGGACTGTCTCGGCCCAGTAAGTGAATAGGAACTCGGACACCGGAATCTCCCCGCCATTGTCAGGCAAAATCAGCCTGGTCCCGTCCATCATTCGCCAGCCCGCCTTGTTAGGAATCTCAGTAGCCCTTTTCCAAGGAAATCCCACCTTCTCGACTTCCGGGACGCCTGGCAGTGGGGTCGGATGAACCAGTTGAGTAAAGGGGCGGATCAGGTCACCGAGCTTATAATTTCCATAGCCCGTAAACCTAGTGTGTTCAAGCTGGTACTGGAGGAGGTTGGGATCTCGGGAAAAAACGAATGCAGGCTCGCCTTCGCGGCGAAATCCGAAGGGGTCAACCACGACAAAAGACAGGAAAATGTCAGTCAACACTTCGTCCGGCAGTTTATTGATCTGCCGCAGGCTGTACAGCTCAATATTGTGTCTGATTGCTACCTCTTTCGCCCCGCTCTGGAATCCGCTGGCAGATACCATAATGGCCTTGTTCGCCTTGTGATCCCGGGCCTTGGTGATGAACGCCTCAACTTTCTCTACGGGAACAGGAGTCTTGTATTCCTTGCACTCAATCAGTGTCAGGTATTCATAAAACCCTGCTTTGAAGCGGATGACGACATCAAACTGCCTGCCGTTGATCTGTTCATTCCAGGTTACGCTTGCGCCCTTCGTCTCTGCGAGATGAAGAGCAGCGACAATCCTTTCAAAGCTTTCCCATTTGGGTTCGGCTCTCTTTTTGGGCTTGGGTTTTAGTTTTGGTCGTTTCCTCGACTTGGGCATCTATTCTTTCTCCAGTCGAAGATTCTAATCAAAAGCCCTCCGACGTCAATTAAAAGCCTCCATCTCTTCAAGAAAGCGATTTCGGCGAGACTGTACGATGAAGGAGCCGATGTTAGTAGATATATATATAGGGACCAATTCGAGGCGTTGAGGTTTGTTTCCGTTCTAGTCTGTACCGAAAATTCCTTCTTGTGGATGAGTAGCCCATTCTCTGATGATGCGTCGCCAATTTCTTCTTCGAATTGATGACTCGATCTCAGATCGATGGCGCATAGCTCTGCTGCAACGCGCACGAAGCTCCGCCCACGACTGCAGTCACTCCATTGATTCGATCGATATTACTCGGAACTAACCGGATCACCAACGTCAAGCGACTCATAAGTAACGATGATGCAACCCGCCGACTTGTGGAATTGAGATGACCTTTCCCTTCGCCGGAGCTTCGACCTCTCGTGGAGTTGGTGAGTTCCTCTCTAATGTCTGATGCGGTCGTGAGTTGCGATAATAGTCCGGGTAACCCCGTAAGATTCGTCGCAAGTGATCTTCACCGATGATGATCAGATGATCGAGACACTCTCTACGAATCGATCAGATGACGCGTTCGGAGTATGGATTTTGGAAGGGCGATATCTTCCGATCATCTCCATCGGCGTCAAGTAATGGTTCAACCGCCTCAGCCTTTGTCTTTAACAAGCCGCGATAACGTGACTGACCGGGATCGTTACGCTTCACCCTAGAGCAAAAACAGAAGCGGCTCGCAGGGACGGTGAGCGGCTACGATCCCGATCGTCTGTCCACCGTTTGCCAACTTGCGTGTTGAGAGGGCTTCCGATGCCTTCCTTCTTTCCATGGGGAGCAGTATGCCAATACGTGTTCACGTCTCCGAGTTATCCAAAGAAGAGCTCTTGGCGAAGTTAGGCGTTAAGCGGCGAGCCAAGCCTCGCGAGCTTGAGCGTCCGCACCAAGTAGCTCTGATTAAATGGGTGAGATCAGTTATGAATATTTATCCAATGCTCAAACTCCTTTACGCTATACCCAATGGTGGAGACCGGAACCTCTGTGTGGCTCGAAAACTCAAGGCCGAAGGCGTGCTGGCTGGCGTGGCCGATTTATGTCTGCCCGCAGCAAGGCGCGGCTATCACGGACTCTATATTGAAATGAAATCGGAAGAGGGAGTCGCCACGAAAGAGCAAAAAGAGTTTCTTCGCGACGTTTCGGCGGAGGGATATTGCGCCGTCATCGCTCAGGGAGTTAATGAGGCAAGGGCCACGCTCGAATGGTATCTCGGCACCACAGATCACGAACCGCCATCGGTGCTCAAAACCAATTTGATCTGCCAGTCTCATATCTCAGGCAAGCAGAGGGATCGGCGAAAAAAGAAGAAATAATCGCCGACAATCTTTCCTGAGAACGACAATTCGATTTAAAAACAATGCGGCTGGCAACGAGGCCATGCCGTCGTCAACTTCAAACGTCTTCTGTCGTGTCAACCGGCGCAGGCCTTGCCGAATTTGTGGAAAGCCCGATTGGTGCTCATTCGTGCGCAACGAGGAACGCATCTCGATCTGTATGCGCGTGAGTGATGGAGCGCGCAAGATCAACCGTCACGGCGGCGCGATCTTCATTCACGATGATTGGCGCGAAGATAGACCGATTGGCTTTCGCGTCGTCGCCGATCTCCCGCAGTCGCCGATTGCTCCTATCGAAATCCGCGACTTCGTCTACGACAAACTGATCGAACTCAGCCCTGCCACGCTCTATCCGGGCGCTCTCATCGCCGGAGAAAAAGGTCTTCTTGCGCGTGGTTTGAGCGAATGTCATTTCGGCAATTACGGCGGGCTGCCCGCAGATTCG
>Ga0126377_10004638_pt1 | contig 10040 bp, 7 predicted proteins | sample PanSoiMetPlot_22_FD_92647 | JGI IMG/M metagenome (GOLD analysis project Ga0126377, IMG submission 92647) | Tropical forest soil microbial communities from Panama - MetaG Plot_22 | ecosystem: Environmental > Terrestrial > Soil > Tropical forest > Bulk soil | place: Panama | collected 2016-02-17 | reverse complement strand
GTGAGGCCCTCGGCCTCGCCGAGCACGAACACCTCCTCGATCCCGGTGCGCCCGGCGGCCTCCACCGCCTTGGGGGCCAGCGGCGGCACGGTCAGGATCCAGCGGGCACGCGAGTCGGCGAGCTGGCGGGCGAGCTCGTCGGCCGTGAACAGCGGGTTGACGGTGGTGCTCACCCCGCCGGCCGCGGCGACCCCGTAGAAGGCGAGCGCGTACTCGGGCAGGTTCGGGCACAGCATCGCGAACACGTCGCCCTTGCGCAGGCCTTTCGCGGCGAGTCCGGCGGCGACGCGGCCCGCGCCGTCGGCGAGCCGCCGGTAGGTGACCGTGCGGCCGCTCGGGCCGTCGACCAGGGCGGGCTTGTCGCCCAGCCGCTCGGCGGTGGCCAGGACGTGGGTGGCCAGGTCGACGTCCGGGACGTCCACGTCGGGCCAGGGACTGGAGAACACGGTCGCGTCCGTCCGGGTCATCGTCGCCCCCTTGCGATCGACGTCGCCTCGATCCCGGCCCGTCCCCGGGCGTCACGTCGATCGTCGCAGCCGGCGGCGGCTTGTCAACGTCTCGCCGCAGGCCGCCCACTGCCGGCCGGGCGCCGACCGGTGTGTCCCGAGGGCACGCCATGAGCTACGGTGTCGGTGATGTCGGGACATGGTCCACGAGGCCTGCTTTGTCCGACCGAAGGCGTCCGCGATGTCCCCTCCGGGGCGTCCACCTGCGTCAGAGAGCATCGCGGACACCTCCACCGGGGCCTTTGTGCCATCATGTCCGCCGCTCGCGGCCGTGACGTCAGGCCCGCTCGCGGTCGCCCGCGGAACCCGCCAGGCCTGCACCGAAAGGGGAGCAGGATGCCGCAGGCACAGCGCGCTGCCCGGCCCGCCGTCGCGCGGGTGGTCCCGGCGTTCCCGCCCGGCGGGAGCCGCCCCCGGTGAACGCCGGCCGGAGGCGCGAGTCCGACCGTCTCGACGAGCTGCTCGAGGGTCGCCGCGAACCGCCCGTCGAGGGTCGCGCCGGCGAGGGTGCCGGCCTGGACGGGCTGGTCGAGGCGGCCAAGGCGCTGCGGGCAGGGTCCGCGAGCCTGCGGCTGGACGACGCGGTCGCGCGCGAGCACCTCGCGCGCGCCCTGCGCGGCGACGCCCCGCCCCGGCTCGTCGCCGTCGCCGAGCGGCCGGAGCCGTGGACCTGGCGCCGCAGGGCCGTGACGATGGCGCTGGTGGCCGCGCTGGTGGCGGCCCCGGCGGCGGTGGCCTCCGCGCGCTCGCTGCCCGGCGATCCGCTCTACGTGGTCAAGCGCACGGTCGAGCGGCTGCGGCTGGGCACCACGCGCTCCCCCGAGGATGCCGCGGCGGTCCGGGTGCGTCTGGCCCGTGAGCGCCTGCGGGAGCTGCGCGCCCTGGTCCTCGCCGGACGGCTCGACGAGCTGGCCGCAGCGGGCGACCGCGCGCGCGCGGCCGTGGCCGCCGCCGCGGCGGCGATCGCGCAGGCGCGCTCCGCCGGTGCCGGGGACGCCCGGCTGGGCGCGCTGGACGGCGAGCTGCGCGCAATCGCCCGCGACACCGACAGCCTGCTCGCCCAGGCCCGGCGTGCCGGCGCCGCGCCCACGCCGGGCGACGTCCCGGTGGTGCGCGGCGACCCGCGGGCCGGGACGGGCGCGGCGCCCTCGACCGGGCCGGCCGCCGGCCAGGGCGACCACGGCGGCGGCCGCAAGGGCGCCAAGGCACGCAAGGGCGACCGGAGCGGGCACCCCCGCGGCGAGGGCGCCGCGGACGCCCCCCCGGGCGGCGGCAGGTCCCATCCCGAGGGCAGGGCGCACCCCGAGGGCAAGGGCCACGCCAGGGGCGGCGAGGAGGCCGCCAGGGACGGCGACCACGGGCGCCGCGGCGCACACGCGGACCGCTGAGCGCGCCGCGGCGCGGGCGCCCGAACGGGCAGCCGTGCGGGCAGGCGCCGGCGCCGGGTCAGGCAGCGCCCGGTCGTCGGCGAGGGCAGGCGCGCGGACAGGACCGGGTGCGGCCGGGCACCGGACGGCGGGGCAGACTCCCAGGCCAGGCGGGGTGCCAGCGCGGACGGGTCCGGGCACGGGTCGCGCCGTTGCAGATTTCAACCCCTGACAGGGGTCCGGGAGCGTGTGCAACCATACGCAGACGCACCCGACGAAGAACGCGCATATGACACGACATCACCGGTTTGTGCAGTTCCTTCCCCGCCTGCGGTTCGGTGGCGCGTGCCTGCTCGTCCTGGTCGTGTTCGCCCTGGCGCAGCCGCCGGCCGTCCCGCGGCAGCCCGGGGACGGGGGACCGCTGATCCTGTCGGTCGGGACCGACGAGGGCGAGATCTCCCGGGCCGAGCAGCAGGCGATGCTGCGCGGCCAGCGCGAGCTGGGCGAGGCCGACGAGCTGGCGCCGGTGGCCCGCGAGGTCGCCCGGACCGGCGGCGCCACGCCGGTGGCGCCGGCGGCCGCGCCGGTCGTCGGCCAGGCCGGGGTGCCCGGGCTGGTGCTGCGGGCCTACCGGCAGGCGGCGGCGTGGGCCGCCGGGTTCTCGCCAGGTTGCCACCTGCACTGGTCGGTGCTGGCGGGCATCGGGCGGATCGAGTCCAACCACGGCATGCACTGGGGCAGCCAGACCGCGTTCACCCGCGAGGGCCAGGTGCGCCCGCCCATCATCGGGCTGCCGCTCAACGGCGTCGGTGTGGCCGCGATCTCCGACAGCGACGGCGGCCGCTGGGACGGCGACACCACCTGGGACCACGCGGTGGGACCGATGCAGTTCATCCCCTCGAGCTGGCGGCGGATGGGCCGCGACGGCTCCGGGGACGGGGTGGCGGACCCGCACAACGTCTTCGACGCGGCGGTGAGCGCGGCGGCCTACCTGTGCCTGGGGGCGGGCGGGGACCTGTCGGACCCCGCGCAGCTGCGGCGGGCGGTGTTCAGCTACAACCACGACTGGGGCTACGTGGACACGGTGCTGGCGTGGGCGGCGCGCTACCGGGCCAGCAACGGGCTCGGGCCGGGCGGGTTCCTGCCCACCCGGATCGTCAGCGACCGGCCGGGCCCGGCCGTGCTGGCCGCGGGCGGCTCCCGGCCCAGGTCGGGCCGCCCCACCGCGGCCGGGTCCACGACCACCCGGCCGGGCACGACCCGACCGCCCGGCACGACCGGCACCACGGGCACGAGCACCACCGGCACCACGGGCACGAGCACCACCGGCTCGACCACCACGACCGGCACCACGGGCACCACCGGCTCGACCTCCGGCACGAGCACCACCACGTGCCCGCCGCCCCCGCCGACCACGACCGCTCCGTCGGCGCCGACCACCACGACCACCACGACCACGACCACCACGACCGTGCCGGCCCCGGCGACCACGACCGCCCCGGCGACCACCCTCCCCCTCGGCCCGCCGCGCTGCCCCTGACGGCCGGCGCGGCCCGGCCGCGCCGGCCCGGCCCGACGTGCCGACCGTGACCGCCGCGGCCGTCACCGCGAGGAGCGCCGCCGTCCCGGGGACGGCGGCGACCCCCGCCGGGAGGATCACGCTCGCGGGGTGCAGGTTCCCCCGTCCCCGCTCCCGCCCGTGTCGCCGTCCCTTCCCCCTTCAGCGACCGGTGCCACGGAGCCGCGCTCGAGAGCCACGCTGAGCAGCGCGAACGCCCGAGGCGACGGCCGCGTGCCGTCCGCTACAATCCCCCGGCCCGAGCGGCCCGCCGACCGCACGGGATCGCCGACCGACAGGAGTGCGCCCGCAATGACTGCCCGCCGTCGCTTCGCCAGGCTCGCCGGTGCGCCCGCCCGCGCCGGCGCGGCCACGCTCGCCGCGCTCGGGGCGGTGCTGCTGGCCGCCGGCCTCCTCGCGCTCCCGGCCGCCGCCCCCGCCGCCGCGCAGGCGAAGAACGAGGTCCAGGGCACGGCGGCGCTCAAATGGGAGCCGGCCGAGCTGCGCGTCCAGCCGGGCGACACGGTGACCTTCCGGGTCGTGGCCGGCGGGCCGCACCCGGTGGTGTCCGGCGACGGCACCAACCCCGCGGGCGACGGCAGGTTCAAGGCGCCGGACTGCGGCATCGCCCAGATGACCGCGAACGGGGCCAGCTGCACGGTCAAGTTCCCCAAGGCCGGCACCTTCCCGTACTTCTGCAGCGTGCACGTGTCGATCGGCATGAAGGGCACGATCGTGGTGGGCAAGGGCGGGGGCGGCCCCGCGACCGCGCCCTCGCCGTCCCCCTCCCCGAGCGGCAGCCCGGAGGCTCCGGTCGCCGCGACCACCGCCCCCGGAAAGCCGGGCATCTACTACGCTGGCTGGGGGCTGCTCGCCCTCGGGGGCGTGCTCGCGCTCGCCGCGATCGCCGGCTACCTGCGCTTCCAGCCGAGCTTCCACCGGGAACGCAAGTAACGGGACGGCGGCGCGGGCCGCGAGCCCCCGGGCGGCGGGCGTCCCGGCCGCCGGGCGCGCCGCGTGCCCGGGACGACCTGCGCATGGGGGCTGCCGTGGCCACGACTCTCGACCCGCCGCCGACCACCGCGTCCGAGCTCGTCGACTGGCGGCTGGCGTCCCGCGTCGGCCGCCGCGTCGCGGGGGGCGATCCGCTGCTCGTGCGCCCGGCCTGGTCCGGGCAGTTCACCGAGCTGTCCACCCGCGCCGACCTCGCCGTCGCCGAGTACACCGGGCTCGGCGGCCAGCTCGGGCCGCCGGTCGCCGAGCCGATGGACCGCGGCCAGTGGATCGACGCCAACCTCGCGATCCTGCGGCGGGTGCTCCGACCGGTCGCCGAGAAGGTCGCCAAGCGCCGCTCCTGGACGTCGGTGGGCCCGATGCCGGCGCTGGCGCGGACCTCGACGCAGGTGCTCACCGGGCTCCAGGCGGGGACGCTGCTCGGCTACGTCGGCCAGCGGGTGCTCGGCCAGTACGACCTGCCGGTGCCCAACCCGGACGCGCCCGAGCTGGAGGGAACCGTCTACTACGTCGTGCCCAACATCGTCGCCGTCGAGCAGCGGCACGGGTTCCGGCCGCTGGACTTCCGCCTGTGGATCGCGGTGCACGAGACCGCCCACCGGCGCCAGTTCCGCGGCGTGGCCTGGCTGTCCGGGCACATCCAGGGGCTGCTCGACGAGTTCCTGGCCTCGGTCGACCTGGACGAGGAGGCGATCCGGCGGATGGGCCGGCGCGCCCAGGCGCTGACCCGCAAGCTCGTCGCCGGCGAGGCCATCGACCTCATGGACTTCCTCGTGACCGCCGAGCAGCGGCAGGTCGTCGACCGGATGCAGGCGACCATGAGCGTGCTCGAGGGTCACGGCGAGTTCGTGATGCAGGGGGTCGGCGAGCGGCTGGTGCCGGGCCACGACCGCATGCACCGGGTGCTGCACGAGCGCCGGCTCGCCCCGCGCCGGGCCGACCGGGTGCTCCAGCAGGTCCTCGGGCTGCGCCAGAAGCTGGACCAGTACGCGCTCGGCGAGGCGTTCGTCCGGCGCCTCCACGACCACGGCGGGATGGCCCTGGTCAACCGCGTCTTCGAGGGGCCGGAGGCGCTGCCGACCCTCGGCGAGGTGCAGGAGCCCGACCGCTGGCTGGCCAGGGTGGGGTAGCCGTCGTGGCGCGTGCCCCCGCCGAGCTGCGAGCGGTCGCCGCCGCCGCCGCCCGCGCCACGCGCGCAGCCGGGGTGCCCCGCGACGGCGACGCGCTCGCGGTCGCGGTGTCGGGCGGCGCCGACTCGCTCGCCGCGCTGCACGCGCTGCGCACGCTCGCCGGCCCGCGCCGCTGGAGGCTGGCGGTCGTGACCGTCGACCACGGCCTGCGGGCCGGCTCCGCCGCCGACGCCGCGTTCGTCGCCGCCCACGCCCGCGAGCTGGGGCTGCCGGTGCGCGTGTGCACCCTCACCCGCGACGACCTGGAGCCCTTCGCGGACCAGGGCAGGGAGGGGGCCGCGCGGACGGCCCGCTACCGCGCGCTCGACGCCGCCGCCGGCGCCCTCGGCTGCGCCTGGATCGCGACCGGCCACACCCGGGACGACCAGGCCGAGACCGTCCTGCTCGCCCTGCTGCGCGGCGCCGGCCCCGACGGCCTGGCCGCGATGGCAGTGGTGGGCGATTCTCTGCTGCGGCCGCTGCTCGGGATCGGCAGGGCGCAGACGCGCGCGTGCTGCGCGGCGCTCGGGCTGGGCTGGCGGGAGGACCCCTCCAACGCCGACGAGTCCCTGCTGCGCAACGCGGTCCGCCGCCGCGTCCTGCCACTGCTGGAGGAGCTGCGGCCGGGCGCGGCGGCGACGCTCGCGCGGACCGCCGAGCTCGCCCGCGCCGAGCGGGACTGGGCCGAGCGAGCGGCCGCGGAGGCGCTCGCGCGGCTCGCCAACGTCACCGGCGGCGGCGTCTGCCTGCCCGTGGCGCAGCTCGCGGGCCTGCCGCTCGGGCTGGCCCGCCGGGTCGTGCGCGCGGCCGCGCGCACGGCCGGCCAGGAGCCTCCGGGCGCGGCCGCGACCGAGCTGGTCCTGGCACTGGCCCGCCCGGGCGCGCAGGCGGGTGCCCAGGCCCGCTGGACGGGCGGGCTGGCCTGCGTGGAGGGCGCGTCGATCCTGTGGCCGCGGCACCCGGCGCCGGGGGTGTCCCCGCCCGCGGCGGACCCGGCCGGGGGGGCGCAGGTCCGCCCGCATGGGTAGGCTTCGGCCGTCGGCATGCGCAGCACAGGAGCGGACCGGGCGTGTACGAGGACGACATCGAGTCGGTGCTGATCACCGAGGACCAGGTGCAGGCCAAGGTGCACGAGCTGGCCGCCCAGATCTCCAAGGACTACGGGGGTCGCCAGGTCCTGCTCGTGGGGGTGCTGAAGGGCGCGTTCATCCTCATGGCGGACCTCGCGCGCCACCTCACGGTGCCCCACGAGTTCGACTTCATGGCCGTGTCCTCCTACGGCTCGGCGACGCAGACCTCCGGGGTGGTGCGGATCCTGAAGGACCTCGACCGCGGCATCCAGGGCCGGGACGTGCTGATCGTGGAGGACATCATCGACTCGGGCCTGACCCTCAGCTACCTGGTCAAGAACCTCCGCAGCCGCCGGCCCGCGACGGTCGAGGTGTGCGCCCTGCTGTACAAGCCCGAGCAGCTCAAGACCGACATCGACGTGAAGTACAAGGGCTTCGAGATCCCCAGCGTGTTCGTTGTCGGCTACGGCCTGGACTACGCCGAGAAGTACCGCAACCTCCCGTACGTCGCGACCCTCCGGCCCGAGGTGTACCGCTCGGGGTGACCGGCGATCGCCGTCCGCTGGCGGCCAGCGTCCGGGTCGATCCGGCGCCTGGCTGACCAGCGCCGACGCGACCAGGCGATTCATTGTCCACACCTTGGGCCGATGCTACAGTCAGAAGACCTTGGACTGCGTTCGTGGACCCCTGTGCAACCCCGCCCTGTGAATTCGGTGCCTTCATGCAACCATTGCGGCTCGCGGGAGGGATTCGGAGGGTGGCTGACGTGACGCGGCACGTGAAGGGAGGCAGGGGTTCGCGCGGCGGCTCGCCGGCTTCCGACCCCGGGACTCGATGAAGCTCAACCGACTGTTCAGAGGCCCCGTTACCTACCTGCTGCTGATCCTCGTCCTCGTCTTCCTGTTCTTCAACTTCCTCTCGGGCGGGAAGCAGGCGAGCCCCCCGAAGCTCAGCGAGGTCGTGGACGCGATCGAGGCCGACCGCGTGCAGGAGGCGACCCTCGAGGACCGCGACCAGCGGATCACCGGCAAGTACAAGAACGGCGAGCGGTTCGAGGCGTCCTACACCTCCAACCAGGGCCAGAGCCTGTTCAACCTGCTGCGCGACAAGGACGTGCCCGTCCAGGTCTCCAACAAGGGCAACAACGTCTTCCTCACCATCCTGGTGAACTTCCTGCCCTTCGTGCTGATCCTGCTGCTGTTCTTCTTCCTCATGCAGCAGATGCAGGGCGGCGGCAACCGGGTGATGAGCTTCGGCAAGGCCAAGGCCCGCCTGGTCAGCAAGGATCAGCCGAAGGTGACCTTCGCCGACGTCGCCGGGGTCGACGAGGCGGTCGAGGAGCTGCAGGAGATCAAGGAGTTCCTCGAGAGCCCCGCCAAGTTCCAGGCGATGGGCGCCAAGATCCCCAAGGGCGTGCTGCTGTTCGGCCCGCCGGGCACCGGCAAGACCCTGCTCGCCCGCGCCGTCGCCGGCGAGGCCGGGGTGCCGTTCTTCTCCATCTCCGGCTCGGACTTCGTGGAGATGTTCGTCGGCGTCGGCGCCAGCCGGGTGCGCGACCTGTTCGAGCAGGCCAAGTCCAACGCCCCGGCGATCGTGTTCGTCGACGAGATCGACGCCGTCGGCCGCCAGCGCGGCGCCGGGCTCGGCGGCGGCCACGACGAGCGCGAGCAGACGCTCAACCAGCTCCTGGTCGAGATGGACGGCTTCGACGTGAAGTCCGGCGTGATCCTGATCGCCGCGACCAACCGTCCCGACATCCTCGACCCGGCGCTGCTGCGCCCGGGCCGCTTCGACCGCCAGATCACCGTCGACCGCCCCGACCTCAAGGGGCGGCACGACATCCTCAAGGTCCACGCGCGCGGCAAGCCGATGGCGAGCGACGTCGACCTCGAGGTGCTCGCGCGCCGCACCCCGGGCTTCACCGGCGCCGACCTCGCCAACGTCGTCAACGAGGCGGCGCTGCTGTCGGCCAGGCACAACCGCAAGGAGATCGCCGACGAGGAGCTGGAGGAGGCGATCGACCGCGTGATCGCCGGCCCGGAGCGCAAGACCCGGGTGATCTCCGAGCGCGAGAAGCGCATGATCGCCTACCACGAGTCCGGGCACGCGATCGTCGGGCACGCCCTGCCCAACGCCGACCCCGTGCACAAGGTCTCGGTGATCTCCCGCGGCCGCGCGCTCGGCTGGACGCTCGCCCTGCCGGTCGAGGACAAGTTCCTGGTGACCCGCTCGGAGATGATCGACGAGCTGGCCATGCTGCTGGGCGGCCGGGTCGCCGAGGAGCTGTGGTTCCTCGACCCGACCACCGGGGCGTCCAACGACATCGAGCGGGCCACCCAGATCGCCCGCAAGATGGTCTGCGAGTACGGCATGAGCGACCGGCTCGGCGCGCTGGTGCTCGGCACCAAGCAGGAGAACGTCTTCCTCGGCCGCGACTTCGGCCACCAGCAGGACTACTCCGACCAGATCGCGTTCGAGATCGACAAGGAGGTCCGGCGGCTGATCGACGAGGCGCACGAGGAGGCCGAGCAGGTCCTCACGACCTACCGGGACGTCGCCGACGAGATGGTCGAGCAGCTGATGGAGAAGGAGACCATCGGCAAGGAGGAGCTCGCCCGCGTGCTGTCCCCGGTGATCAAGCGCCCGCCGCGCGGGATGATCGCCGAGGCGGCGCACCACGTGCAGTCCAACGGCCAGCCGCGCGACCAGGCCGGCGTCTCCGGCGTGCAGGACGCGACCGCCGCCGACTGAGGCTGCCCTGGCCGGGCGGCGCACGGCGCACGCGGCGCCTGAGGGCCGCCGGCCGCGCGCCCGCCGCGCCCGGCGGCGCTCGCTGGTCCGCGCCCCTCGTCCCGGCGCCGGTCCTCAGCACTCTGCAGACCCCGACGTCCCGGGCTGTCCAAACCTGCCGGAACGCCCGAGGATCGCCGCCACCTGGCGCTATCCTCGCCTTGGTCGGCGCGACTTCCGCGCACCGCCCCGACGTCGGGCGGTGCCCGGACGTCCGGACCACCCGACGCCCCGCACCGGCAGATGACCGGGACGGGGACACCTCGAGGAAAGCACGGGACAACGGGACACGGACACGAGGAGACGCATGACCGCTGAGATCTGCCCGAACGGCGTTCGCCCGGCGGGGATGCCGGACCGCGACAGCGAGCCGACCGCCGGGTTCGACGCGGCCAAGGTCGAGCAGGGCGTGCGCCTGATCCTCGAGGGCATCGGCGAGGACCTCGACCGGCCCGGGCTGCGCGCGACGCCCGCGCGCGTCGCCCGCATGTACGCCGAGCTCACCGAGGGCCTGCGGTCCGACCCGTCCGAGGTCCTCGACGCGGTGTTCGAGGAAGGCCACGGCG
>Ga0126377_10004637_pt1 | contig 10042 bp, 13 predicted proteins | sample PanSoiMetPlot_22_FD_92647 | JGI IMG/M metagenome (GOLD analysis project Ga0126377, IMG submission 92647) | Tropical forest soil microbial communities from Panama - MetaG Plot_22 | ecosystem: Environmental > Terrestrial > Soil > Tropical forest > Bulk soil | place: Panama | collected 2016-02-17 | reverse complement strand
GTCCATGCACCTGCACTCGATGGCCGTCAACACCGGCACGGTATTCGGGATGTCCGAGCGCGACCGGGTGCTGCCTGTGGTGCCGATGTTCCACGCCAACGCGTGGGGACTGCCCTACGCGGCGGTGATGGCCGGGGCCAGCCTGATCATGCCAGACAAGTACCTGCAGCCCGAGCCGCTGGTCAGGCTGATCGAGGCCGAGCGCCCGACGGTCGCCGGCGCGGTACCGACGATCTGGAACGCGCTGCTCCAGCACGTCCGTGCCAACGGCGGCGATCTCAGCTCGCTGCGCCTCGTTCCGTGTGGCGGCTCGGCAGTGCCGCATGCGCTGATGGAGGCATACGAGAAAGAACTTGGCGTCACCATCCTGCAGGCATGGGGCATGACCGAGACCTCGCCGCTCGGCAGCGTCGCGTATCCGCCGGCCGGCGTGACCGGAGACGAAGCCTGGCACTACAAGGACACGGCCGGCCGGCTCATCTGCGATGTTGAAGCCAGGCTGATCGGCGACGAAGGCACCGCGCTGCCGCACGACGGCAAGGCGGTCGGCGAGGTCGAGGTCCGCGGCCCGTGGGTCACCGGCGCGTACTACAAAGACGACGACCCTGCGAAGTTCAGGGACGGCTGGCTGCGGACCGGCGACGTCGGTACCATCGACCCGCTCGGGTACGTCGTGCTGACCGACCGCGCGAAGGACGTGATCAAGTCCGGTGGCGAGTGGATCTCGTCGATGGAGCTGGAGAACGCCATCATGGCGCATCCCGACGTCCTTGAGGCCGCCGTGATCGGTGTAGCCGATGAGAAGTGGGGCGAACGGCCGCTCGCAACCGTGGTGCTGGCACCGGGATCGAAAGCGACCGCAGCCGAGCTGCGAGCGTTCCTGGCCGACCGGGTGCTGCGCTGGCAGCTCCCCGAGCGCTGGGCGTTCATCAGTGAGGTGCCGAAGACGAGCGTCGGCAAGTTCGCCAAGACCAAGATCAGGGATGCGTACGCGCACGGAGACTATGAGGTAGTAGAGGCGCGCTGAACTGCTGCGCCTGGCGCCCGCAGCTTGCTTTGCGGCGCTCCGCCCGGTCCCGGTACCCTAATCCCGCGATCCCAGCCGCGCGTCCGGCTCGTCCTGCCGCAGCCGCGCTCGGGTCGCGCAACGGTACTCTGGGGACACTCTGAGGGCATCCCGCAGAGGACCAGGAGGCTTCGCCTAGTCCGGTCTATGGCGCCGCACTGCTAATGCGGTTTGGGTTCGCGCCCATCCGGGGTTCAAATCCCCGAGCCTCCGCCAATCTGAGCCGGGAGGTCTCCGGCTGCACACTGTCGGCCGTCCCGCAGGCTCTCAGTGGCAGGTCCAACCGCCGTCCACGTATAGCGTCTGCCCGGTGACATAGCTGGAGGCGTCCGAGGCCAGGAATAGCAGCGGTCCGTCAAGTTCCTCGAGCCGAGGCGGGCGACCCAGCGGCGCGTTGGCTGAGATCCATGCGACTTGATCGGGATCTGCCAGCCAACCCGTCGTGGCGCTGGGGAAGAACGACGGCGCAAGGGCGTTGACCCGCACACCGCGCCCTCCCCACTGGAACGCCAGTTCCCTGGTGAGGGCCACAACGCCGGCCTTTGTCGCGCCGTAGCCGGCCAGTCCGTACCGGTCGAGGCTCACGGCGGCCGACGGTGAGGCGATGTTGACGATCACCCCGGCGCGCCGGGCGAGCATGTGTCGTCCGGCAAGCTGAGTCAGCCCGAACAGCGCGGTCAGGTTGGTGTCGATCAGGTCCTGCAGCTGATCGGGACTCTCGTCTTCGGCCGGGCCGGCGAAAGCAATCCCGGCGTTGTTGATCAGAACGTCGATTTGGCCGAACCGGCCGATGGCGGCTTCGACGAGCGCTTCGCGGTCGGCTGAGCGACGGACGTCGCAAGCGACAGGCAGTGCATCATGCAGGTGCGCGGCCAGCTCAAGGTCTGCCTCATGCCGCCGCGAGGCGAGGACGACGCGGGCACCGGCGGCGTCCAGAACCTCCGCGAACCGTCGGCCGAGTCCGGAGGATGTGCCGGTCACGATGGCGACCCGGCCCTCCAGGACGCTCACGTGGTCATCCGGTCGAAGCGCCAGGCGGGCGCTGTGAAGGTCTCGGCCCGGTGCTCGTCCACGATCAGGACAGTACCGCCTGGGCACACAGCGGAGCGAGCATGCCCACGAATGACGAAATCCTCGTCGCCGGTGGCTACGACCCGACTATCAGGCCGACCGCTCGCGCCTGGTTGGTCCGGGTGGACTGAACGGGCCTAGTTCAAGTCAGGGTGGTCAATGCCGCTGCGGAGTGCGTCGCGGATTGTCGTGGCCACCGATTGGTAGGCAGTCACCTGCTCAGGAACCGCTCGCGTGATCATGACTGGCTTGCCGCGGTCGGCATCCTCAGCGGCGGCCGCGCTGAAGGGGATGCTGGCAAGTTTGGGAACGCGCGTCCAGATCGCTTCTTCTGCGGGCGCAGCAGCAAACAGAGTTGTGAGTTCACCGCAATTCGGGCAGATTTGGCCCGCCATGTTCTCGATTCCGCCCAGGATCATCGCCCTGCTCCGCTCAAGCTCGTGCAGCAACCGGTGAGCGTCACGGTGGGCGACCAGCTGCGGTGTGACCACCAGGAGCGCGAAGGTCATCCGGTTTCCCAGCGCAAATATCAGCTGCTGGATATCGGCCGTACCCGGTGGCAGGTCCACGACCAGGCAGTCGACAGCTTCCCAGGTAGTGCCGGAGATCAAGCGATGGACCAGCAGCTCGGCCAGCGGCGCCTTGAAGCCGAGCCCCTGGTTCTCACCGATCAGCAGGGCCGCTGAGGCGATTTGCACGCCGTGCTGCTCGGCGGCCTGAAGTCGCGAACCTCTCGCTCCGGGTGCCGCAAACAACGTGACGTGTGCCGCGTCTTGGCGGCGACGCAAGCCCATCATGTGAGCGGCATCAGGGCCGTATAGGTCCGCGTCGACCAGGCCGACGCGGACATCGAGCGCCTTCAGAGCCAGTGCGATGTTGACCGCCGACGTGGTCTTACCCACACCGCCCTTGCCGCTGGCTACGGCGATGACAGCAACCTGGTCAGTGCTGGCGGCCACGACGACTCCCGCAATCCGTCTCGATCACTCAAGCACCCTATGCGCCCGGCTCGCTCAATCGGCTGGCATGTCCGCGTGGCAAACAGGACATGTAGTTGGCGGGTCGGAATCGGCGATGGAACCGCACTCGGGGCAGACGCGCCTCTGCCAGCACGGCGAATCGCCGGGCCGGTCATCATCGTCGGACGCACGCGCGCGCCTGTGCGGCTCGGCCATCATTGCTGCCTCCTTTCGCGATGGCGGGGAAGTCACCCCCTTCCCATACCAGTCAACCACCCCGGGACCGTCGAACTCCGACTGAGCACGCATACGTGCGCGAACAGCCACGACACGCCGGCGCTGCGAACTTAGCGCCGTCGATGTGCGTTAGCGGGATTGCGGACGCCGGTGGCGGCGAGCGTCCGCGATCGATATCCGCGGGTTTGAGGGAAGGAGCGTTCTCATGCGATTCACTCGCGGGTTTGCCATAGCAACAGCCGGAACGGCCGCTATGTCTGGCGCCGGGCTGATGGCCGCCCTGCCGGCCGCGGCCGGCCCGGTCGTTCATCACTCATTTATCGGGCGCTTTCATCGGACCAGCCGGGTGGCATCAACCGTCCCGGCCAACGGTGACGTCAACCCGTACGGAGTGGTGGTAGTCGGGCGCAGCCAGGGCCGGCTTCACCGGGGCAACGTCCTGGTGAGCAACTTCAATAACGCCAAGAACCTGCAGGGGACAGGATCCACGATCGTCCAGATCACCCCGAGCGGGCACCGGACGGTCTTCGCGCACATCACTCGGGCATCGTTGCCCGGTCGCTGCCGAGGCGGCATCGGGCTGACAACGGCGCTGGTCATGGTCCACGGCTGGGTCATCGTCGGCAACCTGCCGTCCAAGAACGGCCAGGCCGCGACCTCATCGCCGGGCTGCCTGTTTGTGATTAACAGCAAGGGAACCGTCAGGAAGATCTTCAGTGGTCACGGGATTAACGGACCGTGGGACGCAACTGTTGTCAGCCGGGGCCGGTCGGCCTCACTGTTCGTCGCTAACGTGCTGAACGGCACTGTGGCCGCGAAGGGCAAGGTCGTCCACCGCGGAACCGTCCTGAGGCTCAACATCGCGTTCGGCCGCGGCAAGCTGCCGGCGATCACGAACGTCACGAAAGTAGGATCGGGCTTCGCGCAGCGAACCGACCCGGCGGCATTTGTGCTCGGGCCTACCGGGCTCGGTCTCAGCGAGCAGGGCGTGCTCTACGTAGCGGACACCGAGATGAACCGGATCACTGCGATCAGCCAGGCCGTCACCCGGAGCAATTCGGCCGGCACCGGCAAGGTGCTGACGTCGGGCGGCAAGCTCAATGCGCCGCTCGGTCTGGCCATCGCGCCAGGGGGTGACGTGCTCACCGTCAACGGCGGCGACGGCAGGATCGTGGAGACAACTCCGTCAGGCATGCAGATTGCCTCACGGTTCCTTGACCGTTCGGGGAGCCCGCCAGGCGGCGGCGCTCTGTTCGGGCTGGCGATCAAGCCACCCATGAACGGCGTGTACTACGTCGACGACGCGGCTAACACTCTGCGTTTGCTGCACTGATGGCAAGGAACATCTGACACGTCTGGCCCAGCCCGCCGCCCACAAGGCGGGGGCTGGGCCAGACCATCATCGGCTGCTCAGATGAATAGTCGTCTGGTCACGATCCCGTCGGCGATGTCGTGGCCAACCCAGAGCGCGAAGTGATCACCCGCTCTGAAGTAGTCTGCCGCGTCCTCTCCGGCGAGCATGATCGTCACTATGGCGTGGTTGTCCCCGATCCACTCAGAACTGTCGCCGCTGTTCGCCACGAGCGCGGCGAAGAAGTGACTGCCGTGCGTATCGTGATGCTCGCCGCGCAGCGTGATGCGCTTGGTCGTCCCAGGCGGCAAGGTCGCCGTGGCTGTCGGCGGTGGTCCTGTCGCGTCGGCGTCCTCGCTCGCGTTGACAGTGACGAAAGCCTGGAACTTGTAAGGCCTGATGTTCATGGCCGCTCCTCGAGAGCCTGCAGGCAGGCTCATTTCGAGCGTAACACCGGGTGAGACCGGTGCGATCTGCTGAACTCCGCCTACAGCTCGTCGCCCGGATCCGCGGGGCCGCCGATGATGGCGGTGTCCTCGGGCAGCGGATCGAGATGACTGCCGATGCCGACCTCGTCATCGAACTCTTCCTCGTCCTCCGCAGCGTCCTTGAAGATTCGTCCGCAGACCACGCGGTAAAGCTGCTCCGGATAAGGAATATGGTCGATGCTTCGCAATGCCTGGTCTTGGCCAGCGGACTCGACCACGAATTCGCCATAGCCGAGCAATCGGCCGATAAAAGTGCGGTGGAAGCTCATGTCCGTGACTTTGGACAGCGGCATCATCGCCACGCTGCGGGTAAATACGCCTGACGTCAGCAGGATCCGTTCCGAGGTAATGACAAAGTAATCGACTGCCCAGTTAACGGCTTCCCAGATCAGCCTGGCCATCAGCAGGCCCCACAGGCCCCAGACGATCCAGATCAAGACGCTGTGACCGCGCAGCAACGTCGCCGACAGAATGAATGCCGCCAGCAGTCCGGCCACTGCTTGAGCGCTGGGAACCAGGAGTACAGCGGGGTGACGCCGGACCGTGGCAACCCGCTCTTCTCTCGGCAGCAGGTACTTGTCTACGTCTGCCGGCTCATGTCTCGACGAAGCCGCGCGGGTCAAGGTTCTACAGCTTTATATGGTTCAGGAACTCTGCCATCGAGTTTCCCGCAGACTTCAGCCAGTTCAGGGCGCCGGTAACTACGTTGGCCGCCCCGTCAGGAGAGGTCGCGAGGTAGTAGATCACGAAGGCGATGGCAGCCCAGGTCAGAACCTTCTTCAAAACCTCGGTCACCTCCCTAGCCTGATGTGCGGATGGTCCAAGCCACCGTTGGCCTCAGCATAGCCCAGTACCCAATGGTCACCAATGGCAGTCAACTGCCTGTGCAACCATAGCTTCAAGGGAGTCACAGCCCAGCACAACCACGCCGATTCTGCTCAGAAAGCCGTTACTGTTCTTGCTGCGGCGAGCCGGCTTCCGGAGCGGAGAGCCCTCGCGGCGGGAGCACTCGCGCGCTGGATGCTGGATGGAGAAGTGACTGTGGCCGAGGTGACAAGCGGTGACTTCTGCATAGCCGTGTACCGGGAGGACAACACCTGGGAGGCCGAAGTGCTCCCGGTGGCGGTGATCGGAAGCCTGGAATCGATCATCCATGCCCTTCGTGGTCAGCCCAGCATCGGCGGCGTATTCGGCCTGGCAGCTGTCGGAGACGACTTCTTCGTCATCATTAGGGTGACCGGTGGCAATATCTCGGTCTTCCTCTCTGACCTGACCGCATCGGTGGACTGGCCGCTGGCGAAGCAGGTGCTGGAGTACCTCGACATTCCTGTGCCGTATGACGAGGACCTGGACCAGGTGCTGCCAGCCGGAGACCTGTCCATCCTGGCGGATCTAGGGGTTGATGAGATGGAGTTGTGCGCGCTGTCCGGCGACCTTGACCTGTTCCCTGACGAGGTCCTGGCAAGTCTGGCCCGGCGGGTCGGCTTCGGCGCAGCCTTCGACCGCGCACTCGAGTCGATCACCGGCCAGTGATGTGGGGAGACCGGGGTGCCGTCCGGTTACATGGCCTCGTTCGAGCCTGGCATGCGGCTCGCGATCGAACTGGCGGTCGGCACAGATACCGGATCGCCCACCACCTCTGATGTGCCGGTCGGCGCGATTGTGATCGCGCCTGATGAGACAGTGGCAGGGCGGGGACAGAATCAGTGCCTCGCCTCTGGAGATCCCACCGCCCATGCGGAAATCGTGGCGATAAGGCAAGCGGCAAAGGCGCTTCAATCCTGGAGACTCGACGGCTGCACGCTGATCGTCACCCTCGAGCCGTGCACGATGTGCGCCGGGGCGCTGCTCAACGCGAGGATCCGGCGGCTGGTCTACGGAGCCGCCGACCCGCGCGCCGGAGCGGCAGGGTCGCTATGGGATGTCGTGCGAGACCGCAGGCTTGGCCCTCCGGTCGAGGTCATCGGCGGCGTGCTCGCCGAGCAATGCGGTGCGTTGCTGACCAGCTTCTTCGAACGCCGCCGCTCCGACTAGGAGTAGGGCAACCGGACCGATTGGTGCAAAGTCACGTGCGGAATCGGCGTCGCCCGTCTGCTCGGGTAGGCTCAGCGGCGGTGGAGTCGCCTAGTGGCCGAGGGCGCACGCCTCGAAAGCGTGTGAAGGGGCAACCCTTCCGTGGGTTCAAATCCCACCTCCACCGCTCTTGTGATGTCTCAGGACATAGGAATGACCTCGAACCCACGTTAGGGTTCGGGGTTTTCCGGTTTGCGGGGCGGGCGTGGGGTGCTGGGCGGGGGTCCTGGTGGTCGTCCGGTGGGCTGGTAGATGCGGTCCGGGTTGAGCGTGAGGTGGCGGAGGAGCTCGCCGGTCGCGGCGTTGATGATGCGGATGTCGAGGTCCTGGACCAGGAGCAGGATGTGGGTTCCGGCGTGGGTTCGGCCGATGCCGATGCGGTGCAGCCGGCCGGCGTGCCGGAGGGTGACGGTGCCGGTGACACCGACGCGGTCGGTGCGGACCCGGTCGTGGGTGTCGGTCTCGCGGCTGCCGGGGGTGGCCTTGGGCCGGGCCGCGTAGATGACAGCGGGGGTGGCATGGCGGGGCAGGGACCGGTGCGGGCGGCGGGTGTTGTAGTAGGCGGTGAACGCGTCGAGGCGGGCCTGGAGCTGGGCGAGGGTGGCGGGCTGGGGGTCCTGGGCGGCTAGGTGCTTTTTCAGGGTTTGCTGGAACCGCTCGACCTTGCCCTGGGTTTGCGGGTGGTTCGGTTTCCCGTTCTTCTGGGCGATGCCGAGGCGGCGCAGCTCGTGCTCGAAGGAGTTGCGGCCGCCCCGGCCGCCGGAGTAGCGGGTGGTGTAGACCATCCCGTTGTCCGTCAATGTCGATGCCGGGATGCCGTGGGCTGCCGTGGCGGTTCGGAATGTGGCCAGCACGATGGGGCCGGTGACCCGGTTCCAGGCGGTGACCGACAGGGCGTACCGGGCGTGGTCATCGAGCCAGGTCAAGATCTCGGTTCCGGTGCCATCGGCGAGCGGGTAGTGCGTGAAGTCGGACTGCCAGCACTGGTTCGGCATCGCTGCCTGGAATCGGATGTAAGAGCTCTTCGGCCGTTTCGACGGCTCGGCAGTGACCAGGCCGCGGGCCGTCAGGTACCGGCTGATCGTGGCCGCCGAGACCCGGATCTGGTGGTGGTGTTCCAGGTGCCAGGCGATGGTGTGCGGCCCGGCATCCAGGCCCTGCCCGGCCAGGTCCTTCCGCAGCCGCACGATCAGGTCGGCGGCCTCGGCCCCGATCGCGTTCGGCGAGCTCTTCGGCCGCCGGGACCGGGGCTCGAACGCGGCCTCGCCCTCGGCCCGGTACCGGGCCACCAGCTTGGACACCCAGCCCTGGGAGACGCCGTACTGGCGGGCCACCTCACCCTGGGACCGGCCTTCGGCAACGACAGCAGTGATGACAAGACGAGCTTTCGACATCGCCCGACCGTGCCGGCCCGGCCATTCCTATGTCCTGCGACACACCGGCCGCCCGGGACTGCGGCCAACAGCCGGTGCCGCCCGGTCCGGGGTGTCAGGCGTGACCCAGAACCGGACCCGCTGCCCGATCTGCTGGTCAGCACTTGCCGGCACGCACTGAACCGTCAGGCTGACAAGCCCGGGCCTCGGTGCCGGCCGCTAAAGGGTATTCCTATGTCTTGAGACACCCCATTCCGATGTCCTGAAACTGGACACCACCTCCACCGCTCTGAGTTGCGGAAACAGCGGGGCGTACTGGCGACCAGGCGGTTGCGTCATGCTCCAGACCCCGGCATCAGCGCCGCACGACAGCTCCTCCCTGCCGATTAGGAATCTCTACTGTCCCAGTGGCTGGGGCCCGGCGGTTGCGGATATCGGCTTAGGTGACGAACCTCTGGGCCGTAGCCCCGGCCGGTCCTCAGGCAAGAACCGACTGCCACGCAGCTGTTCGGCAGCCGATGAATGGGCGCGTCGTGCATTAGTACTCGATGCCAGGGAACTGCGCGCGGGCGTGCTCCAGTTGTTCGGCCCGCTCGCGGGGCCAGCCGAAAGCGCGGGCAGCGCGGCCGCTCATATCGGCGGCTGCTGCACCGCTTGTGAAGTGGACGTACTCGCCCCAGTTCATCCGCCGCGTGTAGGTGCCGCCAGGGTCGCGTGGGAAATGCCGGGCTAGTGCCCGGAAGAACCTGTTCATTACCTCTGCCTGGCCACAGTCCCGCCATAGGGGGTAGAACCAGTCGCGGAACCAGCGGGTCCCCCGGCGGGGGAAGTCGTCGGTGTTGCTGGTGAACCGGCGGTAGATGCTCTTGGCCTCCCGATCCATGCCCAGCGCTGTGTACAGGTCATAGATATAGAACTCGGCCCACTTGCTGTCGCCCCAGATTTCATAGGCCGGCGAGCCGTGGAGGCCATTGTTGGCGCTCTCCACTGAGTGCCCGATCTCATGGGCGGGCAACTCGCGCGCGAGGGTGTTGCTCTCTCGCCAGGTGTCCAGCCCGCAGTCGCTGACGTTGTGGTAGTCGTGGACCGGGCTGACGTAATAGCCGGCATGGCCGCCGCCATGCCGGCCGGCGTGATGGATGGAGTAGATGCGCGGGTCGGACCCGAAGGCTTCGCCGTAGGTTGCCTTGGAGTACTGTCAGGTCAGGTTGACGAACCGGCGCAGCCACCGGATCTCGGCCCGGCGCACGTCGGGATCAACGTAGATCGCGCAGTGCTCATCGCTGTGGTAGAGCCCGAGCAATTGACAATGGTCGAACCAGTGCTCCTGCCAGGTGGCCGGCGGTCCAGCCAATTGATGCCCCGGTTCTGCCTCCACCAAGGTCCTCCCAGCTGGGCGAACGCCTCAGACGCTACTTCTCTAC
>Ga0126377_10004636_pt1 | contig 10042 bp, 10 predicted proteins | sample PanSoiMetPlot_22_FD_92647 | JGI IMG/M metagenome (GOLD analysis project Ga0126377, IMG submission 92647) | Tropical forest soil microbial communities from Panama - MetaG Plot_22 | ecosystem: Environmental > Terrestrial > Soil > Tropical forest > Bulk soil | place: Panama | collected 2016-02-17 | reverse complement strand
TTCACTTCGAAACAGGAAGGCCTGGGGTTGGGCCTCTCCATCTGCCGCTCGATCGTCCGGGCGCATGGGGGCCGCCTGTGGGCGGTGAACAACGCCGATGCCGGGGCCACCTTCTACGTGGAGCTGGAGAGCCAGGGGCAGGGGTTCCCCAGCCTTGGAACCACGGAACTCAAGGCGGCCCGGGCCGTTGTCCCTTGACAGGCCTACCGTGCGCCTGCGAGCTTCGCTCCTCAATCCAATTCAGGTGTCGACCAAGATGCGCGCTTCGCTTCGCTACATGAGTCTTGTTGTCCTCCTGGGTCTGTTTGCCCAGGCGCTGATCGCCCAGCAACCCGCCCCCGCCCAATCTGCTCCCGCTGCCGCCCCGGCTGCTGCACCAGCGGCCGCTCCAGCGGCTGCGCCGGCTGCCGCGCCCGCCGCCGCTCCCGCGGCGGCCCCTGCAGCGGCTCCGGCCGCGCAGCCCGCTGCCGCGCCGGCAGCTGCGCCTGCAGCAGCCGCACCTGCGATGGCCGCGCCTGCGGTGCAGGAGTCCATTCCTCCGATGTCGCCCCAGGTGGCGGCGGAGATGGCGGCCACGCGTGAGAAGATCCGCGCCAACCGGCAGAAGGTCGTGGCGTCGTCCATGGACCTGACGGCGGCGGAAAACGAGAAGTTCTGGCCGCTCTATCGCGAGTACCGGGACTCGGTGTCGAAGCTGAACGACCGGTGGTGGAAGATCGTGTCGGACTACGCTCAGACCTACAACAAGCTCAGCGAGGCGCAGGCCACCCGCTTCCTCAATGACTATACGCAGTACGATGTGGATCGCATCGCGCTGCGGACGGCCTACATCAAGAAGTTCGGGGCCATCCTGCCGCAGAAGAAGGTGCTGCGGTACTTCCATATCGAGAACAAGCTCGACGCTATCATCAATTACGACATGGCTGGAGAGATCCCGCTGGCAAAGTAGGGATTTGGGTTAGGGATTAGGGAAGAAAGAGCGGGTCCGGACGGTTGTCCGGACCCGCTTTCCATTGCCCGAAAGTCCAATAGCTCCGCCGTTCAGGGGCGGCCAGTTTCGCTCGTCCCCCTCAAGGTCTCGACCGATATGCGTATCTCGTTGCACGACATCACCGTACTCTCACTGCTCGCGTTCGTCGCCCCCGCGCTCGGCGCCCAGGCGAAGCCGGCCGCCAAGCCGGCGGCGAAGCCCGCCGCCGCTCCAGCGGCTCAGCCTTCGACCGCCGACGTCCAGCGCGAGATGGATTCCGTGCGGCAGGTTGTCCGGGCCAACCGCAAGAAGATCATCGCCGGCGGCATGGATATGACGACTGAGGAGAACCAGAAGTTCTGGCCGCTCTACGCCGAATACCGCGACTCCTGCGCCAAGCAGGGTGACCGGTTGGCCGGCATCATCATGGACTACGCCAAGAACTACAGCACGCTCACGGACGACCAGGCGACCAAGCTGATGACTGACTACGCGAACCTGGACCAGGATCGCATCAATCTGCGGGGCGCCTATATCAAGAAGTTCGGGGCGTTCCTGCCACCCAGAAAGCTGATGCGCTACTTCCAGATGGAGAACAAGCTGGACGCGATCCAGAACTACGATCTCGCGGCGACGATTCCGCTTCCCAAGTAACGACCAGGGAAGAAATGAGCGGGTCCGAGCAATGCTCGGACCCGCTTTTCATTTCCGGTCCCGATCGATCTACTTGACGGAGTAGCCTTTGCCTTCCAGGCAGGCGGTCATCGCCTTCTTGAACTTGTCCATCAGGGCCTGGACCTGAGCCTGATTTGCCTGCGCCCCGGCCTGAGCGGCCTGTGCGGTCGCGGCCTTCTTCGCGCGGCGCCCGGCGATGGCACCGCCAACGGCACCCGCCGCTGCGCCGTCACCGGCGTTGCCCGTGACGCCGCCAATTAGTGCCCCAGCCGCAGCACCCTTGGCGGCACCGACCACGGCCGCTCCCGTGGCGGCGGAGTCCATCTTGGCCGCGGCTGCCTTGGCCGCCGAGTCAGGGTTGGCTTTCACGGCAGTCGGATCGATGCCGGTCTGGTCCTTGGCCCAGACGTAGCACTCCTGCTCGTCGGCGAGCTGCTGTTCCTTCGTCTGCCCCTTGCCCGGGAACGCGAACAGGCCCAAGGCTGCGGCGGGGGACGAAGTGGTTGCCGCAGCGGGCGCCGCGGCGGCTTGCTGAGCCGCCAGGTGACGGGTAGTCGGGCAAATCACCCCGAAACCGAGGGCAATAACAGTCAGCGACAGAGCGCGCATGCAGGCCTCCAAAACAAGGTTCGCACGGAGGCAGGAGCCAGGCCCGTCTCCCCGGCTTGCGTCCGGTTCCCCGGCACGCCCCCGGGTACCCCGGAACCTGGTTCGCCCCAATCTCCGTGTCTGAACGGCCGTTCCAAGAGGGAATCTTCCGGCGGGGGCAGGACGGCGGTATTGCACCTTTGGTCTATGGCGTGCCTCCGCCAGGGAGGCGGAATTGATAGCCGCCATGGCCGCCGCACGCTCGTCCCGCACCTCGACCGCCCTCATCATCGTGGGGGCTGTATTCATCTGGGGAGCAGTGATCGTGGGCGGGAGCGCCAGCGGGATCATCCACGCCGACCCGTTCGCGCGCCGTCTCGCCGCGAGCTTGTCGGACCCGCGCGTTTCGACCTACGTCTCTGCCCGCATCACCGACGCGATTGTGGCGCAGCGCCCGAACCTTATCAGCGTACGGACGATCATTGAAGCCGCCGTGAACGCCGTGGTGACTTCCGCGCCGTTCCGCGCGGTGGTGCGCACCAGCGCGCGTGCGGCACACCACTCGTTGTTCGAATCGGCGGCCAAGAACGTCCTCCTGTCGCTCCCGGACGTATCGGTGCTCGTGCGGGGAGCGCTCGAGCACGCGAGCCCCGAGCTTGCGGCCAAGATTCCCCCAGGGATCGAGACGAAGCTCGCTTCGCCCGAGGCCCAGCGCGCCTTCACGCGTTTCATCGCGATCTGGGCTTTGCTCGGCCGGATCCTGTGGGCTGCCTGGGCCGTGCTCGTGCTGGGTGTGTGCATGCTCGTGACGGCGATCTGGGCCGCGCCCGACCGCCGCCGCGCGCTGGTGCACGCCGGGGGCGCGCTCTTTGGGGTCGGCCTCGCCATCCTCGCCGTGCTCCCAGCCGGTCGCCTCGTGGCCGCGGCCATCACGCCGGATCACGCCCTGCGCGGCGTGATCCACGGGCTGTGGGTGGCGTATTTCCACGTGGCCCAACCCCTCGCCGTGGTCGTATGTGTCGCGGGTGTCGTGCTCACGGCGGCGGGCTCGACGATGCTCGAGGCGTTGGATCCCTTCAACCGCCTCAAGGTGTTCCTGCGCTGGCTTGCTGTCCCGCTGAATGCCCGAGCGCACATCGGGCGCGCGGTGGTACTGGTTGCGGCAGGTGCGTACGCGGCGCTCGCCCCGGAGCGCTCAGCCACGTGGGTGATCGCGGTGATCGGGTTGCTGCTGCTGTATGCCGGCATCCGCGAGGTCTTCCGCGTCGTGCTCGCGCGCGTGCCCGGCGCGACGGCGCAGGAGGTGCCGACGGAGGCACGGGCGTGGAGGATCGTTGCAACGGTGGGCCTCGGTCTCGCGGGGGCCCTCGGCGTCGCGGCCTTCTTCATCCTGCGGTCGCCGGCCCCGCCACCCGAAGCCACGGGCGTGGTCATGTCGTGCAACGGATCGCCCCTGCTGTGCGACAAGCCGCTGGATCGCGTCGTGTTTCCGGCGGCTCACAACGCGATGTCGAACGCCGAGATCAAGGGCTGGTTGTTCCCGCACCATTGCTGTGCGTTTCCGCGCCAGCTCGCGGACGGCATCCGCGCGCTCGCGATCGACGTCCACTACGGCGTCCCGGCCGGCGAGCGTGTCCTGACGGACATGGAAAAGGAGGGGACGAGCAAGGAGAAGATTGCAGGGGCGATTGGGACGGAGGCGACGGACGCCGCGCTGCGCATTCGCGGCCAGTTCCTCGGTCACGAGACAGGTCCCGGAGGGATGTACTTCTGCCATGGCTTCTGCGAGCTGGGCGCCTATCCCGTGGTCCCGGCGCTCCAGGGCATCCAGGAATTCTTGGTGGCCAATCCCGGAGAGGTGGTCTTGATCGTGGTCGAAGACTACGTCACGCCACAGGATCTGGCGCAGGCGTTCCAGGACGCGGGGCTCGCCGATCTCATCTACAAGGGACCGCTGGCGCCGAACTTCCCGACGCTCCGGCAGCTGATCGATCAGAACCACCGGCTCGTGCTCTTCATCGAGACCGGCCGCCCGGGCGTGGACTGGCTCAGGCCGGCATTCGAATCGCTGCAGGAAACCCCTTACTCGTTCCACAAGCCGGAGGACTTCTCCTGCCGTCCCAACCGCGGCGGCACGACGGCTCCGATGTTCCAGATCAATCACTGGATCGAGACGACCCCGGCGCCGCGGCCGTCCAATGCCGAGATCGTGAACGCCTATGATTTCCTGTTGAAGCGGGCGCGCACCTGCCAGGAGGAGCGCCACAAACTGCCGAACATCATCCAGGTGGACTTTTACGACGTGGGAGATCTGTTCCGCGTGGTCCGGACGCTGAACGGCCTGGACTACGTCGCGCCCTAGTAGCCGCCTACTGCAGTTTCACGATCGAGATATCGACGCGTCCCCGCCCGCCGAACAGCTGCAGCTCGACGGTCCAGACCCCGGGCGCGCCCGCGGTCGTCGTGTCGTCCAGGGCGTACTCGAGGGGAACGCGGCGGAGGATCGAGTCCCCATTCGCGTCGAGGATAGTGAGCTGACTGCCCCCGTGATGGTAGAAGCTGAGGTGATGCACGACGGCGGTCGTCCCGGTGTTCGTCCAGACCCACCGTGTCACGTCGTGGACGTTGTCGAGGCTCTCCGCCTGGAAGCGGCAGGAGTCGGTCTGTACGCTGAGGAGCACGTGATTCTCAGGCCCATACTCTTTGATGATCGTGTCCATGCAGGCCACGGCACCGAGCGCGAGGGCGACGGCGGCGGCGAAGATCGAGAGCCGCTTCACGGGTCGAACCTCGGGAACGCGTAGCTCGCGAACACGCGGAACAGGGTGCCGTCGGTCGTCACTTGGGGATACGCGTCGTACTTGCTCGAGCGATGGTACAGGATGAGCGACGCGCCGATGCCAAACCGCTGGCGGGCGTAGAGGCGCCCGTCGAAATACCCGGCGGCCTGATAGTGGTCACCGTTGAAGCCGGAGAGCACTGGTGTCCAGAGGTAACGGCCCCGCGCGCTCAACTCGGCGGTGCGCCCCCACAGCGCGCGCGCCCGCGCGATCCCGCCGAACCCCATCCCGTAGTCGTAGTCCCGGCCCTCGCTGACGAAGTAGTAGTCGGACTGGAGCGCCGCGATCGGCATTGCGGTCCCGAGAAAGCTCGTCTCGATGCGGAAGGCCTTGGGGTCGCCCATGCGCGACACAACGCCGAACATGAAGCCTTGGCCGCCGAATTCGATCGCGGGACTGCTGATGTACTCGTAGGTAATGAATGCCGCGAGCTCGTGGAGCTTGGTCTTCGAACGGGACAGGGTCTTGGCCCCGAGGCTGCCGAACGCGGTCAGCTCGGAGAGTGCTCGTTTGGGCGCGTGGTTCGTGGATAGCTCCGCTTCGACGTGGAAGGCCGAGAACGGAGCCTTGCCGAGATCCAGGACCTCGTCACCGTAGTCCATTTCGAAGCGGAACACGCCCTGGTCGCGCGTGCCGTCCGTCGGTCCCTTGCTACTCGAGCCGGACGACGTCTGGAAGCCGGCGTCGAGCGAGCCCCACACCTTGGAGGGCCGCCAGTCCGGCGGATTCGCGGCGATGTCGTCCATTTGCCCATGCACCAGCCGGCTGAATCCATTGACGGGGTTGACGAGCGTAGCGCCGATTTCGCGCCACATGCGTCCCGACCCGCGGGCCCTGTTGTCGAGGATGAGATTGGCCGAGCGGTGGAGCATTTCGCCGAGCGTGATCCCGCCGAGGCTCGTGTTGAACCAGTCATTCGGCGATGGTGCCCAGGCCTCGCCGAACTCTTCCCACATCAGGCTGCCGCCGAACGCCCACAGCCACGACTCCCAGAAGGTGAAGCCGTTGGTCCGCCCGGAGTTGAAGTAGAGGCTCCCGTGATAGGGATGAGAAAACTGGTTGTTCAGGAACGCGTTGTTGTCCCATTGCCACGGGTTCTCGAGGTTCGTGGCCCAGGAGTGGACGTTGATCTTGGCCCACTCGGCATCGCGGAGGACCATGTTGATGCTCGAGGGAATGGCTTGTACAGCCATCAGCTCGAGGAATCCAAACCAGAACCGCCTGGGCGGGTGGCAGTCGGGGCAGGGGAGCGAGTCGGCGTGTGCGCGACGCTGCGCGGCGAGCGGCCCGCCCGCGAGCAGCAGCGCGGTCAGGACGAGCAGGACTTTCGATCCCAGCGCGGTCCGAAGGGTCATGTGGCCATTGTTGGCAGGCACTGTGGAGGTTACGATATGCGACAATGGCGGTGGGGTGTATGGTACCTTCGGGCAACGCTATGCGGCGCCGCGTCCAGCGCGGTGACATAGCACGAAGGTGCAACTTGTGGTCCCCGCCCCGGTTGGGGAATCATTTCCCGAGTCCTGTCACATTCCACGGCTCCTGGAGGCGTTCATGCTTCGGTTTGCACGTAGGGTAGTGATCGCACTCGTTGTCGCCGGCGGCTCCATGGTGCTGGCGGCGAGCATCGCCGAGGCGCAGGGCGGATACGCCAGGCCCAAGCGCTTCCAATTGTTCGCGGTGGGCGGCGGCTACTTCGCGAGCGACATCTACTCGGGACAGAACGCGGCGGCGGCGGGGTCGAAGGTGCACGTGTCGGATGCGTGGGCTTACGGGGGCCGGCTGCTGTTCTTCCCGGAGCGCGGGGCAGGGATCGAATTCGGCTGGATCCACTCGGTGTCGGATGTCAACATCGTGAACCCCGGCTCGGGACTGGGGCCCGAGGGCAATCGCGGCAGCGTGAACCTCGACGATCTCGCCATCAACGTGCTGTTCCTGAATCATCGCGGTCCCGCCGCCGGCTATTTCACGCTTGGCGCGGGATCGACGATCATCTCACCGAAGCTGCTCTCGGGGACCAACCCAGACGCGCGGGGACGCTTCGCCTGGAACTTCGGTATCGGCGTGATCTACGAGACGCCGGGGGCGCTCGTGGCGCGGATTGACGCTCGTTATCGCGGCATGGATACGAACATCAATACCGGCAACTACGTCTACTGCGACTTCTACGGGTTCTGCTACACCTACGCCTCGGACATCTATTCGAGTGGTGAGGTGACGGCGGCGCTCGGGTTCCGGTTCTAGAGCACGCTCTTCACGATCATCGAGACGAGCGAGTGCAGGCCGACAGCTACGACGACGGCCGGGAGCATCGGTAGCGCAGTCGCGATGACGAGTGGGATGAGGGCGTAGGGGTCGATCGGGATCGTACGGAGCTGGCGAACGGTGGCGAACGAGTTACCGAGATCGGCCAGCGATTGAATGTCTCCGGTTCCGAGCAGGTCAGGGTCCTCGGCTGCGGTCGAGGACCCTATCCATTTCTGCTCGAAGAGCGCGGTGTAGCGGGTGGCCAGGGCCGTGTAGGAGATCGTTGCCTGGCGCCGGAACACGATCAGCTTGTTCATGAACACGAGCAGCGGCGCCGCGATGAGCGCCACACTCAGCACCACTCCACCGATCAAATAGGGCGCGAGCGATTCGAGCGTGGCCTCCTGGTGCACCAGCTCCTGGAGGGCGACGGCCCCGTACGCCGAGCCGAGTCCGAACAGCACCGTCCCGAACGGACCGAGCGACAGGTTGAGAAAGCCGAGACCGCCCATGCGATCGGGGTGGGACGCGCGTAGCTGCAGGTCGAGCCGGGCGATCTTTGCGAGCGCCAGCGCCCAGAGCCCGAGCCGCCACAACCAGAGAAACAGCAGGAAATGGTAGAGCGGCAAACTCACCAGCACGTACCACCATCCCGCCGCGGACAGGGCGGAGGAGTCGGGAATGTTCGGTGCCCACCAGGTCGGATGCCCGAGGCTCACGGCAGCCTCAACGGTACTGCGCGAACGCAGATAGGCCGCGGCGAGTAACGCGAGCTCAGGAAGCGGGTGATCGCGCAGGCGAACGACCTGTTGCAGCCCCGCCGTGAAGGCCTTCCGCTGTCCCTCCGGCACGAGGTGCGTGTCGAGGAATTGCTGCAACACCAGCCTGCAACGAGCGTCCACCGTGCCTTCGGCGAACAGGAATGCCGGCACCGCGAGGAGAAAGCGTGCGTAGACCGCGTAGTCGAGGAGGAGTGCGCGCCGGGCATCGGGCGGGAGGTCGAGGCCCTGAACGTAGCCGAGCACGACAAGTGGGACGAAGGCAATAGCGGAGAGGATGAGCGCGCGCAGCAGCCGGCGGCTGAGGCGCGGACCTCCGATCCCGATCGCTTGTTGAAGCCGGTAGCTGGGGCCGCCCTGCGTGAGGAGCGGCTCGCTCACGCGTCGGTGCCGGCCGACGCCTGGTTGCGCCCGATGAGCGAGGCGATCGCGTCGAGCAGCTCGTGACTATCCACGGGCTTGCGCAGATAGATCTGGTGCGCCTGCTCGGCGCGCTGGCGGGTGGCGGGGTCGTCGTGCGCGGTGATGAACACGATCGGCATGCGTATCCCCGCGTCGTTCAGGTACGCATGGAGGTCGAGCCCCCCCATCCCCTCGAGGTGGACGTCGAGCACGAGACACTGAATCGGGCGCTGGTGCAGACCCACGAGCAGCTCCACCGCGGACGCATGTGCCACGACGTCGAAGCCCGCCGAGCGAAGCAGACGCGCCAGCGCCTTGCGGACGGATGGATCGTCGTCCACGACGCCGATCAGCGTCCGCCCTCCGAGTGCTGTTGATCCTTTTGCGTTGTTGCTGATCACGATGTCCGCAGATATGGCGCGCGGACGTGCTGCTGGATATGCGACCTTAGTCCTATGTGGCGGGAGTCTTACACCGCGGCGCGCATTACTCCGCCGGAAACGCCGAGCCGGTCGGCGATCCGGACGAGGTCGGCCACGGAGCGCGCTTCCATTTTTTGCATCACGCGCGCGCGGTGCACCTTGATGGTGCGTTCGCTCGTGCCGAGCCGTCCTGCAATTTGCTTGTTGAGCATGCCGGTCACGACCAGCGAGAGCACCTGGTGCTCCCGCGGCGTGAGTCGCGCCAGGCGCTGAGTAAGCGCCGCCTGCGCGGCACGAGTACGCCGGCTCTCATCGTCCATCGCGACGGCGCGGCGGACCGCGGCGAACAGCTCGGTCTCCTCGATGGGCTTGGTGAGGAAGTCCACCGCGCCGCCCTTCATGGCCCGCACGCTCGATGGCACGTCCCCGTGGGCCGTCGCGAACAGCACGGGGAGCGGCACATTCGCCGCCTGGAGCAGGCCCTGGAGCTCGAGGCCACCCACGTCGGGCATGCACAGGTCGATGATCACACACGCGGGCCCCTCGGGCCGGGGCGTCGCGTGGGCCAGAAAGTCATTGGCGGTGCGGTAGGCGTCCACGCGGTATCCCGCTGACGAGAGCAGGCGCGTGAGCGCCTTGCGGACGGAATCGTCGTCGTCGACGACGAAGACGGTGGCGTCGTGGGCTTTCACGCGGCCTTCCGCGTGGCCGGCAGGGCGACGTGGAAGGTCGCCCCGCGGTCGGAGTTGTTCGTGGCCCAGATCCGGCCGCCGTGGCCTTCCACGATCGAGCGGGCGATCGACAGTCCCATGCCGAGCCCGCCCGGTTTGGTGGTCACGAACGGCTCGAACAGGTGGTCGAGATTGTCCAACCGCAGGCCGCCCCCGTTGTCCCGGACGGCGATCTCGACGGCGCCGTTGACCCGGCTGGTGCGGATCATGAGTCGCCGGTCGCCCGCGGGCGTCGTCTCCATTGCCTCGAGCCCGTTCATCATGAGGTTCAGGATCACCTGCTGGAGCTGGATCGAGTCGCCCACGGTCCCCGGGTCGCTCTCGTCCAGGTCCAGGACCGTCGCGATGTGTCGCAGCAACGCATCACTGTGGACGAGGCGGGCGACGTCTT
>Ga0126377_10004635_pt1 | contig 10043 bp, 18 predicted proteins | sample PanSoiMetPlot_22_FD_92647 | JGI IMG/M metagenome (GOLD analysis project Ga0126377, IMG submission 92647) | Tropical forest soil microbial communities from Panama - MetaG Plot_22 | ecosystem: Environmental > Terrestrial > Soil > Tropical forest > Bulk soil | place: Panama | collected 2016-02-17 | reverse complement strand
GCTCCCGCGGGGTCGTACCGGTACGTGGCTCTTCACGTTGCATAAGCGCGAGTTCGCGACCGGCGTCATGGTGGGGGACAAGATCACTGATCTTGTCGACGCACGAGCACGCAGCGTCGAGTTCGGTCTCAATGACACGACGACAGTGCGGTTCACAGTGGCGGGCACGTCACCGACTGCGGGCGAGATAGCAGAGCTTGCGCACGACGTCATCGCGTGGCGTTGGGACGACCGCGCAGGCGCAGATCGACGCATGGCGCTCACGACGATCACGCAGTCGCAGGACACGATCAGCGAACAGGAGCACACTGCGTCGTTCACGTGTCAGGACTACTTCACTTTGACAAAGCGTCGTTTCGTGACGCAGCCCGCTGGTCTCGTCTACACCGCGCAAGATCAGGACGACATCGTCGCGAACTTGCTCTACTGGGCGTGCAGACCGACGACCAGCGGCGGCGCACCGTTCTACCCCGCGTCGGAGCTCAATCTGATTCCGTGGAACGTGAACCCGGACGGTTCGAACCGGTCAACAAAGTCGGGCGTCATACGTGACCGCACGTACCCGTCGAACCAGTCGATCTATGAAGCGGTCGACAACCTCGCGCACGTGCAGAACGGCTTCGACTATGCGCTGCAAGACGCGTACGTGCGTGTCTACTTCCCGAATCAAGGCGTGCAGAACACGACGTTTCGTCTTGAGTACGGGTCGACCGTCAGCGGCATGACACGACAGATCAACAGCGCGAACTATGGCAACTACGTACGCACGATCGGTCAGACACCGCAGACCGGTACCGCCCCGTACGGGCAAGCGCAGAGCGCAGACAGCACTGATCTTGTGTCGAACGCGAACGGGCTGTGGATGGTCGCAGACTCGCAGAGCGACGTGACGCTCGCCTACTACCTCGGTCAGCACGCGAACGGTGTGCTCGCACAGAAATCAGCGATGGTCGCAGAGGGCGCGCACGGTATACGTGTCCCGCTGCCGACGTATCAAGTGACGCTCAGACCGGGTGCCTGGTATCACAACTGCGTTCGCATGGGCGACACAGTGCAGCTCATCGTGCACAGCGGTCGACTCGACATCGATACGTGGGTGCGAGTCGTCGGGATCACTTTCGACATCGGGGACGACGGGCAAGAGGACGTGAAGCTCACGGTCGGTACGCCCGCACAGAAGTTCGTCGACATGCTCACAGCAGCGGGTCGACGCATATCGGCACTAGAGCGCAGGACGTACTGAACATGACACGACTCGCACCCCTCTGGCAGCAAGGCAACAACTATCCCGCAGCGGTCGACCGCGGTCTGATCAGTGCGCTGTTCCCCTCGGGCGGGTCGAGCGGTCACGCATGCGCGATCAGCTCAGGCACGATGAACGTGACCGTCGCGCTAGGTCTGACAGCTGTGCCGCTCACAGGCACGAACGGCGTCGAGCTGTGTCGCAGCGACGCGACCGAGACCGTGACATTGCAGACCGCTCCCGCAGGCGGGCAGAACCGGTACGACTTGATCTGCGTGCAAGTGCGCGACGCTGCAGTCGACGCTGGTTCGAACAACGACTGGATCGTGAGCGTCGTCACCGGTACTGCTGCAGCGTCGCCCGCGATACCAGCTGTGCCTAACAATGCGTTCTGCATCGCTCAGGTGTACGTACCGGGCGGCGTGATCAATCTGAACACTGCGACGCTGACCGATCGTCGCTGGCAGCTCGGTCTGCCCGGTCAGCGTGTCGCGAGCGTCGTGCGCCCTAGCAACTTCGGGTTTACCGGTACCGGCGACACAGACGCAGGCATGCCGCTCACTCTGTACGTGCCCGCGGGACGCAAGCTGCGCCTCGAGGTCACGTGGGGCAGCGGCAACAGCTCGGTCGCTACCGGGCAGTTCTTTGTCAAGATCAAAGAGGGCGCGACGAAGCTGCAGGAGTACCGCAACCCGTTCGGGAACGTCGCGTTCTTCGCGCCGGGCGGGTGCTGCGCCTGCAACGTGTCCCCGTCAGCGGGCGCTCACACGTACAGCGTCACCGGCAACGGTGACGGCAGCAACAACTACAACGTCAACAGCACTGTCGACCAGCCGTTCTCGTTCGACATCTTCGACCTCGGCATCTGACCCGAACGGAGTCCCCATGTCTTACGCCTCGATCTACCAGTGCGCAGGCGACGCAGCGTTCTTAGGCCGCGTGACCGCGTGCTGCGCACAAGAGGGCGCAGTCGACCCGCCCGACGCTGCAGGCGACTTGATTTGGAAAGTGAGTTCTGCGCCTGACATCGAAGCTGCGTACGCGTCTGCGCTCGCTGCGAACAACCCGAACCCCGGTGGCGACCCGACCGTCGTCACTGATCAGATGATTCTGAGCAACGTGCAAGGCCACCTGCCGCCGCCGTGAGAGAGGACGACGAATGAGCGATCGTCTACGACGACAAGACCGACAGAGCGACGACGAGCACAAGCTCATGCGTCTCGCTGCGGGCATGATGCCGCTCGACGATGACGACAGCGGGCCGGGACACGACGGCCCTGCTCCGCTGAGCAGACGTGACCGACGTCGCGAGCGTCGACGTGAGCGACACGAGCACGACGATGGCTAACGCATGGCTCGACGAAGCAGAGTGGATCAGCTGCACGAAGAGCGGCGGCTCGTACGACGGTTCGCCGTACCGGTTCGTGATTCATACGACCGAGGGTGTGCCCGACACGATCGACGACTGTCGAGCGATGGCCGAGTCTCACGGTTCGCCGCCGCAGCTGTGGTATCACCCTGAGCTGCGCTGGCTCGCGCAAGGCATCGGTCTCGACCGGTCCGCGTATGCGCTCGCTCACCCATCGGGAACACCGTCGACGAATCAAGCGGGCGCGATACAAGTCGAAGTGTTCGCGTACGCAGCAGATACGTGGGCGTGGACGTATCAGTGCGACAACATCGGGACCGACGTGCTCGCGCCGATCTTGCGCGCCGGATGGCCGATCAGCTCTGTCAGTGCAGACACGACCGGTAGCGACGGCTACGGATCGAACGGCGACGTGCGTTTCGACAGCAGCACGTGGGCGAGCTTCGACGGTACGTGCGTGCACGCGAACGTGCCCAGTAATGATCACTGGGACGCCGGCGACATTGATCTGACGCGCGTCGTGCGCGCAGCAACCGGCGAGACCGAACCCGAACCCGAACCGAAACCGGAGGATGACGACGTGGCGAACTTGACTATCTGCGCAGTGGGGGGCGGCGACGGCAAGCAGTACGTCACCGACCTTGCGACGTTCAAGCGACCGATCGCGAACACCGACGATTGGAATCACACCGTGTGGTGTCTGGTCGCGTCGGGAGCGAAGCTCTACTACCAGACCGCGGACAACCCGATTCTCGTGCCCCGCGAAACGCTCGCTGACATTCCCGAAGTGCGCGCGTGACGATCGCGCTCGGCATCGTGCTCGGTGTCGTCGTGTTCGTCGCTGGTCTGCTGCTGCGTCCGTGGTTCGAAGAGCGCATGCGCGAGTACGACCGGCGCGACGATGACGAACCGAAAGGGGGTGCAGCATGACCGATACCCAAGGGTGGTGGCTCGTCGTCGAAGTCGGCGTGATCGCGCTGGTCGCAGTGCTCACGTTTCTGCTGTCTCGTCGTCTCTGAGCAGGTCGAGACCGGTCTGACCGGTTCTGCTCGCTCGTCAGAGAGCATCGCAGTACATTGCGCAGCATGACAGCACGACAGACCGCAGAGGGCGCACGGTCGCAAGACTCGTGGCTGACCGTCGCTGACGTCGCTGCGCAGCAGCAAGTGCACCCAAAGACCGTGTTGCGCTGGATCAGCAACGGTCGTTTGCCCGCTACGCGCATCGGTCGTCACTGGCGAATCAGTCAGCAGCAGCTCGACCGCATGCTCGACGGAGACCACTAGCAGAGAGGGCAGCTTTCCCATGCAGACCATCACGACCGGCGCGTCGACATGAGCGCGCCCGTCTTTACGAGACCGAGACGAACACCCGACGAGCAGCTGCCGTGCCGGGGGCAGCGTCAGCACTGGTTCGAATCGATACCGGTACCCGTAGACCAGCGTCACCCCGGCGTTGTCGACGTTTGGTGGCGCTGCGTGCGCTGCGCAACAGAACGTCACGACCAGCTCGACCGTACGACGCTGCAGCTCGTCGCTCGACGGTACCTGTACCCGGACGGGTACAGCGACGAGAAACGAGCAGCAGCATCGTGGCGAGCGACGTACCTAGAGCTGATCGGCGTCGTCAGTCAGCGTCAAGCCGCGGGCGCTCGTCGCTATCACAAAGAGCTGTGGGAGCAGACGCACGAGAACGGTCACAGCTCGTGACGCAGCGAACCGAAGAGTCGGTGCTGCGCACGATCAAGACCGCGAGAGCGAGCAGCGACAGCGACAAGCTGTCTGTCTACGGTCGCATCGTGCGAGCACTGCTGACCGGTCAGCCTGTGCGATCACGAGACGCAGAACGGTTCGACCGCACACCCGCGCTCGTGGGCATGGTCGTCAAAGAGCTGCGCAGCGTCGGCGTCGACATCGAAGTACGCGACGGTGTGTACGTCGCGGTCACAGACGAGCGCGGTTGGAAGATCAAACCGCGACCGTCGACATGGCTCGACGACAGCACGAACCTCGAGGTCGTGCCCGCAATCCCCGTCGAGAACGAGACCGCATCGCAGCGTCACGCTCGACGCGTGCGCGCAGACCTAGACGAGCTTGCGCATCTGCGGTCGTTTCATCGTGACGCGCCGGTCTGCCCGCCGCTGGGGACCGTCACTCGTGTTTCGATGGTCGCGGAGGACGACGGTCACGCCGTGCTCGTACTGTCGACGCTGACCGGCGACGCGAAATGGTTCGTGCGCGTCGAGGGCGCGCAGACGTCGTGACCACCAGCAAGCGTGCTGCAGCCCCCGAGGGGGGCACTGAGGGGGCTGCAGCACGTGAACCGCGGTTATCACTGCGAGACGACGGTTCGGGGGGCTGCTACGCCCTTGTAGCGGTCTACCGGTACCGGTTCCTGTTCGCGAACGGAGACGTGCTCGACGTGCTCTCGACATGCGACGACAGCGATCTGCGACGAGCAGTGCTCGACATGCGCAACCTGAACGTCGACCGCATCGTCGGCGTCAGCGACGGCGAGCACTGCGGGCACGTCTCGACGTTCAGAGAGTGAGGGCTGCATGATCGTCAAACCTGCCGCGCCAGCGCCCGACGCGACGATGAGCGTCGGCAGCGGTATCTACCGCGAAGAGTGGCTACCGGTTCTCGGGCCGACGTCGTATCTGCTCATGCTCGACCTCAAGCTGCACTGCCCCGGTCGAGTCGAGCTGTACGACGTCTCACGCAGACTCGGCGTCAAACCGCAGCGAGCACGAGACGCGCTCGACCGACTCGTGCACTTCGGTCAGCTCGTCGAGCTGATCGAGACCGACGACGGCGAGCAGCTGTACGGGGTCGTGCTCGCCTCTCGACCGCCCGGTCGACCACCAAACCGCAAGTTCGACCGTTCACCGTGAGAAACCGGGGCACAGATTGCGTTCTAAGGGCTTTCGACGAGCGAACCGGTACGACAGTGCGGGCGATTGACAATGAAAGAGAGGAAACATGGCTAGCAACCGAACACTCAGCTACGCAGCGAGACACAAGCGAGCGATCTGCGTGCTACTCGTCGCCGCGATGATGCCGCTACTCGGTATCGGCGGCTGCGAGGGCGCAACCGACAGACCGTGGCCCGTCTTTCAAGAGCGCAGCGAGGACGACATCTGGCGCTACAGCGAGTGCTTTCTCGGTGCGTACATCGGCGGTCTCGTCGTGATCAAGGCGTACATGGACTGGACGCTTGAGCGCGACGGGTTCGTGAAATGGTACGCATGGACCGTGCTCGGTTCGGTCCCGACGATCACAGAGACCGCAGCGTGCTGGGAATCATGGGTCAACAACTTCGACCATTGGACGTACTACATCTGCCCCGGCACACAAGTCAGCGGCGTCCGCGCATGGTCGCCGCGACAGATTCAAGCTCTGTATCAAGAGACACGATGTCGACCGGGCTACCAGTACGCGTACGTGTCGAACGCTTACAACGCGATGTGCGTCGACTGGGCGTGCCCGATCTACCCCTGGTCCCCCGGCTCGATCACGGGACACGGCTAATGGGCTGGGTCGCAGCGGTCGTGTTCATCGTGATCGTCGTCGTTCTCATCGCGCTCGCGATGAAGCTCTACGACGACGCGACGTCGTGACACCGCGAACCGTCTTCGCGTATCAGCCGTGTCTCGACTGCGTGAAGTGCGGTCGCGGCACGAGAGGCGCAGCACGAGCGAGCTGGATATGGCTACTGCACTTGTGCACGTTCGGCATCACACTCGTCGTCGCGAGAGCGATGCGCTGTCCGCGATGCGCTCACACGACGTTCGTGAACCGACACGAACCGAGAGGCGCGTGATCAGCGACGACCGCACACAGGCCAGTTAGACAGAGCGAGCGTCGATGCGACAGCGATCTGCTGATCACGAGACGCAAGATCAGCACGAGCTGCGTATCGACGCCCGCCCGCGGCAACCCATGTCGACTGCGTGAACTGCAGACCGCCGTAGTAGCCGTTACCGGTATTGATCGACCAGTTGCCGCCCGACTCGCACTGCGCGATGCGATCCCAGCTCGACGACTGAGAGCTGCTGCTCGTAGGCGAGCTGCGTGCTTTCGCAGGCAAGCTGCGCGTAGGAGCAGCAGCACGCGCAGTCTCGCGCACAGCTGCATTGAACGCAGCGACCGCGTACCAGTGCTGCACCGCGACCGCGTGCACGTACCGCTCGTGCACGACATCGCGCAGCGCAACCTCGAGGCCGACGTGCGGGTCAGGCACGACGACTGCGCTCGCTCGCTGTGTCATCACTGCACACAGCAACAGAACGAGAAAGAGCGTCGACACGAGTCGGCGCATCACTCCGCGCTAGTCGGGAAGCAGGGGGCATGTCAATGAGAGTCGAGTGCGTCGTGCGTAGCTGTTACGTGAACGATCTACGACCGCCCGGTCAGCGACAGTGGACGCTCGCGGTCACGCCGCTGCTGAGCGAGGGACCGGGGGCGACGTTCTTGATCTACGCCGAGCGCGCTGTCGAACCGGGGGCGCAGCTGTGGCTCGTGACCGCAGACGAGCTGAGGGCCGGTCCTGCGAGCTGACCGGTCACAGACCAGCGACTGACCGGTCGAGGCCGTCAGACGTCAATCTGAGCGATCTGAGGGCATTCTGAGCTGTCGCGCTGGCGGGGAAAGCCCTGCTCAGACCGTTATCCACAGCAGAGTGATCGTCGTGACTAACGACCAGCTGAGTGTCCAAGATCACTCTGCTACTCTGTGAGTGCTGGTCAGACCGTCTGACCAGCGCAAAGAGAGGAAACATGGCTAGCACCCCCACCCCCGGCGATCGCGTCGTCGTCACGACGTTCGACGGTCGCACTCATCGACCGACCGGTATCGACCGCGGCATCGTCGCATCGATCAACCCGTTCGGCGTCGCAGACGTGCTGTTCGACGACGGTTCGTACTGTCAGTGCAAGACGAGCGAGCTGACGATCGACGTCGACGACGCTCACATCGCAGACCCCGGTTCGCACGAGCTGCGCAGCATGTTCGTCGTCGCGTCAGACCGCGCAGAGCACGAACCGTGCGAGCGCGGCACAGACGGTTGCTGCGTCGATCACGCTGCATCACCGCGTCACGACTCGTGCGAGACGTGGTGAGCATGAAGCGCGAACGACCATACGACGAGAACCAGTGCGCGAAGCTGCTCGACTTCGACCGGTCGACACGCAAGACGAACGCGCACGAACTGCTCGACATCGACGAACCGGTCTACGTCATCGACCGCATGCAGCACGTCGGTCACTACGTCATCGACGTACCGCACGACGTCAACATCGACCGACTCGTGATCGTGCTGCGCAACGCGGCACGCGTCACAGAGCTGCGTGCGTCGTTCACGCGCGCCGGTCGCTCTCTCTACATCGACACACACTCACAGAAAGACACGACATGAACACGACTACACAGCAAGACGTGCGACGAATCGCACGAACCATGCTCGACGAGACGCTGCTGCAGCTCGACGAGCTGTCGACCGAAGTGCTCGCAGTGATCTACGAGCGATCGAAGTCGGTCGAGCACGCAGACTTTCTGCGAGACCTAGCGTTCGACTTGCACGAGTCGATGCGAACAGCAGTGCAGCAGCGAGTCGAGGACTGGTCAGACGACCATGCAGACGACACGTTCGAAGTCGTCTGCGGTTCGTGCGGTTCGATCAGCGACATTCACGAACCGCACGACTGCGAAGTCGACGATGACCCCGGAGGACGCGGCTACGGCGAACCGTGGCCCGAGCACATCGCGGTTCACGGTAACGAACCGTCGATGAGTGACGTCGACGACGACGACTGCCCGACGCACGGTCGACAGCTCGTACGACGCTCGTACGCGTCACGCGGCAGCGACCCCTACAACGTGAACGTGCTCGCATGCGGCGATCACGTCTCGTGCTTCGGTCCACACGAACCGAACGTGATCGTGCGCAGCGCATGACCGGTCGCAGCTTCATTCACTACTACGCAGAATCCCTCGGCCACGGTCGGGGGATTCTCCGCGTCGACGTCGTGCACGACGACCAGCTCGTCGAGTCGCACGAAGTCGGTTCCCCCGCCCCTATCCAGACCGTGCGCAAGCACGAGCGAACCATCGAACTGAACCGAAAGAGAGACGAAGAGCAATGACCGACGACAGCAGCAAGTTCGAACAGGAAGAACCTGAGTACGCGGTCTGCGTGCTCTGTCACGAGTACGTCAGCCTCCCGCACGAGTGCCGGTACGCGAACGACGACCGACAGATGAGCGTGAGCATCGACGAGGGCGCGTCGTTCACAGCGACCGTCAACCCGCACGAGCGATGGAACGGTTGGCTCTGCCCCCGGTTCGCTCGCAGCGAAGTCGAGCGCATGCGCGACTACTTCGATCGACTCGCGGTCGAGTACCCCGACTCGTTCGACACGATCACGTTCGACGGTGACGACGTGCTCGTGCACTCGTCGCAGTACGAGTACGGTATGCCCGACGTCGAGCGCATCGAACCCGACCGCGACGGTCTGTACCCGGTCGGTTCGTACTCGTGGTGCTGGTCAGCAGACGACGACGATGACGACAGCGCGCGTCGAGCTGCACAGCAGAGCGAGCTGGGACCGCTGGGCGACGACGAACCTCGAGGTCGTGCCGACATCGAGTTCGCAGACCGCGCTCGCGACTTCGCTCGTGAAGCGCAAGAGAGCGACCCCGCTCGCAAGTTCGCGCTGCTGCAAGTGCTGCGCGAGCTGGGCGAGACCGACCCGAATCTCGCCGTGCTCTCGGTCGATGATCTAGAACGCTTCGCCGCGATCGACCGTGCACAGCAACGACCGCACACTGACGCAGTGTTGAAGCTGATCAGTCTCGACCGAGACGACTGCTATCTGCTCGTGCAAGGTCTGAGCTGGTACATCGGCGCTCTATCAGACGACCACCCGTCGAGTCTGTACGACGCGATCGAAGCTCTGCAGAACCGTCTACGTCAGCACGCACTCAAGATCGAGGGCGCGTCGTGAGCGTCGTCACGGTCGAAGTCGACTGTCACGATCACCCCTATCACGAGACAGACGTCGAGTTCCCCGAATGCGGCCCGCAGAATCTGCTGCGCATCGCAGAGACGTACGGCATGCTGATCGAACATCTGCCCCACCACCGGTACGCAAGCTGGGCGTGGTGGTACCGCTTGACCGGTCCGCGTGAGAACATCGTGCGGTTTCTGCTCGACGAATACTGCGGTCCCGACGAAGAGCTTGCAGCTCAGATCGTCGACTGTCAGCAGGTGACGTCGTGAAGCTCACACAGCTACAGATCGCACAGCAGGAAGCGGTCGACAAGATCACAGCAGCACTCGCAGCAGCGAAGCTGCTCGACCATCACGAACCCGACAGTGACTGCTGCGGGTACGTACGCATGTCACGAGCGATCGGTACCGAAGCGAAAGGCGT
>Ga0126377_10004634_pt1 | contig 10043 bp, 8 predicted proteins | sample PanSoiMetPlot_22_FD_92647 | JGI IMG/M metagenome (GOLD analysis project Ga0126377, IMG submission 92647) | Tropical forest soil microbial communities from Panama - MetaG Plot_22 | ecosystem: Environmental > Terrestrial > Soil > Tropical forest > Bulk soil | place: Panama | collected 2016-02-17 | reverse complement strand
TAATCAATCACCGGGTACCAGCGGTTTCCCTTCGCCTCGCCCAACACGGTCAAACGGGCGCCACTCTTCTCAAGGCTCAAAAATCTCTGGAGTTGCTCTGGTTTCGGGCTGCCCTGAATCCAATCCATGCTTGGGTCCGTCGTTGGGCCCGTGAGCGAAACTATCTTGATGGAGGCTTCTTTCGCGATGCGTTTGATCTCTTCCACGTAAACATTCGCGTCGTCGTAGGCGCGCAGATCGAGGCAAAAGATAAATCGATCAAGCGTCTCAACCGGGCCAATTCCGCGCGGCGCTTCCTCATCTTCGCCGCCCGTTTCTTCGTCGTCCGCTTCCTCGCCCAGGCTTTTCAGCAGCGTGGTTCCTTGGTTCCCGCTGATACCGTTGCGGTCCAGCAGCCAATGCGCCGCTCTGGGGTACTGCCATGAGAGCAAGACCAGATGGCTTTTCACGGAACTCAAGTAAAGCAAGCCCGTGTCGCCAGGAGAAAGATCATAGACGTTCGGCACGACGGCAAATTCAATGCCGGGTTCCAGCAGCAAGGCCGTGGCGATGTCTTCTTCGAGTCGCCGTTTTTCAGGGTTCTTGCTGCGCGTCTGTGAAAGGACGACGGTGATGCGATTTGTACTCATAATCGTTAGATCTGCCCTTTGATCTGCCGCTGCGTGTCTTCCCAAATTCCTTCGAGATGACTGACGTATTCCGCGGCGCTCAACAAAACCGCGTTCTGCGGCTCGAAATCGAATAGCCAGCCCTTACCGTAATTGTCAACATTGATCGCCGTGGGGTCTTTCATCAGCTCACGGTTAAACTGTACGAGCCTGCCATCGGCCGGCGCGTGCAAAGTGGAAACCGCCTTCGAACTTTCAATTTCGCCGATCTCCTGCTTGGCCCTGACCACCGCGCCCGGCTCGACGCCCCAGTCTAAAAAATAAACGTCCTGAAGCATTCGAACGGCGAAGGCGGTGAAACCGACCCGGTATGCGCCAGCTTCGTCTTGAAACCACATGTGACTTCGCACGTACAGGCGATCCGTCGGGAATCGGGCTTCATACTTGCCCATCAAAAAAATCAGGTGCTCGGACATCTTTACGTTGTGAAATAAATATTTCCGGAGTCTATCACTCTTTCGCCTATATCAACCGCGCTAATCAAGAGCCGAACCCTTTTTTACAACTACCGCCGATGGTAGCGGGCGAATCAAAAAACATGAAGAAGCGAAAAAGAGAGTGGATTTGACAAACAATATCCGCAGAGCGCTTTACCGTGGTAAATACGTTGGAACCAGTAGTCCGGGTTTCGCGCAAATCGCATCACTGCAGCCTCACCTCGTCTCGCTCTTGCGCGGCGAAACATTTAACAGCGCCCTCCGGCACAATCAGTTTTACGTCGGCGCCGGCGCGAAGATGACATTCACACGTCACTTTAGTCTGTTCAGATTCCAGGACTTCGCCGCCAGACAGGCGAACACGCCATTGCCAGCGCGCGCCGTAATCAATCAATGATACGAGCCGGCCCCTCAAGGCGCCTTCGCGTTCTTGGCATGCGCAAAGCCGGGCGTTTTCGGGCCGGAATGCTGCATAACAGTGCCCGGCTCCGTCCGCGTGACGCAGTTTCAAATTGCCCGAGGCGGTGTTTAGCGTTTGCCCGCTCCGCTCGCCCGCCAGGAGCGTCCAGCCGAAGAACCGCGCGGCTCGCGCGCTGGAGGGTTCGAGCAGCAGTTCACGCGGCTCGCCCTCCTGCTCAATTCGCCCGTCAAGAAGGAGGGCGATTCGGTCGGCGACGGCCAGCGCCTCGCGCTGGTCGTGCGTGACGAAGATGGTCGTGATGCGCAATCGCTGTTGCAGCTCACGCACGAGAAGGCGCATCTCGCCGCGCAGATTTTCATCGAGCGCGGAAAACGGCTCGTCGAGCAACAGCACGCGCGGTTCGGTGACCAGGGCGCGCGCGAGTGCGACGCGCTGTTCCTGCCCGCCGGACAGTTCGTTCGGTTTCCGCCGCCCGTATCCTTCCAGCTGCGTCCATTCGAGCGCCCGCGCGACGCGGGCGGAGATTTCATCTTTCTTCAATCGCCGCATCTTCAGCCCGAAGCCGATGTTTTCCGCGACAGTTAGATGCGGAAAGAGCAACGGTTTTTGAAAAACCATCGCCGCGCCGCGGCGCTCCGCCGGGACCTTCAAGACGGAAACGCCGTCGAAAAGCACGTCGCCGTTCGCAGGTGTGAGCAGCCCCGCGACAACTTTCAGCGCGGTAGACTTGCCGCAGCCGGAAGGGCCGAGCAGCGCGATTAACTCCGCGTCGCGCGCCGCCAGCGTGAATTCGCCTAGCGCCCGCGTCGCGCCGTAATTAACCGCCAGCCGGTCGAGCAGGAGAGCCGTCATTGCCTGAGCGCCTTTTCCCGCCAATCTTTCTCCAGACGCTCCAGGTATTGCGCGTCGAGTTCTGGCAGTTGATGTTTCGCCATTTCGGCGACCGTTAAAGTCGCGGGGCCGAGTGGCAGCGCTTCAACGGCGGCTCGCTCATCGGGGGTCAGGCCGGCGGACAAAAGCGGAAACAACGACCCCAATGCGCGGCCTTGATCCAGGGCGTGAGCCGGCGACATCAGGTGATTAATGACGACGAGCGCGCCCGCCGGGTTGGAGGCGTTGAAGGGGATCGCCAGATAACTGTAATTGCCGATAGCGCCATCGTCGAAGACGAAGGTGCGCGCGGTCAGCGGGTATTCGCCGCGCGCGATGCGTTCGGAAGCGAAGCTCGGCCCGTAGCTCATCGTGAAATCAATCTCGTTGTTGGCGAACAACCGGTCGGCCTCTTTCGGCGAAGCCGGATAGGTTTCGCCCTTGCGCCACAAGTAAGGTTTGATCTCGTTGAGGTAGGCGATGGTCGGGGCGACGGCGTGTTGATACCGCCGCTCGTCGAAGCTCACATCGAAGGCGGCTTCGTCTGTACCCTGTTTCAGGTAAAACAGCAGAATGTGACGGATGAATGCCGAGCCGGTGAAATCGGGCGGCGCCAGATAGGTGAAGCGGCCCGGATGCGATTTGATCCATTCGCGAAGCTTTTCGATGGAGCGCGGCGGCTCGGGCACGCGCGCGGTGTCGTAAGCGATCACAAACTGCGCGCGCTGGTACGGCGCTTCGTAGCCTTCGACCGGTGTGCCGAAATCGCGACGGCGCGCGTCTTCGGCGAAGTGTTTGATGTTCGGCAAAGCTTCGGCGAACGGTCCCCACAGCACGCCGCCCTGTTTGGCGGTACGAAAGTTTTCGCCGTTGATCCAGACCATATCAATCGTTCCGCCGGCGGTTCTGCCCGCGCCCTTTTCGTTGAGCAGTTTGTTGACGACGTCGGCCGTGTCGCCCACCGGCGTGAAGCGCAGCGTGACGCCGTATAGCTCTTTCACCCTCCCGGCGACCGAGCTCTGATAATACCTGTTGCGCGCCTCGTCGCCCGACCACATCGCAAAATTGACTTCGCCGCCGGCGGCCTGCGCGACGACCTCTTCCCATCGGGCGCTACCGAATTGCACAGCGGTCAACGCCGGCCGTGATGATGTCGCAGTATTCCCGCACCCGGTAAGCGTTTGAGAAAAGAATAGCGCGCCGATGATGGCGAACAGAAACCGGATGATCGAATCGTTTTTCTTGACCGTCTTCACGTCTTGCCTATTGGTTCTCCTTCAAAAAGCGCGCGACTGAAAAGGCGACTGCCGCCGCCGGCGCGAGAAAGACCAGAGATAACGCCGCCGCAATCGCCTCGTCGCCGCCACGCTGGAACGCCACCAGCGTCAGCGGCAGAGTGCGGACGCGCCCGCCGCCGACCAGCAACGTGGTCAGGTATTGGCTCCACGAAATCAGGAACGCGAACGACGCCGCGACCGCCAGCCCCGGCGCAATGGCCGGAAAGGTCACATTCCGCCAGACGTCGATCGCCTTCGCGCCGAGCGTTCGCGCCTGCGCTTCGTAATCCGGGTCGAGGCGCGAGAAGCTCCCCGTTAACATCAGCGTCGCGTAGGGGACGGTAGAGATCAAGTGCGAGAGCGCGACGCCCACCCAGGTGTCGGTCAACCCGTAGCGCAGAAAGAGCGAATGTACGCCCATCGTCGCGGCGAGCGGCGGCGTCAGGACCGGCGCCAGGAGGGCGAAGATCACCGCGCGTTTGCCTCGAAACTCCTGCCAGGCGAGCGCTCGCGACGCCGGCAAAGCGACGATCACGGCCGACAGGGTGACGGCCAGCGCGACACTCAAACTCGCGGCCAGCGACGGCAGAACCTCCGCAGTCGGCGAAAAGACGTATCGCCACGCGCGCAGGCTCCAGGACGGCGGCGCGAGCCGTGGCCAATACCAGGACTGCGCCAGCGACCGCGAGGCCAGCAGCGCCAATGGAATCGCCGCCAGTCCGACGACGGCGATAACGGCCAGCGCTTCCGCTACTTTTGTTGTCGTCGGTTTCTTCATAGGATAAATGGACGTTCGAGGCCGATCAGCCTGCTTGTCAACCGCAGGTACGCCCACGCCAGCGCAGCCGTCAGCAGCGCGCTCACGACCATCAGCGCGATCGCGCCGGGACGGGCCGCCAAATTCACGTCCAGATACCGCTGCTGCGCCATTACGGAGAGCATCGCCGGAAAAGGACGGCCCAAAATGAACGGCGTTTCAAACGCCCCGAAGATGAAGGCGAATACCATCAGCGAGGAAGATACGACGGCGGGCGCCAGCAGCGGCAGCGTCACATGGCGGAACCGCTGCCAGGCTGAAGCGCCAAGCGTTCGCGCCGCCTGCTCGTATTCATCGCCGAGCCTCGCCAGCAGCGCCAGGGTCATCAGCGCGACGAACGGCGCTTCTTTTAAAACATAGGACAGCACGATGCCCGCCCCAAACCTGTCATTGATCAACGCGGGGAAGTCTGCGGGCTGTTGTATAAATCCGAGCGCATAGGCGACACGCGCCAACAATCCGCTCGGAGCGATTACGGTTATCAACGCTCCGGCCATCGCCAGATGCGGCAGGGACAGCGGTAGCTGCAGCAACAGGCTGATTGCGCGGCTCCGCCGCGCCACTCCGCGCAAGCCCAACGCCAGCGCCAAACCGGCGGCCGCCGAAATCACTGTCGAGGCAGTCGCCAGTTTCAACGTCAACCACAGCGAAGCGTAAACCTCCGGGTCATCGCCGAGTGACACATAGTGCCGGAGCGTCAAAGCGTTTTCGCCGGTGGGCGCGAAATACCCCAGACTTTGCGCCCCCGCCAGCGCCAGCCCGCCGGCAAACAAGACGCCGATTACAACCAAAGCAGGCGCCAGCATCAACCAGCGACGCACAGTGAAATTCATAGGACTACGATAAGGAACAGGGCATGGTTTATCGTCCGCTGGCAATCGCTTCCAGCGCGCTGCTCAAGAGATCAGCGAGCGCCGCCGCGCCCTGCTCGCAGCGGTTTGATCGCTACGCTTCGGGCGCGGCGGTCATGCAATGCGCTTCGCCTTGACGGCCGTTGCGCAAACAGGCGCTACCGCAAGTGTTTGTTGAAAAATTCGAGGCTGCGCGTCCACGCAAGTTTCGCCGACTCTTCGTCATAACGCGGCGTCGTGTCGTTATGGAAGCCGTGTTGTTTGCCCTCGTACATGTGCAGCGCGTACGTTTTGTTGTTGGCTTTGAGCGCCGTCTCGTAAGCAGCGATGCCGGCGTTGATGCCCTGGTCATTGCCGGCGTAATGAAGTAGTAACGGCGCTGAAATCTTGGGGACATCGTCCGCGCCCGCCTGTCGGCCATAGAACGCGACCCCCGCGTTCAGATCAGCCCCGAGTCGCACCGCCAATTGATTGACCATTCCTCCGCCAAAGCAGAAGCCGACCGCGCCTATTTTGCCGGTTGAGTCGGAACGCGCCTTGAGCCACTTGGCCGCCGCGACGAAATCTTCGGTCATCTTCTTTCCGTCCACCGTGCGAAAGGCGGCGGCGCCTTTCTCGTCGCTGCCCGGATAGCCGCCGACGGAAGTCAATCCGTCAGGCGCAAAGGCGATGAAATTGGCGAGCGCGAGGCGACGCGCGACGTCCTCGATATAGGGGTTGAGACCGCGGTTTTCGTGAATGACGAGCACGACGGGCAGCTTCCCATTTTTTGCCGGGCGCGCCAGATATCCTTTGATCGTACCGTTGCCGGCGGGCGATTGCACGACTTCGTAGCCCACTTTGATGCGTTTGTCATCCGACGGCACTTGCTGCGCCCAGGCGTAGTTCGGCGTCAGGCTCTCGAAAATCGCCGCGACGGTCAGTCCGGCGGTGGCGAACTTGCCGAGACGATCGAGGAAGGTACGTCGATCAATGTCGCCGTGCTGATACTCGTGAAACAGATCCAACAACTCTTGCGGATAATCGGATGCTTGTTTTCGTTCCATTTTTTCTCCTTGCGTGTGATTGGGGGGGAGTACGAGGCGCCTCTCTAACCCCGCTGCTGAACTGGGAAGGCCGCTGAACCTGCGATCCCGACAGGGAAATCGCAAAAGCCCAAGCCAACCGCGAAGATCAATCTGATAACTTGCATTTCCTAAGACGAACGTAGGCCCGCGCCGGATTCAACGCTTGCAGACTTTATATTCTCTTTTCACGCTTGATTAAAGTTCAAGGTCGCCTCGAAGCTTGGCGATGTCACGATGCGGCGGAGCGACGAAATGCTTTTTGTACTCGCGGCTATAATACGATGAGTCTTCAGATCGATGGATCATACATTCATATTAACCTCTTTGGGTCTCTATTGGCATGCCACATGCGGAGTTTTTGCAGGATTGTATAATCATGCGAGAATCGTCTTATTCATGTAAATGGATGATAACATCGAAAATTGAGCGCGAGAGAATGGGAGGTAGACAGAGAATTGTCGCCAAGATAATGGGTAAAACGAAGTAGGGGAAAGTGATCGCATATTTCAGATGTTGCGCGTCATTCTCCCGCACAGCCCATCTCCGCATCCTCCAGAATTCACATGCAGAATTCACATGCCGAACCACGAAATGAACGCCATCAATCTTGCAGACAAGCTTGCATCATTCACGGGCCATTGGCAGCCGCGCGTCGTCGGTCAGTTCAACGGCCACGACCTTATGGTAGTCAAAGTCAAAGGCGAATTCGTCTGGCATACGCACGACAATACGGACGACTTTTTCCTGGTCCTCAGTGGGCGCGTCACCATTCGCATGCGCGACGGCGACGTATCGCTCGGACCCGGTGAACTGTTCGTAGTTCCCAAGGGCGTTGAGCACTGCCCAGTCGCAGATGAAGAAGCTCATCTGCTTCTGATCGAGCCGACGGGCACGCCAAACACCGGCGACCCGGACACGGCAGCGCCACGCCGCGTCATTTAGGCTCTTGTTCCATATTAAAGATTTATCCATGACTGCTAAGATTTCCGGGTTATCCCCGGTGGCGGCGCGTTCCATTTTGGCGGCTCTGCTGCCGATCATATCGGTGGTCCTTATAGCGTATCTCGTCATCGGTATCGCAATGCCGGCGCTTCCGCTTCATGTGCACGAAAGATTAGGTCTCAGCACATTCGTGGTTGGTCTGGTCGCCGGCAGCCAGTTCGCGGCGGCATTGCTGTCGCGTCCGTTGGCTGGATATTACGCCGACAGCCGGGGCGCCAAGCGCGCCGTCGTCATCGGGTTGCTGGTCGCGGTCGTATCCGGGCTGCTCTATCTGCTATCGCTCCGTTTCGTCGGTAGTCCTGAGAAGTCGGTCACGATTCTACTACTGGGACGGGCGCTGCTCGGCTTAGCAGAGAGCTTCATCATCACCGGTGCGCTGAGCTGGGGGCTGGCGCTTTGCGGTCCACAGAACACGGGCAGGGTCATGGCCTGGGTCGGGACGGCGCTCTACGCCGCCTTTGCAATCGGCGCGCCTGCCGGCGCCGCCTTGTACGCCGCGTATGGCTTTGCGGCGATCTCGCTGGCAGCGGCGGTGATTCCGCTCGGCGCCCTGCTGCTCGCCGCGCCGCTTCGCCCTGTCGCGCCGCCGCCCGCCGCTCGCCATACCTTCACCAGAGTGGTTGGCGTAGTTTGGATGCCGGGGCTCGGCCTGGCGATTAGCGGCGTCGGTTTCGGCGCGATCACGACTTTCATCGTGCTACTCTTTGCCCAGAATGGGTGGGGACAGTCCTGGCTCGCTTTAACTCTTTTGTGCGTCGCCTTCATCCTGGGACGCGTCTTCTTCGGACACTTACCGGACAGAAAAGGCGCCAAGGTTGCGGTGGTTTGTGTATTGATTGAATCGGCTGGTCTGGCGTTGATCTGGCTGGCGCCTTGGTCCGCGGTGGCGTTGACGGGGGTCACGCTAAGTGGCTTCGGCTATTCGCTGGTTTTCCCCGGCTTTGGCGTGGAAGCGGTCCGCCGCGCGCCGCCAGAAAGTCGTGGGCTCGCTTTGGGCGCCTACACTGCTTTTCTCGACCTGTCGCTGGGACTCGCCGGCCCTGCGCTGGGTTTGGTCACGAGCAGAGCCGGCTTAAGCGCTGTATTCCTCGTCAGCAGCCTGGTCGTGATGTGCGCCGCGGCTATCGCAGTGCGGCTCCTAAATGCGCCTACAGGCGCCTGATAACGCTATCGGTCAACGGGAAAAGCGCGGCCGGATCTAATGGGACAATCTCGACACTGTGATTGGCGGCGCAGCTATTTTCATGCTGTTATTTCCCGGGCTGCGCTCGATCATCTTGCGAAACGGGTCCAGCGCTGCGATTCCCGGCTTCTTTGATGTTCGAACTGTCAGCGTCTGCTTCCCGCTGCGCAGCCTATATTTCGCGATAGACAACGGCGTGACTTCTTCGAGCGGTTTGTCGGTCTCCGCAAACACCGCCACATCGAACCACGTGTCAAGCGGCTCCTCAGTTTCTTTCCCGCGGCTATCCGCCGCGAACTGTTTCCCAGTTACTTCGATAGTCACTTCGTACCCGCCGTCAATCTCCCGCGCGCCCGCCGCGTCCATCTGCAGGTCGTAGAGCACGATCCGCTCGAATAAATCGGTAATGAGTTGTTGGTACTCCGGCCCCGCTTCGGCGCGCAGCGCGTTGACCAGGTCGCGGGAGGTGGGACAGGGCGACGTTTGAAAGGAATAGTCTTTGAGGAAATTGCGCAGCGCCTGATGAACTTTGTCCTTGCCGATGATGTCTTGCAAAGCATACAGGACGTGGGGGCCTTTGGCTCTGAGGTAGCCGTGTCTTTCGGTGTACATCACCGGGACTTCGGCTTCATCCTCATCGCGTCTGCCTTTGAGGTAGCCTTCCAGCATTCCTCGGACAATGCGGTTGGCCAGGTCCGGCGAGTAGTATTCCTTGAACAGCATCAGCGTGGAGTAGTCCGCCATGTTTTCAGTCAGCATCCAACGGCCCTGTATCTGCGCGCCGGTGATGCGTTCGCCCCACCACATGTGCGCGAGTTCGTGCATGACGCCGTAGTCACCGTTTCCCACAGCGCGCAGGTCGTTGACAAAGCCGGTGTCTTCGGAGAAGGGCACGGTTCCGGAATGAAACTTTGCGCCCGGGCGGTAGTTCGGAAACTCCAGGATGCGAAGATAGGGGTATGGGTACGGCGCGAACTCGTTGGAATACATTTCCAGACCGCGTTTGGCCGTCTCCATCATCGCGGCGATGTTGAAGGGATGTTTGGGATCGTAATAAATCTCCAGCGCCACATCTTTCCAGTGGTCGCGGGCGACGGCGTAACGCGCGGAGCAGAACGAGAGGTTCGGCAAGATCGGTTTTTCGGCCTGGTAATGAAAGTAACGCCGTCCTTCCCGCCGCCACTCTTTCTGAAGTACGCCGGGCGCGACCGCAATCTGATCGGCGCTGGTGCTGACGACAACCTCGAATGCGGCGCGACTGTCTACGCCGAAACCGAGCTTGTCCGCATACGCCGTGTCTCCCAGCTTCGGCGTGCGCGGCGCGGGGGGCAGTCCGTATTTGCGGCGCTCTGCGACGTCGGTAATCCGGCGACCGCTGTCATAACCTGGAATCGGCATCACGCCCATGTCGAGATAGGTTCCGTTGGCTACGATTTCGTTATCAGGATCG
>Ga0126377_10004633_pt1 | contig 10043 bp, 9 predicted proteins | sample PanSoiMetPlot_22_FD_92647 | JGI IMG/M metagenome (GOLD analysis project Ga0126377, IMG submission 92647) | Tropical forest soil microbial communities from Panama - MetaG Plot_22 | ecosystem: Environmental > Terrestrial > Soil > Tropical forest > Bulk soil | place: Panama | collected 2016-02-17 | reverse complement strand
CAGAGAGCGGGCAAAGCCCCGATCCTTCATCACGTAGAGCTGGAACCAGAACGGCTTGTTGACCGCCTGCGCCACGTCCTCGATCGAGCAGACCGACATGGTGCTGAGCGTGAACGGAATGCCGGCCGCCTGCGCGGCGCGGCAGGCGGCGATCTCGCCATCCTGATGCTGCATGCCGGCAAGGCCGATCGGCGCAAGCGCAAGCGGCAGCGGCACGGTCTCGCCGATAATGCTGGTGGTGAGATCGCGGCGCGACACGTCGACCAGCACGCGTTGCCGTAACTTGATCCGCTCAAGATCGGCGCGGTTCGCGCGCAAGGTCTCTTGCGCATAGGACCCTGCCTCGACGTAGTCGAAGAACATCTTCGGGACCTTGCGGCGGGCGTGCTGCCGCAGGTCTTCGATGCAAGCGACGGTAGCCATGCTGATTTCGGGCTCCCCCCTCAGCGCCGGGCGCGCACCATAGCGCATTCAGGGGCTGCCGAGGCCGGGAACAGAGCAAGCGGCTGGGACGTTGTTTTCAACTTGAGTATTGCATTGGGGGCGTGACCGACGGCGTTGTGTCAGGAGACGTACTATGGGCATTCCGAACGAAACCGAGATGGAAAACGAGGTTTTGGAAGGAGACAGGAAGCGCGCACAGACCGAGAAGGAGCGCGAGGACGAGCTCAGGCGGCGCCGGCTCGAGCGGTCGCTGGAAGAGGGTCTGCAGGACAGCTTCCCGGCTTCTGATCCTATCAACGTGACGCAGCCTCCGCCGTCGGCACAGGACAAGCGCGAGGGCGCGAAGCCAAAGAAATAAGGCAATATTTACCGAATTCTGACGTCAAAACAGTGCCGCCGGCGGGCCGGTGGCGCTGTTTAATCTGCACCGGTTCATTCATTCATCATGACCATTTATCATGTGCCCAGGTATCCCAAAGAAGGTGAGGAAATCCCGCGTCGACCTGACGTATGATAAGGTAAATCAGTGACAACCCCAGTGACTTCCCCAGTGCGGCGGAGGGGACAGAAGATGGCGCGACGATATTTCGGCACCGATGGCATCCGGGGCCGGGCCAACGGTGTGATTACCCCTGAACTCGCATTGCGGGTCGGCCAGGCGGCTGGTGTCGTGTTTCGCCGCGGCGAGCATCGTCATCGTGTGCTCATCGGCAAGGATACGCGCCTTTCGGGCTACATGATCGAGACCGCGTTGGTGGCAGGCTTCACCTCGGTCGGCATGGATGTGTTCCAGACCGGCCCGATGCCGACACCGGCGGTTGCCATGCTGACGCGCTCGATGCGCTGCGATCTCGGCGTGATGATCTCGGCCTCGCACAATCCGTTTGACGACAACGGCATCAAGCTGTTCGGCCCGGACGGCTACAAGCTCTCCGACGAGATCGAGGACAAGATCGAGGCGCTCATCGACGCCGACCTCACCAAGAGTCTCGCCAAGAGCGCTGACCTCGGGCGCGCCAAGCGCATCGACGGCGTGCACGATCGCTACATCGAATTCGCCAAGCGCACATTGCCGCGCACCATGAGCTTCGAGGGCCTGCGCATCGTGATCGATTGCGCCAATGGTGCGGCTTATCAAGTGGTGCCGGAAGCGTTGTGGGAGCTTGGCGCTGAGGTGATCTCGGTGGGTGTCGAGCCCGACGGTTTCAACATCAACCGCGAGTGCGGCTCGACCGCGCCTGAGGAGCTGTGCCGCAAGGTGCGCGAGATGCGTGCCGATATCGGCATCGCGCTCGACGGCGATGCCGACCGCGTCCTGGTGGCCGACGAGCGCGGCCATATCGTCGACGGCGACCAGCTGCTCGCCGTGATCGCCGAAAGCCTCAAAGAGGATGGCCGTCTCGCCAAGCCCGGCGTGGTCGGGACCGTGATGTCGAACCTCGGGCTCGAGCGCTATCTGGGTGGCATTGGCCTGTCACTCGAGCGCACCCCAGTGGGCGACCGCTATGTGCTCGAGCATATGCGTGAGCACGGCTTCAACGTCGGCGGCGAGCAGTCCGGCCACATCATCATGTCGGATTTCACCACCACGGGCGACGGCTTCGTGGCGGCGCTGCAGGTCCTTGCCGTGGTGCAGAAGCAGGGTCAGCCGGTCTCGAAGGTCTGTCACCGCTTTGACCCGCTCCCGCAGGTGCTCAAGAACGTGCGCTACAAGAGCGGCAAGCCGCTCGAGAACGCCAAGGTCCGCACCGCCATCAAACAGGCCCAGGCCAAGCTCAACGGCCAGGGCCGGCTGGTCGTGCGGCCCTCAGGCACCGAGCCGGTCATCCGGGTGATGGTCGAGGGCGACGACAAGGGGCTGGTCGAGGAGCTGGTTGACGGCATTGTGGAGGCGCTGACCCAGGCAGCCGCCGCCTGAGGAACGACTGCCTACCAGGGCGGCGGCGCAAGGTGATGCTGCCTGAAGTGGCGCCTGCTTAAGATTAAGGAGAAGTTAAGCGGCTGCGGGCGCAATATTGGAATACGTATAAGTTCGGAGTTTTTCCTTTGCCGGGCCCTTGGTAGATCGGTATCGATAGCCGTCCAACAAATCTCACTGGTCTTGCCGGGCTGCCATGATTGTTTGTTCCTGCAATGTACTCAGCGATGCCGACGTGCGCACCGCCTTGAATGTCGAGGCCGGACCGCGGACCACCGGCGAGGTGTATGGTTGCCTGGGCTGCTCGCCGCAATGCGGCCGCTGCGCCCCCACCATCAGGCAGATCATGGACGACGCCGGCGGCCGGCAGCGCGGCTCGGGCGGCCGCTGCCGCTAGGCGGAACAGCATCCACATGTTGATGGTTGATTGGGCCCCGAAACCCGTGTCGGGGCCCTTGTCCTATGGCGCCGCAGCATGCACATTATAGTGGTTCTAGTCTACAAATCGCGTGTCGCAGACGCGGCCTGAGCGAGGATTCCAAATCATGAAGGGCGACGCCAAAGTCATCGAATATCTCAACCGTGGTCTGCGGCATGAGCTCGCGGCCATCAACCAGTACTGGCTGCACTATCGGTTGCTCGACAACTGGGGCTTGCGGGCGCTCGCCAAGCAGTGGCGCAAGGAATCAATCGAGGAAATGGAGCACGCCGACAAGCTTGTGGAGCGCATCATCTTTCTCGACGGCTTTCCCAACATGCAGGTCCTTGATCCGCTGCGCATCGGGCAGAATGTGAAGGAAGTGCTCGACTGCGACCTGGCGGCGGAGCATTCGGCGCGCAATCTCTATCAGGAAGCCGCCACTCACTGTCATTCGGTCAAGGACTACGTCACGCGCGACCTGTTTGAGAGCCTGATGAAGGCTGAGGAAGAGCATATCGACTTCCTCGAGACCCAGATCGATCTCGTCGCCAAGCTCGGGGTTGAGCTCTATTCGCAGCATCACATCGGCGAGCTGGAGCACGATTGATCGGCTTGAGGGCCGGATTGCGATCCGCAACGCTTTGTTAAGTTCAACGCTTCGTTAAGAGAGTGTCGATCCAGCGCGCCCGCGCGAAATGTGTGGGCGCGCTTTTGCTGTACGGCCGCGTCTCCACGATTAATAATCACGGTAAATTATTAGGGTTAAGCTGCGTTTAAGGGATTACTGCGATCTTCGCCTTCGTAGGCATTTTGGTAGGGGCTCGCGCCCTGCGTGCTGACGAAAGGACGAAGTCATGAGTCGTGTATGTACGTTTGCGTTCGCAGGAGTAACCGCGTTGGTGGTGGGCTCAGGAGCGCTCGCAGCTGATCTTGCAGCAGCGTATCAATCGATTGCGAGTGGCGGCTGGTATCTGCGCGGCTATATCGGCCAGAGCAATCAGTTCGTGAACAGCATCTCGCACCCGTCGTTCGCGACGGCGGACCAATTCACCTTCCTCGACAAGGGTGGCTTCGACAGCGCTCCGTTCTATGGCGCCGGTGTTGGCTATCAGTGGACCAGCTGGTTGCGGACCGATGTGACCGGCGAATATCGCGGCAAGGCAAGCTTCCACGCGCTCGATCGCTACTTCGACACGGGCCTCGCGGCCTATCGCACCAACGAGTACACCGCCAGCAAGTCTGAGTGGGTCGCGCTGGTCAACGCCTATATCGATCTCGGCACCTGGTGGTCTATTACGCCCTATGTCGGCGCCGGTGTCGGCGTGGCGTACAACACCATTGAGCATTTCCGCGACACCAATGTCATCGCCGGGGGCGGCGGATGGGCCGACACCGGCAGGCAGACCAGTCTCGCCTGGGCGCTGCACGCCGGCGCGGCCTATCGCGTAACGTCGAACCTCGCGCTTGATCTCTCGTATCGCTATCTCAATGTTGGCAATGGGCGCTCGGGGACTTTGCTGAACCTCGATCCGACCGTTTTTTCCGGCAATCCGCTTGCGCCGGTGACGTTCCACAACATCCAGTCTCACGATCTGATGTTTGGGCTGCGCTGGATGCTGCAGCCAGAGCCGATGTATTCGCCGTCGATCATCCGCAAGGGCTGAGCCGGCGCGCGATCCATCGAACGGCGCGGGACGCTCCCGCGCCGTTTTTCATTGCGGGCGAGGGTATTGGATAACCGCTCATTAAGGTTAAGCAATCATGATGGGCGCCTGTGGTGAGTCGGAACGAATGGGGCCTGGCATGCGTCGTCTGATTGCTGTTGCTGCAATTGCACTTGCCGCAGGGGCAACCGGCGTCTGGATGACGAGTGCATCGGCCGCCGATTACGAGCCGTCCGACTTCCCGACTTTGCGTGGCTCGACACCCTACGTCCCGGTAGCGCCGACCTATAGGCGTTGGAGTGGATTCTATGCGGGCGGGCAGGCTGGCTTTGGCATCTCGGGCATGGACCTCGGTCGCGTGACCGCCTATGGCCCAACCGATCCATTTCTGTCACCGCTTGGCCTCGCGTCGGCGTGGGCCGTGTTTGGATCGGATCATCCGAAAGCGGGCAATTTTGGAGCGTTCGCCGGCTACATGAGTCAATGGGACGACGTCGTCCTCGGGGTTGAGCTCAATTATAACCGCACCCGTCTGCTCGGGGTGTCATCAGCTGCTCAATCCTTCACCGCTGTAGCGCTGCCCTCGGGAAGTCTGAACACCTATGATGGCACGATCCTCGCCACGTCATCGATGAAAATTACGGATTACGGCACGATACGCCTCAGAGGTGGATGGGCGTACGAGAACTTCATGCCGTATGCGATGGTTGGCTTGGCTGTCGGCTGGGCCCAACTGAACCGTAGCGTCAACGTTTCCGGGACGCCGTCGGCGGGCAGCCCGGGTGGCGCTCCATTCGTCATTACCAACAGTTCCGAAACGTTACCCATTCTCTGGGGCTATTCGGCAGGCCTTGGCGCCGACATTCTCGTAACATCCAACGTTTTCCTGCGGGCCGAATACGAATTCGTCCAATTCCTCACCGCGTCGAACGTAAAAGCCAACATCAATGCTGTTCGAGGTGGGTTGGGTTACAGATTCTGAGTGCACCCGCCGCTGACAGCTGAGAGCCTGTGAATCTTTCAATCTTGCCGATTTGGCACGAGTTCAGCACACCCGGGCCTCATGGTGAGGAGGCGCGCGCAGCGCGCCGTCTCGAACCATGGCTGCAGTTTCGGACTCGCGGCCCTCCTTCGAGACGCCCTCGTTTCGCTCGGGCTCCTCAGGATGAGGTCGGAGTGGTGAAAAATCACAAGCCCTGAGGATTTTGGGTCGTCACGGACGCCGGCACGGCTTCGGCTTCGCTGAGGTCGGGGCTCATGATGCGCCGACGTGCTTGACGCGCCGCGACTTCTTCCCTATCTCCGCCAGCGGGACACCCCTCCCCACCGAGGGGCGACTATCTGGAAGGATAGGCCATGACGACGATGCCCACTGCGCGGCCGACGGTGCCGCATTTCTCCTCCGGCCCCTGTGCCAAGCGCCCCGGTTGGAGCCTGCAAGCCCTCACCGACGCAGTCCTCGGACGCTCCCACCGCTCCAAGATCGGCAAGGCGAAGCTCAAGCGCGCCATCGATCTCACGCGCGAATTGCTAGGTGTGCCGGCCGACTATCGGATCGGCATCGTGCCGGCGTCCGACACCGGCGCGGTCGAGATGGCGATGTGGTCACTGCTCGGCGCGCGGCCGGTCACCATGGTGGCCTGGGAGTCGTTCGGCGAAGGCTGGGTGACCGACGTTGCCAAGCAGCTCAAGCTCAAGGACGTCAAGACGCTCAAGGCCGGCTATGGCGAGCTCCCGGACCTCAGCAAAATCGATTTCGCGTCCGACGTGGTGTTCACCTGGAACGGCACCACCTCGGGCGTACGCGTACCCAATGCCGACTGGATTCCGGCCGATCGGGCAGGACTGACCATCTGCGACGCCACTTCGGCCTGCTTCTCGCAGCCGCTCGACTTTCCCAAGCTCGACGTCGTGACCTTCTCCTGGCAGAAGGCGCTGGGCGGCGAAGCTGCGCACGGCATGCTCATTCTCTCGCCGCGCGCCGCCGAGCGGCTCACGACCTACACGCCGCCGTGGCCGCTGCCGAAGATCTTCCGCCTCACCAACAACGGCAAGCTGATGGAAGGCGTGTTTGAGGGCGAGACGATCAACACGCCCTCGATGCTGTGCGTGGAGGATTATCTTGACGCGCTCAACTGGGGCAAGTCGGTCGGTGGTCTCAAGGGCCTGATCGCGCGCTCCGATGCCAACACCAAAGTGATCGCCGACTGGGTCGCGCGCACGCCCTGGATCGATTTCCTGGCCAAGGATCCGGCGATCCGCTCCAACACGTCGGTGTGCCTGAAGGTCGTCGATCCCACTGTCACGGCACTAGCAGCCGATGCGCAGGCGGCATTCGTGAAGTCGCTGGCCGCCGCGCTCGAGAAGGAAGGCATCGCCTACGACATCGATGCCTATCGCGATGCGCCGCCCGGCCTGCGCGTCTGGTGTGGCGCGACCGTTGAAGCCCGCGATGTCGAGGCCCTCACGCAGTGGCTCGATTGGGCTTTCGCCAAGACCAAGGAGTCGCTGGCGAAGGCGGCGTGAGCGCGCCACGACAGCATGGCGCGCGGGCTCGACTCCGCGCGCCGCACACTGGCCTCCCACAATGACACTCCACGATATCGGGTGAATGCCATGGCCCCCAGGGTTCTGATTTCTGACGCGCTTTCCGACGCCGCTGTGCAGATTTTCAAGGATCGCGGCATCGACACCGTGTTCCAGCCGAAGCTTGGCGCCGACAAGGACAAGCTCGCCGAGATGGTCGGCGACTTCGACGGCCTTGCTATTCGCTCCGCCACCAAGGTGACGGCGAAGCTTCTGGAGAAAGCCAAGAAGCTTCGGGTGGTGGGACGTGCCGGCATCGGCGTCGACAATGTCGACATTCCGGCTGCGACCGCGAGGGGCGTGATCGTCATGAATACGCCGTTCGGCAACTCGATCACTACCGCCGAGCATGCGATCACGCTGATGCTCGCGCTGGCGCGCCAGATCCCGCAGGCCGATGCGTCGACGCAGGCCGGCAAGTGGGAAAAGAATCGCTTCATGGGCGTCGAGATCACCGGCAAGACGCTGGGCGTCATCGGCTGCGGCAATATCGGCTCGATCGTGGCCGATCGCGGCCATGGCCTGCGCATGAAGGTGATCGCCTATGATCCGTTCCTGTCGCCCGATCGCGCGCGCGACCTTGGAGTCGAGAAGGTCGAGCTTCCCGAATTGTTCAAGCGGGCCGATTTCATCACGCTCCACACGCCGTTGACCGACAAGACCAAGAACATCGTCGATGCTCCTGCGATTGCGACGATGAAGAAAGGCGTGCGCATCATCAATTGCGCACGCGGCGGGCTGGTCGACGAGCAGGCGCTGCGGCAGGCGCTCGATTCTGGGCAGGTCGCAGGCGCCGCCTTCGACGTGTTCGTCGAGGAGCCGGCGACGGCTAATCCGCTGTTCGGCCATCCCAACGTGGTGTGCACGCCGCACCTCGGCGCCGCCACCACCGAGGCGCAGGAGAACGTAGCGCTGCAGGTGGCCGAGCAGATGTCGGACTATCTGTTGACCGGCGCCATTTCGAATGCCGTCAACTTTCCCTCGATCACGGCCGAGGAGGCGCCCAGGCTCAAGCCGTTCGTGGCGCTCGCCGAGCGGCTCGGCTCGTTCGCCGGCCAGCTCACCGAGACCGGCATTACGAAAGTGCAGATCGCTTATCAAGGCATTGTCGCAGGGATGAACACCAAGGCGCTCACTTCCGCTGCCATTGCCGGCCTGCTGCGGCCGATGCTGCAGGATGTGAACGTCGTGTCGGCTCCGATCGTTGCCAAGGAGCGCGGCATCGTGGTCGAGGAAGTGACGCGTGAGGCTGCGGGCGACTACGAGAGCCTGATTACTCTGACTATTGTGAGCGAGCGTCAGTCGCGTCACGTGTCGGGAACGGTCTACGCCGACGGGCGGCCCCGCATCGTCAACATCAAGGGCATCCGTATGGATGCCGAGTTCGGCCCGTCGATGATCTACATCACCAATTTGGACAAGCCAGGCTTCATCGGCAAGTTCTCGTCGACGCTGGGGGACGCCGGCATCAACATCGCGACCTTCCATGTTGGGCGCGAGGCGCCGGGCGGCAATGCTATCGCGCTGATCGAGATTGACGGCGTGCTGCCGCCGGAGGTGCTCGCCCAGGTGCGCGCACTGCCGCAAGTGCAACAGGCGCGGCCGCTGTCGTTCTAATCTAATCTTGCTGCCTCCGAGAATCCGGCGCTTGTTATTGTGCCCTCGCCCCGCTTGCGGGGAGAGGCAGCGCTGAAAGTTCGACAACCACGGTTGGGTGAGGGGGGACAGCCTGCCCCCTCGCCCAATCCGTTGTGCTGAAACTCGGAGTAGCGCTCTCCCCGCAAGCGGGGCGAGGGCACAGTAACAAGCTCTCGAAGCGTGCTCGTCGAAATCATTCCCTGACACGGTCAAGTCTGCCCTGGATATTTTTGCGCATGTACATCAACAGGGTGACGCGCTGTCGCCTGCGGGCTGCCATTCATGCCGGCCGTTTCGCAGGAGGGATCAATGTGCTGGAGTGGTCAGGCATCGGCAGTGCTGGCAATGGCGGGGTTCGGCACGACCGCCTACGCGGCCTACCGCAAGGAGCCGGCCGCGATTTGGATGCCGCTTGGATATTTTTCCTTGATGGAGGCGCTGCAGGCGTTCACCTATTCGGTCATTGATCAGTGCGGCTTGCCATCAAATCAAATCGCGACCCTACTCGGCTATCTGCATATCGCTTTCCAGCCGTTCTTCATCAACGCGGTCTCGCTGCATTTCATTCCCGAGCGAGCGCGGGCGCAGATTGCACCGGCCGTTTATGTGTTGTGCTTCGCGTCTTCCGTTTTCATGCTGCTGCAACTTTATCCATTCGCCTGGGCTGGTCATTGTGATCCGTCGATGCCGCTGTGTGGCACGAGCCTGTGTTCGGTGCACGGCAACTGGCACATCGCCTGGCAGGTCCCCACCAACGGCATGTGCAATGGCTTTGCCGCCGGGCCTTCGCACGGTTTCCCGAGCTATTTCGTCGCCGGGATCATCGTTCCGATCTTATACGGGTCGTGGCGGATGACGCTTTTTCACCTGCTGCTCGGCCCGTGGATGGCGGCGCTGACCACGAACAACATCACCGAATGGCCTGCGGTATGGTGCCTTCTCTCGATCGGCTTGCTCACGATCGCGGTCAAGACTCCGATCCGTCGTATCCTGTATGTGCGCCAATGGTGGCTGTGGCCAAGGTCCTGGCGCTCGGATACGGCGCCCGCGCACGGGTGACGCAAGCGCAGATAACGCAAGCGCAGGTAACGCAAGCGCAGGTAACGCAAGCGCAGGTAACGCAAGCGCAGGTAACGCAGGAACCAGTGACGCAGGTTGGTCGCCGATCGAATGGCACTTGTCGATCTGACACAGGGAATCTCGACCCGACACACGGAATGGGTCTCGGGTCCAGGCTGATGCTCCGCGTCGCGCACTCGCTGCCGCAAGTGCATCAGGCGTGGCCGCTGCCATATTACCTTGCTCGCCGCCCGCGAAGTGGCGCGACTACTGGTCGCGCCGGTAGAGACGAGGCAACAAATTACCGCGCAAT
>Ga0126377_10004632_pt1 | contig 10044 bp, 6 predicted proteins | sample PanSoiMetPlot_22_FD_92647 | JGI IMG/M metagenome (GOLD analysis project Ga0126377, IMG submission 92647) | Tropical forest soil microbial communities from Panama - MetaG Plot_22 | ecosystem: Environmental > Terrestrial > Soil > Tropical forest > Bulk soil | place: Panama | collected 2016-02-17 | reverse complement strand
CAGGCGGACCGACGCCGACGCCAACACCAACGCCGACACCAACACCGACGCCAACGCCAACACCGACGCCAACACCAACGCCGACTCCGACACCGACACCGACACAGACCCCGTCGACCTAGTTGGTGCAGTTTTCGAACGCTAACTTCTCAGTTGGTGAGGGCGACTTACGAGCGACTGTCACTGTCACTCGAACGGGCGTTACCCCAGGCACAACGGTCAATTACCGAACTACCGACACCGATGACTTCACCGTGGGTTGCGCTGATACAACCAACAATCACGGTGCGGCCTTTAGTCGCTGCGACTTCACCACCACTGTGGGAATCGTGCAGTTTACGGCTGGTGAGACTTTTAAGACTATTACCATTCCGATCTCGGATGACGCCCACATCGAGGGTCCGGAAACATTTCAAATCGTGCTCGAGAACCCTGTAAACGGTGCACTTGGTACTCCCGCGACTGCGACTGTAACGATCCAGGATAACGATGCAACTGTACAAACCAATCCAATACTCGGGTCCGCATTCTTTGTGCGCCAGCATTACCTTGATTTCCTGGCGCGCGAACCCGAACAGTCAGGTTTCGATGCCTGGCTGGGTGTGTTGAATGGTTGCCCTGATGTGTTCAACCTGAATCCCAACTCTCCTTCGGCCAATTGTGATCGCATCAAGGTTTCGCAGTCGTTCTTTGGCTCGCCTGAGTTTCAACTCAAGGGCTTTTATGCCTTCCGCTTCTACCGCTTGGGCTTTAATCGACTCCCTGAATACAACGAGATCTCAGCGGACATGAGTTTTGTATCTGGCGCAACGTCTCAGGAAGTGTTTCAACGGAAGGCTCAGTTGGCGGACAACTTCGTACAACGACAGGAATTTCAAAACCTGTACGGCAACCTCTCGAATACCGATTATGTAAACACGCTGCTGGCCCGCTATCAGCTGACACAAGTCACCACGCCGGATCCGCACCAACCCGATGGAACACAGAAAGTCACGCTGACAGCAACTGACCTGAGCAATTCACTGAACAGCGCCTTAACTCGAGCCCAAGTCTTCCGGGCCATAGCGGATTCGGATCAAGTGTCGGGCGCAGAGTTCAACAATGCTTTTGTCGGCATGCAGTACTACGGCTACTTGCGTCGGAAACCTGATACACCGGGATTCCAGTCGTGGCTGCAAGTACTCCAGGGCGGTGATATTCGCACGATGATTAATGGTTTCGTGAATTCGCAAGAGTATCGACTCAGGTTTGGTGCGCCATAACTTCATTTTTCTTACTGGCTTTATTCCGCAGGGGTTCGTAATGCAGCGGGAAAAACTTATGAAAGTGCAAAAGGACCGATGCAAGCTGAACTATCTCAACATATGCCTCAGGATCATCAGCCCACAAGCCTGGGATCAGGAGAGGTTTACGACGACGGATGTCTGCGCGTTGAATTCGATCACTACTTTGTGACTTGCAAAGGGCATTACGTGGAATTGACCAGGACTGAGTTCCTCCTGGTCTGCAGGTTAACGCGGAGCATCAACCGGATTGTGAAGGCCCAGGAGTTGTGGGAGTACGCGCGACCCTCGGCAAAGCCTTTTAACTTGCGTAGCCTTCACGTCCACCTGTTCAAGTTGCGACACAAACTGGAGCCATTCGGTTTGCGCATCAACAACTTGATCAATGTCGGTTACGGTCTCAGTCACGGCGCCTGCTGTCAGGTGGACAGTGACCCGGCCGAACCTACTCCTTAAAGACCGGCTGCGCAGCCTTAACAAGTTGGAGAAAGCACATGGCCTCCACGGCTACCAAAATGCGTTCAGCCAGATCACGTTCGCCCAAGAAGCGCGCGCCTAATACGGCTCGCCCGGCAGTTAACGCCCCGAATATCGCTCTCGCACCCGCGGTAGCAGTAGCGGTAGCGGCTGAACAGACGATACAGCCGGCGATAGTTGACGTTGTCACGCAAGCTTCGACTCCGACAACTGTTCCCGATACCGTCGCTCTTACCTGGCTCAAGTTGGCCTTGCCACCTCTTTTTGGTGCGTACATCGCTTCCTATGCGATGTGGCACGACAGGGCAGGCAACGTCGTGACGGGATTGGGCCTGGGAGGTTGGGGCGATCTGCTGTTTCACATTAGAGCCGCGGTGTTCTTTGCCGAACAGGGTGGCTGGCCCAATCAGAGTTTTTTTCTCGCCGGTCAACCAGTAGGTTACGCGTTTCTTGCCGATTTCATTTCCGGATTGTTTTGGCGACTTGGTTTCTCGATCGGAAACTCATTCACTATCCCAACGATCCTCTTAGCCGCGTTCTTCCTGCTGGCGTTTGAATGGGTAGTCATCCGCCTGACGAAATCTGTGAGAGCGGCGATACTGAGCGTCGTTCTGTTCATGGGATTCGGCGGGCTCAGCGGCTGGTCCATCTTGCCTGAACTCTCGCCCGACACCTGGGCCAAATTGCGAACTTTGCCACACGGGATCACCGTCTGGCGGGAACAGAATTACGCTGTTCTTAATCCCTTCGTGATGATGTTGCACCAACGGTCTTTCCTGCTCGGTTTTCCCCTGTTCGTTGTGTTGCTATTTCTGAGCTGGAAATTCCTGGAAGAGAAATCACTCAAGGTGCTAGGGGCAATAACTTTCGCCGCCATTCTGCTTGCCTTCTTTCACCCTTTCACCTGGTTGGCGTTCTTGATGGTTTTTCCAGCGTGGATGTTTTGGCTGACGGTTTTTCGGGTCCGTTCCTTCAGTCGCAGGGAACTGCTCATGACTTGCGCCGCCCTGGCGTTGATGGCCCTGGGTGGCTTCCTGGTTGTTAAAGGTCTGCAACCAAGCGCGGGTGCATCATCAATCACCCTGAAGATTGGTTGGCTCGCCACTGACATCAGTTGGATCCAATTTTGGATCAAGAACATAGGCCTCTATCTCGTCTTAGGGCCATTGACAGTGATCTATTTCTGGCAGCGAAACCGAATGCTGGCCCTCTTGGTGCTGGCCGGTTTCACTCCCTTTGTCGCTGCTAATCTTTTCCAATTTGCTCCCTGGGATTGGGACAACACAAAAGTCTTCGCCCCTAGCTGGCTCATTCTAACGATCGGAGTTGGCAGTCTAATTTCTTCCTGGTGGGAACAGGATCATCCGGGAGTCAAAATGCTCGCCCTGGCCTGTTTGCCAATTCTAATGCTGTCAGGCGCATTAGAAGTGGCTCGGGTGATTGCTTACCGCTCCGAGCCGATGGTGATCACGAGTGTGGCGGATCTCTCTCTGGGCGAGGCGGTGCGTGCTCGACTGGGCAAGTCAGCTGTGCTGCTGACCGAACCCGAGGCGAGTCACCCGGTGTTCATGTATTCAGGTCGTCCCAGCTTTGTTGCTTATGAAGGATGGTTATGGAGCCAGGCCTGGAAAGGGAAGTATGAGCAAAGACTATTGGACGCGAAGTCAATTTACCAGGGCAATGACGCGTCTCGCGAACTGATCAAAAAGAATCAGATTGACTATGTCGTAATTGGACCACCAGAAGTTAAAGCGGGAGCGAATAAGCAATGGTTTGACAGTAGCTATCCTGCAGTTCTCACTCAGCAAGATTACACGCTTTTCGACGTGAGCGGGCGTGGACAAACAACGCAGGCAAAAGAAGTGAAGCCGGAGGGCGAACTATGATCTCGCTCGTGGTACCAATCTATAACGAAGAACACCTGATCGATCGGCTCCACGAGCGAGTTAAAGCCACGATGGAGAGGCTCGCGCATGATTGGGAGGTTATCTACGTCGATGATGGCAGCCATGATGCCACGTTGAAATTATTGTTGGCCCACCAATCCCGGGATACACGCGTAACGGTGATTGAACTGTCCCGCAATTGGGGACATCAGCCCGCTCTCACGGCAGGTCTGTCAGTCGCGAAAGGGGCTGCGGTGGTTTTGATGGACGGTGATCTCCAGGACGCACCAGAGGTGATTCTGGAATTGGTCGAGGCCTGGGAAAAGGGAGCGAAGGTTGTAATTGCGGAACGACGAAGCCGGAAAGAGCGGGGTCTGCGCAAGGTACTCTTTCCCCTCTTCTATAAGGGGCTGGGGTACCTTTCCGACTTTCCCATCCCTCTTAATGCCGGAATCTTCGGCTTGTTAGACAGCCAGGCTGTGGATGCTATCAATCGACTCGCAGAGACCAACCGTTACCTTCCGGGCCTGCGGGCCTGGGTCGGATTCAAAACCGCGGTCGTCTATTACGATCGCGCGCCGCGAGCTGCGGGTGAGCCAAAACAGAATTTCTGGCGCCTGCTGAAGTACGCGTTGGATGCAATTTTTAGCTTTAGTTATAAGCCGCTGCGGCTGAGTTTGCTGTTGGGAAGTCTTGCAGCAGTGCTTGCTGTTGTTTACGGGACAGTACTTGTGTTTTGCCGCTTCCTGGGCATCGGATTTCTCGGCGGTCCGGTAGTGATTGGGTACACCAGCACCATCGTCTCGATCCTTCTGCTTGGTGGTGTACAACTGATTTGCGTCGGGCTATTGGGTGAATACATCGGTCGCATCTACGACGAGGTCAAACGACGGCCGCTGTTTCTGATTCACAAGATCCATGCGGAAGCGTCCGAGGTCATCACTGATGAGGTTGTGCCGCTTAAGGCAATGGAACATGCAGCAGGAAAACGCGATGCGGCTTAACAAACAGGGCAGTTCCCGAAATTCCAGAAACATCCGCTAAGAGTCTGAAGATAGATGTCAGTGAAACTGAAAGCAACACCATGGACAGGGCAGAACTTTAGAAACCAGATGGAAATAGTAAAAGACAAACTATCGGCGAGTGGGCTCAAGCACCACGTTCAGATCCTGCAGAGTGGCTTCAAAAGATCGTTCAATGATTTTCGCGGCCTCGTCTTGCCAGTTGGCCAGCTATCGACTGAGACCGCCGTTGCCGGCAGTGAAACTGGAGCGCGAGTTGAGATTAGTGAGCGTGCCTGGCTTTTGGCTTGTGGGACGATTTTTGCTTTTGCGTTCGTAACCCGCTTTTACGCACTTGCACTGAAGCCGATGCACCACGATGAAGGGGTCAACGGATTCTTTCTGACCAATCTCCTGAGGAACCACACTTATCATTACGATCCAAATAACTACCATGGTCCAACTTTATATTATTTTGCCTTACCGCTGGCATCGTTGCTGGGCTTGAGTGACTTTTCAGTGCGACTCAGCACTGCACTGTTTGGCCTCGCGACAATCTGGCTGGTTCTGAGTCTCCGGCGAAATATCGGTTCGTACGCCGCCTTGATGGCAGCGGCGCTAGTGGCTGTTTCGCCTGGCTCGATGTTTTACGCGCGTTACTTTATTCATGAAACGCTCTTTGTTTTCTTCACCCTGGCGATCGTCGTAGCAGTTTTACGCTTTTACGAAACTGGTAGCACCGTCTACCTCATCCTGGCAGCTGTGTCGACCGCACTTCTGTTTGCTACCAAAGAAACTGCTTTCGTTTCAATCATCACCCTCCTGTTGGCGTGGCTCATAGCGTGGCGTTGGTCCAAATCACCTCCGGATCTGGGAAGGTTTGCCCGAACGATATTCGGTTTTCCTGTTTCCACTAAGCCTCGCCATGTGCGGGAGAAGCGTCGGGCAAAGCGCGATCGACGTGAGACACCGGTACCGCCTTCGTTCCTTGCCCGTCTTGGCGGTAGAGATCGCGTCATTCTGTTGGCCGGTTATGCGCTGGCCTTATTTATTGTCGTCAACGTGATTTTCTATTCGTCCTTCTTTACCAACTGGCCAGGTGTGGGTGATGCAGTCTCAGCCATGAAGGTCTGGGCCAAGACTGGCACCAGCGAGTTTCACGGCAAGCCATTCGACACCTATCTTAGCTGGCTCTTGCAGGAAGAGACGCCGATTTTCCTGCTGGCTATCGTAGGCGCCTTCATTGCTCTCAATCGCCGGACGAACCGGTTTGCGCTATTTGTCGCCGCCTGGGCCTTCGGCATTCTCGTAGCCTATTCGTTGATTCCCTATAAGACACCGTGGCTGGTGCTGAGCTTTGTGGTCCCGATGGCGATCGTCGCTGGTTACGCCGTAGAGAGCCTGATCGATGTGTCGTGGCGTTCCTGGAAAGCGCCCCTGCCCGCGTTAGTGATTGCGGGACTCGCGCTGACATTTGCCGGCTATCAGAGTTTGGTACTTAACTTTCGCGAATATGACAACGATCGCTACCCCTACGTCTACACGCACAGCAACCGCGAGTTGCTGGCGATGGTCCATGACATTGAACGGATTGGCACGAGAGTCGGGACCACTCAACTGGGTGTGAATGTGGCCTCGCCGGAGTACTGGCCGCTGCCCTGGTATTTTCGCGATAACCCCAAGGTCGGTTACACCAACACGCTCGCCAGTGCTTATGACCCAAAAGAAACTCAGATCGTTGTTGCCAGGGCCAGCACGAATCCAGGTGAGGATCAGGTAGGTCAACTGCGCCAGTTGCTGGGCACCGCCTACCAGCAAGTGGGCACTTACAGGCTGAGACCGGGTGTTGATCTGGCAGTGTTTGCCAGGTCGGATTTGGTGTCCGGGAGCGCGGGCGGCTCGCCCGCTGGTAATTAGAGTTGCGGCTAACGAAATAAAAGTGCGGGCGGGCCGCCCGCGGTTCCAGGAAAAAACATTGTGTTTGCCTTAATTTACCTCGTTTTGGCGGTGCTGCTTGGCGACACTATCGGTCGCCGGTTCGTTCGCTATTCATCATTGCCGCACCGGCTTGCATCTGCGTTTCTCGTTGGCCTGGTCCTCAGCACCTGGACCACCTATCTGGCCGCGCGAGTCTTTGCGAGTTCAACTCGTCCCCTGTTCTTTGGTAACGCCATTTTCTTTCTTGTGGCGACCGGAACCATTTACTGGTTGCGTAAGAGAGGCACACAAAAACCTTTGGAGAGTGACAGGCCGGCAGAGGTCGTCGCTGAGAACAAGTGGGACTGGGCCACGATCGCAGTTTTGTTTGTCTTCAGTTGTTGGCTAATGTTCAGCTCGCTCAACATGCAAGCAGGCAAGTTGCAGATCGCCAATCATCAGTGGAGCGACTTTGGACCAAACATCGCGTTGATGCAGAGCTTTGCAGTCGGTCGCAACTTTCCCACAGAGTATCCTCATTTTGCCGGTGATCGAATCCGCTACCATTTTCTCTTCTATTTTCAAGCCGGCAATCTCGAGTACCTGGGCTTGAATCCCGCCTGGGCCAACAACCTGCTGAGTATTCTGTCGCTCGTATCGATGCTGGTGCTGGTGATGGAACTGGGTTATGTCGTGTTCGGGTCGCGGGTTGTCGGTCGAATCGGAGCAGTACTGTTCTTGTTTAGCGGGTCGCTTGCCTATATCCCATTTCTGCGGTCAAAGGATTCGCTTGGCAGTGCGATCAAAGCGGCCACCGAGCTGGCCTCGTTTCTGCCCTCACAATTTTCCTATCGTGGCGAAGACTGGGGAATGTGGTCCTTAGTAAATTTTCTCAATCAGCGCCATTTCGCGAGTGCCATTGGCATCCTGCTGTTAGTGCTGGTCTTTCTTTGCGAGCGCTATCGAAAGCATTCCGCTGCTGAAAAGATCTATATTCCGGATGCTGCGCTGGAGTCGCAGAAGCCGACGCTACTCGATCGCTTCAACACCGGCCTGTATCAGAATAGGAGTTTCATCTTCTTCGGCGCCATCCTGGGATTACTGCCGCTTTGGAATGGCGCAGTGTTCCTGGCCGCAGCCGTAATGCTTGTGTTTCTAGTGGTCCTATTTCCTTTGCGGAAACAGACTACCGCGTTACTGCTGACTGCCAGCGTGGTCGCGCTACCGCAAGTCGCTTATTTGAGAACCGGCAACGTTCATCCCGCCGCTTATTCACTCTTTCATTGGGGCTACACGATTGATAACCCGACGATCTGGAATGTGCTGAAGTATCTCGGTTTCACCTTCGGGTTTAAGTGGCTCTTGATCGGGATTGCGTGTGCCTGGCTGGGTTGGTTTCAACGGCGCCTGCTCATTGCGATTACAAGCCTGGTGGCGGTTGCCTTCTTATTTCAGTTTAGTGAGGAGGTGCTGGCGAATCATAAATTTCTCAACATCTGGTTGATAGTCGCCAATCTTTTTGTGGCTTACGGCATCTGGCGACTGTGGCAGATCGATCTGAAGAAGTGGTCGTTGCCAGTCAAGCTTGCCACCGTCGTGCTGGTGGTTCTGGTCACGCTCGGAGGAGCTATCGATCTTGTTCCGATACACCGAGCTTATTGGGCCGAAGTCCCATTCCAGGGTGATCCGCTGGTCCGTTGGACCGAAGAACAAACTGATCCGCGCGCTGTGTTTCTTTCAGATCGTTTTGTGATGCACCAGATACTCCTGGCCGGTCGACGCGTCTTTTTTGGTTGGCCCTATTACACCTGGGGCGCGGGCTATCGCACCGATCAGCGAGAACCGATCTATAAACGCCTCTTTCAGGAACGGAACGTATCGGTATTAATGCGCTTGCTCGCAGAAAACAATATTTCGTATGTCGCGATTGACGATGGTATCCGGCGCAGCGACCTCTTCCAAAACATTAATGAGACTGTCTATGAAAGCCACTTCGAAAAGGTCTTTCAGGACACAGAAAACCGCTACGGCGGACTCTCAATCTTCAAAGTACCAACGCTCTCGTCTGGATCGGCGACCGCGGCGGCCACGACTACCTCGAGCGACTATGACAGTCTGCCTGCCGTTAACGCGTTTGCCGGAGGTCGTGGTGCTGCTCGGGGACAGTTCGCCAGCGCTCGCGGCGTTGCCCTCGATAGTCAAGGCAATATCTACGTAGCGGATACCGGCAACTCACGGATTCAAAAATTCTCAGCCAGCGGCGAATTCTTGCTCTCTATCGGTAGTGCCGGCAGTGGCCTGGGCCAGTTGCGCGAACCGAGTGGGGTCGCGGTCGATGCCGACGGCAATGTCTACGTGACCGACTCAGTTAATCATCAACTGATCAAGTTCGATGCTGATGGAGGTGTAGTGGCGCAATGGGGCGGACCAGCACCTGGATTCTACGGGCCCCGTGACGTCGCAATTGGACCACAAGGCTACTTGTATGTAGTCGATCAAGGTCGCACGCGCATAGTGGTAATGGATCGCAGCGGTAATACGATTACTGAATGGGGGAAGAAGGGAAGTGGCGCTGGAGAGTTTGACGATCCTACAGGTGTGGCCGTGGGCGGTGATTTTGTCTATATCGCCGACCTGCGCAACGGCCGGGTGCAGGTATTCAACCTGGAAGGAAAATTTGTGCGGCAGTGGGCTGTGCCTGAATGGCGGCAGCAGGCTTTTCACAATCCGGATATTGTTGTCGATCCGCAGACGCGCCGGGTTTATGTCTCCAGCGCAGCGACCGATGAAGTGCTGACGTTTGACGAAGAGGGAAAGAGACTGGGAGCAAAAATCCCAGCGAAACCAACCACGCTGGATCATCCCTCGGGTCTCGCCCTGGTCCAGGGAAATTCTGACACGCGACTCTGCGTAATGAACACTGACGGCGCGCGCCTTTCGTGGATCGATTTAGGGAAAGCGACCGTGAAGTAAACGATTTATCAGGCCCGACTGCCAAGATGAACGATCATGGGCATAGTAATACTCCTGATTTCAGCAGCGGTGGGATACTGTTTGCTAAAACAGTTGGCGCACTGCGACAAGCCAATTGTCTCCTTTTGTGGGGCCATTGTTGTTGGCTTCACTTTTTCCGGTACATTCCTCTACCTGTCCGATGTGCTGCTTGTCAGGTTGTTCCATGACTTCTTCAGTGGAACCCTGGTCTTTTTATTAGCGGCCTCCGGCTACATTTTCTATTCCGTTAGACAACAAAAGATTCACGACCTGTTTAAGAGCGATGCGGCAGCCCTGTGGCAAGATCGCCCTGCTTGCTTTTGTGCGGCGGCATTTCTCCTCTTTGCCTTCTGGTTGAACTGGAATTCACTCAGCGTCACCCCAAACGGAAATATCCTGGTAGCCAATGGCGCCTGGAGTGATCTGATGTATCACTTGTCGTACTTGCGGACTGTCGCGTTCGGGAACAATGTGCCGATTCAATAT
>Ga0126377_10004631_pt1 | contig 10044 bp, 6 predicted proteins | sample PanSoiMetPlot_22_FD_92647 | JGI IMG/M metagenome (GOLD analysis project Ga0126377, IMG submission 92647) | Tropical forest soil microbial communities from Panama - MetaG Plot_22 | ecosystem: Environmental > Terrestrial > Soil > Tropical forest > Bulk soil | place: Panama | collected 2016-02-17 | reverse complement strand
GCCTGCACGAATTCCTTCATCAGCGTCTGCACCGCGCGACGCGCCATCAGTGCGCCGAGCTGCGGCTCGTAGAGGCCGAGCTCGATGTCGTCCCAGCTCGCCTGCGGAAAACGCTTCTTGAGCGCAGCGCGATCCAGCTCCTCGGTGGGCAGGCTCAGGCGCCGGTGCACGGCAAGCGTGTCATCGACGTAGGGCTCACGATGCGGGAAGAAGAAGAGAATGCCGACCGGATGAAAGATCGGCAGGCCGGAGCGCTCCGAGAGCCAGCGCCAGTCGACGAGCGAATCCCAGGCCATGCGCGAGTAGATCTCGTCCTTGCCGTAGGCAGTGCGCGTCAGGCGCGATTCGCCGCCGGATGATGCGCGCGCATGCGCAGCGCCCCAGGCGTCGACGACCAGCACGCGCTGACCCGCGCGTCGCAGGTGCCATGCGGTCCACGCGCCAAACACTCCGGCGCCCACAACAATCGTGTCCCAGTGATTTTTCATGCGAGATGGCGCGCGCTCAGGATCGGCACCGGCGGCTGTGGGCGGGGCTGCCGCGGACGTCTCCGCGACAGCCGGCCCTACCGTCAGCAGTGTGGCAACGCCACCCGCTGCACCCCCCAGAACTGTGCGACGCGTTATGCGCGCCACCCCGATCCCTGCCGCCTCAGAAGTTGAACAGCAGGCTCACCCCGTAGGTGCGTGGCTGGTTCGTGAGGTAACCCACGCGCGCGGACCGCCCGCGCTCGCGATCCACCGACAACAGCGCACGCTCGTCGAACACGTTGTTGCAGAAGAGCGCGGCGTTCCAGCGATCCGCACCCAGCACGAAGCGCAGGTTGAGCAGATCGTAGGACGGCAACTCGGCATCGAACGGAATGTTCAACGGCGTCGCCGGAGCGCCGAATGGAATCAGGCGCGCCGCGCCCGCTCCCTGCAACGCCGCGTCGGACGAGATCAGCCCGAAGTTCGGCGCCTCGTCGGCGATACGCGAGAACGACGAGCCGACGTACTGATAGGTGGCGTTGACGAAACTGAAAAGATTCGTCGACCAATCCCAGCGGTAGGTGACGCTCGCCGCGCCCTGGAACTCGGGCGAGGTCGGCAGGCGGTTGCCCTTCTCGATGCCTGCGACGACGGTCGGCACGCCGGCGACATCGGTCGTGATCGTCGAGTCGAGCTCGGCGTTCAGCCAGGTCGCGGAAACGCCGAAGTCCCAGTTGACGTTCGGCCGCGCAAAGAGCTCGGCCTCGATGCCGTAGCTATGCGCCTTGGGCACGTTGAGCACGATGCGCGAGGAGCAGGTGCCGACGTCGATGCCGTCCTGCAGATCCTTGATGTCGCTGTAGAACACGGCCGTGTTGAAGGTCACCGTGCCGCCGGCGAGGCGCATCTTCGCGCCGATCTCGTAGTCCCACACCGTTTCGTCATCCCATGTCGGATGACCACCGAAGGTCGCGAGGTCGCTGGCCGAGCAGAGCGGCGCATTCAACGGGTCGTTGATGCCGCCGAGGCGAAAGCCCCGCGCCGCCTGCGCCGACAGCGTCACGTCGTCGTTCGGCTGGTACGTCAGAATCACGCGTGGCGAGAAGCCGTCCGACGTCGTCGATCCGGGCTCATCCAGAGTCGGCACGGCGAAGAACCCGGCGAACGTGAGTACGCGATCCTCATCGAAGTTGTAATAGCGCAGGCCGCCGGTCAGCGCCCACTGCTCGTTGAAATGATAGGTGCCTTCACCGAACAGGGCCCACTGTTCGAACTTGTAGCTGAGTCTCGAGAAGAATGGCGTATCCGGCGGCGCGCCGAAGTCCGCGCTGACACCGAAACCGAGGCCGCTGGTCACCGCGTCGTATCCGGGCGTCGGCAGAGTCTGTCCGTAGTCGCGATCGGTGTGCTGGTAGAACGCACCGACCAGCCAATCGATCGCGCTGTTGTTGCCGTTCGAGGAGAGCCGCAGTTCCTGGCTGTAGGACTGGAGGTCGGTCTTGTCGATCAGCGGTGAATTGAGTCGCACCTGGGCCGCGGTGCCGCCGATGTCGAAAGTCACGCTGCCGGTCAACTGGCTCGCGTCGCGATCCACTTCGACACTGCGGTCGGTATACGAGCTGATCGAGGTGAGGGTCACCGGGCCGAAGTCGTAAGCGATCTTGAGATCGCCCAGCGTGAATTCGTCCGTCAGGCCCTCGCCGATCTGCGTGAACTGCTCCCGCTCGCCGAGCCGCACCGCGGGCTCGGTGGTCGTGTACTGGTTGCCGAGGATGTTGTAGAAATCGGCGCGCGGATAGCCGTCGGTTTCCAGCTTCTGATAGACGATGCGCGGCGTGATGGATAAGGCGTCGCTCGGTTGGAACAGCATCGCGACTCGCGCACCGTATTTCGTGCCGCTGTCAACATTCTTCTTGACACTGAGATCGGGCTGCACGGCGTCGATGAAGCCGGGGATCCAGTCGTAGTACGCCGCGATGCGCAGCGCCGTCTTGTCGCCGATCGGCGCATTGAGCATGCCCTTCACCGAGCCGCCGGTATCGGCGCCGCTGCCGTCGGTGCCCGTGACTTCCGCGGCACCCTGGAAGATACCGAGCTTCGGCTGCGCCGTGATGTAGCGCAGCGTGCCCGAAGAGGAGCCCGCACCGAACAGTGTGCCCTGCGGGCCGCGCAGGATTTCCATGCGCTCCAGGTCGAACAGGTCGAGGTCCGGCGTGAAGAGCGCGATCGAGATCGGCGACTCGTCGAGATAGACGCCGACGGATTCCTTCACCCCCGGCTGGTCGCGCACCACCTGGCCGGAGCTGATGCCGCGAATCGCGACCTGGCTCTGTCCAGGGCCGAGATCGGCGATCGTGAGGCCGGCTACGTTGCGTGCCAGGTCGATGATGTTGTTGGTGCCGGAGTTGCGAATCTGTTCTTCGGTTTGCAGTCCCACTGAGAACGGCACGTCCTGCAGTGTCTGTTCACGCTTGGTTGCCGTGACGATGAGTTCCGCGATGACTTTGTCGTTGCTGGTCTCCTGTGCGCTGGCGGCAAGCGGCAGCAGCGCGACAGAGGTCAGTGTCGCGAGTGTGATTGCGTGTCTCATGGAAAACCCCCTAGCGAGCACAGCCGCGAATACGGCTGTTGCTTTTTCATAACGCGGAGTATGTCCGGAAACGCGGGGCTAGAGAAGCCACCGGCGACGCGCGAGCGCGCGCCTGTGGCGAAAAAAACACGGAAGTGAAAGTCCTACTTGCGCTTCGCGCGTGCGCGTATGCGACGCGTGGTCGAACGCGCGCGCGTCTTGTTCACTGAGGCGGGACGCTTTTTCTTCTTCTTCGCCGCGGGTGCGCGCACTGCGCGCCGCGCCGCCTTCGCTGTCCTGTTGTCGGACGATGCCTTCTTGCGCTGCGCTGGCGTGCGGCTTGCAGATGACTTGGCAGTCGCTGTCGTCGACTGCTTGCTCTTCTTCGCCGGCGCCGCGCCGCGATCGACGCCGCGCAACTGATCGATGATCGCGGGGTTCTCGAGCGTGGAGACGTCCTGCGTGATCTCCTCGTCACGCGCGATCGCGCGCAGGAGCCGGCGCATGATCTTGCCGGAGCGTGTCTTCGGCAGGTTGTCGGCAAAGCGAATGTCATCCGGGCGCGCGATGGCGCCCAGCTGCTCGGTGACCCAGTTGCGCAACTCCTTCTCGAATGCGCTGGTGTCGCCGGCGGGCCGCGTGCCCTTGCACACGACATACGCGAACACCGATTCACCCTTGATCTCGTGCGGACGCCCGACGACGGCAGCTTCCGCGACGCGCGCATGCGCCACCAACGCCGACTCGATCTCCATCGTGCCGAGGCGGTGACCCGCGACGTTCAGCACGTCATCGATGCGTCCCATGATCCAGTAGTAGCCGTCCGTGTCACGGTGCGCGCTGTCGCCCGCGACGTAGTAGCGCCGCTGGAATTTCTCCCAGTAGGTCGAGATGTAGCGTTGGTTGTCGCCCCAGATGGTGCGCAGCATCGACGGCCAGGGCTTGCGGATCACGAGAAAGCCGCCGTGATCGGGCTCGAGCACCGGGTTGCCTTCCTCGTCGACGATGTCGGCGACGATGCCGGGGAGCGGTCGCGTGCAGGAGCCGGGCTTGGTGGCCGTGACACCGGGCACCGGCGAAATCAGGATGCAGCCGGTTTCCGTCTGCCACCAGGTGTCGACGATCGGGCAGCGTCCCTTGCCGATCACGCGCTGATACCACATCCACGCTTCGGGGTTGATCGGCTCGCCGACGCTGCCGAGCAAGCGCAGCTTGCTCAGGTCGTAGCGGTTCGGAAATTCCTCGCCGAGTTTCATCAAGGCGCGGATCGCGGTGGGCGCGGTGTAGAACACGGTGACGCCGTGCGTCTCGCAGATCTTCCAGAAGCGCCCCGCGTCCGGAATCGTCGGCGCGCCCTCGTACATCACGACGGTGGCGCCGTTCGACAGCGGCCCGTAGGCCACGTAACTGTGACCAGTCACCCAGCCGACGTCGGCCGTGCACCAGAACACGTCTGAATCGTTGAGATCGAACACCCACTGGCAGGTGACCTTGGCGCCGAGCAGGTAGCCGCCGCTGCTGTGCTGAATGCCTTTCGGCTTGCCGGTGGAACCCGAGGTGTAGAGCAGAAAGAGCGGATGCTCGGCGTTGACGAATTCAGGATCGCAGACCGGCGCTTGCCCGGCGACGACGTCGTGCCACCAGAGGTCACGGCCGGCCTGCATCGGGATCTCGAAGCCCGTGCGTTTGTAGACGATCACCTTCTCGATCGTCGGGCAGGCACCCGCGAGCGCCTTGTCGGTGGTCGCCTTGAGCGGGATCACGTGGCTGCCGCGATTGCCGCCGTCCGCGGTGATGACGAGCCGGGCGCCCGCGTCCTCGATGCGATCACGGAGCGAAGGCGCGGAGAAGCCGCCGAACACCACCGAGTGCACCGCGCCGATGCGTGCGCAGGCGAGCATGGCAATGACGATTTCGGGCACCAGCGGCATGTAGATGACGATGCGATCGCCCTTGTGCATGCCGAGCGAGCGCAACGCATTGGCGAAGCGGCACACCTCCGCGTGCAGCTCGCGGTAGCTCAGGCGGCGCGTGTCGCCGGGCTCACCCTCGAAGATGATCGCGGTCTTGTGACCGCGCTCTTCGAGGTGCACGTCGAGCACGTTGTAAGAGACGTTGAGGTCGCCATCGATGAACCAACGGTAGTTGGGCGCGTGGTGGTCGTCGAAGGCGATGGAGAACGGGCGGTGCCAGGTGAGCTGCTCGCGCGCCAGGTCGGCCCAGAACCCGACGTGATCCTGGGCGGCCCTGCGCTGCAAGGCCTCGAGATCCTTCGGTTTCACCCGCGCCCGGGAGCGGAACTCGGCGCCGGGTTCGAAGCGCCGCGCCTCATGCAGGACCGATTCGATGTTCTTCTTTGCCATGGTGCGGGAGAATAATCTGGGTGCTAAACCTTTTCGACCCCGCCGCCATCCAATCGGCAGATCCGGGACCTCGGAGGAAGATCATGTCTAAAGGACTCCAGCTCCTGCTGTGTGCGCTCGTCGGCGTCATGGCATTCATCGCGGCGCACGCCGATGACTGCAAGTTCACTGCCGAGCGCAGCGGCAAGGTTTCGGCCGCAGGGGCGAAGCGTATCGAGATGCGCGCGGGTGCGGGTGACCTGAAGGTCACGGGCAAGCGCGGCGCAGGCGAGGTGTCCGGAACGGGCAAAGCCTGCGCGTCAACGCAGGAGCTGCTCGACCAGGTGCAACTCAAGGTGACGCGCGAGGGCGATGTCATCCACGTCGATACGCCGATGCCGGACCTCTCCGGTTTCAAGATCGGCAACACCTACGCCACGCTCGACCTGGTGGTCGAGCTGCCGGACAACGTGCCACTGGTCGCGATCGATTCGAGCGGCGATGCCAAGTTCCAGCATCTCGCCACGGCGGATATCTCCGACAGTTCCGGCGACCTCACGATCGAGGATGTCACCGGCGATCTCAAGGTGCGCGACAGCTCGGGGGACCTCGAGATCGATCGCGTGACCGGGAACCTGCAGCTCGAGGACAGCTCCGGCGACATCGAGGTCGACGATGTGCGCGGCGACGTCACGGTGGCCGCCGACAGCTCCGGCTCGATGACCATCGAGCACATCGGCAAGGGCGTGCACATCGTGCAGGACAGCTCGGGCGATATCGATATCGTCGATGTGAAGGCCAACGTCGTCATCGATTCCGACAGCTCGGGCGAGGTCGATGTGCGCAAGGTCGGCGGCAACTTCACGCTCTCCGGCAAGGGGAGCGGTGACATCAAGACCGCCGAGATTTCCGGCACGGTTTCGCTGCCTCCCGGACGCTGAGTCCCTGCCTCCCGTGCACCGACATGCTGTCAGCTTCGGCTGACAGCATTTCCCGTGCCTACGCGGCGCGCTGTGTATTCTTTGCACGATTCAGCTGCCTGAGCCCCTCTCTGGCCCACGCAGCGGTCGGCACGATCCTCGCATGACTCTTGGGCCCGCTGCGCTTCGCAGCCGGGCAACCGTTCGAGTCGAAGAGGAGAAGTGCTGATGAACAACGATGTGATCGCTGAACAGTGGCCCCGGATCAGGGGCGCCTTGCGCCGCCGCTGGGGTCGATTGACCGACGAAGACCTCACTCGCGAGGGTAGCGCGAACTATCTCTCGGGATTGATCGAGCAGCGTTACGGAATGATCCGCGAAGTCGCCGATCGCCAGGTGCGCGACTTCGGCCGCCGCGTCGAGAAGCGCCTGCAGGCGCAGTCGCAGGCCAGCCCGCAGCAGCCCCGCCAGCCGCTCTCGCCGGAGCAGCGCCGTCCGTTCTGATTCGCCCGAGGCAGGCAGCGTGCGACGCTGAATTCGTCTAGAGATCTGTGTCGCGTAACTGCGCTTCCAGCCGCTCCGCCAGCACCCGATAGCGCGAATTGCGGGCCAGTGGCACCACGTAGAGCGGATCGCGCGCGACCCACGCGGGACCGATGCCCGGCGTGGTGGCCGACAAGCGCTCCAGCAGCTGTACCGCTTCGTCCTCCGCGCCCGCCCAGGCGAGGACGGCCGCAGCGATCATTGCGACGGTCAGGGAGGTCGACGCGTCACGCGACCTTGGCATCAGTTCGAGGGATTCTCGCGCACGCGCGATCGCCGGCGCCGGGTTGCCGGCGAAGAGTTGACCTTGCGCATCGAGCAGGCGCAGGAACCAATCGTTCCACGGCGTTCGCTCGCGCCCTGCCGCGTAGTCGAGCACGTCTCTGCCGTGCCGCGCAGCCTCCTCGGCCTCGCCGAGAAGCGTTGCCGTCCAGCCCCGGTATCCGGCGACCGGGCGCTCACCGACGGACCAGAGACTGCTACCCCCTTGTCCGCTGATCACGCGAACGGCCGTTGTGGGTACCTGATCGAGCAAAGCTCGCAGGTCTGCATACCGCTGCTCGAGACGCAGCACATTGAAGTGCTGGTCGATCAGGACGGCCGGCCCCGCTGCGCGGCTCGCCCTCTCGAGCGCGTCGCGCCAGCGGCCAGTCTGCCCGCGATAAGCAAACTCCGCCGAGCCTGCGATGAGGCGCAGTGGCAGATCATCCGGAAATTGCTCGATCGCCTGATCGATGGCGCGTAGCGCTTCGTGCGGCCTGCGCAGCACGAGGAGGAATGCCGCGGCGGCGCCAGCGATGAAGGGATTGGCCGGATCGAGCGCCTTGATCTCCCCCATTACTCGCAAGGCCTCGTCCACCCGGCCGGCACGCAGCAGCATCTGTCCTTTTCCCGCGAGGTACATCGTATCGCCGACACCAACCGCTTCAGCCTGGTCGAAAACCGCGATGGCGCGCGCCAGGTCTCCCTCAACCCAGCTCAGGTAGAACGCCTCGGACGCCATGGGGAGCGAATCGCGCGGCGCCAGGCGGCGCGCGGTTGCGACGTCGGTACGAATGCGCTCGGCCTGTGCCCGGCTCGCGTCGTAATTGAACGCGAACATCGTGGTGCGGAAGGTCGCCCGCTGCGCATACGCCGCGGCGAACTGAGGATCGAGCGCGATGGCCTGGCCGAAGAGATGGTCGATCTCGTGATAGCGCTCGATTGGCGCGTAGGGATGCACGAGCTGCCGGGCCACCAGGCCCTTGAGATAGAAATCGTAAGCCAGGGGATTGCTGGTGAGCGCTCCCTCCTGGGCCTCGCCCACGAGCTGCACCGACAATTGCGCTGCTACCTCGCCGGCGATCTCGCTCTGCAGACGCAACGCATCGGACAGCGTGCGGTCGTAGTTGCGCGACCAGAGGTTGCGATCCGCGCGTGCGTCGACGAGCTGTAGCGTGAGCCGGACTTGCTGCGCCTCGCGTCGCACCGAGCCCTCGATCACATGGGAGACCCCCAGCTCGCCTGCGATCTCCTGGAGCGGCTTGGGCTTCAGGCGATACATGCGCATCGTGGTGCGCGATACGACCTCCAGGCCGCTCGTGCGCCGCGCCAGCGTGGTGAGGATCTCCTCGTGCAACCCGTCCGCGAAGAATGCATTCGCAGGGTCCGGGCTCAGGTTCTCGAACGGCAGAACCGCTATGCGTGGTTTGGCCGGTGTGACGGCGGCCCGCGAGGTTGCTGAGGTACCGGCCGTGACCTCCGCGACGAACCGGTAGCCGCGGCCCGGCACAGTGACGATGTAGCGATGCTCGTTGGCGTTCTCGCCCAGTGCGCGCCGTAACGCCGAGATGCACTGGTTGAGGTTGTTCTCCTCGACCACGACGTTCGGCCAGACCGCTTTCATCAGCGCGGACTTCTCCACCAGCTCGCCGCGGCGCTCGACCAGGTGGAGCAGCGTCTCGAACGCCTTGGAGGTCAGCGGCAGAGCCTCGCCGGTCGCGCGTGAGCGCAGGAGGCGCTGGGTCGCGTCGAGCTGGAAGTCACCGAAGGCGTACAGGAGAGGTGCTTGATGCCCTTCCATAGGGGCTTTTTCAGAGGAATTCAGACGATTTCAACTTCATCCCAAAGCTTCTTCAGCCGGCGAAGCGGATCTTAACCCCCGACCCGCCGGAACCCGAAACCCGGCGGCAGCCAGAACCGGAAACACTTTGGGAGAACTGCAATGAACGCCACGATCATCAAGTCACTCTTCACCCTGACGCTCGCAGCTTCGTTCGCAAGCCTTGCGGCCAATGCCGGCGAACCGATCACTGATGACAACGCCAGCATCAAGGTCAGCTACGAGCGCCTCGACTTCACCAAGCCCGATGCGGTGGCCGACCTTTACAAGCGCATCCAGACGAGCGCGCGCCGGGTGTGCAACGACGCGTCCTCGCCCTGGGATGCGAGCCGCGAAGAGACCTTCAAGCGCTGCTACAGCGCGACGCTCGACAAGGCGGTTGCGCAGGTGAACCGGCCGCAGCTCACCGCTCTGCATCAAGGGAAGGCGCAGCCCGTGCGCGTCGGTGCCTCAACCCCATGACGTGCTAGCGCAAGGGCTCCCGACCGCCGCGCCCGTGTCGTTCGCTGGATGAGTTGCGAGCGATGCGGGCCGCGGCGGGTTACGGGGCCGCCGAGCATTGAGCCGGCAAGCAGTCCCGGTCTTGAGAGTCAGTGTCCGAGTTCGGCGAGCAGGTGATCGATCATCGAGAGCGCCTGCTCACCGTACCCGCCGCCGAACAGGTTCAGGTGATTGAGCACGTGATACAGGTTGTAGAGCGCGCGCCGCGTGCCCGCTGCCTGGTCGAGGGGCCAGCTGCGCTGATATGCGGTGTAGAAGGAGTTGCTGAAACCGCCGAACAGGCGCGTCATCGCGATATCCGCTTCGCGATCGCCGTAGTACACCGCCGGATCGAAGATCACGGGTGCCCCGGTGGAATCGGCGCCCCAGTTTCCGCCCCACAGGTCGCCGTGCAGCAACGAGGGCACCGGGCGATAGCTGCTGAAGTAGGAGCCCATCATTTCGAGCAGGCGCGCACCGCGCTCCAGCAGCCGTCCTGAATGTCCGTTGCGCCGCGCGAGCTCGAGCTGAGCACGCAACCGCCGCTCGCGAAAGAACTCGACCCAATCCGGGCTCCACTCGTTGCTCTGCGGCGTGCTGCCGATCGTGTTGTCGCGTT
>Ga0126377_10004630_pt1 | contig 10045 bp, 7 predicted proteins | sample PanSoiMetPlot_22_FD_92647 | JGI IMG/M metagenome (GOLD analysis project Ga0126377, IMG submission 92647) | Tropical forest soil microbial communities from Panama - MetaG Plot_22 | ecosystem: Environmental > Terrestrial > Soil > Tropical forest > Bulk soil | place: Panama | collected 2016-02-17 | reverse complement strand
TTCTTGCGCTGGAAGTCGCCGTGGAGCCGGCGCGAGGGCAGCGCGCCCATCGCCTCGAGCGCCTTCAATGCGGGCTCACGCAGATGGGACGGAGCCGAATCGGCCGCCTCGGCGGCCTCCTCGGCCCACCACGAGCTCGTGTGCACGGGCACACCCCGGGCCGCGCCGAGCTCGAGCGCCCAGACGGCGACCGGCTCGAACCACCGCGCCACCTCGCCGGTCTTCGGCGCCTCGCCGGGCAGCCGCTCCTCGAGCACCCAGAGCGCGTCGGTCGACTCACCGGTCGCGAAGACGCGCGGGATCCCGGCGAGGCCGGTCTCGGAGCGGAGCCGCTCGCGGACGGCGAAACCCTCGCGGAGGCGAGGCGTCGGGCCCACGTAGACGTGCAGCAGGCGGTCGTCCCCGACGCGGTACATCAGGTGCGGCTCGGGCCGGAAGCGCGGAGGCTCCGATGTGACCGCGGCGCCGTCGAGCTCGGCGGCGATCTCCCCGGGTGCCCACGCGAGCGCTCGCCTCGGCGACTCGGGCTCGGCCTTGAAGGCGACCGCGGAGGCGAACCCACGCAGAGTCTCGCGCGTCTCGCGCAGGCGCCGCCTGTCCCGGGCTCGCGCGCCCGAGGCGAGCGCCTGGGCGATCTGCTTGCTGTAGCGGGCGACGAGCACGGGGTCGCGGTGGCGGCGCGCCAGCTTCCCCATGCCGAAGGCGTACGGGTAGCGCGAGGCCAGCCGCTCCTCCTCGGTCTTCGACGGGTGGTAGACGACGGCGTCGGGGGCCCATGCGAGCCGGTGGCCCGCCCGCAGGAGGCGGACGATCGCCTCGGTCTCCTCGGCGGAGAGGGAGACGGAGCCGACGCCGAACAGCACGTCGAAGCCGCCGACCTCGAGCAGCACGTCGCGCCTGAAGGTCATGTTGCCGCCGGTCCCGACTGACCACGGCGGGGTGCGTGCCCCCTCGAAGACGCGGTACTCGCCGCCCTCGTAGTGGCAGTACGGCAGCCCGCGCTCGTCGCGCGGCTCGATCGGGCCGAAGACGCCGGCGGTCGCCTCGTCCCGCTCGAACGCGTCGAACAGCCCTCCGACCCAGGCAGGGTCGACGAGCTCGTCCTCGTCGAGGAAGGAGACGAACGGCGCACGCGCGTCGGTCAGGCCGCGGTTGCGCGCGTGCGAGAGGCCGGCCGGGAAGACGTGGAGGAAGCGGGCGCGTCCGTTCAGGTCCGGCGGCGCCTCGGCCCCTGACCAGGCGACGAGGGTCTCCACCCTCCGCCCGGCCCGCTCGGCCGAGCCTTCGATCGACTCGAGCGTCTCGCCGACGCTGTCCGACCCGAGCGTGCAGATCACGACCGAGAGCTCCGGACCGTCGTTCGAACGCGCGGCGATGCGCCGGACTGTATCCGCAGAATCCGTCACGATCGGGCTATCGGCACGACCGCGGCGGAACCGAAGTCCGGTGCAGCTCCGCTGCGCGTTCTCGTCGTCCTCACGCAGCCTCCGCTCCCCGAGGGCGGCGCGGCCGGGAAGGTCGCGATCGGCCTGCTGCGAGGGCTCATGGCGCAAGGAGTCGAGGTGCGGGCGCTGGCGGCCCGGCAGCACTTCGCCGTCCCGGGAGAGGTGCCGGCCGACCTGCCGGTGGAGGTCGTGCCGGTCGAGCCTCCTTCCCCTTGGCGCGCGCGCATCGGCCGTTGGCGGCGGCCTCGCGGGGAGCTGGCGGAGGGCCCATTCGCCGCCCGCGTCCGCGAGCTGGCCGGTGAGGTCGACGTCGTCCACCTCGAGGAGACGGACACGGCCTGGTGCGACCTGGGGGTGTCGACGCCGTCGCTCGTCCACATCCACTACCTCGTCCACCGCGACCGGTCGCGCGGCCGGCCCTGGCAGCGCAGCTTCCGCGAGGTGCTCGAGTTCGAGCTCGGCGAGCGGGCCGCGATCCGCAGGCACCTGTACCTCGTAGCCAGCTCGCCGCTGGTCGCCGAGGGGCTGCGCACGTTCACGCGGCTCGGCACCGAGATCGTCGTCGCGCCGCTGTCGCTCGACCCGGCGCTCTACGCGCCCGCCCGGCTCGACGGGCCGCCGACCGCGGGGATCCTCGGGACGGCCGCATGGCCGCCGACGGAGGCGGCAATGCGCACGCTGGTCGACCACGTCTGGCCGCTCGTCCGCGAGCGCGTGCCCGACGGCCGCCTGGTCGTCGCCGGCCGGGGCGCGGACCGGCTGGGGCTCGCCGGCGACGGAGTGGAGGTGCTCGGCGAGTTCGCCTCCGCGCCGGACCTGCTGCGACGGCTCTCGGTCCTCGCCTTCCCGCTCGAGCGCGGAAGCGGCATGAAGGTGAAGGTGCTGGAGGCGATGGCGAGCGGCGTGCCGGTCGTCACGACCCCGGCCGGCGCCGAGGGCATCGATCGCGGCGTCGCGGTTCATCAGGACGTCGAGCGCATCGCCGACGACACTGCAAGGCTGCTCCTGGACGAGGCCGAGCGGCGAGAGCGGGGAGCGCAGGCCCGGTCGGCCTTCGAGGAGCTCTACGCGCCGGAGCCGGCCACGAGGCCGCTGGTCGAGCTCTACCGGCGGATGAGCGGCTGACGCGTCGCGTGGCGCGGCAGCCACAGCACGCGGCCCTTGAACAGCCGCTGCTCGGGCGCGGACACGGAGACGCTCGCCGCGATGCGGTGCGCCTTCGAAGCCGTGTGCCTCGCAACGTGCTGCGGCGCCGACGCCGACGAGGGCGAGAGGCTCCGGAGGATCGCGCCGCTCGTCGGGCCGAGGGTGACCGACCGCGACGCCGACACCTTGACCGTCACCGACGCCGACGACGGGTTGACAAGGACGACGCCGCCGGCGAAGTTCCGCCGCCACGCCGCTCCGACCTTGAAGCGCGAGCCGAGCGGCCGGCCGACGTCGGCCGTCCACTGCGACGAGTACGGATCCTGTGCCTCGGGGTCGGTCGCCTCGTAGATGAGCGCGCCGCGGTTCTTCGGATCGTGGAAGAGGAGGAAGTTCGCCCGCGCGTAGAGCATCGAGCGCGCATCGCCCTTCGGGGCGTAGGTGATGCCGAGGAAGATCTTCCCGGCCTGCTCGGTGATCGCCTGGAACTGCTGGCGGAACGTCCAGTCGTCGCCGGCGAACCAGCTCGAGCTCGACGTGCCCCACTTCGTGTAGTACTCCTGCGCCGCGCCCGAGGTGAAGCGGAGCCAGTCGCGCCACGTGGCCTGCGCGTCGTAGTCGGAGGCCCACGGCGCCGAGAGGTTCGGCACGAAGAGGAACCCGGCCGACATGACCGCCGGCCCGACCCGCGCCAGCATGCTCCGGGTCGCCTGCCGCCACGCCGCGTCGGTCGGGTAGCGGGCGAGCGAGCGGCCGTGGAGGTGCCACGCGATGCTCGCGTCCGTGTCGTCGACGAAGACGCCGTCCCAGCCGTTCGCGCGAAGGTCGGCCGAGACGTCCGAGAGCCACTGCTGCTGGTAGCCGGGGTTGCCGACGTCCATCAGCCAGGAATCCGGGAAGTACCCCGAGTTGACGCGCTCGCCGTTGGTGCCGGTCAGGAACCAGTCCGGGTGGCTCGCGCCGGCGGCGCAGTAGCCGACTCCCGTCGGCAGGCTCGCGTCGTCCTTGCCGTGGGAGCAGGTGTTGGAGACGGTGAAGCTGAGGTTCTTGTAGACAAGCGCCTTGAGGTTCGGGTTCTGCGCCTTCAGGCGCGGGATCAGCGGGGCATCCCAGGAGTTGAGGATCACGTAGTCGTAGCGGCCGAGGTTGCCGGCCTGGGAGCAGCTCGAGCAGATCCGGAGGGCGCCGATGCCCTGCTGGCCCGAGGCGGACGTGCGGGACGACCGAGAGGCGCCGGCAACGTCGCTGCGGGCGAAACCGCTCAGCGCGAGCAGCGCGAGGAGAACGGCGGCGAGATAGACGACGCGGCGTGAACCTCCGGCGTTCACACCGGAGGAATCGTCCTCCTGTGGCGGGGCCTACTCCCTCGTTCGAGCCATTGGCAGCTCCTCGTACAGAGCCGCAAGCCGGTCAACCATGCCGTCCAACGAGAATCGCGCCTGCGCGTCGAGCCGGCCCGCCTCGCCGAGCTCTGCGGCCCGCTTCGGGTCGCTGAGCACCTCCTCGAGCGCCGCTGCGAGCGCCGCCGGGTCGTCGTGCGGCGCGATCAGGGCGGTCCGGCCCGGCTCGATCTGGTCCGTGACGGCGCCAACGTCGGTCGCGACCACGGGCACCCCCGCGGCCAATGCCTCCAGGATCGCGAGCGGGCCGCCCTCGTAGTCGCTGGCCAGCAGCGCGCAGGAAGCCTCGGCAAGAAGCTCCGGGACGTCGTCGCGCGTCCCGAGGAACCGAACGGCCTGCTCGACTCCTAGCTCGGCCGCGAGCCGCTCCGATTCGGCGCGCAGCGGCCCGTCGCCGGCGAAGTGGAGCTCGGCGTCCGGGTCGCGCTGCCGCAGCTCCGCAAGCGCCCGCAGCGCGAGGTCTGGCCGCTTCGGCGGCGCCAGGCGCCCGACCATCAGGATCCGGCCGGGCACGGGTGAGCGCTTCAGCGCGTAGCGGTCGAGCGGCACGCCGTTCGGAATGGTGCGGTACTGCTCGGGCCGCCCGATCCGGGCCTCGAGCCCGGCCTCGCGCTCCGCCGTCGAGAGCGCCACGATCGTCCGGCACCAGTGCGCCGCGAGCCGCTCGAGCTCGAGGTACAGGCGCGACTCGGCGCCGGTCGCCGCCCAGAACGACCAGCCGTGCGGCGTGAACACGCACGAGCCGCGCCGACCCCGCGAGACCGCAGCCAGCCGTCCGAGGAACCCCGCCTTCGCCGAGTGGACGTGCACGACGTCGACGCGTCCCACGAGCCGGACGAGCGCCTGGAGCGAGCGAGCGTCGGCCGGCGCCGGCTTCCGGTTCGGCTCGATCGCATTCAAGACGACGTCGGAGCCCTCGAGGCTCGACCACGTCAGCGACTCGCGCGGGCAGGCCACCTCGACGGCGAAACGGTCGCGCGGAAGCGCCTGCGCGAGGCTCACGACGTGGCTCGAGACGCCGCCGTCGAGCGGCTGGGCCGCGATCAGAATCCGCTGTGGAAGGCGCACCGCATCAAGGGTATTGTTCGATCCTTCCGAACCCGGGGCTAACGTCTGCGGCTCGCCCGGTCGAAGAAGGAACGAATGTCTCTGAACGATCTGCTGCGGGTGTTCTGGCGGCGCAAGCTGCTCATCGTGATCGTGACCCTTGCGGTCGTCGTCCCTGCCTGGGGAGCGACGAAGCTGGTCTCGCCGCGCTACGAGTCGACGGCGACGCTCGCGGTCACGCCGAAGGACCCCAGCAGCGACCTGATCCTGCTGAGCACGCTCGACGTGATTGTCCCGGTCTATGCGGACGCGGCCACCTCCGGCCCGACCCTGCAGGCGGCCGAGGCCGCCATGGGACGGCAACTCGCGGACGTGCGCGTCCAGACCTTCCCGGGCAACGGCCTGATGGAGATCAAGGCGCGCAGCACGAGCCGGGTCCTGGCGCAGCGCACCGCCGAGGCCGTCGCGCAGGCGCTGCTCGCCCGCTCGGACTCCAACGAGGTCGGGCTGAAGTCGCTGAGGCTGACCGAGCTCGACCCCGCCGCGCTCCCGACGAGCCCCGTGTTCCCGCGCACGAAGCTGACGCTCTTCGTCGCGGCGCTGCTCGGGCTGGGCCTCGGGCTGGGCGCGGCGCTGCTCCGGGAGAACCTGACCACGAAGATCGAGTCCGAGGACGACCTCGCACGCGTCTCGGGCCTCCCGGTGTACGCCGAGGTCCCCGCCGAGACCGCGATCCTGAAGCTGCACTCGCCCGAGGACCTGATGGTCAACCCGCGCCTACGGATCGTCGCCGAGGCGCTGCGGGACCTCCGGACGAACCTGCTCTTCCAGGACGACACTGTCCGCTCGATCGTCGTCACGAGCCCCGACGGGAGCCACGGCAAGACGACCGTCTCCTTCGGGCTGGCCGCCACGCTCGCGCGCTCCGGCACGCGGACGCTGCTCATCGACGGCGACCTGCGCCGCGGCCGGGTCGCGCAGATGCTCGAGCTCGAGCGCGTGCCCGGGCTGATGGAGGTGCTGCTCGAGGAGATCCCTGTCGAGGAGGCGATCCGCAAGACCAGCGACGAGTCGCTCGACGTGCTGACGGGCGGCCGGCGCGACGGCGACCCCGGTGAGCTGCTGACGCTCAAGTTCCCGGCGCTGCTGAGCCGGCTCGAGAAGGAGTACGAGGCGATCGTCGTCGACTCCACGCCCGTCGTTCCGGTCAGCGACGCGAGGGTGACCGCGCGCTACGCAGACGCGACGATCCTCGTCGCCCGCTCCGGAGCCGCCCGGCGCCGCCAGGTGCGCACCGCGATCGAGCGGCTGCAGCTGATCTCCGTCAAGCCGACCGCGGCGGTGCTCAACTACTCGCAGACGGTGCGGAGCTCGAGCTACTACATGCGCCCGGGCGACGAGCCCGCCGAGCGCCTGCCGACGCGGCGTCTCTCGCGGACGCGAGGCGCGGCCGGCAGCTGAGCCTTCGGGCGGGGCCCGTGGAGCTTCAGGAACGCGCAGCAGCAGCGATCCGGCGCCCGTCCTTCGACGCGCCGGAGATCGCAGGCGCTCTCGCGATCGCCGCGGTGGCAATCGCGCTCGCGGTGGCGGCGCTCGAGGCGCCCTCGAAGACGCTCGCCGCGATGGTGGTCGCGGCCGTCGTCGGCGCGCTCCTGGCGCGGACCGACCTCGCCATCCTGCTCGTCGTCGCAACGGCGCCCCTCGAGGCCGCGTTCGCCTCCGGGCCCGGCGGGATCAGCCTCACGAAGGCGGCAGGCGCGCTCTGCTTCGCCAGCTTCGCCGTCACGCTCGTCCGGACTCACCGCCCGCTGCTGCTCGAGCGCGGCCAGGTGCTCGTGCTCGGGATCCTCGGACTCGCGGCCCTGTCGAGCCTCCAGGCGCTCGAGATCTCGCCTGCGCTCTCGACGACCAGCCGCTACGCGAGCTTCGCCGGGATCTACCTGATCGTCTCCCAGCTCGGCGGCGACCGCGTGCTCCAGCGGCGGATCGCGTGGACGGTCGCAGGAACGGCCGCGATCTCGGCCGCGATCGGGCTCTACGAGTACTCGGCCGGGAACACGTCGCTCGCGACGCTCGCCCACGCCGACCCAAATGATTTCGCCTTCGTCCTCGCGACCTCGCTGCCGCTCATGTTCTGGCTGCTCGGCTCGAAGCCGCTCGCGCGGCTCCTCGTGCTGGGGATGATCGGCGTCGTCTTCGCGGGGATCCTGCTGAGCCTCTCGCGCGGCACGCTCGTCGGCCTCGGCGCCGGCCTGCTGTTCCTGCTCGCCACCGACCGCCGCCGGCTCCAGCTGACGCTCGTCGCGGGCGCGCTGGCGACGGTCGCGGCGATCGTGGTCGTGAACAGCAACCCGCAGCGCTTCCAGCACGCGCTCACGCTGAAGGAGCACGTCGCCCAGGAGAACGTCTCGACGCGCTTCGAGGCCTGGAGCGGCGCCGCGCGGCTCGCGACCGACCACCCCCTGCTCGGCGTAGGCCCCGGCAACTTCCAGTTCTACTACAACGACGTCACGGGCCGGCCCGTCGGCACCCCGAGCCTGCGCGTCGTCCACGACACGTACCTCGACATCGCGGCCGAGCTGGGGATCGTGGCGATGCTGCTCTTCCTCGGGTACCTCGTCCTCACGTTCGGCCGGCTCACAGCGGCGTGCCGGTCGGGGCCCGACCCGGGGTACGCCCAGGCGCTCCGCGTCTCGCTGGTCGTCGGCGTGGTCGCCGCCCTGTTCCTCTCGGAGCAGTACTTCCTGCCGTTCTGGTTGATCGGCGGGCTGGCAACCGCCCTCTGGGCCGAAGGCCGGGAGCCCGAGCCGGCGGCTGAATGAGGGTCGTCTACGTCTCGACCCTCGAGCGCGGCGGCCCGCTCTTCCATCTGCGTCAGCTCGCACCGCACGTCGCCGCGCAGGGCGTGGACGTCCACGTCGTCTGCGCGACCGAGACGGTGGCGGCGGGCTTCGAGGAGCTCGGAGTCTCGGCGCGGGCCGTCCCGATCGCGTCCAAGTTCGACCTCGGCGGCGGCGCCGGGCTGTGGCGGCTGCTGGAGGATGCCGACGTCGTCCACACGCAGGATCGGCGTGCTGGGCTCTTCGCCCGGCCGCAGGGGCGGCTCCGCGGCGCACGGGTCGTGCACACCCTCCACGGGCTCCCCGAGGAGATCGCGGCGCGGATGGGGCGCGAAGAGGCTCCCGACGCGCCGGGCGTCTCGCGCGGGCGCATCGCCTGGCTCGTCCACGGGTACCTGCGGCTCGAGGCGCTCCTGACCACCCTCGGCGCGCTCGTCACCCCGTCGCACGCGATGGCGCGGTTCCTCGAGGCGCACGGCTTTCCCGCGGGGCGCGTGCACGTGATCCCGATCGGCGTCGACGCCGCAGGGTCGAACGGCCGCGAGCCGCACGACGTGTTCGTCGCCGGCACCGCGGCCGGGCTCGAGTACTGGAAAGGCATCGACGTCCTGCTGGAGGCGTGCGCCCAGGTCGGGGTTCCGCTGCGGCTCGAGGTCTTCGGCGACGGCTCACTGCGGGCGGAGCTGGAACGGCAGGCGCGGGAGGCGGGCGTCGACGCGCGCTTCCACGGCTGGGTTCCCGACCTCCCGAGCCGGATGCACGAGCTCGATGCCTTCGTGCTCGCATCCCGTGCCGAGAACCTGCCCCTCTCGATCCTCGAGGCGATGGCCGCCGGGCTCCCCGTCGTGGGAACACGCGTCGGCGGCATCCCGGAGCTGGTCGTGGACGGCACGACCGGCCTGCTCGTCGAGCCGGAACAACCTGCCGAGCTGGCCGCCGCGCTCGAGACGCTGGCGCGCGACCCGGAGCGCCGGGACGAGCTAGGGCGACGCGGCCGCGAGCGGGCCGCCGAGCACTTCTCGTCGGAGGAGGTAGCCCGCCGCACCGTCAGGCTGTACGAGAGGCTGTGCGGATCCTCCACGTGATCCAGGAGCTCCGGACCGGCGGAGCCGAACGCATTCTCGTCTCGCTCTACCGCGGCGCACGCGAGGCGGGGCACGAGGTCCGCGTGGCCGCCGCGCCCGGGGCGCTCGCCGGCGAGCTCGACTCGGAGCTCCTGCCGATGCTCATCGTCGACCGGCGCGTCTCGCGGATCCCGGCGGCGGTCCGTGCTGCCCGCCGGGCGGTCAACGAGGCCCGGCCCGACGTCGTCCACGCGCACAACCCGGTGATGGGGCTCGCGGCCGGGCTCGCCACCTACCGGGGGCGACGCCCGCCGGGGCTCGTCTCGGTCCACGGCGTGCCGGAAAGCGATTGGCCGCCGGCGGCCAGGCTCGTTCGGCTCTCCGGCTTGCCCGCGATCGCCTGCGGGCCCGGGGTCGCCGAGGCGCTGGAGCGGCACGACGTGACTCCGCTCGCGAGCATCCCGAACGCCGTCGGCCCCGCCCCGACCCCGGCCGACCGCCAAGCGCTGGCGCGCGAGTGGAGCCTCGCGCCCAAGACGCGGCTGGTGCTCGCCGTCGGACGCCTCGTCGAGCAGAAGAACCATGCGCTCGCGATCCGGGCCCTCGCCGAGGTGCCGAACGCAACGCTCGCGATCGCCGGCGACGGGCCGCTCCGCCCGGAGCTGGAGCGCATCGCGGCGGAAGCCGGCGTCGCCGACCGCGTCGTCTTCGCCGGCCTCCGGCCGGACGCACGGGCGCTGATGGGCGCCGCGGATGCGATCGTGCTGCCCTCGCACTGGGAGGGCCTGCCGCTCGTGGCGCTCGAGGCCCTCGCCTCCGGGACGCCGCTCGTCGCCACCGAGGTTCGCGGCCTCCGTGGGCTGGTCACCGACGGGCGCGAGGCGCTGCTGGTGCCGGCGGGCGATCCGCAGGCGCTCGCGGCGGCCTTGCGGCGCGTGCTGGACGAGCCAACCCTCGCGGCGTCGCTGGCCGAGCGGGCTCGCGAGGTCGACGGCGCCGGCTCCGAGGCCGAGATGGTCGACCGGTTCCTCTCGCTCTACGAGAGGCTGGCGGCGTCGTGAGCCCGCGCGTCTCGGTCGTCATCCCCGCCTACCAGGTTGAGG
>Ga0126377_10004629_pt1 | contig 10046 bp, 6 predicted proteins | sample PanSoiMetPlot_22_FD_92647 | JGI IMG/M metagenome (GOLD analysis project Ga0126377, IMG submission 92647) | Tropical forest soil microbial communities from Panama - MetaG Plot_22 | ecosystem: Environmental > Terrestrial > Soil > Tropical forest > Bulk soil | place: Panama | collected 2016-02-17 | reverse complement strand
TCCAAAGTGTTGTTTGGCTTGATGAGTCCGCTGCGGAAAAGGCCGTTCCGCAGCTCGATCATGCGCCGCTCCCCTGGCGGCGAACCATTTCAATACTACGCAGTACTGAAATTGATTGCAAGTGTGCCGCTCCCGCCGGCCCGGGCGAGGGCGGCCGGCTTACTTGTAGTCGCGGTGGCAGGCTTCGCAGGCGTTGGAGACGTCGGTAATCGCGACCTTGCGCGCCGGACAGCCGCTCGCGGCCTTGTAGGCGTCGATCGCCTTGCGCAGGTCCGCCGCGTACTGCGAGAACACGCGATCGTGCGCACCCGGCGCGAGCAGCGCGGGCTCGATGTCCGACGCGATCAGCTCGAGATGCGCGCCCGCCGATGCGATTTCCGGCGCATCGCAGCGGCCGTCGTGGACGAGATCGCGGGCACGCCCGAGCTCGCGCTGCATCACGTTCATCAGCGCGCGCGGATAGGCGCCGCGCTGGGCGAGGATGTTGGCGATCGTGAGCGTTAAGAGCGCGCCGATCAGCGCGCCGCCGATCAGGCAGACGAGGTAGCGCATCGTTGGGAAGGTCGGGAAGACGGAGGCGACAGCGTAGCGCATCCTGCGCTTGCAACCCGGGCCGGCGACGCCATCTACGCGGCCCGAATTCCGGTGTAATCTCCGCGCCCGCATGGACCAGGCCACGCTCGACGAACGCTTCCGCGGCATCGACCGCCTCTACGGCGCCGGCAGCGCCGCGCGCCTCGCGGCCGCACACGTCTGCATCGTCGGCATCGGCGGCGTCGGCTCGTGGGCGGTCGAGGCGCTGGCGCGGAGCGGCGTCGGCAGGCTCACGCTGATCGACGCCGACGACGTCTGCCTCTCGAACACGAACCGGCAGCTCCACGCGCTCGACGGCGAGTACGGCCGCGCGAAGGTCGACGTGATGGCGGAGCGCGCCCGCGCCATCAATCCCGCGATCGAAGTCGAGGCGATCGCCGAGTTCCTGACGCCGTCGAACCTCGCGACGCTGCTCGACCGCGGCTACGACTTCGTCATCGACGCCTGCGATGCGTTCCGCGTCAAGGTCGAGATGATCGCGTGGTGCCGGCGCCGCAAGATTCCGCTGATCGTGTCGGGTTCCGCCGGCGGGCGCACCGATCCGACGCTGATCGCGGTGCGCGATCTCTCGAAGACCGAGCACGACGCGATGCTCGCGCTGATCCGCAAGAAGCTCCGCGACGACTTCCATTTTCCGCGCGGGCCCAAGCGCTATTTCGGCGTGCAGGCCGTGTATTCGCTCGAGAACGTGCGCTATCCGCAAGCCGACGGCACAGTGTGCGGCACGCGGCCGGCGGTATCGGGCGAGGCGGGCCTCAAGCTCGACTGCGGCGGCGGGCTCGGCGCTGCGACGCATGTGACGGCCGCGTTCGCGTTCGCGGCGGTGTCGCGCGCGATCAAGCGGATGCTGAGCCAGCAGACCTGAGCCGTCGGTTTGCGATCTTCGTCGTGTGGACGCATCAGTTCTTTCGCGTTCGATGAACGTGTGATTCGCCTCTCGCTTTTCGCGGTCCTCGCGGTCCCCGCGGTCCCGCAAGCCGCCGCATCCTCCGTTCGCTTCGAACACGGAGGAGGCGTGCCATGGCAAGGGACGTTCAGCGCTTCGCCGCAGCGGTTGCTCTCGTCGCGTTCACGGGGGCCGCACAGGCGCAGACGCTGCCGCAGGAATACACGAACCTGATCCGCGCCGAGGGCGGGGTAGGGCCACTCGACGCGGCGTTGCTCGGTGAGCGCATCGACTACTACACGGGCCACGTCGACTTCGTCGCGACCGACGTGAGCCTTCCGGGCAACAGCGCGCTGCCGGTCGCGGTCGGCCGACGTTATTCAGTGCAGGCCAACCCGGCCGGCGTCGTTCCCGAGCGCGCCTTCGGCGACTGGGACATCGAGGTGCCGCACATCGAGGGCATCGTCGCCACGAGCGTCGGCTGGACCGTGCCGGGCAGCAATCCGAATGCGCGCTGCAGCGCTTTCGACGCCGCGCCGCCCGCCCTCGTCGTGACGCCTTCGATCCAGCATCCCGGAACGACGGTCACGACATCGATTCCCTGGGAGCAATATTCGACCGGCTACCGGCTCGCCGTGCCGGGTTACGGCCGCCGCGAGCTGCTGAAGCGGGCTCCCGGCAACACCGAGCACCCGGTCTCGGGAACCTACCCGATCGTCACGAACGACTGGTGGATGGTGAGCTGCCTCTCCGCGCTCGACATCGACAGTCCGGGCGACGGCGAAGGCTTCCTCGCGATCGCGCCCGACGGCACGAAATACACGTTCAACTGGCTCGCGCTGCGGCCGTCGGCGCCGCTGTCCAGGCCCGCCGACACGGACGAGCCGAACGTCGTCGCGACGCTGGATCGCGACGGCGCCTGGATGATGGCGACGAAGGTCGAGGATCGCTTCGGCAACTGGGTCAAGTACAAGTACGATCCCGCAGAACCGCTGCATCTGAGACAGATCACGAGCAGCGACGGCCGCACGATCACGCTCACTTACAGCGGCACGACGAACATCGTGCAATCGATCAACGACGGCTCGCACACCTGGAGCTACGGCTACGCCAACAACGGCGCCTACTACTCGCTGTCGACGGTGACGCGGCCGGACGGGTCGAAATGGCAGATCAGTCTCGACACGCTGAACCACATCAGCTGGTCGTACAGCGATCCCTGGACCTGCGGATCGCCGGGCACGCCGTCGCTGCCGAACAGCTTCAACGGCACGATCACGCATCCGAGCGGCGCGCAGGGCCGCTTCACGTTCTACGTCACGCGGCGCGGGCGCAGCAGCGCGCCGACGGCCTGCTACACGTCGAGCGGCGGGGTCGACTTCGCCAGCGTGCAGCCGACGGTCTACGACACGCTCGCGCTCACCGAAAAGCGCATCACCGGGCCCGGCCTGCCGGCGGCGCTCGTCTGGTCGCTGGCCTATGCCGGCTGCTCGGCCAACAGTTGCGGCGCCACGGTGACGACCACCGTATCCGATCCGCGCGGCTACGACACGCGCTATGCGTTCGGAACCGGCTACGGCGACGACGAAGGGCTGCTGAAGAAGACCGAGAGCGGCGGCTCCGGCACGGCGTATCTGCGTTCGGACACCTACGAATACCATCCCGCCACCGGCCAGTCCTACCCGGCCGAGCTCGGCACGCCGACGCAAAGCCGCGGCGACGCGGTACGGCTCGCGGCGCTGCGGCCGCTCAAGAAGCGCACGACGACGCTGCAAGGCAGCACCTTCACCTACACGACGAGCAGCCTCGACGAGTTCGGCTTTCCGCGCAGCATCGTGCGCGACGGATCGGCGGCGAGGACCGACAGCGTCACGTACACGAACAACAAGACGAAGTGGATCCTCGGCACCGTCAAGAAGATCGTCGGCGCCGGCGTCGCCGAGCTCGATCAGGCGCTCGACGCGCAGAACCAGCCGACCAGCGTCAGCCGGTTCGGTCAGGTCGATCACACGTTCGGCTACAACGCGGACGGCACGCTGCAATGGAGCAAGGACGGCAACGGACACTCGACGAGCTATTCGAGCTGGCACCGCGGCATCCCGCAGAGCGTCGGCTACGCGACCGGCGAGCATGCCTCCGTCGACGTCGGTAACACCGGGACGATCGACAGCTGGACCGACGAGCGCGGCTCGATCACATCCTACGATCACGACGCGATGGGCCGGCTCGCCGGCATCCACTATCCGTCGGGCGATCCCGGCACCGGCGGCACGCAATCGTTCGCGCCGACGACGATCGCGTGGTCGACCGGCGCCTCCGGCTGGTCCTCGACGGAGACGAACGACACGCATCAGACGACCACGAAGTACGACGCGCTGCTGCGTCCGATCCTCGTCAACGACGGCGGCCGCTACGTCAATACCGACTACGACGGCGACGGCGGCCCGTCGTTCGTGTCGGTGCCATCGACGCTCTCGAACGAAAGCAGCGGCACCGCGTTCCAGCACGATGGGCTCGGGCGCGTCACGCAGAAGAACTTCGTCGGCTACGTCACCAGCATCACGTACCAGTCGGGCTTCGTCACGAGGGTTTCCGATCCGAACGCCACGACGTACGTCCACTACCTGACACACGACGAGCCGACGACGGCCTGGCCGATCTCGATCGACGGGCCGCTCTATGCGACGAGCGTCGACCGCGACGCGTGGGGCCGTCCGCATGGCGTCAGCCGCGGCGGTATCGAGCGCACCTGGACCTGGGGCGGCCGCTTCGTCTGCGCGACCTGGAGCCCCGAGCGCGGTACCGAGGTGCTCGATCGCGATGGTGCCGGCAATGTCACGGCGAGCGCAGTGGTCAGTGCCAACGACGTCGGTTGCGACTACGGCGCGATCAACGCGACGAACAAGGTGGCGCGCACCTACGACAGCCGCAACCGCCTCAAGACCGTGGACTATCCCGAGGGCACGCAGAACGACATCACGCAGACGTGGTGGCCGAACGGCCTTCTGCACACCGCCAGCCGCGGCGGCATCGGGCGAACGTACAACTTCAACCGGCGCGGCCTCCTGACGTTCGAGACCGTCGCGATCGACGGCGATGCCTACGAGATCGACACCGCGTACAACACGCGCGGCCAGCCGAGCCTGCTGACCTATCCGGACGCAACGTCGATCGACTACGCCCCGAATGCCTGGGGCGAGCCGACCAAGATCGGTGCCTACGCGACCGGCATCACGTATTGGCCGAACGGAGCCGTGAAGGGCTTCACCTACGGCAACGGCGTTCCGCACGCGATGGGCCAGAACACTCGGCTCCTCCCGCAGACGGTCAGCGAAGGCGCCGTGCAGAACCGCGACTACGGCTACGATGGCGTCGGCAACGTCACGTCGATCACGGATCGCCTGGCAGGTCACGCGGACACCGTCGCGATGAGCTACGACGATGCGAATCGACTCCAGACCGCCAATGCCGCCGCGCTTTGGGGAAACGCCGCGTTCACCTACGACGACACCGACAACCTCAAGACCAGCACGATCGGCGGCGTGCAGACGAGCTTCACGATCAGCACATCGACGAACCGTGCGACCGCGATGGTGATCGGCGGCGTGACGACGCCGCTTGCGTACGACACGCAAGGCCATCTGACCCAGAAAGGTGCGCAGGCGTTCACGTTCGACCGCAGCGATCTCTTGCTCGGGCTGCCGGGCTACGAGTCGTACCGCTATGACGCCGAAGGTCGGCGCACCGTCACGGAGGTCAACGGCGAATCGCGGCTGTCGATTTACGACCACACCGGCCGCTTGCTCGCAGCGTTGGAGCCAGGGCTGCCGACCGGCTGTCAATCGGCGAACGATCGCATCTTCTGCCACAGCTTCGAGAAGCCGCCGGCCGTTGCCGCACAGACGCGTTACGTTTATCTCGGCCGTCACCTCGTCGGCAAGGACGATGCGCAAGGGCGGCGTTATCTGCACACCGATGCGCTCGGCTCGCTCATCGCCGAGACCGACGCGAGCGGCGCGGTGACGCAGCGGTATCACTACCTGCCGTATGGCGGTGCGTTCGGCTTGGCGCCCGACGGGCCGGGTTACGCCGGACACGTAATGGATCCGAGCGGCTTGGTTTACATGCAGGCGCGGTACTACGACCCGCAGATGGGGAGGTTCCTATCGACTGATCCCGTCGATCCCGATCCGATGACGGGGACGAATTTCAATCGGTACGCGTATGCCGAGGGCAGTCCGTATGGCCAATACGATCCGGATGGCAGGGAATCGCGAGACCTCGAGCACGAATACGATCTGTCCGGCGCGGAGCCACCGCCGCCGAGTCCTGACGATGAACTCGGTCCTGCTATCGGCCTTGCACTCGGAGCAGTTATCGCACCGGTGGCCGCAGCAGCAGGTGCCGAAATTGCAGCTTCAGCGTTGGCAAACCCTGAGACCGCGACGGCGATCGTCAATGCGATCGCAGAAGCTGGCGCTGGGGATGCGCTCGGCGGAACATCGGCAGCTGCGGGTGCGTCCCTAACCGCTCGAACGCTGCAGGCGGATCCAGCGAAACTTCGACTTCCACCGACACGACCAGAAGGAGCCGATCCGTTTAGGCTCGCAGGTCAAATCCGGCAGTTTGGAAGCTCGATAGAAGGTATGCCACCGATTCAAGTTACAAAGGGAGCAAACGGAGAAATGATGATCAATGATGGGGTTACGCGAGCCACACGGGCAGCAATGAATGCTCGAACTTCGGTGCCGATCCAAGTGATCGAGGAAAATCCTGCGTTGAATCTCGATAACCTTCCATGGGTCTCAAGCTGGATGCGAGAAGAGCCATGACAGAGACGCGGCTGAAGATATTGGAAGCACTTTCCGAAATGAGCGATCGCTACCCGCAATGGCGTTTTGGCCAAATGGTGTCAAATGTCTCGTTTTGGGCTCTCGGTCCAACGACGCAATCGATTTGGGACGTCGATGATGATGCCTTCCTTCAAGCGATCCGTAAGCATCTGACGCAAATGACTTAGGCGCCATCTGCTCAGCAAGCATGGAGCACGAGGGAATCGTACTGTACTCGATTGACTCATCCCGCCGGAGCGGGCTCATGTACATGTAGCGTTCTAACCATCGGTTAATCGTTTCCGTGGTCATGACTATGAGCGATTAGGTTCGGCGAGGTTCTGACGTTGTTGCACCGGATGGGCGCATGGGCTTTTAGACCAGCCCAAATAGCCGCTCCGCATTCCGCGTAGTCGCCTCGGCGATGCGCTCGCGCGGCTCGCCGCGTAAGCCGGCGACGACGTCGAGCACTTCGACGAGGCACGCGGGCTCGTTGCGCTCACCACGATGCCCCGACAGCGGCTGGTCCGGCGAATCGGTTTCCAGCAGCAGCCACTCGATCGGCATCGTCGCGACCAGCGTGCGCAGGCGCTTCGCTCGCTCGTACGTGACCGGTCCGCCGATGCCGAGGTGGAAGCCGAGCTTCCAGAGCTGGCGCGCCTGTTCTTCGCTGCCCGAAAAGCTGTGCACGACGCCGCGCAGGCCGCCGACGCGGCGGATCGCGGCGGCGATCTCGTCGAACGCGCGGCGCGCGTGCAGGATCACCGGCAGATCGAACTCGCGCGCGAGCTCCAGCTGGCGATCGAGATATTCGTACTGCGTGTCGCGATCGAGCCCTTCGATGTAGAAGTCGAGCCCGCATTCGCCGACGGCGACGGGACGCTCGCGCTCGATCCATTCGGCGAGCACGTCGAGATGCTCCGGCCGGTGCTCGGCGAGAAACATCGGATGCAGGCCGTACGCGGGATGGAGGCCACTCTCGCGCCGACAGAGCTGACGCAGGTTCTCGAACCACGAGACCGCGATCGCCGGCGCGACCTGCTGCGTGACGCCGGCCTTGCGCGCGCGCGCGAGCACCGCGCCGCGGTCGGCGTCGAATTCGCGTGCGTCGATATGGCTGTGGCTGTCGATCAGCGCGATCACGCGGCGATTGTCGCAGATGCGCACCGCCAGAAAGAAACGACACGGGCCGGAAGGACCGGCCCGCGTCGTCGCACCGTGAGGGAGGACGCCCGATGCGAGGCGTTTCGCGCAAACTCAGTGAAGCGGCGGCGGCGCGAGGCGCAGCTTCGAATCGCTGATGCGGACGGAGTCGAGGTCGATCCACATCATTTGGTCGCCCTGCATGACGAGCCACGAGATCTTCTCGAAGAATTCCGGACCGAACGTGCGGTTGACGAGGTCGACGTCGTCCGAATCGAACATGTCGCCGCCCGGGTTGAACAGCTCGAACTCGAACGCCTGGCCCGAGGCGGTCGGCGTCGAGAAGAGATGGATGCCGTCCGAGCGCGGGTAGTCGTTCGTGATGCCGACCGTCGGGCCGTCCTGCATCGGAGCGAGCGTCTCCGACGCGGAGCCCGCGCGCAGCTTGAACGTCGGCAGCAGGATCGGATACGCGGTGTACTGGCCCGGCGCGATCTCGAAGCCTTCGCGCTTGACCTCGAACGTCATCGTCACCGGCGTGCCGACCGGAACGCCCGCGAACGGGCCCGTCGGCAGGTCGTTGTAGCCGACGGTGCCGTGCGCCTCGAAGAGCGCGTTGAACGGCGTCGATGCGTGGAAGTCGAGCACGAACGAGTTGAGCGCGTTCGAAGGATCGACGCCCCAGCCGCCGATCGTCTGACCGTCGGCCGACACCGCGAGCGCGGTGCCGAGATACCAGTTCGCCGGAATCGCGACGCCGTGCGCCGGCGCGTAGTCGCGCAGGTACTGCATGCCGGTCGCGGGCGTCCAGATCGTCGCGTCGCGGTTCGGGAACGTGCCGCTCGCGCCGACGATCACGTTGCCGTTGTCGCTGACCGCGAATGCGTACGCCTGTGCGAAGAAGAAGCCGTCGGGGCCGTTGCCGCGACGGACGTCGACGCGCTCGCTGCGCACGTTCTGCACCGGCGGCGTCATTTGCACTTTCGAGCGGATCGCCGACGGCGCGCCCGACAGCACGCCAATGGGCTGTGCGCCGGTCGCGGCGGTCCAGCGCCACGCTTCGTTGCCGTTGGCGGTCGCGTAGTTCGCGCCGACGACGACGTGACCGTCGGCCGATGCGGCGAGCGCCTCGCCGATCGGATTGCCGTCGGCGTCGACGAGATCGATCGGCTGGCCGTCGACCCAGATCACGCCCGACCGGTAGCCGGTGTCCTGGTCGTTCCAGCCGTAGATCACCGAGCCGTCGCGGCTGATGCCGTTGGCGCGCGAGTAGGTGTCGGGACGATTGACGGGAAGGCGCGTCATGCCTTCGGCCGACGTCCAGCGGAACGCGATCGGATTGTTCGTCTCGTCGTAGGCGAGGCCGACGGCGATGCCGTTGTCGGACACGCCATACGCCTCGCTGACGCCGGTGCCGAAGCCGCCGCCGGTGCCGGGATAGCCGCCGATGACTTCGGGGCCGTCGAGCAGCTCGCTGTTCGTGTACCAGAGCGCGGCGACGGCGTCGCCCGCGTTGTTGTCGGGCGTGTACATGCCGGCGACCGGCTGGCCCCACGAATCCATGCCGTTGGTCGACACGAAGCCGTCCATGACGACGGCGCCCGAGTCCTTGTTCCAGCGGAATGCGGCCGAGTCGCCGATGATGCCGGCGCCGATGCGGCCGTTGTGCGAGAGGCTGGTGAGCTGGCCGCCGGCAACGCCGACGCCGGTGAACGTGCCGGCCGCGGCATGGCCGGCGATGAGGGTCGAAATCACGGCCGCACAGAGCGAGATGCGCATTGTCTTCGAGTCTCTTCGAGGTTCAGGAGAAGGGTGGGGCGGGTATCGCGCACGACGGGGAGTCCGCACGTGGGGCCGTGCGGTCGCCGTGCGAGATTCCCGCGTATCTAGTCTTCGAAGCCGTTCGCGAAGATCGCGTTCGGACGGTCGATGCGGACGATGTAGGACTGCGTGCCGAGCGGGCCGAAGCCCCAGCCGCCGAGCGTGTGCGCGTCGGCCGAGATCGCGGTGAGGCCGCCCGAAAGATCCCAGCCGTCCGGCACCGCGATGCCCTGCTCGGCGAGATAGTCGGCGAGCAGCGCCGTGCCGTGGCCCTTGCGCCAGATCATCGCGGCGCGCGGCGGATCGTCGAAGAAGCCCGTGTTGCCGACGACGGTATTGCCGTCGTTGCTGACGCCGAACGCGAAGGTCATGCCGGGGATGAACTCGACGCCGCCGGTCTCGGCGCGCCAAAGCCACGAGCCCGAGTTGCCGCCGATGTCCGTGTACCCGCCGCCGACGACGTACGCGCCGTTCGCGCTGACGCCGTCGGCTTCGCCGACCGCAAGGCCGTCGCCGTCGACGATGTCGATGGGCACGCGATCGACCCACACGACCGCGGTGCGGAAGCCGTCGTCCTGGTCGTTCCAGCCGACGATCGTGCGTCCGTCGGAGCTGATCTGGTTCGCGCGCGAATAGTTGTCGGGCCGGTTGACCGGCAGCGCGACCATGCCGTCGGCCTCGGTCCATGCGAACGCGACGGCGGGACCGACGAAGTTGTCGCCGAACGAAAGCCCGACGACGGTGCCGTCGTCGGACACGTCGTAGCCGTT
>Ga0126377_10004628_pt1 | contig 10048 bp, 9 predicted proteins | sample PanSoiMetPlot_22_FD_92647 | JGI IMG/M metagenome (GOLD analysis project Ga0126377, IMG submission 92647) | Tropical forest soil microbial communities from Panama - MetaG Plot_22 | ecosystem: Environmental > Terrestrial > Soil > Tropical forest > Bulk soil | place: Panama | collected 2016-02-17 | reverse complement strand
TCAAAGAGCGCGATGTTTTCCTCCAGCCGCTCGACCTTGCTCGTGCGAGGAATGACGACAATCCCCTGCTGCACCAGCCAGCGCAGGCTGACCTGCGCCGCCGACTTTCCGTGCGCCTTGCCGATTTTCTCCAGCACCTTGTCGCCTTTGGCCCCGCCGCGCGCGATCGGGCTATAGGCAACGACCGCCATCTTGTGTTTGCGGCAGGCGCCAACGACCTTGTCCTGGTTCAGGAAGGGATGGCATTCGACCTGGTCGCAGACCAGCGGCTCGCTTGAAATCTTGTTGGCTTCGTCGAGCAGCGAGACGGTGAAATTCGATACGCCGATCTGCCGCGCATAGCCCTCGCGTTTCATCTTGGCCAGGGCGCCGAGCGTTTCCGCGAGCGGCACGCGCGGATTTGGCCAATGGATCAGCAACAGATCGATCACGTCGAGACGCAACCGGGCAAGACTCTCCTTGACCGAGCGTTCGAGATCGTGCGGCGCCAGCAGCGTTGGCTGCACCTTTGTCGTGACGATCACTTCGGACCGCAGACCCGAGGCGCGAACGCCCTCGCCCACCTCGCGCTCGTTGTCGTACATCTGGGCGGTGTCGATATGCCGGTAACCGATCCGGATGGCCTGTTCGGTCAGCCGCGCACAGTCGCGGCCGCGCAGGGCCCACGTGCCAAGACCAACGATCGGAATCCTGAACCCTTTTGCCTCGACGAATTGCATGGGTTTTTACTTGTCTTCGCGATCGTCCGCGAAACCGCGAAGATACAGGGCCCGCCGCCCGGTTTCGCGTGTCTGGCAGGCAGCGATCATCGGATTCGCCATGGTTCCTTCAAAATAGTCATAGAGGAACTCGCAGCTCTTGTCGCGCGATGTGATCCAGGCCCGCTGCATCTCGCGCATCTTGCGGACCTGCTTGTCATCGAGTTTCGCGCGCAGGCGGCGAAAACTGTCATTGAGGATATTGTCCCACACGAGCCGCTCGCGCTCATAGCAGGCCATGATCTCGGAGGGCGGCATTGCCATCTCGTCTTTGATGCACGGCTCCGACACAGTACCAATGCAATTTTCCCACGCCCAGTTCCGGCCAGTCTTGGCCTTGATGCACTTCTCGATTGCTGCAGCGTCGCGGGGGTCCGGCTTGTCGTCCTCCGCCAGGGCCGGCAATGCGGCCAGAAGGCAAATGACAACAGCGGCGACGCCGCTTCGCTTCACGGCGTGTCCCACTTCGGTGCATGCGGCGGATTGACGACGCGCATATTGGTCGCGTTGAGCTTCTTGAGCTCCGCCATCTCGGCGTCAGACAGCTTGAAGTCGAATACCTCGATGTTCTGCTTCAGATGGTCGGGGGTTGCGGTACGCGGGATGGAACAGACACCCATCTGCACCAGATAGCGGAGCGATACCTGCGCGGCGGTCTTGCCATGCGCCTTGGCGATGCGTTCCAGCGCTTCGGCGCCCGGCACCTTCCCACGCGCGATCGGGCAATAGGCGACGACCGCCATGCCGTGCTTCTTGCAGGCGGCGAGCACCTTGTCCTGGTTGATAAAGGGATGCATCTCGATCTGGTTGCAGACCAGCGGCTCCGACGTCACCGCCCAGGCTTCGTCCAGCATCGTCGTCGTGAAATTGGCGACACCGATGTGCCTGGTCTTACCTTCCTTCTTCGCCTTGCAGAGCGCCCCGACGGAGAGCTTGAAGGGAACGTCAGGGTTGTTCCAGTGGATCAGCAGAAGATCGACATAAGGAAGCTTGAGGTTTTCGAGGCTCTGGTCGAGCACCTTGGCAAATGCGTCGGGCATCAGATCGCCCTGCCTGACCTTGGTGCAAATGAAGACGTCCTCGCGTTTGGCGCCTGACTGACGCAGGCCCTCGCCATTTTCCTTTTCGTTGCCGTAGAACGCCGCTGTGTCGAGATGGCGATAGCCGGTTTGCAGCGCCGTTTTGACCGCCTGCACACAGACGTCTTCTTTTAAGGTCATGGTGCCAAGACCAATTGTTGGAATGCGGGCGCCATGAGCTTCAACCACTTGCATCACAGTCTCCTTACAACAGCGTTGGATATGAGGTCGGCGGAAGGGGGTGAAGAATGCCTCGCCGCCGTCGCGGTGCCAACGGGGGCTCCCACCCAGGCGTCGAACGGTTGCGTCTAAAGATCACGCAAATTTTCAATTTGAGCATTACGTGTAGGCGCAAGCTTTTCGCCACGGTTCTTACATTGGAATAATTCAAGACTAGAAGAAAGCTATTGCATGATCAGCATTTATTGCTTTTGTGGACATCGCATCTGCAGCGAGGATCGCATGCGCAAAGCACTATTACTTATTGGACTGACCGGATTTCTTGTCATCGGGCCTGCGGTTGCCCGCGCCGATGATTATGTGCTGACCATCAAGGACCACCGCTTCACGCCGACTGAGCTCAAGGTGCCTGCGAACAAGCGCGTGCAGATCACGGTCGTCAATGACGATCCGACGCCTGAAGAATTCGAAAGCCATGAGATGAAAGTCGAGAAGGTGATACCGGGTAAATCGAAAGCCACCGTGCGGATCGGGCCGCTCAAGCCGGGCCGCTATCCCTTCTTCGGCGAGTTCCACGAAGCCACGGCAAAGGGCACGGTCATCGCGGAATAAGTCATGCTTGGTGCCCTCCTCATTGTCTTTCGCGAAGTCCTCGAAGCCGGACTGATCGTCGGCATTGTCATGGCCGCAACGCGCGGCGTCCCTGAACGCGGACGCTGGGTCACGATTGGTATTGCAGGCGGCGTGCTCGGAGCGGCGGTGGTCGCCATATTTGCCGGCGCCATTTCGGAAGCCTTCCAGGGCTCCGGTCAGGAGCTGTTCAACGCCAGCGTGCTCGGCATCGCTGTTGTCATGCTGATGTGGCACAACGCCTGGATGGCACGCCACGGCCGCGAGATCGCCGATGAAATCCGGCGGGTCGGCGCAGCGGTGAGCGAAGGCAGCAAGCCGTTGACGGCGCTGGCCGTCGTCATCGGTCTCGCAGTGTTGCGCGAAGGCTCCGAGGTTGTCCTGTTTCTTTATGGAATTATGGCCCAGGGAACGTCAGGCTCGGCACTGCTCGTCGGCGGCATCCTTGGCATTGCGGCCGGCGCGGCTTTCACGGCCCTGACCTATTTCGGCCTGCTGGCGATCCCGAGCCGCCACATCTTCTCCGTCACGACCTGGCTGATCGCACTGCTTGCGGCAGGCATGGCCGCACAGTCCGTGCAGTTCCTCAACAACGCCGGCGTTGTCGAGGCGCTCGGTCAGACGGTCTGGGATACGTCGTGGCTTCTGTCGGAAGGAAGCCTTGTCGGCCGGCTCCTGCACATTCTCGTCGGCTACACCGAACGTCCGACGGAGATGCAGCTTCTCGTTTACGTCGCCGTCCTGGTCGTGATGTATATCCTGATGCGGATTGCGCGGCCGTCGCCCCCCAGGCCAATGCCTGCAGCAGCCGAGTGACCGTCAGCGTCGCCTGCCCAATGTGGCAAAGGCGACGTCAGGCGCCTGATCGATCAGCTTGAGCAAGGCCCGCGCCGGTCCGCGTGGCTGGCGCTTGCCTTGTTCCCAGTTGCGGACGGTCTCGATCGGCACTTCGATCTTTTCCGCGAACGCAGCCTGCGTCAGCCCGCAGCGCGCGCGCACCTGGCGCACGAAATCCGCGGGGTTGCTGTGGTCGACCGTTCTTTCGCTGCCGTCCGGCAGGATTTCAACGATCCGCCCGTCGGCTTTTAGCCGCACCCGCATCATGGCCGCGATCCCTCCACGGTGATGTCGGCCAATGCACTAGCTGATTCGGGACGGTGAAAAGTTAATGCGGCGGATCAGCGCGTTTTCTCGAATATTTCGCGTCCGATCAGCATACGGCGGATTTCCGATGTTCCCGCCCCGATCTCGTAAAGCTTTGCATCGCGCAACAGGCGGCCGGTCGGAAAATCATTGATGTACCCGTTACCGCCCAGGCACTGGATCGCCTCCAGCGCCATCCAGGTGGCACGCTCGGCGGCGTAAAGGATGGCGCCCGCGGCGTCCTCGCGCGTTGTGCGCCCCTCATCGCAGGCCCGCGCGACCGTGTACACATAGGCCCTGGCGGCGTTCATCGTCACATACATGTCGGCAAGCTTCGCCTGCACCAGCTGGAACCGTCCGATCGCCTGACCGAACTGCTGGCGCTCGTGCACATAAGGGACCACCACGTCCATGCAGGCCTGCATGATCCCGAGCGGGCCAGCCGCCAGGACCACGCGCTCGTAGTCGAGGCCGGACATCAGGACATTGACGCCGTTGCCGACGGCACCAAGCACGTTTTCTTCCGGCACCTCGCAGTCGGTGAACACCAGCTCGCTGGTGTCGGAGCCGCGCATGCCCAGCTTGTCGAGCTTCTGCGCCGGCGCGAAACCCTTGAGACCTTTGTCGACAATGAACGCGGTGATGCCGCGCGCGCCGGCGGTGCGGTCGGTCTTGGCGTATATGACCAGCGTATCCGCGACCGGCCCGTTGGTGATCCACATCTTCGAGCCATTGAGCACGTAGCGGTCGCCTTTTTTGTCGGCACGCGTCCGCATCGATACGACGTCGGAACCCGCCCCAGGCTCTGACATCGCCAGGGCGCCGACGTGCTCGCCCGATATCAGCTTCGGCAGATATTTACGTTTGTGCTGCTCGCTGCCGTTGCGCCGGATCTGGTTGACGCAAAGATTGGAGTGGGCGCCGTATGACAGCCCGACCGCTGCGCTCGCGCGCGAGATTTCCTCCATCGCCACGCAATGCTCGAGATAGCCAAGACCGGAGCCACCGTATTCTTCCTCAACCGTAATGCCGTGCAGGCCGAGCGCCCCCATCTCCGGCCACAGATCACGGGGAAAAACGTTGTCGCGATCGATCGCGTCGGCGCGCGGCGCGATCCGATCCTGCGAAAAGTCCTTCACGGTTTTCCGCAGCATGTCGACATCGGTACCAAGCCCGAAATCGAAGCCCGTCCATGCATTGGGAATCATGCGACGCCTCCGCTGGCGCCCCGTCAGGCGCCGCCGGCAACTCTATAAGCTGTTCCTCACGCTGTCAGCGCCTCGCCCGATGGCGGTCTGGGCATGCCGTCCTGCCGCGCCTTTTCCAGGAGCGCATCGATCGCGCTCGCCGGCGCGGGCTTTGCAAAGAGGAATCCCTGCATCTCGTCGCAGCCGGCAAGCCGCAACAGGACCCGCTGGTGCTCGGTTTCGACTCCCTCAACGAGCACGGACAGGCCGAGCGCGCGGCCGAGCGCCACCATCGCCTGGATGATCACACCGCCGTTGGACGAGCGGCCGAGTGCTGCCACAAAGCTCTGGTCGATCTTGATCTTGTCGAGCGGAAAGCGCTGCAGGTAGCCGAGGTTCGAATAGCCGGAACCGAAGTCGTCGAGTGCGACGCGTACGCCGAGCTCATGAAGAGCCTTGATGCGCTTGACCATCTCATCCGGGTTATCGATGAGCACGCCTTCGGTGATTTCCAGAATGAGCCGCCCCGGTGACACGCCGCTTTCAGCAAGCGCCGAACGCACCAACTCGACGATCGTGCCGTCGCGCACCTGCAGGGGCGATAAATTGACCGCAATGTAGAGTTCCTCGGGCCATCGCTTCGCATCGTGCAATGCGCTGCGCAGGACGAAGGCACCGATCGTGCCCATCACTCCCATCTGCTCGGCGACCGGGATAAACGTCGCTGGCGGTATCAAACCGCGCACTGCGTGGTCCCAGCGCAGCAAAGCTTCAACGCCGACCATGCGTCCGCCCTGTGACGACACGATCGGCTGATAATGCAGATCGAGATCGTTTGCGCTGATTGCCCGCGGAAGCTCGCGATGGATGAATTTTTGATCAGTGGAAAACGTATCGATGGCGGCATCGAATGCGACGACCGCACCGGGACCCCGTTTCGCCGCCGCACGCAGCGCCAGGTCGGCGCGGCGTGTCAGCTCACCGCGGGTCACGGCGTGACGCGGCGCCTGCGCAAAGCCTGCGTGTGCGCTCACGCCCACAACGGTGTCGATCCAATGGGGATGCGCGATCGCGTCGATGGCGGCGCGAACAACGGCTTCTGCGTCGGAATCGTGGGCCGCGGTTATCGCGACCACGAATTTGTCGCCGGCGACACGCCCACAGATCACCCCCGCGGGCAGCGATTCTCTCATTCGCCTTGCAACGGCAACGATAAGCTCATCGCTGCCAAGGACGCCGTGCGTCGCGGTGACATCGTCCATGCCGTCCAGCTCGATCAGCGCAAAGGTCGTGCATTCGTCGTCACCGCGTTCTGCGAGGAAAAGATCCACGAGCTCCAATGTCTTTGCATGATTGGGTAACCCGGTCAGCTTGTCTTCATCGACGGCGCGCGCGGCTTCCAGTTCCCTCGCCGCCAGTTCCCGTTGCGCCCGCTTGAGTTGCCAGAGCGACAATGCAGCAAATCCGAATACGACGACGGCGACGACGGCGAAGAACGCCGCCAGCCGCTCCATCACTTGTGTCATCGGACGGCTTTTGTCCCATGTGAAAAACCCGGTAATGCGGCCGGATGCATCCGTCACCGGTTGTGTTTCACGGTCGCGTGCGGGGCCGTGCTCGAATTTCAGATTTTTCAGGCCGGGAATTTGTTCCGTCATCCGCAGCAGCCGCGGATCGATTTCCGCCGGACTGTCAAGAGGCGGACGGATTTCCGCCACCGCACTGCGCAAGGCGGCGTGTTGGTCGAGCGACAGCCGCTCGTCGCTGTGACGCGCCAGACCGAAGCCGATGACGGCGATCGCAAACATCCCCGCGAGGGCGACAAACGAAAGAATACCGATCAGCCGCGATGCTGAGAGGATCCACTTTGCCGGTGTCGGCCGTGAGAACGCCAATGACGGCGGATCGGGACGCTTCGTCCAGGTCGGCAGCCAGCCGCGGGGGCGCGAGCCCGCCGATTCAACATTGGTTTCGTGCACCGGGAGCGCTCCCAGCCTGCGATGCGGCGTGGGGTATAGAGATACGGGGCTGCTTTTAAGTGTTGGTCAGCAAACAAGGTGAACAAGATATGACCGTGTCGGATATCCGACTCATCTAAGGCCAAACCACAGCGTCGCGATGCCAAGAAACGAGAAGAATCCGACGACATCGGTCACGGTGGTGACGAAGGGGCTCGAAGCAACGGCCGGATCAAACCTGAGCCTATTCAGAACAAGCGGAATGAGAATTCCACCGAGCGCGGCGGCGAGCAAATTGCAGATCATGGCAAGACCGATCACCAGCCCCAGGCCCGGCACCTTGAACCAGACATAGGCCGCTACGCCGGTAATCACGGCGAAGGCGATGCCATTGAGGAGCCCGACCATGAGCTCGCGCGTGATCACACGCCATGCATTTGCGTCGCTCAAATCACGCGTGGCCAGCGCCCGCACGGCGACCGTCATCGTCTGCGTCGTCGCGTTGCCGCCCTGACTTGCGACAATCGGCGCCAGAACCGCCAAGGCGACCATTTTCTGCAGCTGACCCTCAAACAGCCCAAGCACCGAGGATGCGAGAAACGCGGTGGCGAGGTTGACCAATAGCCAATTGAAGCGCCCGCGCGCGATCGTCCAGACCGAATCCGAGAGTTCTTCGCCGCGCACACCGCCCAGTGCCTTGATGTCTTCTTCCGCCTCCTGCTCGATGACGTCAGCCACGTCGTCGAAGGTGATGATGCCGACCAGCCGGTCATCGGCATCGACCACCGGCGCCGCCACGAGGTCGTAGCGCTGAAACATGCGTGCGACCTCTTCCTGATCCTCGTCGGCGCGGATCCGGCGGCGCTCTGGCTCCAGGAGGTCGGAGATCGGAACCGGGCGTTTGCTGCGCAACAGGCGGTCGAGCGGGACCGCACCGCGGAAGTGGCCGCCGTCGTCGGTGACATAGAGCTCGAAGAAACGGTCCGGCAATTCCGAGGTTTCGCGCATGTAGTCGATCGCCTGCCCGACATTCCAGGCCGGCGGCACAGCAATGAATTCCGTCTGCATGCGCCGGCCCGCGGACTCTTCGGGATAGTCCAGACTACGGGCGAGCGCGGCACGGTCGGGCTGCGGCAGCTGCTCGAGGATTTCGGCCTGCTCTTCTTTCGGCAGATCCTCGAGGATCGCGACGGCGTCGTCGGATTCGAGCTCGCTGACGCCTTTAGCCACGGCTTGCGACGGCAGCTCCTCGAGGATCTCCTCGCGCACCGCATCGTCGACTTCGGTAAGAGCCGTAAAGTCGAAGTCGATGCCGAGCAGCTCGACCAGCCGCGGCCGCTGCTCGGGCTCCAGCGCCTCGATCAGCGCACCCATATCGGATTCATGCAGATCGCCGACCAGCCCCCGCAAACCGGATGCATCGCCCGCCTCTATCCGGCGCGCGACACTTTTGACAAAAGTTTTGCGGATCGAGCCGTCCTTGTTGCGCGGCAGTTGCGCAGCCTCGGTCGCCTCGGTTTGGTCGTGGTCGAGCATTACGAAGCCATCGGCAATTGATTCAAGCGCGACGCTTGTACGCCCTTCCCTACGCGTGGCGCAAATGATTAGCGTGTGAATTCGCGCAGCGGACCGACCATGACTCGTTTCGTTTTCATTTTGGTTGCCAGCTTCCTTCCGATCGCGGCGTCGGCGGAATCCTGTCCCGGCAATTCACAGGCATTGGGGACCGAACGCGTCATGGAGGTGAGCGCCAAGGTCACCCCGCGCGTCGGGCACAAGCATTTCCCCTCAACGCTCCCGCTCAATGCAAAGGAGCTGGTGCTCACCTTCGACGACGGTCCGTGGCCCGGCACTACGTCTAAAGTTTTGGACGCGCTCAAGGCCGAGTGTGTCCGTGCCACGTTTTTCCTGCTTGGGCGCAATGCCGCCGCCCACCCTCAACTGGTCCGGCGGGCGCTGGCCGAAGGTCATACGCTTGGCCACCACAGCTACTCCCACCCCCTGCTCAGCCGCCTGGCATTGCCGCGGGCGGAGGCGGACATCGACCGCGGCATCGCTGCGGACGAGATCGCCATCTATGGCAGCCGCCGGCCAAATCCGGCGACACCGTTCTTCCGCTTTCCCGGCTTTGCATCAAACCAGACCTTGCTCGATCGTCTGGCCGCACGCGGCATCGTCGTTTTTGGCGCCGACATCTGGGCGAGCGACTGGCTTTCCATGAGCCCCGAGCAGGAGCTGCGCCTGATCCTGTCGCGCATCGAGCAGGCGGGGCGCGGTATCGTGCTCTTTCACGATACCAAAGCGCAGACCGCCCGGATGCTGCCGGCCTTCCTGCGGGAGCTCAAACGCCGGGGATTTCGCGTGGTGCACGTCGTGCCGGAGAAAGCGGGCGGTAATTCTCGGTAAATGTGTCGCCCATTTACCGCTCCGGCGAAAAAACCACTGGAATGGGCCTGAAACGCGTTCACAACGCGTTAATGTCGCGCACAATAAGGTCGGATGCCTCCTATAGTGAGGGAGGCACAGTCTGTGCGAGGTCGGGGGGCCTCTTGATGCGTAGCGCATTTGTCATTGCATTTTGTCTTGTCGGAAGCGTTGCCGCGTCCGCCGCGGAGCCGTGCCCGGGAAATCCGGATGCGCTTGGCACCAGCCGCGTTCTGGCCATCAACCCGGCTGACTTCGCCCGCATCGGCAGCATGCAATATACGAAAACACTGCCGCTCGAAGACCACGAGGTCGTCATCACTTTCGACGATGGCCCGATCCCTCCTTTCACGAATGCCGTCCTCGACACGCTCGCCTCGGAATGCGTGAAGGCGACCTATTTCCTCGTCGGTGAAATGGCGCACGCCTATCCATCCATCGTCCGGCGTATCTACAACGCCGGGCACACGATCGGCACCCACAGCCAGAACCATCCCTATCGCTTTCAGCGCCTGAGCGTGGAAAAAGCCGAAATCCAGGTGCAGAGCGGGATCGAGTCGGTCGATGCCGCGCTGGGTGACCCGAAAGCGCTCTCACCCTTCTTTCGCATTCCGGGCCTTGGCAGAACGACCGCAATCGAGAGCTATCTCGCATCGAAAACACTGGTGACGTGGAGCGCCGACGTCGTC
>Ga0126377_10004626_pt1 | contig 10049 bp, 10 predicted proteins | sample PanSoiMetPlot_22_FD_92647 | JGI IMG/M metagenome (GOLD analysis project Ga0126377, IMG submission 92647) | Tropical forest soil microbial communities from Panama - MetaG Plot_22 | ecosystem: Environmental > Terrestrial > Soil > Tropical forest > Bulk soil | place: Panama | collected 2016-02-17 | reverse complement strand
TGGTGACGACGGGCGAGAGGTCGAGGACGGAGAGTGGGATCATGGGCGGGCGGTGCGGCACCGGTACGATAAGCAAGGAAGGCGGGATGAAACGCTGGTGGCAACTAGATATCAGGACACGAGCGCCTAGGGCATCCCTGCAAAGCCCACGAGCATGCGGTTTCGGAAACCGAGGTGTGCGGTTCCACGTTAAACCGAGAGATGCGGTTCCACGTTTATATGTGTAAACGAGCAGGGAGACCGCCAATGACAGACGATCGCAAGAAACGAGGTTCGCAGGACCGCAGCAAGATCAGCATGGAACAAGAGCACGAGATCCGATATTGGACGCGAGAGCTCGGCGTTTCGGAAGCCGCGCTGACCGCAGCGGTCGCAAAGGTTGGAAACTCCGTCGATGCGGTGCGGCGCGAGCTGCATCGCGGCATGTAAGGCACGTTCTATAATTGCGCACCGAAAGACTGATCCGGCGTTGCGGAACGCTAGCGCGGTAGGGACGTTTCCGGTGTGCGGAGTGCCTGCCCTCGGCCGATGCGAGGGCGCAGGCATATTGGAGAGGCCTCGGCTCAACTCAGCTAAAGCCGAGGCCTTCCTTTGTTTGTAAGTGTTCAGTCAAGAAGTCACACAAATGGATGCCGAGACATACAGGCGCAAAGCCGAACAATATTTCACATTCGCGCGCCAGATGAGGAATCCCAACTCCAAGGCCGCACTGATCGACTTGGCGACGCATTGGATGCAGATGGCTCAGCAAGGCGAGCGCCTGGAACGCCAGCAGGAACAGGACCTCCAGGCGAACTAGCGTTCAAGCGAACTAGGATTTCCGGCCTATAGTGGTGATCTCTCACATGACCTCTCGGTCTCGCGTCGCCGCTCAGAAGCTCGGCGATTATTGTTGTGGAAATTAACAAAGTCGCGGAACCAACCAGCATCAACCAGGTTGGGCCGGGAAATGCCGAGGGGGATTTCTCGTGTCCGATCCCAATTACCACCGCCGACAGGCCGCGATATTCACGCGTCTGTCTGAGGCTGCTCGCCATCCCGATACTGTGGCCGCACTCTTGTGGCTGGCTCGGGAGCACCTTGCGAGGGTCGAATTGAGCGCACTCAGCCCAGATCAGCAGCAAGTCCAGCCCAAGAATGCCTAGCTCAACGCCTAGCTCAAACGCCTAGCTCCAAGTCAGCGCCGGCGCCAGCTGGTTGCCGAGCGCGTCGCTCAGCGTATCCTTGAGCACGCATTGCAGTTCGTTGCGGCGATAGGGCTTCTTGAGAATGGCCCAGTGCGTCTTGTCGGACGTGTGCGAGGTCTTGAGATCCGGATAGCCGGAGGTCAACAGCACCTTGAGTCCGGGCCGTTGCTCGCCGGCCAGGCGGGCAAGCTCGACACCGTCGATCGGCCCCGGCATCACGATATCGGAGAACAACAGGTCGATCGGCTGCTGGCTGGCAATGATTTCCATCGCTGCGGCCGGGTTGCTCGCCTCGATGGTGTTGTAGCCCAGCGACGTGATCTGCGCGATCACCGACTCGCGCACCAGGTCGTCGTCGTCGACCACGAGGATGGTCTTTTGCTCGCCGGCAAAGACTCGAGCGTCGCTCGACGCGATCATCGGCGCCTTAACCGTCGGCAAGTCGGTGGCACAAGGCAGCAGCACGCTGAACGTGGTTCCCTGTCCGACCTCGCTCGTGACCGCAATGGTGCCCTTCATATCCTTGACGAAGCCATACACCATGCTGAGACCGAGGCCGGTCCCTTTGCCCACCTCCTTAGTGGTGAAGAACGGATCGAAGATGCGCGGCAGGTCTTCAGGCGAGATGCCGACGCCCGTGTCGGCGACTTCTACCACCACATACTCGCCCGCCTTGAGGCCGTTCTCGGCCGTGATCTCTTCTTCCGAGAGCGTGGTGTTGTAGGTGCGAACCGTGATCGTGCCACCATCCGGCATTGCGTCGCGCGCGTTGACAACCAGATTGGTCAGGGCGCAGCGCAGCTGCGAGACATCGGCTGTGATCAGGTGGATATCGTCCGCCAGCGCCTCTTCCAGCATCACCTTCCGGCCGGCTGCGCGCTTGAGCAGCTGCATCTGATCGTGCACCACCGACTTGATATCCACGGTCTCGAGCTTGGCCGCGTGCTGGCGGCTGAAGGCGAGCAGGCTGTTCGCCACTTCCGATCCGGTCAGCGCGGCAGTGAGCGAAGACTCGATCAGATCCAGTTCTGGCGCGCCTGCGGACGTCGTGTCCTTAAGCAGGTCGAGATTTCCGATGATGACGAGCAGCAGGTTGTTGAAATCATGCGCAATGCCGCCGGTGAGCTGGCCGACGGCTTCCAGCTTCTGCGACTGCACCAGCCGTTTTTCCATCTTGGCGCGCTCGGCGATCGACTCCTCGAGCCGCTGCTCATGGCGCCGCTGCTCGGTAATATCCTCGTAGGTGGAGACCCACCCGCCATTTTCAGTCGGTCTGTGATTGACGTTGACATAGCGCCCATCCCGCAACTGCCGGATGCCCTGATATTCGCGTTGATTGGTGGCACCGGGGTTGATCAATTGACCTCGTTGATCGCGGAGATCGTGTCCCAGGGCGCGCTTGCGAGCCAGCAGAGACTGGTACGTCGTTCCGGGCTTGGTGTCACCCGCGCTCAACCCGTAGAAAGTCCTGAAGACCTCGTTGCACACAGTCAGCCGCTGGGACTTGTCAAACATGCAGAGCCCCTGCGGCATAGCTTTGAGCGCGATGTCGCGCTCGCTTGCAACGCGCTGAAGCGACTCGACCGCATCCTGCAGGGATCGCTCGTAAGCCCGCTGTCGGGCCGAAAACGCGAAGCCGATGACGATCACTCCGGCCAGCATGATGACCGTGAGAATGAGCAGGTTGCTGTGATTGCTCCGCCAGATGTCGAACAGGTGAGTGGAGGGGAGGGACACAAAGAACGTGACCGGATAGTGCGGCAACCGTCTGAATACTGCGAGCGATGCTGCGCCGCGTTCGGAGGACGTTTGGCCCATCACCGCGCCGGATTCCGGAAAACCTTCCTGCCGCAGATAACTGATCAATGACCCTGTCCGCGGCGGTCCGTAAAGCTTCTCGGGGCTGGCTACGGCGAACGTGGGGTAGCGGCTGAGCAGAAAGCCGTCATCGCGAATGATGCCGAGCGAGGCGAGCTTGGTGATCGGCGCGTCCTTCCAGAAGGTCGATAGGAAGTCGACCGGAAGACTGGCGCCAAGGAAATAAACGAGCATGCCATTGGAGTCATAGACGCCGTATCGGATGGGGACGATCCAGATCTTTGCGACCGAGCCATCGATGGGCTGTCCGATATCCATCCCGGGTTTGCCCCGCGCGATGAATTTGTCGAGTGACTCGCCGCCGGCGACGAAGATCGGAGGCGACCCCGCCGGCAGGCTCAGTGAGGCCGCAATCTGTCCGCCTCGCTTGACCACGAGGGCATTGGTCAGCTCCGGATGGAGCCGACGCAATTGACCAAGCAGGCTGGTCGCGCGGTCCTTGAACTGTTGCGAATCGATCTCAACCTTGTCGGAGTTTGGAGTTAAGGTTTCGGTCAGCACGCTCAGCGAATGTTCGAGCGTCGTGAAATAGCTATCGAAGGCGCGCGCGCCGAGCTCCGCTGTCGATGCCAGCTGGTTGCGCACCTCAATCTGCTCGCTGCGCCAGGTCTGGATCACCAGCGCTGCCCCGAATGCAATCAGGGTTGCGACGAGCGCAGCGCCGTAGATCAGGACAGGGCGAGGCTTTACGGAGCGATGCGTTGTGGGATCGCTGTCGGACTCTGCAGCAGCTGTCATTCGAGCCCTCGCGGCGCAGAAACTCGAATGAATGTCTAACAGTTATGCAAAAGGAATCTGTAAATGGGCATGTCTTCGACGTGCGCCGATCGTTAAGAAATCCTCAAAGATCGCGTGACTGGGACGTCGTTAATGTCGTTAATAATGTGTCACCGGATCGATAACGCGTCACCGGGACAACGGTCAGCGGAGCTTGCAGGCTCCTAAGCGCCTTCGGACGCCTAGTCGATCTTGCCCACCCGCCAATCCTTCTTCCAGCCTGTGAGCCGGTTGTTGCGGAACTGCAGCGCCACTCCGTATTGCGACGGATAAAAGCCCGGTATGCCAGCTCGACCGGTGGTGACCAAAATCTCGGAACCGCCAGGCCGACCCGATAAATGTACCAGCGGCACACCGAGCGCGGTTGAGGCTTCCGTTGGCGTCATGCCGAAGGCGAGCGGCAGCGTGTTCGAGTGCGGTGCTCCGCACCAGGCGAGCCAGCACAAGCTGAACGTGACAATGGCGCGTCTCATGGTGGCGCGTCTCCCGCATCTGGCGGCATCATCGGTCGATCCGGGTGCGTCCGCAAGTCCCACCGCACGGGTCATCCACGATCGCCATTCCCTGCCTGCATCCATTCCAAGGTGGCATTCGTATCTGGCGGCGCAGGGGGCTTAGGCCTCCCCACGCCCGCCATCGGGCGTGTGTGCAAGCGACCAACCCGGAGGATCCCCATGTCTCGACGCACGCTTCTGTCTGCCGCCATGGTGGCGGCTATTGTCTTCTCGGCTTCGGCGACCGGCGCTTCCGCTCATGGGACGCTCTATAAGCGCCTCGGCGGCTACAACGCGATCCAGGCGGTCGTCGACGAGGCAATCAAGAACATTGCTGCTGACCGGCGCATCAACCGGTTCTTCAAGGGCGCCAACATCCCGCGACTGCGCCGCCAACTCGCCGACCAGATCTGCATGGCGTCGGGCGGCCCGTGCGCTTACAGAGGCCGCGATATGCGGTCAGCGCACGCCGGCATGGGCATTGCGTCGGAGCATTTCGATGCACTGGTGCAGGATCTTGGCAAGGCGCTCAAGAAGTTCAGGGTGCCGGCGCGCGAGCAGCGCGAACTGGTGGCGCTGCTGGCGCCGACCAAAAAGGATATCGTCGAGCGCTAAATCAACCGCACGGCTGCAGGCCGCCGCTGCCAAGCGGCGGCCATTCGTGATGAGGCATCACCGCGATTTGCCGCCGGTGATGCTCCCCGTCGTCAACGCGTCGTCCGACCTGTCGGAAGCGCTTTCGACTTTTCGATAGGGGATGTTGAACCAACGGTCCTTGGGCAGGAAGCGCTCGTGCAGGCTCGCATAGGTTTGCTGGTTGCCGAGCGCGTGCGCAAAGTCGCTCACCGCCGGCGTTGCCAGGAAGAACACGGCCACCGTGGCGATACCAAGCGCCACGCTGATCTTGAACTCGTCCATGCTCGCAAATTTGAGTGCGGTGCCAAACGACTTCTTGACCCGCGCGCCAGTGATATCCACGCTGTAGATCTCGTCGAGCAGCAGATGGATCATGTAGCCGAGTGCCACAAAGCAACCGACGAGCCAAGCCGTGACCGTGGCGAGGCCAAAGAGGTGATATGCGGCTGCGGCGCTGGCGAACAGGAAGAAGACGGCGGCAAGTTGTGAATGAAAAATGCCTCGGTGCACGGTGAATTTGGCGAAGATCTTGTAGAGCACATGGCGGACAAAGAGATGGACCAGGATCCACAGGCATGACAGCTCGACCACGGAATACGTGTCAGCCTTGCTGAAGACACTCATGAATGCCAGGGCGACAGACAGGAAACTGAACAGGATCTGGACCGGGATCGTATGATCGGAGTCGATATCCGGTAAGACTCCGCCGATCGTACCGGCGCAAAAGAAGAGCACGACCTCCTTGGGAGTCGCTACACCTGCAACCATGCCGCCGATGGCGATGACACCACTCACGGTCGACGCCACAGCAACATGAGTCCTGAAGTCAGCCATGGCCCTTCCCATTCTGCCGTTGTGCCAAACGAATCAGAGTGGTGAGCTTGCTTGCGCGGAGTCATGGAGCAAAGCGCAATCGCGGTATCAGGACGTCGGCGCTGTGGACTGCTGATGGAAAAGCGGCGTTTCTTGCCTACCGGTACACGGCGCAGGCCGGAAGGCCTCTTTCGATGACTCTGGCAGGCACTCTGCGCTACCTGAGCGTTATGGCGCTACGGCTGACTCGTGCGAGTTGGTGCCGGCGCTGCCGTCGCCTCAAAGCGCGTTGCCTGCATCACGACGTTGCCCAGCATATACGTGGCCGTGATGCGAAATGGCGCCAGAACGCGGGTGCCCCCAAGCGGGGCGAGCGCCATTTCGACATCCCGGCCGTCGGTGAGAAAGGTCAGGAGCGGACTTGATCGTCGATGCCCGGCGATCGGCTGAAATGCCACGGAGCAGACTGCCGCCGGGCCGGCATAGCCCCGGCTCGCCTTGACCTGCTCGATGCGCTTGAACGAGAGGTTGAGGTCGTAGCGGCGGCGACCGTCGAAGACCGGCAGGACGCGCCGGCAGGCGGCTTCGGAAACCCCGCCATCACCGGCAGGGATCAGCAGTGCGGAGAGCGGATCGAGCACCTGGCGGCGATGCTCAGTGGTGAGCACCACGCGGTCTTCGCCAGGCGGCGGGTCGGAGGCCTCGAGTTCGGACACATTGCCATCCTTGAATGTCATGGTCACCGCCAGCGTGTCGTCGTCGGCCGTGCTCTTGGACGTGTAGCGCGACGGCAAGAACTTGCCGGTCGTGACGGCGCCGGTGGCGGTCATGCTGCCCTCGCCGCTGGCAACCACCCGCGCGAGCCCGCTGGTGCGGCCGCTCATGGAAATGACGTATTCGTCTGCGCCGATGCTCCCGGTCATGGTCGCGCTGCCGATGGGGATGCGCGCCACCGCAATCGTGTAGGCAGCCTCGAAGCCTGCCTGCGGAGGGGTTTGGGCTTGCGCTTGGGTTTGGCCGACGGCCAGGGCTATGGCCAGCGTCAGCCCTGCGGCAAATGGCGTGCTTCCGATGGTTCTTGCCATTGGCGAAATCCTTGCAATGCCAGCGGCGGCGGCGTGGCTAGTCATGATCCCCTTGCATGATCCCTTTTGGCGATGACCAACGTCAATGTGGGCCTTCAATGTTGCACTTTCAGTGTTGCACTTCTGTCGCGATGTGGTTCCATGCGCGGGCCGTTCCCTGCGGAAATACCGCCGAGACCAGCGTGGGTGATTGAATTGGGCGGTCATTTTCGCTGAATTAGGGCCGGTGCAACGGAATCACAAATGCTCAAGAGCGAATGCCCCAACTGCGGTCACGCGGTTCCTGTGTTTGCCTCGTTCTGCGGCGCCTGCGGCGTCCCAAACGGCGCGCGGCTCGGTGCCTACGCGGTCGCGGGCGCGCTCATGGCCCTGCTGGTCGCGATCGGCTTTGTGGTGGCCGTCATCCTGCGCGGGCAGCAGGAGACCGGCGGCCCGCAGGACTTTGCCTGGCTCTCGGGCGCGATGAACGACTGCGACGCCGAAGCCCAGAAGGCGCCGGACACGCTGCATTTTCTGGTCGTTCCCATGTTGTCGGCAGCCGCCGATGACCCGCATTGGAAGTCGCACTCGCTCAACGATATCGGCAACGCCACCCTGTTGCGGCAGCGAGACACGCTGGAGGGGCTGGCAGACCAGAGCCTCGTGATCGCGCCCGATCAATACGAGTTCAGCGTCCGCGACGAAAAGAGCAGCGCCATCTACAAGTGGGCGCCGTCAGTTGGCGTCAAGAAGTTCCTGGTCGCAGGCGGTGTGCAGATCCAGGAATTCAAGGTTCAGTTCAGGACCCAACAAAGAAAGAGCGACACCGAATGGGGCGCGCCATTCGTCCACAGCAAAGGCACCTGCTATTGGGTCAACGCCATTATCGGGCACTGACCCGGTGTGGTGGTTCAAGGGCTTCCATTTCCTGCGCCTGCCGTTGCTGATCTTCGATCTTCCTTTGGTCGGTTATGTCTTGCGTGAACCGCAGAAAGAATTGGACTCGCCCGTGTTCATCACGCATCGGCACTCTTTGGGTGCGCACCAGCCGCGTTCCCCCGCTTGGCGTCGTGAGAGTGTGCTCGTAGACCTTATGAGAAGACAGGCCGGGGCTGCCTTTGTCGCCCGTTAGGGCCGTCTTGGTCGTCGGCATGATGTCGTGCACGTTATCCATTGGCACAATGTCGTGCACATTCTTGCCAATGACCTCACTGCGACCGCATCCCAGGAGCTCTTCGCCCGCGCGATTGAGGAGAACGCATTTTCCGTCGCGTGCGTCCCTCACCAGCAGCATTGCCGGGATGCTCTCGATAACCTGGTCCAGGAATGACCGCGTACGCAGCAGTTCCTGCTCCGCGTGCTCTCGCAGCTGTGCTTGCGCCCGGGCCAATCGGCCGTGCAGGCTGTTCGTTTCCAAAAGTAGAACGACCAGGACGAAGCTCGATGCCAGCAGTCCGTAGCAGCGTCCGGCATACCATCCAAGGTCATAGCGCGAGGAGCTGATGACTGCGGACAAAACGACATCGAATATCCAGGCGCCCATCACCACCATCAGCCAGATTTCAAGCACGGTAGGCTGTCGGAGCCGCCACAAGGCGATCAGGGCCAGGAGACATAGGACCAAGAGGCTCGGGCTGGTGCCGGTCGAAATCAGGCGAGAAAAGTCACCTGCCTTGATGAGAACCGGTAAAAAGTCCTTTCCCCATGTCGCCAGCAGGGTGAGTGCCGCTACGATGGCGGCCACATAGATCACGCGAGAGATCACCGTCGGCCGTATATCGCCATGAACTTCCTTGGCAGCAATTCTGCCGTCGCGAAGCAACGCGAATCCCAAGACGCACAGAGGAAATCCCGCATGCCAGAACACGTAGAGCCATGCCGTCGTCTGGTCGCCGGCTCCGAGTAGGCCGGTTTCAGAAAACGCGCCTGGAAACGTCAGTGCGTGCGGAATGATAGCGAGACCGCTGAACAGGTAACCACAAGCCAGGGTCAAGAGCGCCCGTGACCGTGATTGCGTGGCCTGGCCAAACAGCAATACGGCGGTGACCAGGTCGTTGATCACCAGGGCCGCTTCATAAGCCGGTATGAAGGACGGCACTTTGGGCAACGGAACACGCACAAAAGGGACGGCTGCGATACAGAGAGCCGCTGAAACGAGAATCACTGCAATGGCGAGGCGTTTGTCGCGAGACCCCGCCGGAACACTGGAAAGGAGGTTTGTCCCGTTTTCGATCATGCGAACGCGAGTCGTGCGAAGGTGTTGGTGTCGTCAGGAACGCAGACCCGCAGCGGCGCCGCCCGGTAGCGAAGCGCATGGGGCCGGTGAAGATTGGCGGCCGACGCCGGATCGGTCACCAGTGCGCGGCAGGCATAGTCAGCCTTGAACGCCTCCATTGGTGCCACTGGTGCGATCACGCAGATCGCGGCAGCGCAGCCGGCGACGCAGAGCGATTGGCGGATACTATGAATGATGCTCACAATACGCATGACACTTCCCCCTGCAGCAAGCTTCCGGTCCGGACCATCTCCAACGCCCGTTGCCAGCAAATTGCTACCAGCAAACGACTAATATCCTTTTGCCGAGGATCGTTAAAATTGTCTGATTTCCAATAGGGAGCCTTGGACCAGCCCGGTGAGATGCTGACAATTTGATCATTCTCTTTATCGGGATGTGAGTGCGCTTCCCAGTAGTGGTGTACGCGCGATCGCCTCCAATCCGGATAGGTCGCGCCGGAGCGCGGATAGCTGATGCGGGTTTGAACGGGCGTTTGACATGTCTACCAAGCATTTCGACAAGGTCATCGAGCAGCTTGCCATCCTGATCGTGGATGGCAATCAGTATGCCCGCAAGCTCACACGCACGATGCTGATGAATGTCGGGGCGAAGACGATCATGGAAGCGACCGACGGCGTGACGGCGCTCGATCTGATCCGAAACAACAACCCCGACGTTGCGATCATCGAATGGGACCTGCCGGTGCTCAGCGGTCCGGAGCTTGTTCGGATCGTGCGGTCACCGGGCGTGTTCCCAAAGCCGTTTCTTCCAATCGTGATGCTGACCGCGGTCGCCCAGCAATCGCGGGTAAACGAGGCCGTCAGCCTCGGCGTGCATGAGTTCCTGGTCAAGCCGACCTCGCCACAGGCGCTGCGCGATCGTCTGCTTTCGATTCTGATCAAGCCGCGTCAGATGATTCAGGCCG
>Ga0126377_10004625_pt1 | contig 10051 bp, 10 predicted proteins | sample PanSoiMetPlot_22_FD_92647 | JGI IMG/M metagenome (GOLD analysis project Ga0126377, IMG submission 92647) | Tropical forest soil microbial communities from Panama - MetaG Plot_22 | ecosystem: Environmental > Terrestrial > Soil > Tropical forest > Bulk soil | place: Panama | collected 2016-02-17 | reverse complement strand
TCGGCTCGATCGCGGACTTCAACGGTTCGTCGCAGCAGCTCAGTCTGCCAGCCGGCGTGCACAAGATCGAAGTTCGATCGCCGGGCCAGGCGCCCGTGGAGTTCGACGTGAACATCCAGGCGGGGCAGACGGTCACCTACAGAGTTGGTCGATAGAAATCGGGTTCAGCGCGCAGGGTTCAGAGTGCTGGGTGCGTTCGGGGTTCAGGGTGCCGGGTTCTGAGTGCGGCGACCGCTGAATCCACCCAGAACTCTGAACCCTGAACCCAACGCGGCACGCGGAACCCAGAACCCGACAATTCACACTCCGATATCTTCATCCCAGACCGTCGGGTTCGCGGCGATGAACGCCTCCATGATGGCGATGCAGCGGCGATCCTGAAGCACCACCACCTCCACACCGTTCTTCCGGAGCAGGTCCTCAGCGCCCATGAACGTCCGGTTCTCGCCGATGACGACCTTCGGGATGCCGTACAGGAGGATCGCGCCGGTGCACATCGGGCACGGCGAGAGCGTCGTGTAGATCGCGCTCTCGCGGTACACCGCGGCCGGCTGACGCCCGGCGCGCTCGAGCGCGTCCATCTCGCCGTGCAGCACGACGCTGCCCTGCTGCAGCCGACGGTTGTGGCCGCGCCCGATGATCGCGCCGCGATGCACGAGCACTGATCCGATCGGGATGCCGCCCTCGTCGCGGCCCTGCTCCGCCTCGGCAATCGCAGCCTCCATGAACGCGTCCATAGCCTCAGGTCTCCTCTCCCGACTTTCGATAGAATGAACCGGAAAGATTCTCCATTGAACCCTCGTTCGCTGCCACCTTTCATCGCAGCCACGCTCCTGACGCTCGCGTTCGGTCTCGCCGTGCTTCTCGGCCAGACCGGCGGCCCCAGCCTGACGCTGCTCGGACGTGAAGGCCGGCGCGCGATGCCGATCACGATCGTCAGCGATCAGGAATTCGTCGGGCTGGACGATCTCGCGTCCACCTTTCAGCTCAACGTCCAGGAGTCGCTCGGCGCGATCACGGTGACCTTCAAGGGACAGACCATCGTCCTCACGCCCGATCAGTCGCTCGCATCCGTCGCCGGCCGTCTCATTTCGCTGCCGGCCGCGCCCGCCAGGCAGGGACGCCGATGGCTGGTACCCGTTGAATTCATCAGCCGCGCGCTCTCGCCGATCTACGACTCGAAGCTGGAGCTGCGGAAACCGTCACGGCTCCTGATCGTCGGCGAGTTCCGCGTGCCGCGCCTGTCGATCCGGTACGACGCCGTCGGCATCGCGGGACGCCTGACGATCGACGCAGCGCCGCGCGTCGCCACGAATGTCTCGCAGGACGGCGACCACATCATCGTCAAGTTCGACGCCGATGCGCTCGATACGTCGTCGCCGCTGTTCCAGCCGCCTTCGCCACCCGGCCTGGTGCAGGCGATTCGGATCCTCGAGCCGACGACGGTGGTCGTCGACCTCGTCCCGCGCTTCGGCGGCTTCAAGGCGAGCACGCTCTCGGTCGGCAGCAGCGGACGTCTCGTGCTGGACATCGCACCGCCGCCACCCGAGACGACGCCGACACCGACGACCGGCGCCACGACTCCGGCGCCGGCGCCCGCATCGCCCGGCGCACCCCCGGAGCTGCCGCCAGCGCTCGTGAACCCCGTCGCCTCCGTCCGCACGATTGCGATCGATCCCGGCCACGGCGGCGACGACGAAGGGGCGAAGGGCGCCAACGGCGTCAAGGAGAAGGACCTCGCGCTCGCGATCGCGCGCCGGCTGCGCGCCACGCTCGAAGCGCGGCTTGGCGTCCGTGTGCTGCTGACCCGAGACGACGACCGCAACGTGCCGATTGACGAGCGGGCCGCGGTGGCGAACAACAACAAGGCGGACATCTTCGTCAGCCTGCACGCGAACGCGTCGACGCGGCCGGCAACGTCGGGAGCCGCCGTGTACCGCGCGGCGTTCGACAAGGACACGCTCGCGGCTGAAATGCGGCCGCCGCAGCGGCTCCAGACCTTCGGCGGCGGGCTGCGCGACGTCGAGATGGTTCCGTGGGACCTCGCGCAGTCGCGCCACGTCTCCCAGTCAGCGGCGTTCGCGGACATGCTGGTCGCGACGCTCAAGGATCACGTGCCGATGTCTGCGCGTGCGAACGATCAAGCACCGCTCCGCGTGCTCGAATCGGCCAACATGCCGGCCGTGCTCGTCGAGCTCGGATACCTCAGCAACCCCGCACAGGAAAAGGCCATCGCCGGCGACGCGTTCCAGGCCGGGTTCGTCCAGGCGTTCTACGACGCGGTGGTCCGCTATCGCGGATCGATCGGCGGTGCGCAGTGAACCGGAGACGCATGCTCGCGTGGGGGCTCGTGCTGCTCACCGGCGCCGCGCTGGGGTCGCTGGTGTTCATCGTTCTGCCGCGATGGTTCCCGCCGCCCGCACGGCCAGCCGCAACAGCGCGCGGCGCAACCGCTCCAAGCGGTGACGTCAAGCAGCAGCTGAGCCCGGGGCGCAAGATCAAGGCGCACTTGTATTACGTGGCCGAAGACGGCATGGGCCTGACGAGCGAAGAACGGGACGTGTCCTTCGGCGAGGGCCCGCTCGAGCAGGCACGGCAGATTGTCATCGCGCAGATCGCCCCGGCCGTCGAGCCGGCGCTGACGGCGATTCCACAGGGCACGACCCTTCGCGCGCTCTTCCTGGGCGACAAGGGCGAAGCCTTCGTCGACCTGAGCAAGGAAGTCGTCGCCGCGCATCCCGGCGGGACGCTCAACGAGCTCTTGACCGTCTACACGATCGTCAACGTCCTGACGACGAACCTGCCCGCGGTGACGAGCGTTCAGGTACTCGTGGACGGCAAGGAAGTGGACACGCTGGTCGGCCACGTGGACTTGCGCCGGCCGCTCGCGAAGAACCTCGACTACGTCGAGGAACAGTAAACTAGATCGTCTATGCGATCCGACAAACGCCCGGCCGACGAACTGCGCCCCGTCACCATTACGCCGAACTACCTGATTCACGCCGAAGGCTCCGTCCTCATCGAGGCCGGCAACACGAAAGTCATCTGCACCGCGAGCGTCGAGGATCGCGTGCCGCCATTTCTCCGCAACAGCGGCAAGGGGTGGGTGACTGCGGAATACGGCATGCTGCCCCGCGCCACGTCGACGCGATCCCAGCGCGAGGCGTCCTCGGGGAAAGTCGGAGGCCGGACGCAGGAGATTCAGCGGCTGATCGGCCGTTCGCTCCGATCGGTGACCAACCTTCTCGCGCTCGGCGAGCGAACGATCTGGATCGACTGCGACGTCATCCAGGCGGACGGCGGGACGCGGACCGCGTCGATTACGGGCGCGTTCGTCGCGCTGGCGCTCGCGCTGGAGAAACTGCGCGACCGCAACACCCTCGGCACGATCCCGCTCCTCGATCACGTGGCCGCGGTCAGCGTCGGCGTCGTCGACGGCTTGCCCCTGCTCGATCTCGCGTATGAAGACGACAGCCGCGCCGAAGTCGATATGAACGTCGTCAAGACCGGCGACGGGCGGTTCATCGAGATCCAGGGGACGGCAGAAGGGATGCCGTTCGGCAACGATGCGCTGAGCGATCTCCTGACGCTGGCGGATCGCGGGATCGCGCAGCTCATCGAGAAGCAGCGCGCGATCGTGGGACACCTGATCAAGCGGCTCATCTGAGGTTCGCATGCGGACGCTGGTTGAAACGAGGCTGCGTTTGTCGCGGACGGTCGTGGCGACGCCCCTCGGGAATATGCTCGCCATGTCATCGGAGCGTGGACTCTGCGCGCTGGAGTTCATGAACAAACGGCTCACCCGCCTCGAACGCCGGCTCGATCGCTGGTTCCCCGCGCACGACATCGTCGACGAGCGGTCGTCGACAATCGAACGCACGATCACATGGCTCGATCTCTACTTCGCCGGGGTGAGCGCTGACGTCGCCGACCTGCCGCTCGACATGCGCGGTGCGGATTTCGAGCTGCGCGTCTGGAAAAGACTGCTGAAGATTCCGCCGGGAGCGACCACCAGTTACGGCGCGATCGCGAAGGAGCTCGACTCGATTGGCGCCTCGCGCGCCGTCGGCCTTGCCAACGGCGCCAACCCCATCGCGATCATCGTGCCCTGCCACCGCGTCATCGGATCGACCGGCGCGCTCACGGGCTACGGCGGCGGACTCGATCGGAAGACGTGGTTGATCGATCACGAGCGGCGGTGGAGCACGGACAGGCTGTTCTAGCGATAACTCTCAACTCTCAAGTTTGAATTCTCACGACTTACTGAGTCCTGAGCGTTGAGACTTGAGAGTTCAGAGTTTCGAGAAATCGCCTGAGCCCCCGGAACGCCTTCCCCCGATGGCTGACCGCCGCCTTTTCCTCCTGCGTCGCCTCGGCAAGCGTCCGACCGTACGGCGGGTAGAGGAAGATCGGGTCGTATCCGAATCCGTTCGTGCCGCGCGGCGGCAGAACGATCTGTCCCTCGACGGCCCCGCGCGTCTCGAAGAGCACTGTGGCGCCGCGCACGAGTGCGAGCGCGCAGACGAAGCGCGCGGTTCGATGCTCTTGTCCGCTTGCGCGCAGCTGTTCCTCGATGAGGGCGAACTTCCCCGGGTAGTCCAGGGCCGGCCCGCCGAATCGCGCCGACTCGACACCCGGCGCACCGTCGAGCGCGTCGATTTCCAGGCCTGAATCCTCGGCGACGACCAGTTCACCCGTGGCGTGCGCGTAGTACGTCGCCTTCTGTCTCGCGTTGTCTGCGAACGTCCGCCCGGTTTCGTCCGGCGCCGAGACCGCAGGCCACGCATCGAGTGTCAGCAGTTCGACGTCGAGGCCATGCAGGATGGCGCGGATCTCTTTAACCTTGTTTTTATTGGTCGTCGCGACCAGCAAACGCACACGAACAGCGTAATGGACATTCGTCGTTGCAGCGAATCACTGCGAACCGGAGCGAATCACGACGTACGAATCAGACGTCGTGAAGAATCCGAATCCCCGATTCCGATCCCGAATCACGAGAGAGAGAGGCAGGCCGCCCGACCGGAGAATCCGTCGGGCGGCATTGGCGGGCGGTTCGCCGGCTGGCTGATGGCTCAACTAGGTGTGACAACGATCCAGCCGGTGGCGGGGTCTGTTGGAGTCTGGAGCAACGCATGTACCAGACATCCGTTTGGGCGAAATGCGCCGAATTCTTTCTACCGTCGTCGTCGCCAGCCCAACCGGCGTTCAGGGGGTGACGGCGAGTGTAGGGAAACCAATCAGCAGCGACATCAGAACGTGTCACTACTCGATGCCCCATAATTTGCATCGGGAGACATCACATGACCGACGACTCCGAGCTGAACCTGACGACCCACCGCGCACCGGAAAGCGTCTGGGGACGCCGTGGATGGGATGGCACGAGGCAACCGCGGACCATCGCGCGATGGATGCTCGGGATCAGCGGCTGTGCGCTCGCCGTCCACGGACTGCGACAGCGTTCGTTTGCGGGATCCGTCATGACCGCGCTCGGCGGCGGCCTGGCGTTCTGGGCGCTGACGGGTGAAGGCGACCTGTCGGATGCGCGACGCTGGGCGGACGGGCTCGTCGACCGCGCAGGGCTCCGCGGCAGCGATCTCGTCTCCGAAACGTCAGAGAATTCGTTCCCCGCGAGCGACGCGCCCGCGTGGACGCCGACGGTCGGAACGGGCCTTCGCCGCAGGTCGTCGCCGGCGTAAACGCGCCGGATCGGGGCGGCCGGCGGCGCGCCTGGATCGTCAGATCAGCAGATGTAGAATGCTCCTCAGTGGAGAGCATTTTCCGCTTCCTTTTCAAGTATCCGCCGCTGATGTTTCAGCAGGGGGATCTGTCATGGGCCTTCTCGCGGTCCATGCTGGTCGCCGCGGGCGTGGTGATCCTCGCGGGCGCCGTGGCGCTCGTCACCTACCGCGGTCTCGCCGCTGCTGATCAGCTTCGCGACCGGATCGTCCTCGTGGGCCTGCGGCTCGCCGCGCTGGGCGTCCTCTTCGTCTGTCTCTTCCGCCCGACGCTGATCCTGAAAGCCGCCGTCCCGCAGCAGAACTTTCTCGGTGTGCTCGTCGACGACTCGCGCAGCATGGCGATCGCCGATCGCGAGGGGAAGCCCCGGAGCGAGTTCATCGAGCGCGAATTCGCGGGTCCCAACGCTGCGCTTCTGAACGCGCTGTCGAAGAAGTTCGTTGTCCGGATGTTCAGCTTCTCGTCGGCGTCCGAGCGCGTCGCGTCGGCGGGAGACCTGAAATTCGGCGGCACCGCGACGCGCCTCGGACAGGCGCTCGACCGCGCGCGCGACGAACTCTCGGGGCTGCCGCTCGCCGGGCTCGTGATGGTGACCGACGGCGCCGACACGTCGGACGCGGCGATCGACGAAACGCTCGCCAGCCTCAAGGCGCGGACGATTCCCGTGTTCACGGTCGGTCTCGGGCAGGAGCGCTTTGCGAAGGACATCCAGGTCACGCGCGTCGAGACGCCCCGCGACGTCCTCAAAGGCACCGCGCTCGTCGTGGACGTCGTCGTGACGCAGGCCGGATACGCGGGACAGACCGTGCCGATCACGGTCGAGGACGACGGGCGGATCGTGAGCACGCAGGAGATCACGCTGCCCGCCGACGGCGAGTCCGCGACGGTCAAAGTGCGATTCCAGGCGAACGAAGCCGGCCCGCGGCTCTTCAGCTTCAAGATCCCGACGCAGAAGGACGAACAGGTCACGCAGAACAACGTGCGCGACACGCTGATTCAGGTCAACGACGGCCACGAGAAGGTCCTGTACTACGAAGGCGAGCCGCGCCCCGAAGCGAAGTTCGTCCGGCGCGCCGTGGAAGACGACAAGAACCTGCAGGTCGTCATCCTGCAGCGGACGGCTGAAAACAAGTACCTGCGGCTCGACGTCGGCAAGCGGGACGAGTTGATCGGCGGCTTCCCCACCACGCGCGAGGAGCTCTTCTCGTACCGCGCGCTGATCCTGGGCAGCGTCGAAGCGGCGTCGTTCACGCCCGACCAGCTGCGGATGATCGCGGACTTCGTCAACAAGCGCGGCGGCACGCTGATGATGCTGGGCGGACGACGATCGTTCGCCGAAGGCGGATGGGCCGGCACGCCGGTCGGCGAAGTCCTGCCGGTGACGATGGAAGCGTCGAACCCGAAGTTCCTGTCGGAGCTGTCGGTGAAACCCACACGCGCGGGAGTCACGTTCCCGGTCACCCAGATCGCCGGCGACGAGAAAGCCTCGGCAGCGCGCTGGGACACGATGCCGGCGGTCACCAGCGTCAATCCGATCCGCCTCCTCAAGCCGGGCGCGACGTCGCTGCTGACCGCGACGGACAATCGTCGCCAGGAGCAGGTCGTGCTCGCGTATCAGCGCTACGGGCGCGGCAAGGCGATCGCGATGCCGATTCAGGATTCCTGGATCTGGCGGATGGACGCGAAGATGCCCGTCACCGACACTACACACCAGATGTTCTGGCGACGCCTCGTGCGCTGGCTCGTCGATGGTGTGCCGGACCAGGTGAACATCACGACGTCGAACGATCGCGTGGAGCCCGGCGAGACCGTCAAGCTGACCGCGGAGGTGCTCGACGGCGCCTACGTCGAGGTCAACGACGGCCGTGTGGTCGCGTCGATCGTCACCCCGTCGGGCAAGACGACCGAGCTTCCCGTCGACTGGACGGTCACGAAAGACGGAGAGTACCGCGCGAGCTTCGTCCCCGAAGAAAACGGCATATATAAGGTAGCGGTCCAGGCCGTCCGCGGCGAGAAAGAGCTCGGCACGACGACGATGAACATCCGGGTGTCGGCGGGCGACTCCGAGTACTTCGATGCAGCCATGCGGGCGCCGCTGCTCAAGCGCATCGCCGAAGATACTGGCGGGCGCTTCTTCACCGCCGCAAACGCCTCTTCGCTCCCCGAAGCCATCAGCTACAACGGCCGCGGCGTTACCGTCGTCGAGGAGCGCGAGCTCTGGGACATGCCGGCGCTCTTCCTGCTTCTCGTCGGGCTCGTCGCCGGCGAGTGGGGATACCGCCGGGTCAAAGGGCTGGCGTGAGCTTTCTTCGTGCCTGCGCGTCTTCGTGGCTGGTTGTTCTTTGTGTCTCGACGCCCGCGCTCGCGCAGCAGACGTACCTCCTCGTGATCACCGGCGCGCCTGGCGACGACGAGCACGCCACGAAGTTCCAGCAGTGGGCGAAAACCTTCATCGACACGGCCAGGACGAAGGACAGCGTTCCTGAATCCAACGTGACGTTCCTCTCCGGGAGCGCCGCAGCGAAGGCCGCCGTCGAAAAAGCCTTCACCGACATCGCGGCGAAAACGAAGCCGAACGACGAGCTCTTCGTGCTGCTGATTGGCCACGGGAGCTTCGACGGCACGACCGCGGCCTTCAACATCCCCGGACCTGATCTCACGGCTGACGATTACGCACGCATCCTGTCGAAGTTCTCCGCGCAGCGGGTCGTCTTCGTGAACACCGCAAGCTCGAGCGGCGCGTTCCTCAAGCCGCTCGCCGGGTCGGGTCGCGTCATCGTCACAAGCACGAAGACCGGCGGCGAACGGAACGAACCTGACTTTCCGCAGTACTTCGTCGAGGCGTTCGGCAACGACGCCGCGGACCGCGATCGCAACGGGCACGTCTCGGTCGGCGAAGCGTTCGAATACGCGAAGGCCAAGGTCGTCGAGGCGTTCCAGAAGAAGGGACTGCTCCTGACGGAGCATGCGACGCTCGACGACGGCAGCGAGGGCCAGCTCGCATCGTCCGTTTTCCTCGGCGGCGGCCAGGGTCGATCGGCGTTGCAGGTGGACACGAACGATCCGGAGTTGAAGGCGCTGGCCGACCAGCGCGATGCCATCGACCGCCAGATCACCGAGCTTCGTGCGAAGAAGGCCACGATGGATCAGGCGAAGTACGACGCGGACATGGAGAAGCTGCTGACGGCGCTCGCGCTGAAGACGAAAGAGATAAGGGACCTGCAAGCGAAGAAAAAATAGCTCTGGCTGTGTCGGTCGAATAGGTCGAGTTGGTCGCGTGCTGATCCGAGGCTGATGTGACGAAAGCGGGCGTGTGGGTGGCGTTGATGGTGATCGCGTTCGCCGCGCTTGCCACGACCGCGCTCGCCCAGCGGGGCTTTGGCGGCGGCGGGCGATTCTCGCAGATCCCGATCAAGCCCAACGCGCCGTACGACGGCCGGTTCACGTTCGTGCGAATCCGGTACGGCCCGGACTACGGCTTCGTGTCGCAGCGGCTCCCGTGGTCCCACGACTATCCGGCCGGCGAGCAGCACTTCATGAAGATCATGAACGAGGTCACGCTGCTGCAGCCGCACATCGAGGAGACCAATATCCTCCCGTTCGACAGCCCGGACCTCGCGCGCTACCCCGTCGCGTATCTCTGCGAGCCCGGAGGCTGGACGATGTCGGACGAGGAAGCGACGTCGCTGCGGGCGTACCTGCAGAAGGGCGGCTTCATGATCGTGGACGACTTCCGTTTCCAGCACTGGGCGAACTTCGAGCAGCAGATGCTGCGGGTCCTGCCGGAAGCGCGATTCGTCGATCTCGACATCACACACCCGATTTTTCACTCGTTTTTCGAAATCAAGACGCTGAACGTCCCGCAGTATTACGATCCGCCGCCGGCGATTTTCCGGGCCATCTTCGAGGACAATGATCCGAGCAAGCGGATCATGGTGATGATCAACTACAACACGGACATCTCCGAGTACTGGGAGTGGTCCGACACCGGATTCAAGCCCATCGACGAGTCGAACGAGGCATACAAGCTCGGCGTCAACTACATCATTTACGGGATGACACACTAATGGCTGTCGACACTCCTGAATTCGATTCGCCCGACGAAATCGTGCTCGCCGACAAGATGAACAACGGGCGCAAGCAGATCATCACGGAGCTGCAGAAAACGATCGTCGGGCAGTCCGACGTCATCGAGCTCGTGCTGCTGACGCTCTTCGTCGGCGGCAACAGCTTGATTGTGGGCGTGCCCGGGCTGGCGAAGACGCTGCTGATCCACACCCTGGCCCGCGTCCTCGAGCTGAAATTCAACCGCATC
>Ga0126377_10004624_pt1 | contig 10051 bp, 11 predicted proteins | sample PanSoiMetPlot_22_FD_92647 | JGI IMG/M metagenome (GOLD analysis project Ga0126377, IMG submission 92647) | Tropical forest soil microbial communities from Panama - MetaG Plot_22 | ecosystem: Environmental > Terrestrial > Soil > Tropical forest > Bulk soil | place: Panama | collected 2016-02-17 | reverse complement strand
TTTTGAAGTGAATCCCGACCGAGTTCCAGGTGAATCGACAGTGAGCGTGTCCGGCAGCGAGTACACCCGCCGCATCAAGGAGCGGATCGACGAGATCGATCCGTCCGCCGTGCGCGAGCTCGCGCGCGAGGGCGTGGCCCTCATCGACGTGCGCGAGACCGAGGAATGGGACACCGGCCACCTCCCGGGCGCCAAGCACGTCCCGCGCGGCTATCTCGAGTCGCGTATCGACGCCGCCGTGCCCGATCGCTCGCAGCACGTGATCCTCTACTGCGCATCTGGCAACCGCAGTGCGCTGGCCGCCAACACGCTCGAGGAGCTCGGCTTCGACCACGTCGAGTCGATGACCGGCGGCATCACGCTCTGGAAGGACCGCGGCTACCCGGTCGAGTACCCCAAGACCTTCACGCCCGAGCAGCGCGAGCGCTACTCGCGTCACTTCCTGCTTCCGGAGGTCGGCGTCGAGGGCCAGGAGAAGCTGCTCAACGCCAAGGTGCTGCTGCTCGGCGCCGGCGGCCTCGGGTCGCCCACCGCGCTGTACCTCGCCGCGGCCGGCGTCGGGACGCTCGGCATCGTCGACGACGACGTCGTCGACGTCTCGAACCTGCAGCGCCAGGTCATCCACACGACCGACCGCGTCGGCGTGCCGAAGGTCGACTCAGCCGAGGAGCAGATCAAGGCGCTCAACCCCGACGTCGACGTCGTCAAGTACAAGCTGCGGCTCGACGCCTCCAACATCATGGAGGTCATCCGCGACTACGACATCGTGGTCGACGGGGTCGACAACTTCCCCACGCGCTACCTGCTCAACGACGCGTCGGTGCGGCTGCGCATCCCGGTCGTGAGTGCCGCGATCCTCGGCTTCGAGGGCCAGCTCAGCGTCTTCGCCCCGTACGAGGGCCCGTGCTACCGCTGCCTGTTCCGCCAGCCGCCGCCCGCCGAGCTCGCGCCGTCGTGCGGCGCCAACGGCGTCCTCGGCGTGCTGCCCGGCACGATGGGCCTGCTGCAGGCGACCGAGGTCGTCAAGCTCATCATCGGCGCCGGCGAGCCGCTCATCGGCCGCCTGCTGATGTACGACGCGCTGGCCGCGACGACGACCGAGCTGAAGGTCCGCCGCGACCCCGAGTGCCCGGTCTGCTCGCGCGACCCCGAGTCGATCTCCGACGACGAGATGGGCGTCTTCCCCGACTACGAGGCGTTCTGCGCCGCAGCGGGCTAGGGTTCGCGAGAGTGGCGACGATCCGCATCCCACCGGTCCTGCGGCCCTCGGTCGGCGGCGAGCGCGAGCTCTCCGCCCAGGGCGAGAACGTGGGCGAGATCCTGCGCGCGATGGCCGAGGCTCATCCCGCGACGCAGGACCAGCTCTTCGGGAACGACGGCGACCTCAACCGCTACGTCAACGTCTATCTCAACGACGAGGACGTGCGGGTGCTCGGCGGCCTGGACACGCCGGTGGGGGAGAGCGACACGCTCGTCATCCTCCCGGCAATGGCCGGCGGGTAACGCCTGGCGGGCGTCTCGTCGCGCCTGGCCGCGTCCTCGGCCCTCGACGTGCAGAGCACGCCTTCAGGCCTGCGTCCTTGCCAGGCACGACGATCCGCGCGCCATCCGTTACCCGCTTCGCGGGCGCTAAGGCAGCGCCAGCAGGTCCGGCTCGACGAAGCGCCCCCGCGCGGCCGCGCTGAACAGCCGTTCGCGCGAGTAGTGCCCGAGCAGGAGGTCGCGCCGCAGCAGCTGCGGGTGGGCGGCCACGAAGTCGTCGAACCCGTGCTCGTGGTCGCGCGCGTGGTGGGCGACCACCCGCGCCCAGGCGGTCGTGAGCGTCTCGTGGTAGCGCTCGGGCTCGCCGTGCGCCGCGGCGAGGTGGCGCAGGCCGTGGCGCGCCCGATCGACCGCGTGCTCGACGCCGCCGCGGCGGGTGTACGCGAACGCGACCCGCAGGTGGTCGCGGTGGTCGAACGAATGCAGGCGGCCGGTCTCGAACCGCTCGAGGAAGGCGTCGTCGGTCATGTCCGTCCCTTCGTGTGGCGCTCGAGGGCGTCGAGCACGTGGTGGAACCCCTGGATCGCGTCGGGTGGCAGGTCGTCGCGGACGCGCCCGTCGAGCGTGGCGAACGCGTCCCGCACGCGCTTGGCCGCGGTCTCGCCGGTGGCGGTCAGCGCGATCGTGAACGAGCGGCGGTCGGCCGGATTCACGCGCCGGCGGACGAGCCGCTTGGCCTCAAGGCGGTCGAGGACGCCGGTGAGCGTCGAGGGCCGCTGACCGGTTGCCGCCACGAGCTCGCCGACGGGGCGCGCCACCCCGGGCGGCAGCGCGGCGAGCACGTTGATCTCCGCCTGGCGCAGCCCGAGATCGCCCAGCTCTGCCGCGAGGTGGTCGAGGACGCAATGGACCGCGGCTTCGAGCGCCGCGATGAGCGAGTCATCTGTCACGATTCCGGATAATACGGATTCGTAACAAATGCTGACGTTGGGTTAACCCCCCATCCGCCGACCGCCGCACGGGCTACCGTGCGCGCCATGGCGACCGTCCCTGAGACCATCGATCGCGCGCGCCTCCGCGACCTCATCGACCGCGAGCGCGGCAGGCTGCTCGATCGCACGGAGGGCTCGCAGGACTACTTCGATCGAGCGCGGGCGGTCATGCCCCGCGGCGTCCCGAGCTCGTTCCAGGCCGCCGATCCGCGGCCGATCTACCTCTCGCACGGCGAGGGCTCGCGCGTCTGGGACGTCGACGGCAACGAGTACGTCGACTTCCACAACGGCTTCGGCGTCATGTGCGTCGGCCACGCCAACCCCGCCATCGTGCGCGCCGTCGCCGAGCGCGCCGCGCGGGGCTCGCACTTCGCCGCGCCGACCAAAGGCTCGATCGTCGTCGCCGAGGAGCTCAAGCGGCGCTTCGGACTGCCCCAGTGGCGGTTCACCAACTCGGGCACCGAGTCGACGATGGACGCGGTCCACCTCTCGCGGGCGTCCACCGGCCGCGACCTGATCCTCAAGATCGAGGGCTCCTACCACGGCCATCACGACGCGGTGATGGTCAGCGTGCGCCCGCCGCTCGACCAGCTCGGCGAGCGCGGCGTCGCGGGCAGCGTCCCGTTCGGCGCCGGTCATCCGCACGCGGTCAGCGAGCTCACCCGCGCGATCCCCTTCAACGACGCCGACGTCCTCGAGAGCGTGCTCGACGACATGGGTGACCGCGTCGCGGCGCTGATCATGGAGCCGGCGATGATGAACATCACGGTCGTCGCGCCGCGACCCGGCTACCTCGAGCGCGTACGCGAGCTGACCGCCCGCCACGGCGTCATGCTCGTGTTCGACGAGGTCAAGACCGGCATGACGATCGCCGCCGGCGGCGCCGTCGAGCGCTTCGGCGTGACGCCCGACATCGTGTGCCTCGCCAAGGCGATCGCGGGCGGCTACCCGAGCGGAGCGATCGGCATGACCGAAGGGCTCGCCGACCTCATCATCACGGGGACGGTGCGCCAGGTCGGCACCTTCAACGGCAACCCTCTCTCGATGGCGGCCGCGCAGGCGACGCTCACCGAGGTCCTCACCGCGGACGCCTATGCGCGCTTCGAGGCCCAGGACGCCCGCCTGCGCGCCGGCCTCGACGACGTCATCGCCCGCTACGGCCTGCCCTGCCACACCGCCGGCCTGGGTTCCAAGGGCTGCGTCGTCTTCGCGTCCGAGCCGCTCTACGAGTACCGCGACTACGCGACGAAGGTCGACGAGGAGCTCTCGACACTCGCCTGGCTGTACCACATGAACCACGCGATCTTCATGACGCCCGGCGTCGACGAGCAGTGGACGCTGAGCGTCGCGCACGAGCACGCCGACCTCGAGCGCTACGTCGACGCCTTCGAGGCGTTTGCGCGCGACGTGACCTCGGCGTAGCGCGCCGACGAGCATCCCGGCGCGTCCGGGCACGAGCGCGGGCGACGCGGGCTCGAGTAGGACTACTACACTTTCTGAAGTGGCTGTCCCCCCGCTCCAGAACAAGCCGTGCGGTGGCCGCTACGGCGACATCGTGCAGGCGATCGGCAATACGCCGCTCGTCGAGCTGCGGCGCCTCTCGCCCAAGCCCGGCGTTCGCATCTGGGCCAAGCTCGAGTCCCAGAACCCGACCGGCTCGGTCAAGGACCGCGTGGCGCGCGCCCTGATCGAGGACGCCGAGGAGAAGGGCGCGATCGGCCCGGGGATGACCATCCTCGAGCCGACGTCGGGCAACACCGGCATCTCGCTGGCGATGATCTGCTCGCGCAAGGGCTATCCGATCAAGGTGGTCATGCCGAGCAACGTCACGCCCGAGCGCACGCAGCTGCTGCAGATGTACGGGGCCGAGATCGTCTACTCGCCCGGCGACCAGGGCTCCAACGGCGCCGTCGCGATGGCGCTGGAGATGGCCGAGGCCGACGCGTCGTACTACATGCCCTACCAGTACGGCAACCAGGCCAACCCGCTCGCGCACTACAACGGCACGGCGCCCGAGATCCTCGAGGAGCTCGACGGCGAGGTCGACGCGTTCGTCGCCGGCCTGGGCACCGGCGGCACGCTGATGGGCAACGGGCGGCGCCTCAAGGAGGAGCTCGGCGACGCGGTGAAGATCGTCGCGGCCGAGCCGATGCAGGGCGAGCCGGTCCAGGGGCTGCGCTCGCTCGAGGACGGCTTCATCCCGCCGATCATCGACCTGTCGATCCTCGACAGGAAGATCTTCGTCACCAACCGCGACGCGGTCATCTGGACGCGCAGGCTCCTCGACGAGGAGGGCGTGTTCGCCGGGGTCTCGAGCGGCGCGATCGCCTCGATCGCGGTGCGGATCGCCAACGAGATGGACGAGGGCAACATCGTCTTCATCGTCTGCGACGACGGCTGGAAGTACCTCTCCAGCGGCATCTACACGCGTCCCGTCGACGAGATCGAGAATCTGGACTCCACCGTCTGGTGGTAGGAGCGCTACGCTGCGTCCATGCCCAACGTCGGCCCCCTCGAACTTGTCGTGATTCTCGCGATTGCCCTGATCGTCCTCGGCCCGAAGAAGCTTCCTGAGGTCGGGCGCTCGATCGGCAAGGGCATGCGCGAGTTCAAGGACTCGCTCAACGGCGAGCCCGAGCGTGAGCGCGACGAGGACGAGAAGCCCGCTCTGAAGACCGAGTAGTGCGCATCGACGCGGCGCTGCTCGCTCGCATCGTCGCGCACGCGCGCCGCGACTATCCCAACGAGTGCTGCGGCATGGTCGCCGTGCGCGACGGCCAAGCGGTGTCCGTGCACGAGGCGACGAACGTCGCGGCCAGCCCGCTGCGATTCGAGGTCGACGGGCTCGAGGTCGCCCGCACGATCGACGACATCGAGACCGGCGGCGCCGAGCTCGGCGCCATCTACCACTCGCACACGCGCTCGGACCCCTATCCGTCGCAGACCGACGTGAACTTCGCGGCGGGCTGGCCCGGGGTGGAGTGGGTGATCGTCGGCCTGCGGCGCGACGGCGAGCCGACCGTGCGCGCCTTCCGCATCGAGAACGGCGTCATCGAGGAGGTCGCGGTCGATGGCGGATGACGCGCTCGTCTGCCCGAGCTGCGGCGAGTCGCACCCCTCGGACGAGCGCTTCTGCCGCAACTGCGGCATGCCGCTGGTCCACGCGGGGCGCACCGGCGAGGAGGAGCGGGTGACGGCCGCCCAGGAACGGGCGCGCAAGATCAAGCCGCAATACAGCGAGGGCGACCTCGTCCGGGTCGCCGGCGCGCGCCACCAGGCCGAGGCCGAGCTCGTCCAGGGCCTGCTGCTCGAGGAGGGCATCCCGTCGATGACGCGCCGGTCCGCCGGCTTCGACGTTCCCGACATGCTGGCCGCCGGGCCGCGCGACATCCTCGTGCCCGCCTCCGGCGCCGCCGCGGCCCGCGAGGTGCTGCTCCAGGCCGACCTGCTCGAACGCGACCGCCCCGGGCCCGCTGTCGCGAACCCGGGGCGGCTGCTCATCGGTCTGCTGGCGGCGATCGCCCTGGTCGGCGTCATCGCCTGGCTCGGCACCGAGATCCTCGGTTAGGCCACCGCCGGCTCAGCCGCGGCCCACTCGCCGCCGCCGGACCGCGCCCGCTTGGGCAGCAGGAACCCGAGCGCGGCGGCGAGGGCGACGAGCACGGCCGTGATCAGCGTCGTCTGCTGCGCGGCCTCGAGGAAATCGCGCGTGTGGTCGGCGTAGGTGCCCAGCGCGCCGAAGAAGATCGTCCCGATCCCGGCGACGCCCAGCGACATGCCGAGCTGCTGCACGGCCTGCAGGACGCCGGAGGCCGAGCCGACCTCGTGGTCGGCGACGTCGCCGACGATGATCTCGAACATCGGCACCCAGACCATGCCCATGCCGACGCCGGAGACGAGCAGCGGGGCGACGAAGTCGACGCTTCCGACCGCGGTGCCGGCGTGCTGCACCGCCGCGTAGAGCGCCAGCAACCCCAGGCCCATGATCACCAGGCCGGCCTGCATGACGGTCCGGCCGACCTTGTGCATGAGCATCGAGCCGGTCCCCGAGCCGATGAAGCCGCCGAGCGCGAACGGCGCGGTGGTCAGCGCCGCGTGGATCGGGCTGTAGCCCAGGCCGGCCTGTAGGAACACGCCGAGCGTCAGGCCGATGCCGCCCATCGCCGCGAGGAACACGAGCCCGAACGCGACGCCCGAGACGTACGAGCGCTTGGCGAAGATGCCCGGCTCGATGAGCGGCGTGGCGCCCGAGCGCCGGCGGCGCACCTGCAGCCACGCGAAGGCGCCGAGGGTCGCGACGGCGGCGACGAGCATGCCCTGCACCCACGCCGGCCAGCCGAGGTCGCGGCCCTGGACGAGCGGGTAGACGAGACCGAACGCGGCGACCGCGGCCAGCGCGACGCTCGCCAGGTCGAGCCGGCGCGACGTCGTGGTCGGCGCGACGTTCGGCAGGTACTTCGCGCCGGCGACGAGGACGAAGACGCCGACCGGGACGTTGACGAGGAAGATCATCCGCCAGCCGGTGGCGAAGAGATCGGCGTCGATCAGCACGCCGGCGACGACCGGGCCCAGGATGGCCGAGAGGCCGCAGGCGGGGCCGAGGATCCCGAACGCCTTGCCCATCTCCTGCGGCGGGAAGAGGTCGCGGATCAGGCCGAAGACCTGGGGGACCATCACCGCGCCGAGGCCGCCCTGCAGCGCGCGGAAGGCGATGAGCGCCTCGGTCGACGGCGCGAGGGCGCACGCGATCGAGGCGACGGTGAACCCGAACGCGCCGATCAGCAGCATCCGCTTGCGCCCGAACATGTCGCCCAGCCGGCCGCCGGTCAGCAGCATCACGGCCATCGCGAGCGTGTATGCGGCCGAGATCCACTGCACGTCGGCAAACGAGCCGCCGAGGTCATGGCGGATGAACGGCGCCGCGACGTTGGCGATGGTGGAGTCCAGCAGGTCCATCAGGGTGGCGGCCAGTGCCGCGGCGAAGGCCAGCCAGCGCCCGCGATCGGTGCTCATGATCTCCTCCTTGGTAACGGAACGAATCATTCTGTTCCGTATGATCCCGACGGCCGCACGCAGGCACATCGGGCAAATGGAGCCGCTTCTCTTATGCCGTGCCTTACGGTTAAGGCATCGTTGCCTTACTTGAACGGAATGATCTGTTCCGCTACGGTGTGCAGCACGATGAGCGACGAGACCGCCGTTCCCCTCAGCGGCCGCCGCGCGCAGGCGGCGCGCAACGACGAGCGCATCCTCGAGTCGGCGCGCGCGGTCTTCCTCGCCGATCCGGGCGCACCGATCTCCGCGGTGGCGAAGCACGCCGGCGTCGGCATCGGGGCGCTCTACCGGCGCCACGCCAGCAAGGACGAGCTCCTGCAGCGCCTCGCCGGCGACGGCATGCAGCGCTACCTGACGGAGGTGCGCGCCGCGCTCGCCGACGAGGGCGATCCGTGGATCGCGTTCACGCGCTTCATGCGCCGCTGCATCGACATCGGCGCGGGCGCGCTGACCCAGCGCCTCGCGGGCAGCTTCACCGCGACCGAGGAGCTCGCGCGCCAGGGCCGCGAGATCCATGAGGCGACGCAGCAGCTGCTCGACCGCACGAAGGCGGCCGGTGCGCTGCGGCCCGACGTCGAGGTGGGCGACCTCTCCGTCCTGCTCGAGCAGCTCCAGGGCATCCGCGTCGGCGACGACGTGCGCGCCAACCAGCTGCGCCACCGCTACCTGACGATCGTCCTCGACGGCCTGCACCTCGCCGACGCGCCGCAGCTGCCGAGCACGCCGCCGACCTGGCAGGAGACCAGCGCCCGCTACTGATGGCCGAGCCGCTCAGCACGCGCGCGCTCAACCGCGCCCTGCTCGAACGCCAGCTCCTGCTGCGCCGCGCTTCGATGCCGGCCGCGCAGGCGATCGAGCACCTCGTCGGCATGCAGACGCAGGTCCCCAACGCGCCCTACGTCGGCCTGTGGTCGCGCCTCGTAGCCTTCCGGCCCGACGAGCTCGCCGAGCTCATCGAGGGTCGCGACGCGGTCCGCGGCTCGCTCATGCGCGCGACGCTGCACCTCGTGAGCGCGCGCGACTTCCTCGCGCTGCGCCCGCTCGTCCAGGGCGTGCTCACGCGTGGGTGGCGCACCAACTTCGCGCGTTACGTCGACGGTGTCGACCTCGACGCGCTCGTCGCCGAGGCGGTCGCGGCGATGGAGGAGCGGCCGCGCACGCGCGCCGAGCTGAGCCGCCTGCTGGCCGAGCGCTGGCCGGGGCGCGACGAGCCGGCCCTCGCCTACGCCGCGACCTACCTCACCGCCCTCGTCCAGGTGCCGCCTCGCGGAGTGTGGGGCAAGACCGGCCAGGCGACGTGGACGACGATCGAGGCGTGGCTCGGCCGCGGCCTCGACGCCGAGCCGTCGCTCGACGACATGGTCCTGCGCTACCTCGCCGCCTTCGGCCCGGCCACCGCTGGCGACGTGAGCGCGTGGTCGGGCGTCCCGGGGCTCGGCGAGGTCGTCGAGCGGCTGCGCCCGCGGCTGCGCACGCTCGAGGACGACCGCGGCCGCGAGCTGTTCGACGTCCCCGGCGCCCCGCTGCCCGATCCGGCCACGCCGGCGCCGCCGCGCTTCCTGCCCGAGTTCGACAACGTCCTCGTCGCCTACGCGGACCGCGCGCGGATCATCGAGGACCGCCACCGCACGCGCGCGCTCAACAGCCTCGGAAGGCCGATGATCCTGGTCGACGGCTTCGTACGCGCGTTCTGGAAGGTCGCGCGCGAGCGCGGCTCGGCCACGCTCGTCGTCGAGCCGCTCCAGCCGCTCTCCAAGCGCCACGCCGCCGCCGTCACCAGCGAGGGCAGGCGCCTGCTGCGCTTCGTGGCGCCGGGCGACGACCACGGCGTGCGCTTCGACGCGTCAGAGTGATCACATGGAGCAGCGCCGGCTGGGCGACTCGGACATCGACGTCTCGGTCATCGCGCTGGGCTCGTGGCTGACCTACGGCGGCGGGGTGGGCCGCGCGCGGACCGAGGCGTGCACGCGCGCCGCGTTCGACGCGGGGATCAGCTTCTTCGACACCGCCAACGTCTACGGCCGCGGCGCCGCCGAGCGCGCGTGGGGCGAGATCCTCGCCGACTACCCGCGCGACTCGTTCGCGATCGCGACCAAGCTCTACTACCCGATGTCGGCGACCGATCGCGGGCTGTCGCGCGAGCAGGTGCACAAGCAGATCGACGGCTCGCTGGAGCGCCTCAGGATGGACCACGTCGACCTCTACCAGTGCCATCGCTACGACGAGCGCACGCCGCTTCAGGAGACGATGCAGGCGCTCACCGAGGTCGTGCAGGCGGGCAAGGCGCGCTGGATCGGCTTCAGCGAGTGGCCGATCGAGCGCATCGAGGAGGCGCTCGCGCTGCCCGGCGTGGCGAGGTTCGTCTCCAGCCAGCCGCAGTATTCGGCGCTGTGGCGCACGCCGGAGGCGCGGCTCGTGCCGCTGTGCGCCGAGCATGGGATCTCGCAGATCGTCTGGTCGCCGCTGGCCCAGGGCGTGCTCAGCGGCAAGTACCGGCCGGGCGAGGAACCGCCGCCCGGCTC
>Ga0126377_10004623_pt1 | contig 10052 bp, 9 predicted proteins | sample PanSoiMetPlot_22_FD_92647 | JGI IMG/M metagenome (GOLD analysis project Ga0126377, IMG submission 92647) | Tropical forest soil microbial communities from Panama - MetaG Plot_22 | ecosystem: Environmental > Terrestrial > Soil > Tropical forest > Bulk soil | place: Panama | collected 2016-02-17 | reverse complement strand
TCTCTGATCAAAGGCACCTCGTTCCTGCTGCGAACACCAAAAGGTGAGGCAAACATCAATTCTCCGCTCGTGGGCAAACCGCACGTTTACAACATGCTGACCGCGTCAGCCGCCGCTCTGGAATTGGGGTACGATCTCGATGCGATCCGGAAAGGCCTGGAAACATGTATCGGAGCTCCCGGAAGATTTGAACGCGTGCCAAATGGAAGTGATTTTGCGGTCGTCGTCGACTATGCTCATACGGACGATGCACTATTGAACACTTTGAAAACCGCCCGCGACCTGACCGCCGGCCGGATAATCACGGTATTCGGCTGCGGCGGCGATCGTGACAAGACTAAACGTCAGCCGATGGGCAGAGTTGCCGGACAAAACAGCGACCTCGTTATCATCACCTCCGATAACCCGCGAACCGAGGATCCCTTGAAGATCATTCAGGAAATTGAGATCGGCGTGAAGGAAACTGGAACTGACTATGTCGCTATCTCAGACCGGCGGCAGGCGATCTTTCGCGCTGTGGCAGCGGCAAGACCTGGGGATGTTGTGATAATTGCCGGAAAGGGTCACGAAACTTATCAACTAATCGACAACGAGAAGTTCCACTTTGATGACCGCGAGGTAGCGGCTGACGCCTTGTCCAAGCTGGCGGAGAATAACTGACGTACTAGTCTTTCGAGAGGGTTCCGAGAAGTTTTTTCAGGAGCGACTGTTGAACGTCGGTGACCGCAACGAACTTCAGTCCGAACCCGACGTCAAATACATGATTAACGATCTTTCCCCAAAACAGGGCCTTTTTGCCATTGCTGAGCGGAAAGAACAATTTAACGATCTGGCCGTCATCATATTCACCCGCCGTGAGCACGAAGCATCCTGCGATGCTGACATCGCTCACTCTCGCTGGACGCCTACCCATCGGGTTTTCCCAGTCGACATCTATGCGGACTGCATGCCGCCGGTGCTTCCGCCTGTCCGAACCTTTTCTTCGGTCGATCACTACCATTCTCTCTCTAACTAACGGATATTAGGGTGTTTCTTTCCTACTAGTTAAGTAGTAATAGACCGGTAATCCCAGAATAATCAACAAAATTCCGGCAAAAGACTGCGTCGGAGTTGAGATCAGGGTCGTTACCAGAAGCCAGCCTGCCGCCAGTAAGAAGACGACCGGGATGACCGGATAGCCGAAGGCCCTGTAGGGCCGCTCCAATTCAGGGAATTTCCTGCGAAATAGGAAGATCGACGATGTCACCAGAGCATAAAATATCCACGACCCGAATATTACATAATCGGTCAGGGTGTCGAACGAGCCTGAGAGAGCCAAGATACAAGCCCATATCCCCTGAACTATCAATGCTTTGACGGGAACGCCGGTTATCGAGAGTCTACCGAGTGCCCTGAACATCAGGCCGTCCTGGGCCATGGCGTACGGCACCCGTGCACCCGCTAGGATCGCTGTATGCAGTGTCCCTAGCGATGAAAGCATCAGCCCGACCGTGAACAAAGCTACACATACGCCGGTCGCAAAGGTCTCGACATTGCCGCCAAAAAAAAGGCTCACAACCGTCTTTGCGACTGACGAATTCTTTGAAACCGACGCGATGGCCGTCGGATCGAGAACGTAGTAGTAACCAACCTGAGCGACAAGGTAAAGAAGGATCACCAGAACTGTGCTTCCAATGATCGCGAGTGGGATATTTCGGTTCGGGTCCTTGACCTCGCCGGCAACGAACGTCAGGTTGTTCCAGCCGTCATACCCCCAAAGGGCCCCCAGCATAGCCGCCGCAAAGCCGGCAACAAAGGAATAGCCTGGAGCACCCACACGGACGGAATCAGCTACTCCTTCACACGTTCCTCCTACGCTGGCCATTGAAAAATGCGAGAAATCCCCGGTCGCCCAGAAGAAAGCTCCAACGGAAACAAACAGTATTAGAGCGATCTTTACACCCGTCAGGGCAGCCGCGATCTGGCCGCTGAACATGACCGATGCACAGTTAAGCGTTGTAAAAATGATGATCACCATCAAAGCGGTCACCTGGATCATGGAGATCTCGATGGGCAGCCCTAAAATGCTGGTCTTAAAAAAGATGACACTCGAGAGTGCGTTTCCACCGAAAAAGTCGTTCAGTCCAATGGCGAATGCCGTTCCCGCCGCCGCCTGGGCACCCGGCTTGGCGACAAACATTTGCATCCAACCGTACAGAAAGCTCCAGACCCGTCCGTAGGCATCCCGCAAAAATACATACTCGCCGCCCGCCTGCGGCTTCATAGCCGTCAGCTCCGCGTACGTTAGGGCACCGGCCAATGAAAGCAGGCCTGCCGCTATCCAGGCGGCAAGGACCCAACCCGGCGTCCCCACGTTACAGGTCATTACCCTTGCTTTCAGGAACACGCCGGTACCGATCACGTTGCCGATGATCACTGAAACTGCGGCTATCAGGCCAAGACCTCGAATAAGAGATCTGTTGTCATTTACATCCGATTGCATAAAGTTTTAGCGGAGAGTTAGGGCTCGGATTATGTTAAGCGAAAACGTGATAACCAACAAACCAAAGCTCAGGCTCTCCGCGTGGTAAAATCCAACGACGATGCACCCGATCGATCTTTCCGCGGATGAGCTGGTTTCAAGGCTTCTGAAGCTTTCAGAAGATCAGACGGTCTGCCTGTTGGACAGCTGCGGTGTGGGGCATCTCGGTTCCCACCTATTGATCGCAGGCATTTTCCCGATAAAGGTCCATGAAATAACCAATGACGATCCCGAACAAACTCTCGCATTCCTGGATGAAAAGCTTTCCGGTGAACAAGCCGCGATGTTCACTCTTTCATACGATCTGGGCCCAAAGCTGGAAGGGATCGCATCGATGCACGAAGGCGGAGATGAGCCAGACGTCTTCCTGGCATTGTTTGATGCACTTGTAGTTCACGATTACCACACAGGAAAAACATATCTAACCGGAAACGAGAGCAGGTTCACTCAAATTGAACGGGAAATAGGAGGTGTAACAGTTGCACGTATTACACCTGTTACACAGCGATGTGCGTTTTCATCGAATTTCACCAAAGACGACTATGTTTCTGCGATCGAGGAGATCATGGAACGTATTCGATGCGGGGATACATACCAGACCAACCTGACCCAGCAGTTGACAATAAAACTCCCGAAACAAACCACTCCCCAGAGTATCTTCTGGAATCTCCGTAGAGATCACCCGCCTCCCTTCGCAGCTTTTATTACTCGAAAGGACTCGACTGTGGTATCGGCTTCACCGGAACGCTTTTTCCGCGTCGATGGAAACAGGATCACGACGTCGCCTATAAAAGGCACACGCCCGCGAGGTATAACGGAGGCCGAAGATAACGCCTTTAGGAACGAACTGCTTTCAAGCCAAAAGGACATAGCCGAAAACACGATGATCGTAGACCTCCTGCGAAATGACCTAGGCCGGGTCTGCGAGTTTGGTTCCGTCAAAGTCGAAAAACTCTGCGATCTTGAAGAACATCCGACGCTCTTTCACCTTGTTTCGACGATCACCGGTGAACTGCGAAAAGACGTCACGCCTGCCAATATCCTGAACGCCCTTTTCCCTTCCGGCTCCATCACCGGTGCACCAAAGATCAGCACAATGAAGATAATTGACGAGATCGAAACGGCTCCTAGGGGATTGTCGATGGGAGCGATCGGGCTGTATGTTCCAAGTTCCCAGTCTCAAGGCCCCGGTCCAACTTCAGCTTGGGACATGGGACATGGAACATGGGACATGAGCGTCGCCATCCGCACAATAACGATCCGCAGTAACACAGCGATCTTTAATGTTGGAGGCGGAATAGTAATAGACAGTGATCCCGAAAAGGAATACGAGGAATCGTTATTAAAGGCAAAAGCCCTGCTCGATGCGGCCGGGGATTAACGGGCACGGGACGCGCCGTTAGCGAGCGTGTGGCTCCTGCCAGCTTGCAACGAACTAGGTTAGGGAACTAAATTTGGTGGTCGGTGTCTAATCCTCCAGAAAGGAGAGACCCGATGAACACGCCCAAAATAAACGTCACCCCTCTGATCGATGTCCTGCTTGTTCTCCTGATCATCTTCATGGTCGTATCGCCTCTCAAGCCGAGTGCGTTCAAGTCCAAAGTCCCGCATGAATCTCAAAACAAAGCTGACACGAACACAAACACTCTGGTCGTGTCCGTCGGGTCCGACCTTTCCCTCCGGTTGAATGCTGAACCTAACCTCGGCTCCGCCGATGACGCGTCCAAACTGACCGAGCGACTTCGCGATGTATTTCGCCAACGTGCCGAGAATCTGGCTTACGCACAGATTACCGACAGCGAACCGGGTTTTACGTCGCCTGACGGCATAGAGCGAACCGTCTTCATTAAGGCACCGAAGAGTATGCCGTACGGGAGTGTGGTAAAAGTCGTCGATGCCGTTAAACAGGCGGGAGCTGCTCCCGTCAGTTTGCAGATCGACAGCTTGGACTAAGCAAATGTCCATATTTCCAAATTCCGGTGAAAATGGGAACTCCCAACAGCCAGTTGCGAATGAACAACTTAGCATGGTGATCGCATCCGGGAATGTGTTTTATTCAGTATTTTTACGTATTCGACGCGGCAAATAGCAAAAAACCTATGTTATAATTTAGGCGTCTAAAGTTCCGGGCTTTAGACTCCCTCTCCTATTTCGCGACCGGGCGATGGTTAACTACTACGAAGTCTTAAAAGTCACCCAAAACGCTTCCAGTGCTGAGATCAAGTCGGCTTATCGGCGTTTGGCTAGAAAATTACACCCCGACGTTAACCAGGGTTCTGAAGAGACAGCTCGAAAGTTTGCTGAGATCGCCGAGGCATACGAGATCCTCGGCAATCGGAATGAGCGGGCTGTCTACGACAAAAAGCTTTACAATTTCATCCACACCAGCTCGCCAAACGGTGATTCGGTTTTCGACTCGTCAAACCCGCATGCAAAACGCTGGCGTCAAATGATCCTCGACAAGCGTTATAACGAGATCATTGACCGTATGCTTGCCGAAGAAAGACGCGAGTCCGTGGCGATGCAGCGAGCGGTCTATCCGACCGTCGCACTTTTCTTCTCGACCTTACTCGTGCTGATCTTCAAGCCTGCGATTTTTGTTGATTCGGCTGTGATCGGAAAGATAATCGTCATTTCCCTTTTCATCGCGGGGATCATTCATATCGTCGGCCGCATTCGTGATGGTTTTGAATACTACACCTACAATGACGACGCTCTGCACGAATCGATACTCGATGAAAATGAGCCAAGAATTAAGCCCTACTCACGCTGGAGTGCCACGGTTTTCCTGGTCGCCGGCTTCCTGCTTAGTTTTTGCCTGGGGCTCTTTATCGGCAGCTATGTCGATTTCTCGTTCGCCAACGGCGTTTCCATGTTCTCGCACGAACTGAAACCCGAGCTGATCTTTTATCCGCCAATAATCGTCCTATTTGTCGACCTGATGCATTCGATCGCCTCCAGGTTCGAGGCGTAAACTGTCCAACAGACTTCAGCTGTTGGTTAAAACCCGGCAGACTAAAGTTTGCCATGCAGGTTTGACAAAGCCCCCTCGCATCCGTATATTTATTGTTTTCTCTGATAACGGGAATAGCTTTAAAGACATAAGTAATGGCAAATCATAAATCAGCATTAAAGCGTGTTCGGCAAAACGCCAAGCGTAACGAGATAAATCGCGGAAACCGCAGCAAAGTTCGGACTCAGATCAAAAAATTGCGGGCGGCCATAGTGGGCCATGACAAAAAGGCGAGCAGTGAACTCTTGAATCCCACGGTGTCTCTTATTGACAAAGCTGTGAGTAAGGGTATCATTCACAAGAACACCGGTGCTCGCTACAAGTCACGCCTGACAAAACACGTAGCCGAGCTAGGGTAGTTCAAACAAGGGAAGCATACGTTTCTCCTCGTTCCGATTTAGGGAGCAAACCTCGGTAGGTTTGCTTCCTTTTTTAGTATGACCGAGTACCACCCTCGCTATAAATACTTCGACCTGATCATGGCGGCGTTTGTTGCCGTGCTGCTGTGCTCTAACCTGATCGGCGTTCAAAAGGTTTCCTACATCTCGATTCCCTTCACCGGGGGGTACCAATACATCTACGGGGCCGGAGTCCTCTTTTTCCCTATCAGCTATCTTTTCGGCGACGTCCTGACCGAGGTTTACGGCTACAAGCGTTCGCGTCGTGTGATCTGGGCGGGATTCGGAGCGATGGTCTTTGCCTCGCTGATGTCCTGTGTCGTCACCAGCCTACCGCCAGCCTCTACGATGTCAGTGGAACAGCAAAATGCGGTCAACATGATCTTTGGCCAGACCTGGAGGATCGTACTCGCCTCGCTGACGGCGTTCTGGGCCGGGGAGTTCGTCAATTCGTTTGTGCTCGCAAAAATGAAGGTGGCGTCAAACGGCAAATACCTTTGGATGCGGACCATTGGCTCGACCTTCGCGGGCGAAGCCGTCGACAGCCTCATCTTCTATCCCGTTGCTTTCATCGGCACCTGGTCGAACGAACAGGTCGTTTCCGTCATGATCGGAGATTACTTCATCAAAGTGGCGTGGGAAGTTCTTGCTACTCCGATTACTTACAAAGTGGTTGGATTCCTCAAAAGGGCGGAGAACGAGGATTACTACGATCGCGACACAGACTTTAATCCGTTTACCTTGGAAGTTTGAGCTCGCTTATAATAGAGCCTTCCGATGAGCCTGACTCTCGATACGCCTGTCATTGACCTTGCGATACACAAGATCGCATATCTCTCGACAGCGATGGCCAAAAAGCTTGCGGCCGCGGTTGCGGGCAATTCGGCGAAAATCGACCTCAAGGAAGCTACTATCGAGGATCTACTTAATTATTTCCCGATGCGGTACGAAGACCGCTCAAACTTCATCACCATCGATAAACTCTACGACGGCATCGAAGCGTCAGTCGAAATTCACACCAACGTTTCCGGAGGCTATCAGGTCGGCAAGAACCGCAGCCCTCGTGCACCTAAGCTGTACATCTTCGAGATCACTGGAACCGACGCCAGTCGGCTAAATAAACCCGTTGCGGTGAAATGGTTCGTTTCCGGCCGTTCCGCAAAACAGATCATCTCCTATTACGAGAACAAGTTTCAGCGAGGCACCCGCTTTGTTGCTCATGGACGCTGGGAATTCGACGACCGCCGCCATATCTTTTCGCTCAAGCTAACCAAACCCGAGGAACTCGAGATCCTTCCGGAAATCGGTGTGACTTCCTCTGTGTCTTCTGTGCCTTCTGTGGTTAACGGATCTTTAGCCACAGAAAACACGGAACAGATCACGGAAGATGAGGACATCCCCGAATTCGCCTTTATCCACAACGCCCGGAGGGTTCCGGTGTACCGGAAGCTCGGGCCGTTTCAGACAAAACGCCTGCGGGAGATCGTTTACAGCGTTCTGGAAAACCTCGACCCGGCGTCAGTCGAAGATCCCCTACCGTCCGACCTACTCAAAAAAGAAAAACTTATAGGCCGTTTTGATGCCCTAAAGCAGATCCACTTCCCTCCCGAAGATTCGCGTATCTCTGATTACGACATGGCCCGCAGCGAAGCTCACAAGCGTCTGATCTTCGAGGAATTCTTCTGGCTAAGCTTTGCCCTGGCCTTGAAGCGAGGTGAACGCCACCGGGAATCAAAAGGCACGGTCATCGAGATCACGCAAAACAGCAAACGCCGGCTGATGGAGATGTTCCCTTTTACGCTGACCGATGCCCAAAACCGCGTCATTAAAGCGATCTTTGAGGACATGCAGTCCGACGCTCCGATGAACCGCCTGCTGCAGGGCGATGTAGGCAGCGGCAAGACGATCGTCGCTTTCTCAGCGATGTACGCCGCGATGGAAAACGGCTATCAGGCCACAATGATGGCTCCGACCGAAATTCTTGCCGAGCAGCATGTCCGGAACGCACGCAAGTTTTTCGGCCAAGCCGATTTCCGCGTCGAATTGCTCACAGGCTCGGTCAAAGCCTCTGAGAAACGGAAGCTGCAGGAAGCAATTGCGGCAGGCGAGATTAATGCGGTCATCGGCACCCAGGCAATAATCCAGGACGCAGTCAAATTCGAAAAGCTTGGCCTTGCCGTCATCGACGAGCAGCATCGCTTCGGGGTGTTACAGCGTGCGGCCATCCGCTCCCTTGGCTTCAACCCAGACATTCTGGTGATGACCGCAACGCCAATTCCCCGTTCGCTGGCCATGACCGTTTACGGCGATCTCGAGGTGTCGATCATTGATGAAATGCCGCCAGGAAGAACCCCGGTCAAAACCGTAGTCGTTGGTGAAGACCAGCGAAAAGGAGTCTACAAAGGTATCGAGCGCGAGATAAATCTCGGCCGACAGGCATACGTAGTCTATCCACTCATTGAAGAATCCCAGAAGCTCGACCTGAAAGCCGCGACCTTGATGTATGAAGAGCTGCGTGACCGCGTCTTTCCTCTTCTGAAAGTTGGCCTTCTCCATGGAAAGATGAAAACGGCCGAGAAAGATGCCATCATGGCCGATTTCGTTTCCGGCAAGCTCAACATTCTCGTGTCGACGACCGTCATCGAAGTGGGAGTTGACGTACCCAATGCTTCACTCATGATCGTCGAACACGCCGAACGTTTCGGTCTATCGCAGCTCCATCAGCTTCGCGGACGCGTCGGTCGGGGAGCTGAGCAAAGCTTCTGCGTGCTGCTGACAGGCGATAAAAAGACCACCGTCGCAAAAGAACGCCTTGGCATCATGGAACGCACCAACGACGGCTTTAAGATCGCCGAAAAAGACCTCGAAATACGCGGCGAAGGCGAGATCCTCGGCACCCGCCAATCCGGCATTCAAAACTTCAAGATCGGCAACCTCGTCCGCGACATCGACCTCCTCTCCGAAGCCAAACGCGCCGCCGACGAATACATCTCCAAAAAACGCCAATCAGCAGAAACCAAGAAAATGATCGAGTTTCTAAATAAAGAAGGACGATTGAAGCTAGGTGCTATCGGATGAAAAAATATCAAAAAGCAAGAATCTGATAGCCTCGTAACTCCCAAACTTCATATCATTCCACCACCGGCTTATTAGCCGTGACTTTAACAACTGGAGTGAACGAATGAAGGTCTTATCAATACTAATTCTTCTTGGACTTGCATTTATATCTGCACTTGCTACACCCGATGTCGCGAACGATAAACGCATCGTTGCCGCCCTCGATACGGAATACCAACTAGCTGTCAAAAACAATGATGCGGCTACAATGGACCGCATCCTGGCTGACGATTTCATCCTCGTACTTGGAAACGGACGTGTCTTGACGAAGGAGGATCTGATAAAAGAAGCTCGATCCAAGGAGATCACTTGGGAGCATCAGGAAGACTCTAACCAGACGGTACGAGTTTGGGGAGACACCGCGGTCGTTACCGCTCTCTTATGGGAGAAGTACACCTATCAGGGAAAAACTGTTGAAAAGAAACTCTGGTTCAGTGATACCTACGTCCGAACGCCGAATGGCTGGAAATATGTCTTTGGCCAGGCCTCCTTGGCTCTTCCCGGCTAAGGGTCGGGTGGCTGCCCGACTTTTTCTCTCTGTAACGGAAGGCGGGTTGTTATATGTAACCGAATGTAATCCCTGAAAGTGTTACACGTCAAAACTCCAACCTAATTTGGTAATCTATTGTCCATGCGAGTGATTTCCGGCTTGTATGGCGGCCGCGTATTGAAAAGTCCACCCGACGGCAAGACCCGTCCAACCTCTGACCGGCTAAGAGAAACCCTCTTTAATATCCTTGCTCCGGTGATCGATGGCGAGACTCGATTTCTAGACCTTTGTGCAGGCACCGGTGCCATTGGTATCGAAGCGGTTTCCCGCGGTGCGGCCTTTGTCACCTTTGTCGATAAATCCCGTAAGGCGTGTGCATTGATCGAGGAGAATCTGGACATGTTGGAAGTTCCGGAAGAGGAAACGGAGATCATAAATCTCGAAGCCGAGAACTTCACCGGACGCGAGCACGAAACCGGCTGGGATATCATCTACTTCGATCCTCCGTACGAC
>Ga0126377_10004622_pt1 | contig 10052 bp, 10 predicted proteins | sample PanSoiMetPlot_22_FD_92647 | JGI IMG/M metagenome (GOLD analysis project Ga0126377, IMG submission 92647) | Tropical forest soil microbial communities from Panama - MetaG Plot_22 | ecosystem: Environmental > Terrestrial > Soil > Tropical forest > Bulk soil | place: Panama | collected 2016-02-17 | reverse complement strand
GCCCTTGACGGTGTCGTACATGTGCCAGCGCCAGTCGTCCTCGCCCATGTTGCCGAGCGCGGCCGAGATGCCGCCCTGCGCCGCCACCGTGTGCGAGCGCGTCGGGAACACCTTGGTCACGCAGGCGGTCTTGAGGCCGGCCTCGCTGCAGCCGACCACGGCGCGCAGGCCGGAACCGCCGGCGCCGACAACCACGACGTCGAACGTATGATCTTCGATTGGGTAGGCGCGGCCGTTGACCCCCGGCGCGCCGCCGTTTCCCGAACCGTTGCCTGACCCATTCTTGGCCATGGTTCACACCACTCCGAACGAAAGCTTGAGGACGGCATAGACGGCGGCGGCGCCGACCGCGATCGAGAAGAAGATGTTCGCGATCAGGAGCGTGAGCTTTGCGCTTTCGCCGTGCACGTAGTCCTCGATGATCACCTGCATCCCGAGCTTCATATGGTAGGCGCTGGTCACGATGAACAGCAACATGACGATGGCGACGAGCGGCGAGCCGAGGATCTGGACCGCGGCGGCATGATTGCGGCCGAGCAATCCCATCCCGATCACGATCACCGCGATGCTTAGCGGGACGAGCGCGACCGCGGTGAGCCGCTGCCACCAGAAATCCTCGGTACCCGACTTGGCCGAACCGAGGCCGCGGACGCGGCCGAGCGGCGTGCGCATGCTCATCGCATCGAGCTCCTCATCGCTGGCCGCCCATCATGAGGTAGCCGACGATCCACAGCAGCAAGGTCAGCACGATCGATCCGAACAGCGTGGCGCGCGCCAGCCATTCGCGCTCGGCCGGACCGAAGCCGTAGCCCAAGTCCCAGGCGAGATGGCGGATGCCGCCCAGCATGTGATGGATCAGCGCCCAGGTATAGCCGAACAGGATCAGGCACCCCACCAGGCTACCGACGAAATCCTGGAACGTCGCGTAGGCATTCGGACTGGTCGAGGCGGCGATGAGCCACCAGGCTACCAGCAGCGTGCCGAAATACAGCGCGGCACCGGTGATGCGATGGACGATGGACATCATCATCGTCAGCATCGGGCTGTAGATCTGCAGGTGCGGCGAAAGCGGACGCGGGTTCTTGACGGCCTCGGCCATGATTGCGGTCTCTGGCGGCTTTGGCGCCGCTCCTTGGGAATGCTTCGTAACCGATGCCGGGCGTTGCCGCAATGCACCAGGGGCGGCCGATTCGGCGCCGCCGGGTGCAGGAGGCCGAGCGCGGGGACCGGACGACACTTCGTTGTTTGCGAAGTATGTCTCCCAGAAATATGGCGGACAATCCCTTTTTTGCGTAGGATGCCTTCGTCAAATTGGAAACCTGAATGGCCATCCGCTTCGACCTCACCGACCTCAGCCTGTTCCGCCATGTCGTCGAGGCCGGCAGCATCACGCATGGCGGCGAGCGCGCCCATCTTGCGCTGGCCGCCGCGAGCACGCGCATCCGCAATATGGAGGAAGCGCTGGGTGCTCCGTTGCTGGTGCGCAGCCGTCATGGCGTCACGCCGACCCAGGCCGGCCGCACCTTGTTACAGCATGCCCGCGCGATGCTGGCCCAGGCCGAACGCCTGCGCGAAGATCTCGGCGCCTATGCGGGCGGCTTCGCCGGCCAGGTCCGCGTGTTATCCAATACCAACGCCCTGACGGAATTCCTGCCCGAAACACTGAGCTCGTTCCTGGCCGCGCACCCGCATGTCAGCATCGACCTCGAGGAGCGGCTGAGCGACGAGATCGTCGGCCTCATTGCCGAGGGCGTCGGCGACATCGGCGTCGTTGCCGGGACCGTCGACCCCGGCAAGCTGACGACCTATCCGTTTCGCAGCGACCGTTTCGTGCTGGTCGTCGCCCGTGGGCACGCGCTCGCGCGCCGCTCGACGATCGACTTTGCCGACGTGCTCGATCATGACTTCGTCGGGCTCGACCGGGCAAGCGCGCTGCAGCGGTTCCTGGCCGAAAAGGCCGCGCGCCTGGGGCGGCCGCTCAAACTGCGGGTGCAGCTGAGAAGCTTCGACGCGGTCTGTCGGCTGGTCGAGTGCGACGTCGGGGTCGGCATCGTGCCGCAGACCACGGCGCAACGGGCGGCCAAGTCTATGGCGATCAAGGCCGTCGCGCTGGCCGACCCATGGGCCCTACGCGACCTTACCATCTGCGTTCGCAAGTTTGGCGAGTTGCCGCCCTACGCCCAGCAGCTGGTGGAGCATATGCGCGCCGGAGAACGCTAAACGCTATGCGGCCTGACGTTCGCCGGTGAGCTCATGCAGCAGGCGGTCGATCTCGCGCGACAGCGAATGCGCCTGCTCATCCAAATTGGTGGTGAGGTCGGACAGCTTCCCAGACGTCGTTTGCATCTCGCCGGCCGCCTTCGGCAGATCGGAAATGCCGGCGATGGCGGCTTGCGTGCCGTCGGCTGCGCGCTGCACCGAGCGGCTGATTTCGGCGGTGGCGGAATTCTGCTGATCGAGCGACTCGGCGATGGAGGTCGAGATCGCTTGGATATTGTTGATCGTGCCGGAAATCCGGCCGACCGCCTCGACGACGTCTTTCGCAGCGTTGCGGATCTCGAGCACCTGGCGGTCGATGTCCTCGGTCGCCTTGGCGGTCTGGCTGGCGAGGCTCTTGACCTCGGAGGCGACGACGGCAAAGCCCTTGCCGGCCTCGCCGGCACGGGCGGCCTCGATGGTCGCATTGAGTGCCAGCAAGTTGGTCTGGCCGGCGATGGCGTTGATCAGCCCGGCGATGGTGCCGATGCGCTCGCTCGCTTCGGTCAGCCGGTCGGCGACCTGCTGGGCGGCCTGCGCCGCCGTCATCGCCGCTTCGGTGTCACGCGCAGACTGCGTGGCCTGCGAGGAAATTTCGCTGATGGAGGCGGCGAGCTCGGTCACCGCCGCCGCGACCGCGGTGACGTCGGAGGCGGCATCGCCCAAGGCGCCGACGGCGTTGGTGAGGCGGCCCTTGGTGTGCCCGGCCTGGCCCGCAACGGCGAGGGTGGACTCCTTGATGATCGTCGACAGCCGGTTCATCGCGTCGATGATCGCCCCGACCGACGTGCGGATGTGGTGGGCAACGCCGGCAAGGGCCTCGCGCTGCGACGATAGCAGTTCGCGCTTGCGCTCCTCGCTGTCGGCTTCGGCAAGCCTTTCGATGGTCCGGTCACGGAAATAGGCGACGGCCCGCGCGATCTGCGCGATCTCGTCGCGCCCGTCGGCTTCCTTGATGTGCTCACGCAGGTCGCCGGCGTCGAGATCGCGGATACGCTGATCGAGTTGGTTGATGCTGCGCAGGATCGAACCCGACAGCCACAGCGCGAACACAACCGCAAGGACGGTGGCGACGAGCGAGGCGCTCAGCGCGGTCCACAGCTTGGTCTGAAAACCGCTGATGCGCACGTCGAGCAGGCCATCGAGCTCGACCGCGGCCGCGTTCCACAACTGGTCGGTGTTCGACAACAGCCGATGGTGCGCCTGGGTGAGCGGCGCGAGATCGATCTTGTCGCGAGCAGCATCGTCGCGCAGCGTTGTGGCCGCCTGCTTGATCGCGGTGGTGAAGCTCTGCGCTGCACCGGCAAAACCGGCGGCGGGTTTTTCAAGCGCAGCCTTGACCCGACCGTCGGCATTGCCGCCATAGGCGGAGGTCAACGACGCCGCGATGCCGTCGACGGCGGCGCTGAACTGGCCGATATGGATGGCGACATCGGCCTTCTCGTCGTCGCTCAGGGTCTTGGCGGCTTTCTGGTCGCGCGCGAGCGACAGCAGAATGCCGATCTGATCGGCGGCTTCGACCAGCTTCACCGTAGCGATATCCATCACGTAGTAGCTGTCGAGATCGGGATCGAGCGTGAGGTTCGATCCATCGGCGATCTTGGTGATCAGCGTGCGCGCCGCGGCGATGGCGGCCAACGCATCGTCATTGCGCTTGATCGCGGCATTGGGCCAGGCGATCTTGCTCAACGCGCCGGCGAACGTCTTCGACGCCGCCGCGGTGTCCATGCCCTCGCCATAACGCGTCTCGGCCTGGGCGTAGCCCGGCACCGCCTTGGCAATCGTGGCGCTCATCGAAGCCTCGATCAGGCCGTGCAGCACCGGCCAGGTCGCCCGCATATAGGCGACGCCGTCGCGCTCCTTCTGTCCGAACGCAATGTCCTTGAGACTTTGCTGGACGAACAGGCCGGTGAGCAGGCCGATCGGAAGGATGAAGAGAGCAACGATGATGAAGAGCTTTTGGCGGATGGCTAGCCGTGCAAGCGCCATGGGTGAATTCCTGGGGGCCGGCAATCGCAGGATTCGGAAAAAATACAAAGGTCGCTCTAAGACATCGTAAACAGATGAACGGCTGCTTACTATTTGAGCAGTGTCGTCGTCGCCTGACAGCATGGTCCGGAACAGTCGGTAGCGGCTTGCCGCAGCCAATACGACCCCGATGAAGAAACCAGGGAGCGCGTTGCCGATTCACCTTAGCCGCAACGTGCTCTAGCGCGGAAGCACAACCCAATAGTCGAGATCGAGGATGACCGCCGGGTCGTCGTTCTCGCCCGCCTTGAGCGGGAACGCGCCGCAGGGACAATCCTTGGTGGCGATCGTGCGCACGCGCAGCGCGCCGACGTCCTCGCGACCGGGCAATTCGGCCTTGTCGATCACCTCCGACCAAGCGAACACCGTGTCGCCGGCGAACAGCGGCGCCACGTGCCGGCCACCGTTGATCGCCGCGACGTGGAAGGCGTTGGCGAGCCCGTTGAACGAGAGCGCGCGCGCGAGCGAGATCACGTGGCCGCCGTAGATCAGCCGCCGCTTGAAGCGGCCCTGTCCCTCGATGAACTGATTGAAGTGGATGCGCGCGGTATTTTGATAGAGCCGCGTGGCAAGCTGATGCTCGGCTTCCTCCACCGTCATGCCGTCGACGTGATCGATCTTCTCGCCGACATTGTAATCGCCGAAGCGGTGCGCGCTTCCGGCCAGCGCATTGTCATAAGCTGCGATTGCCGGACAGGCTTCGCCGAGGAGCTTCGCGTCGAGCTCCGTAGGCAGGCGCGGCACGTGATCGCCGGGCGCCGCGGCCGTCTCGTCGCGCTTGCGCACCATCACCCAGCGCACGTATTCGAGCACCAGCGTGCCATCTTGCTTGAAGCCGCTCGAGCGCACGAACACGATGCCGGTCTTACGGCTCGAATTCTCCTTGAGCCCGATCACCTCGGACACGGCGGTCAGGGTGTCGCCGGGGAAAACCGGCTTGAGAAAGCGGCAATTGGCGTAGCCGAGATTGGCGACCGCGTTGAGCGAGATATCCGGCACCGTCTTGCCGAACACGATGTGAAACACCAGCAGATCGTCGACCGGCGCGCGCGGATAGCCGATCGCCTGCGCGAACACATCCGAGGATTGCACGGCGAAGCGCGGGCCGAACAGCGCATTGTAGAGCGCGACGTCGCCGGTCGTGACCGTGCGCGGAGTCGCGTGAGCGATGATCTGGCCGACGCGAAAATCTTCGAAGAAATTGCCGGGACTGGTCTTGGTCATGTTCGCTCTCATTGGCGAAGGATCGATGACAGAAACCCGGCACGCCTGCAAATAGAGCATTTTTTCAGGACATGCGCCAACCGACATTCAAGCGCGTTGCACGGTCCCGACGTCAATAGCCGCACGCTATCACGGCGCCGTCTGCACGCACGCTTTCACGTCCCCGTGAGCCTGGGCCTGTGGCGAAACCCCTCCTGCGCCGCACCGTAACTCGGACCGACGACGACCTGACATCGGCATCGCCCGTGACGGCGATCCGCCTGTCACTCGTCTTCACCGGCCAATCCCGGCCGCGAGGCGGTTCTTCCGCCTCCGATCTAACGCGCAACACCACAGGAGCTATCCATGTCCAAGCGTCTCGCGCTTTTTGCTGCGGCGGCTGCCCTCGCTCTGTCGAGCACCGCCATCCATTCCGCCTTCGCGCAGATGAAGGATGAGAAGACGGTCACGGTCGGCGGCGCGCCGATGTATCCATCGAAGAACATCATTCAGAACGCGGTCAATTCCAAGGACCACACCACGCTGGTGGCAGCCGTGAAGGCGGCCGGCCTGGTCGACACGCTGCAAGGCCCCGGGCCGTTCACGGTGTTCGCTCCGACCAACGCAGCGTTCGGCAAGTTGCCGGCGGGCACGGTCGAAAACCTCGTGAAGCCCGAGAACAAGCAGACCCTGACCACGATCCTGACCTATCACGTGGTGCCGGGCCGCATGACCGCCGTCAATCTGATGAAGGCGGTGAAGGACGGCGAAGGCATGGCAAAGCTCAAGACCGTCGCCGGTGGCGAACTGACCGTGAAGCAGGCCGGCCCCGGCAAGCTGTCGATCACCGACACCAAGGGCGGCACCTCGACAGTCACGATCGCCGACGTGCTGCAGTCGAACGGCGTGATCCACGTGGTCGACACCGTCCTCCTGCCGCTGTGACGGCATGACGGCAAATGCAATGCCGGCCGGGTGGAAGCGCCCGGCCGGCGGCCGTTTCCACCGGCGTGTGGCCATCCTCGCGCCGGCGTGACAGGAACGTGAGACGACCGGCAGGAGGGAATTTGCTATAGGCCGGCCGGAGATATTCTGTGGCGAAGTGAGCCCCGGTTCGCCACACAAAACGCGTCAAATGGAGACCCTGGAGGGTTCCGATTTCGACGCCAGCTGGAAGCCGCTTCAGCGCGGAGGTCGACCCATGACGATGGACATTTCGCAAGGTTCCGCGGTGGTGCCGGCGACGACGTCGGCCTCGACGATCCATCCGGCGTGGGTGCGCATCACGCACTGGCTCAACGCCGTCGCGATGATCGTGATGATCGGTTCGGGCTGGCAGATCTACAACGCGTCCCCGCTGTTCGGTTTCGAGTTCCCGGTCCAGATCACCATCGGCGGCTGGCTCGCTGGCGCGCTGCTCTGGCATTTCGCCGCCATGTGGCTCCTGGTTGTCAACGGCATCGTCTACATCACGCTCGGCATCGCGAGCGGCCGCTTCCGTCGCAAGCTGTTCCCGATCCGGCCGGCCGAAGTCGCTGCCGACGTCCTCGCCGCGCTCACGGGCAAGCTCGCGCATGACGACCTGTCGGTCTATAACGCGGTGCAACGGCTGCTCTATGTCGGCGTCATCCTCGCCGGCATTGTGATCGTGCTGTCGGGCCTCGCGATCTGGAAGCCGGTGCAGCTCCAGGAGCTCACCGCGCTGTTCGGCGGCTACGACACGGCGCGCTACGTGCACTTCTTCGCCATGAGCGCGATCGTCGGCTTCCTGCTCGTTCACATCACGCTCGCCGTCATCGTTCCGAAGAGCCTGCGCGCCATGATCCGCGGGCACTAGCGATTTGCTGAGGAGAGTCTCATGCCCCGCATGCGAAAAGGCGTTCCCGGTGTCGACCCGAAGCTCTTGATCAAGGACGCCGCCGCCCTGCTGCCCGATCCGGCCCGCCGGCACTTCCTGCGCGGCACGGCAAGCCTCGGCGTCGTGACGTTCCTCACCGGTTGCGACATCGTCGACAGTCTTTCGGCGGAGAACGCGCTGCGCGCGGTGTCGCGCTTCAACGATCGGGTGCAGGCGATGATCTTCCAGCCCAATAAGCTCGCCCCGACCTATCCCGAAAGCGCCATCACCCAGCCGTTCCCGTTCAACGCCTACTACAGCGAGGACGAAGCGCCGGAGGTCGACGGCCAGGACTACAAGCTCGAGATCGCAGGTCTGGTCGACAACACGCAACCGTGGACGCTCGATCAGCTCTATGCGCTGCCCGAGGTGTCGCAGGTCACGCGTCATATCTGCGTCGAGGGATGGAGCGCCATCGGCAAGTGGAGCGGCACGCCGCTGCGCGATTTCCTTATGCGCATCGGCGCCGACATGCGCGCCAAATATGTCTACTTCATTTGCGCCGAGGGCTATTCCAACACCATCGACATGCCGACCGCGCTGCATCCGCAGACCCAGATGACGTTCAAGTTCGCCGACCAGGTCCTGCCGCGCAAGTACGGCTTCCCGATGAAGATTCGCATGCCGACCAAGCTCGGATTCAAGAATCCGAAGCATGTCGTGTCGCTCGTTGTCACCAACGACGATCGTGGCGGCTACTGGGAAGACCAGGGCTACAACTGGTTCAGCGGGAGTTGAGGCGCCGCTGGCGGCGCGTCACTTGCCGTATCCGCGGTCGCGCAGCACCTTGGCGAAAGCCTCCGCGGTCTGCGCTTCGATGTCCCGCAGGCGCGGCATCACGACCGCAAACGTATCGGCCATTACCTGCGGCATTTCCTTGAGTGCCTTCTGGCCGGTCGGCGTGCGGTAGAACGCCGCCAATTCGCGCAATTCCTGCGCCGTGAAATGACGCGCATAGATTGCTGGCGCATCCTTCATGATGTCGGTCAGATTGTCGAGTTGAATGCGCTCGAATTCGGCGCGCAGTTGCCCGCGGCCCGCCGCATCGATCTCAGCCGGCAGATTGCGCTCCATGAGCGGCCACAGTTGCGCGGTCATTTGCCCGTTCAACTGGGACAGCATGTCCTTCGACAACAACGCGAATAATTCGGTGGCCGCCTGCGTCGCTTCCGGCGAGCCCACGCCCTGCGCGACAGCCCGCCAGGCCGGCAGGTTCAACGGCGCGGTCAGCAGCGCAACGACGGCAACGATACGCAACACTCTCATGATCATTCCTTCCCTTTCCGGCCTGCGTATCCTACCACCCAAAGCGGCCGCGGCCGATACCGGCCGGCATGGCCCGTGCCTTGCCAAGCCCCTCGCCGCGCTTTAGCAATCCGCGCGGCACATCGGATGTGCGCGACGTTGCTCCGTCATGCCCGGCCTCGTGCCGGGCATCCACGCCTTGCAGCCGCTCAGGACGATAGGACGTGGATGGCCGGAAAGAACCCGGCCATGACCGAGCGCAACCATTGACGCGAGGCAATCATGGCGACGCTTAAGCTGCTTCTGCTGCCCGGCGACGGCATCGGCCCCGAGGTCATGGCCGAGGTGAAACGGCTGATCCGCTGGATGAACAAGCACGGAATGGAGCGCTTCGAGACCGAGGAAGGGCTGGTCGGCGGCTGCTGCTACGACGCCCACAAGGTTGCTATCACCGACGACACGATGGCAAAGGCGAAAGCCGCCGACGCCGTCATTTTCGGCGCGGTTGGCGGACCAAAGTGGGACAGCGTGCCTTATGACGCGCGGCCGGAAGCGGGACTTCTGCGGCTGCGCAAGGATCTCGGCCTGTTCGCCAATATCCGTCCGGCGATCTGCTATCCGGCGCTGGCCGAAAGCTCGAGCCTCAAGCGCGAAGTGGTCGACGGGCTCGACATCATCATCCTGCGCGAACTGACTGGCGGCGTCTATTTCGGCGAGCCCAAGACCATCGCCGACCTCGGCAACGGGCAGAAGCGCGCAATCGACACCCAGGTCTACGATACCTACGAGATCGAGCGCATCTCGCGCGTCGCCTTCGAGCTCGCCCGCAAGCGGCGCAACAAGGTGACGTCGATGGAGAAGCGCAACGTGATGAAGACCGGCGTCCTGTGGAACGAGGTCGTCACCCAGGTGCATGCCCGCGAATTCAAGGACGTCACGCTCGAGCATCAGCTGGCCGATGCCGGCGGAATGCAACTCGTGCGCTGGCCGAAGCAGTTCGACGTCATCGTCACCGACAATCTGTTCGGCGACATGCTGTCCGACGTCGCCGCCATGCTCACGGGATCGCTCGGCATGCTGCCGTCGGCCTCGCTCGGCGAGGTCGATCCCAAGACCCGCAAGCGCAAGGCGCTGTATGAGCCGGTCCACGGCTCGGCGCCCGACATCGCCGGCACCGGCGCGGCGAACCCGATTGCCATGATCGCCTCGTTCGCCATGGCGCTGCGCTATTCCTTCGGCCTGGGCAATGAGGCCGACCTGATCGACCAAGCGATCGCCGCCGCCCTCGCCAGGGGGCTGCGCACCGCCGACATCAAGTCGGAGGGAACGACCCTCGTCGGCACCACGCAGATGGGCGAGGCGATCATCGCCGAGCTGGAAAAGCTGGCCGCGTGATCCGCGCGCCCTTCCCTCTGAGCCCCAG
>Ga0126377_10004620_pt1 | contig 10053 bp, 12 predicted proteins | sample PanSoiMetPlot_22_FD_92647 | JGI IMG/M metagenome (GOLD analysis project Ga0126377, IMG submission 92647) | Tropical forest soil microbial communities from Panama - MetaG Plot_22 | ecosystem: Environmental > Terrestrial > Soil > Tropical forest > Bulk soil | place: Panama | collected 2016-02-17 | reverse complement strand
GAGATCGCGATCCTCAACCTCGCGGTCAACGCGCGCGACGCGATGCCCGAGGGCGGGCGGCTCATCCTCGAGACGGCCAACGTCGAGGACGGCGTCGCGTTCGCCTCGCCCCGAGCGTCGGTCGTCGCGGGCTCGTACGTGATGACGCGAGTGCGCGACACCGGGAGAGGCATGTCGGAGGACGTGCGGTCGCGTCTCTTCGAGCCGTTCTTCACGACGAAGGAGCCGGGCAAGGGCACCGGCCTCGGCCTCGCGACGTGTTACGGCATCGTGCGGCAGGCGGGAGGCCACATCTGGGTGACGAGCGAGCCGGGGAACGGGACGACGTTCACGATCCTGCTCCCGCGCGTCGGCGGGACCCCCGAGACCCTCCAGCCGCGGACGCGAGGCGACTTCGTCACCGGCCGCGGACAGACGATCCTCGTCGTGGAGGACGACGAGCTCGTGCGGGGCATCGCCGAGCGCACGCTCACGGACCGCGGCTACCGCGTGAAGGTGGCGGCGGGCGGAGCCGAGGCCCTGAGCCTCGCGGGCTCGACGCCGATCGACCTGCTCGTGACGGACGTCGTGATGCCGGCGATGAGCGGCAAGGAGCTCGCCGCGACGCTCCGCCGCCGACACCCGGAGCTTCCCGTCCTCCTCATGTCGGGCTACACGGAGCAGACCGCCCTCGATGCGAGCCTGCACCGCGCCGGAGTCGAGTTCCTCGCGAAGCCGTTTTCGCCCGAGGAGCTCGCGGCCAAGGTCCACGCGCTCCTCCAGGCTTCGCGGAGACCGCGCGCCCTCGGCTCCGGCGCCGTCGAGTCCGCCCACGAAGCCGGGTGAGCCGATCGCCGTCGTCGTCCGGACGGTCGGCCACGGCGCGCGCTCGATCGACGAGCTGATCGAGGTCTTGGGCTCGTTCGGGATCCGCCGTCTCGTGGACGTGCGGCGGTATCCGGGCTCTCGCCGCCTCCCCCACTTCGGGCGCGAGGCCCTCGCGCGCGAGCTCGAGCGCGCGGGGATCGAATACGTCTTCGAGGGCGAGGCGCTCGGCGGGCGGCGCCTGCCGTCTCCGCGATCGCGCCACACGGCGCTGCGCTCGGCAGCGTTCCGCGGCTACGCCGATCACATGGAGACGGAGACGTTCCGCGGCGGATGCGAACGCGTGCTCGCGGCGGCGCGGGACTCCGCCACCTCGGTGATGTGCGCCGAGACGCTGCCGTGGAAGTGCCACCGTTTCCTCCTCTCCGACGCGCTCGTCGCGCGCGGTGCGAAGGTCGTGCATCTCATCCGCCCCGGCGAGTCGCGCGAGCACGAGCTCTCGCCGGATGCGCACGTCGCCGGCGCGACCGTCGTGTACGACCGAGGCGCGCGAGCGAGCGATCCCTCCGGTCCTACGCTGCCGTTTCCCGACATCGGCTGAACGTCAGCGGCTCGGGTGGAACGAGGCGAGGAGCTCCTTCACGCGCTTCGAGTCGGGCTCCCGGCGGAGGAGCGGCTCCGCGACGCGTCCCATGCCCAGGAGGCGCTTCCGAGCGGCGGCGACGACCGCGGGATCTTCGCTCGCGAGACGCTCCACCTGCGTCCGCACCTCGAACTCCTGCGTCGGCGTCACGCACTCCACGCGGCCGATCATCACGCGCACCATCGAGTCGGGCGCCGGATCCACCAGCAGCGGCAGCGCCGCGTCGGTCACGCTTCGCGGAAGCGCGAAGAGGACGCGGACTCCCTCGGTCTGGAAATACGACTCCGTCCACGTCCGCACCATCGCCCACGCCTCCTTCTCGTAGAGGCCGAGGAGCTCGAGGCTCGACGCGAGATGGCGCTGCAGTCCGCGGGTCGTCTCGTCGAGGTCCGGCGATTCTCCGTCGACGGCGAGACGCAACGTGCGCGTCTCGCCGGGTCGAAGAGCCTGCGTGTACGAAAACGTCGCGCGCCCCTGCAGCACGACGAGCGCGTAGACGTGCTCGAGATCGAAACGCCCGTCGTTGCGCGCCTCGAGCCGCACGTCCGTGCCGCCCTTCCCTTCGACGACCGTCGTGCGCACGGAGAGCGGAGAGCCCATCGTCCCGACGCCCCGGTAGAAGAGGAAACGCTCGTGTTCGGCCAACGGGTACGGGTCGCCGAGCGCGCACACCCGGACGAACGCGGCGTCGACGTCCCGCGCGTGGAGATAGTGGCTCTTCCCCTCGACGTCGGGCAGCCGCCCTTCGAACTCGTCCGGCGGGATCAGGCGGATCTGTCCCCAGGAAAGGTTTCCCGCGCCGAGCGGCGGCGCGGCGCCGGTCTCGTCGGCGAGCGCGGGCGCGAACTCGCGTGCTCCGGGGTACCAATGAGTGAAGACGCCGCTCGGGAAGCCGACCGACACGCCGACCTCGCGCGCGACCGGCGTGTAGAAGTAGGTGACGGGCGTCTCCATCTTCGTCCGGTTGTTCGAGCGCGGCGCCTCGTCGCGGCGGCGCACGAAGGACGGGAGGTCGCTCTCGTCGTGCGAGAGGCCCTCGAGCGTCGTCCCGTCGGACCCCTGGACGTACGTGAAGGTCCCCCACTCGTGCACGACGAAGGGCGCGGGCGACCGCGGGAGAGCGACCGAAAGCGCGAAGGCGGCGAGCAGGCGGCGCATGACCGCCCGGACGCGGGACGCCCTCGGCCGCTAACGACCGATTGCTCGGGGTCCGAGCCTCGGCGGCTCGCGCGAGACGGGACGCCGCGCCTCGGGGCGCGCGCGCCTACTTCGCCGCCGCGGCGGCCTTCTTCCGCGGCTTCTTCGCCGCGGCCTTGCCGTGCTCGCCGGGACCGTGACCGTGGCCTTCGTGCCCCGGCTCCTCCTTCGTCTCGACCTCGGGAGCGGGACCCTCCTGCACCTTCGGCGTCCGCTCGACGAGCTCGAAGATCGCGCGCGGGGCGTTGTCGCCGAGACGCGCCTTCCCGAGCTTCAGGATGCGCGTGTAGCCGCCGGCGCGGCTCGCGAAGCGCGGCCCGAGGACGTCGAAGAGCTTCTTCACGACGTCCTTGTCCGGCAGCGCCGCCATCGCGCGCCGGATCCGCGTGAGGTCCTTCGTCTTCGCGAGCGTGATCATCCGCTCGGCCGACGGGCGGAACTCCTTCGCCTTCGCGACGGTGGTCACGATCCGCTCGTGCGTGAACAGCGCGCTCAAGAGGTTCCGGCGGAGCGCCGTCTTGTGGGCGGAGGTGCGCCCGAGCGCCCTTCCTCGGATTTGGTGACGCATGGATGGCGGAAGGCGGCTGGAGGTGGATCGCCCGTCAGACGCTCGCGCCGAGGCTGAGGCCGACCTCGGCGAGCTTCTTCTGGATCTCGACGATCGAGGTGCGCCCGAGGTGCATCGTGTCGGCGAGGTCCTGCTCCGTGCGCGCGACGAGGTCGCGGATCGTCCGGATGCCCTCGGTGTCGAGCGAGCTCTTGGCGCGGAACGAGAGGTTGAGGTCGGCGACCGAGCGGTCGAGCCACTCCTTGCCGGCGTCGGTCGAACCGCCGTCGCGGCTGACGAGCGCTTCGGCGGCGCGGATCTCGTCGGCGACGAGGCTCACCTCGCGATCCTCGAAGTACTGGATGAACGGGTTCAGGTGCTTTCGGTAGATCTTGCTCGCCTCGACGAGCGCCATCTCCGGCGACACGGTTCCGTCGGTCCAGATCTCGAGGACGAGCTTGTCGTAGTTCGTGATCTCGCCGACGCGCGTGTTCTCGACGGAGTACTTCACGCGGTAGACGGGCGAGTAGATGGCGTCGAGCGGGATGGTGCCGAGCTCGGGCTCGCCCTCGGCGCCCTCGTCCGCCGTGACGTAGCCGCGGCCGTGCTTCACCGTGAGCTCCGCGCGGAACTCCGAGTTGTCGGTGATCGTCGCGATGTGGAGCTCGGGGTTCACGACCTCGGTGTTGTGGTCGGTGATCACGTCCGAACCTCGGATCTCGCCCGGGCCCTTCTTCTGGATCCGGATCGACGACGGGCCGTCGGAGTGGAGCCGCACGCGCAGGCGCTTCACGTTCAGGACCACGTCGGTCACGTCCTCGAGGAGGCCGGGCACCGTCGAGAACTCGTGGACGACGCTGTCGATCTTGAGCGACGTGACGGCCGAGCCCTCGATCGAGGACAGGAGCACGCGACGCAGGCCGTTGCCGATCGTCGCGCCGTAGCCGCGCTGGAACGGCGCGGCGACGAACCGTCCGTAACGCTCCGGATCGGTCCCCTCCACGGGCTCGCGGACGACGCGGGTCGGAAGCTCGAAGTTGCGCCAGCGGATTCGCATGGACGGCTCTAGTTCGTGTGAAGGCTACGGGCGGAAGACCGGGAAAACGGGGCGAAGAGGATAACTCGCGGCCCCCTTCGGGGGCAGCGCCCCTTGAAGGGGCCGCTGTCCGGCCGCGAAGCCGCCGGACAGCGGGGGTGGATGACGGGGTTACTTCGACAGCAGCTCGACGATGAGCTGCTCCTTGATCGGATGGAGCACGTCCTCGCGCCGCGGCACCGAGACGACCTTGGCGACGAGGCCATCGCGGTCGACCTCGAGCCAGGGCGGGACGCTCTGGCTGCGGTTCACCTCGACGGCCTCTTTGACGGCCTTCTTCGTGCGCTCGCGGTCGTGCGGCGTGATCACGTCGCCCGCCTGGACGAGGTACGAGGACACGTCGACGCGCCGCCCGTTCACGCGGAAGTGGCCGTGCGTGAGGAGCTGCCGCGCCTGGTTTCGCGAGAGCGCGAATCCCGCCGAGAGGACGACGTTGTCGAGCCTCCTCTCGAGCAGGACGAGGAGCGCTTCGCCGGTGTTGCCCGGCTGGCGCTCGGCGCGTCCGAACGTGAGACGGAACTGCCGCTCGCGCACGCCATAGATGCGCTTCAGCTTCTGCTTCTCGCGGAGCTGCAGGCCGTATTCGGACACCTTCGACCGGCGGGCCGAGTGCTCGCCGGGCGGGTAGTCGCGCTTGTCGACCGCGCACTTGTTGGTGAAGCAGCGCTGCCCCTTGAGGAAGAGCTTCATGCCCTCCCGGCGGCAGAGCTTGCAGACGTTTCCGGTGAATCGGCCCATTAGCGCGAAAGCCCTCTGGTATCTGTGGCGTGCGACGTCCCTCTCTGGTGCATGGCGGGCCTTAGACCCTTCGCCGCTTGCGCGGGCGGCAGCCGTTGTGGGGAAGCGGCGTGCGGTCCTCGATCGAAAGCACGCGGAGGCCCGAGGCCTGCAGCGAGCGCACGGCGCTCTCGCGTCCCGATCCGGGGCCCTTCACGCGCACGTCGATCTCCTTCACGCCGAACTTCAGGGCGGCGCCCGCGGCCTGTTCCGCCGCGCGCTGCGCGGCGAACGGCGTGCTCTTGCGCGAGCCCGTGTAGCCGATCGTGCCGGCGGCGCCCCAGCAGAGCGTGTCGCCGTTCAGGTCGGTGATCGTGACGATCGTGTTGTTGAAGGTGGACTGGACGTAGGCGATCGCGCGCGCCACGTTCCGCTTGATCTTCTTCTTGGCGGCGCGCTCGCCGGCCTCGGCCTTCTTGTCGCCGGCCTCGGGCTTCTCGGCCTGCGCCGGCGCCGCGGCGGCTTCGGTCTTGGGCTTCTCTTCAGCCATGGTTCTCGATCGGGAGTTCGGGTCGGGGGCTACTTCTTGACCGCCGCCTGCTTCTTCCCGGCGACCGTCTTGCGCGGTCCCTTCCGGGTGCGGGCGTTCGAGCGCGTGCGCTGGCCGCGCACGGGCAGGCTGCGGCGATGACGGCTGCCTCGATAGCAGCCGATTTCCTTGAGGCGATTGATCGCCTGCGTGAGTTGTCGGCGGAGCTGTCCCTCGACGACGTACGTCTTCTCGACGTGGACGTTGAGGCGCGTCGCGTCCTCCTCGGTGAGCTCCTTCGCGCGCATCGAGGGATTCAAGTGCAGGGCCTGGCAGATGTCCTCCGCGGCCTGCCGGCCGATGCCATAGATGTACGTGAGAGCGACGACGAGTCGCTTGTCGGCGGGGATGTCGACGCCGGAGATTCGGGGCATTGGGCTACTTCCCCTGCCGCTGCTTGTGGCGGAGGTTCGAGCAGATCACGCGGACCACGCCACGGCGGCGGATCACCTTGCAGTTCTCGCAGATGCGACGGACGCTGGCGCGGACTTTCATGGTCGGAAGGTGGGGATTCGGCGGCCGGGCGCGGGAGCTACCCGCGATAGATGATCCGGCCTTTGGTCAGGTCGTACGGCGACATCTCGAGCGTCACGCGGTCGCCGGGGAGGATGCGGATGAAGTGCATGCGCATCTTTCCCGAGACGTGCGCGAGCACCGTGTGCCCGGTGGGCAACATGCAGCGAAAGCGCGCGTTGGGGAGCGCCTCCTTCACGGTGGCTTCGACGGTGATGGGCTCGGGTTTGGGCAAGGAATCGCGTCAGCGGGGAAGGAGCTTCTCCAGCTCCCTCGAGATGGCTTCGATCGAGCGGTCGGCCTTCACCGACCGGAGGACCGACAGCCCGCGGTAGTGCTCGATCAGCGGCTCGGTCTGTTCGCGGTAGACCCGCAGGCGCTCTCGCACGACCTCCGGGCGATCGTCGTCGCGCCGGTAGAGCGGCTGACCGCAGCGATCGCAAACGCCCGCCGTCTTCGGCGGAGCGGACCGAAGATTGTAGGAGGAGCCGCAGCCCCGGCAAACGAGTCTTCCCGCGGCGCGCTCGACGAGCTCCTCGTCGTCGACCTCGAAGTTCACGACCACGTCGAGCGGCTGGTTGCGCGCGGCGAGCGAACGCTCGAGGGCTTCCGCCTGCGGCATCGTGCGCGGATAGCCGTCGAGGAGGAACGACTCGCGGCTGTCGGCGCGGCCGAGGCGCTCGTCGACCATCGAGATCACGACCTCGTCGGGGACCAGCTTTCCCGCGGTCATGTATTCCTTCGCGCGGCGCCCGAGGTCCGTGCCTTCGGCGAGGGCGGCGCGGAAGAGGTCGCCCGTCGCGACGTGCGGGATCGAGCGCGAAGCCGCGATCCTTGCCGCCTGGGTTCCCTTGCCCGCTCCCGGAGGTCCGAGGAACACCGCCCGCATCGACTACTGGCGACGGGCCCACCCGCTCGGACCCGCGCTTCCCTTGAGGAAGCCCTCGTAGTTCCGCATGACGAGCTGCGCGTTCAGCTTGTCGACGAGATCGAGCGCCACGCCCACGACGATGAGCACGCTCGTGCCGCCGAGGAAGGCGCTCACCTGCGCGTCGTACGCGAGCTCGCTCCGCACGAATCCCGGAAGGATCGCGATGATCGACAAGAAGGCCGCGCCGGCGAGCGTGATCCGCACGAACACGCCCTCGAGGTATTCCGCGGTGCGCTTGCCCGGCCGGATGCCGGGAATGAACGACCCGTACTCCTTCAGGTTGTTCGCGATGTCGTTCGGCTGGAACATCAGCGTCGTCCAGAAGAACGAGAAGAAGAAGATCAGGACCGTGAGCGCCGTGATGTAGACGAAGCCGTCGGACTTGTAGAACGCCTGCGCGAGGCCCTTCCATCCGACCATCTCGCCGACCGTCGTCGGGATCAGGAACAGGGCGGACGCGAAGATGATCGGCATCACGCCGGCCTGGTTCACCTTGAACGGCAGGAAGTGCTTCATTCCGCCGAAGACGCGGCCGCCGCGCACGAGCTTGCCTTGCTGGATCGGGATGCGCCGTTGTCCCTTCGTCACGAAGACGATCGCGAACACGACCGCGATCCAGATCGCGAGGATCTCGAGCAGCGACGAGACCGCGACGCCCGCATCGTTCATCGTGAAGAACTGAACGAACGACTGGGGAAGCCTCGCGATGATCCCCGTCATGATGATCAGCGAGATGCCGTTGCCGACGCCGTGTTCGCTGATCTGCTCTCCGAGCCACATCACGAACATCGTCCCGGCCGTGAGCGCGAGGATGATCACGCTTCCGTTCGCGAACGTGACGCCCTCGGGCAGCAGGCCGCGATTCGCGTCGAGCCTCCGCGCGATGACGCCGAAGAGCACGAAGAACGCCTGCACGATGCAGATCGGGATCGTGGCGTAGCGCGTGTACTGGTTGATCTTCTTCTGCCCGACCTGCCCTTCCTTGCTCAGCGCCTCGAGCGCGGGCACCGCCTTCACGAGCACCGAGAAGATGATCGACGCGGAGATGTAGGGCATCACGCCCAGCGAGAAGAGATCGAACTGGTTGATGCTCGACCCCGTGAGGGCCGCCATCATCCCGAAGAGCTTCGCGAGGCCGCCCTGCTGGTGTCGCGCCTCCTTCAGGACGGCGACGTCGAGACCCGGGAGCGGAATCTGGTACCCGAGGCGATAGACGAACAGCAGCCCGCACGTGATGAGGATGCGGTTGCGGAGCTCCGGGACCCGGATGAGATTCAGCGCGGAGAGACTGCGCGACGCCGCCATGGCCGTTCGTTACTTCCCTTCGGGCTTCTTCCCGGGCTTCTCGCCCTTCTCCGGCTTGGCGTCGCCCTCCGCCTTCGGGGCGGCGGGCTTCGGCGCCTTTTCGGCCGCCGGCTTCTCTCCCGCGGGCGCGTCGCCATGTTCACCCGAGGGCTTCGCGCCCTTCTCGCCGGCGGGCCTCGCGGGTTTCTCACCTGCGGGCTTCGCGACCTTCTCGCCTGCGGGCTTCGCAGCCTTGTCGCCTGCGGGCTTCGCTCCACCTTCGGCAGCGGGCCTCGCCGGGCGCTCGCCCGCGGCCGCCTTCGGCGGCTTCGCCGCGGCCTTCGCGTGTGCGGGCTTCGGCGCGGACGGGATCGCCTTGCGCTTCTCGAGAGGCTTCTCGAAGCGCGGCTTCGCCTTCTCCTCGACCGTGCCCCCCGCCTTCTCGATCTTCGCGCGCGCGGAGCCGGAGACGCGATCCGCGACGACCGTGAGCTTCTTCTTGAGCTCGCCGTCGCCGAGGACCTTCATCAGGTCGGTCTCCTTGCGGACGAGGCCGTGCGCGAGGACGGCCTCGAGGTCGACGCGCGCGCCATCGTCGAACGCGTTCAGCGCCTCGACGTTGACGATCGTGAAGCGCCGGCGGAAGCCGTGGTTCGTGAACCCCTTCTTCGGGAGCCGGCGATAGAGCGGCATCTGGCCGCCCTCGTATCCGGGCTTCGCCGACCAGCCGGAGCGCGCGCGCGCGCCCTTGTGGCCCTTGCCCGACGTCTTGCCGAGCCCCGAGCCGACGCCGCGGCCGACGCGCTTGCGGGCGGGGAACTTCGTCCCCTCGTGGTGCACCGTGTTCAGATTCATCCGAGCTTCACCCCGCGCAGCTCCTCGGCGCGATCGCGGGTCCGGAGCTGCGAGATCGCGTCGATCACCGCCTTCACCAGGTTCACGGCGGTCGTCGAGCCGTAGGCCTTCGTGAGCACGTCCTTCACGCCGGCGAGGTCGAGCACCGCGCGGACCGCGGCGCCCGCGATGATCCCCGTGCCGGGAGCGGCGGGGATCAGCCTCACCGTCGAGGCGCCGAAGCTGCCGGTGACCTCGTGCGGGATCGTGGTGCCCGAGCGAGGCACGCGGAGCAGGTGCTTGCGCGCGTCGCGGCCCGACTTCTCGACGGCGGAGGGGACCTCCTTCGCCTTGCCGAAGCCGTAGCCGACGATGCCCTCGCGATTGCCGACGATCGTGAGCGCGGAGAAGGAGAACCGCCGGCCGCCCTTCACGACGCAGGCGGAGCGGTTGACCTTCACCACCATCTCGTCCATCTCGAGCGAGGCGGCTTCGGTGTGATCCAGGTATTCGACGGTGAGCGTCATGAGCGAGGGTTTCGGGGACGGCTCCTTAGAACATCCGCCCGCGACGAAGGAGCGGGCTCAAAACTTCAGTCCCGCCTTGCGGGCGGCGTCGGCGAGGGCCTTCACGCGGCCGTGGTAGCGGAGCGCGCCGCGGTCGAAGACGACCTCGGCGATGCCCTTCTCGATCGCGCGTTTCGCGATCGTCTCCCCCACGGACGCGGAGAGCTGCGATTTGGTGGGGCGCTTCGCGCCGGCCGCGGGTCGGAGGGTCTTCTCCAGCGTCGACGCCGCGGCGAGCGTGCGGCCGTTCGCGTCGTCGATCACCTGCGCCGAGATGTGTTTGACGGAGCGGTGGACCGAGAGGCGAGGGCGGCCCGCGTCGCGCATGTTCG
>Ga0126377_10004619_pt1 | contig 10054 bp, 17 predicted proteins | sample PanSoiMetPlot_22_FD_92647 | JGI IMG/M metagenome (GOLD analysis project Ga0126377, IMG submission 92647) | Tropical forest soil microbial communities from Panama - MetaG Plot_22 | ecosystem: Environmental > Terrestrial > Soil > Tropical forest > Bulk soil | place: Panama | collected 2016-02-17 | reverse complement strand
GATCGCCAGCCGGCGCGCGACATCCTTGATGTACGGATTGAGGCCGCGGTTCTCATGGACGACCAGAACCGCTGACAGCTTTCCGGTGGCATTCGCCGGACGCACCAGGCAGCCACTGATGCGCCCATTGCCTTTTGGCGATTGCACCGTTGCAGTTTCAGCCTTGATGCGGCTGTCGTCTTCCGGGACCTGGATCGCCCAAGCGTAATTCGGCCGGAGCATCTCGAGCAGCGCCGCCGCGGTCACACCTCCGACAGCGAACTTTTGCGCGCCAGCGAGGAATTCGCGCCGGGGAATTTCCCCATGCACGTAAAGATCGAACAGGTTCAAAAGCTCCTGCGGGAAATCGGTTGCCTTCTTTCGTTCCATCGAAGTGCTCCGTGTGAACGCCCTTGGGCCGGCACCTTAGAGAAATTCCCGTCGCTGAGGACATCAGTTCATTGTGATCATTGGCCGGGCGTCTATGATTGCCGGCAGAAAGGACCCCCATGCCCGGACTACTCCAGAACCACATCGCGGTCGTGACCGGCGCAGGCTCGGGCATCGGCCGCGCCATCGCCCTCGGCTACGCCCGTGAGGGGGCGACCGTCGCCGCGCTCGACATCAACGGCGAACCGGCAGCCGAGACAGCCAAAATGATCGGCGGCAAGGCGCGGGCTTTCACACTCGATGTCACCAAGCGGGACGCCTGCCGTGCGGTCGCGGCGGAAATTGCAAAGCAGCTTGGCCAGGTGTCCATCCTCGTGAACAACGCAGGCATCACGCGTCGCAATCCTTTCACGGCGGACATGGACACGGTCGCAACGGACTGGCAGGCGGTTCTCGAAACCAACCTCAACGGCGTTTTTAATGTGACCCAGGCGTTCATGGCGCCGCTGCGGGCCAGCAAAGGACGTATCATAAACATCGGCTCGATTCAGTCGCTCATGCACGTGCGGACGCCGTCATCGGCCGCCTATACCGCGTCGAAGCACGGCGTCCTCGGATTCACCCGCGCGCTCGCCGCCGAACTCGGGAAGGACGGCGTGCGCGTCAACGCCATCGGTCCCGGCTTCATCGAGACGCCGTTCAACGCAAAGATGCGGGCCGAGAATCCCGAGCGCGTGAAGATCTTCGTCGAGCACACGCCACTCGGCCGTCCCGGCACACCGGATGACATCGTCGGCCCGGCGATCTTTCTGGCCTCCGACCTGTCGGTTTTCGTGACCGGCTCGATCATCCTGGCGGATGGCGGCTATCGGACAGTCTGAGCCATCCGCCGACACCGCGCGGCCGAAGACGCCACGTGTTGCGGAACCGGACGCCGTCTGAAGCGTATCCTTGCGGAATCAACGAGACGAGGCCTCCAATGTCCCCTGACGAACGCGCGATTCGCGAGTTGGTCGACGCCTGGATGAGGGCGAGCCGTGTCGGCGACACCGAAGCCGTGCTCGACCTGATGGCGGACGACGTGATCTTCATGGTCCCCGGGCGCGAGCCGTTCGGCAAGAAGGCCTTCGCCACCAATTCGCGCAGCATGGACGGCGTGAAGCTGGAAGGCTCGGCCGACATCCGCGAGCTCAACGTGCTCGCCGACTGGGCGTATCTGCGCAATTTCATCGAGATTACCATCACGCCGCCGGGCGGCACGCCAGTGCGACGCTCGGGCTTCACACTGACAATTCTGCGCAAGGAGCCGGACGGACGCTGGCTGCTCACAAGGGACGCCAATCTGGTGACGTGAGCGGGCGCGCCGAAATGTCCCGGGCGGCGAACATTTCACCGGCTCTGTTTCGAATGCAATATGGCGCCTAGCTACGTGGGGGCGCCATGGACAAATCACATATCGGAACCTGTTTTTGCGGTGTCGTGACTGTCGAGGTCACCGGCGTGCCTCTCGAGATGGGATACTGCCATTGCAGCTCCTGCCGGGCTCATTCCGGCGCACCGGTGAGCGCGTACGTTTTGTGGAAACAGAACGACGTGAAGATCATGACGGGTGCGGAGTTTGTCAGACGCTACAAGAAGACCGAGATGAGCGACCGGCATTTCTGCAAAAAGTGCGGTGGTCATGTTCTGGTCACTCATCCTGCGCTTGGTTTGACGCACATCTACCCTGCCAGTTTCCCCACACTGAAATTCAAGCCGACGGTGCACCTGAATTACGCGGAAACGGTGCTGCCGATGAAGGACGGGCTTCCCAAGTTGCGGGATCTTCCAGCCGCCGCAGGCGGCTCCGGCGAAACGCTGCCGGAATGAGAGTCACTCGGCTCGGCAGGCGCTGTAGGTCTTCACGATGACACCGTGACTCTTGTGGGTCAGCGTGATGAAGGTCTTCAGTGCGTAGAACTCGTAATCCTTGTTCTTGAAGCTATCCGCGTCGGGCGCATCGGGATCGGCAACGAGTGTCTGGGGCGGCTCGTTCTCGATCTGCAGAACAACGGGCTCGGCCTTGCTCCAGCGTCCGGACGCATCGACGACCGCAGTGACAGTGAAGGCTCCGCCGCGGCAGTTGTAGCGATAGGTTTTCTTGTCGGCGGCAAAAGCCGCAGTCGCCAGCATTGCCATCGACAGAACGGCAACACGTCTCATCGTCAGTGGGTCACTTTCCCGCGGCCTTGCGCAGCGCCGCATTGATGCGATCCTGCCAACCGGGACCGTCTTCCTGGAAGAAGTCGAGCACGTCGCGATCGATGCGCAGCGACACCATTTCCTTCGCACCGGGAACTGCGGGCGTCTTCGGCGGCAGATCCGCAGGCTTGGTGGTCGCGGCCTTGAATGCCTTCTCGGCGGCACTGCGCATGTCGGGCGGATTCTTCACCATGCCGGTCTTTTACCACACCGTGTTTTAAGCCTGTAGCCTACCTGCGCGCTCCGCTTAATCAAATCGCAATGCCGACGCGGTAAACCTGTCAAACACGCGAGGTTGCCCAATGGGCAAGCCAACGCCGACAACAACGGCCAGCAAGTACTTCGCCGCCACGGTCGCAATGATCGCGGGCGCTTTCTTCTTCGCGGTTGGCGCCGGGCTGCTGCCGATCCCCGGCGGACCGTCCAACCTTCACGGCCCGCAGTGGCTGCTGCTCTACGTCGGACTAGCTTTCTTCCTGGCCGGAGTTGCCATCATCATCCAGATGCTTGGCCACGCCAATGACGGCGGCGACCTGCCGATGGGAGCTCCGCTCTGGCTGCGTGCCGTGCAATATCTTATCGGACTCTGCATCTTCGCCTGCTTCGGTGCGATCAGCAGCTGGATCGCGTTCGGGCCCGGCGACCGTCATTTCAGTGGAACGTTCATGTTCGTCGACGCGGCAACCAATGCAGCGATCGGACGGATCGTCTTCGGTACGGGCGCGATCATCATCTGGCTGTGCACTGCGGCGTTCGCCGCTTTTGGTTTTCGAAAGCTCTTCGACCACAACGCACCCAACGTTGGCTGATCTCCTCTTTTCGGATGATGCGATATCTGCGCTGGTGCTCTATAAGCCCGCCGCTTGAGTCATTGCCGAGGTACAGAAAAGGCTCCCAAGAGCATGAAATATTTTTCCACACTCATTTTCGTCTTGCTCAGCTCGTCCGCGATGGCCTTTGGCTCGTCACAGGGTTATGGGATGGGTGGACAGTTCCACCAGTTCGACCCGGTCGTGGCGGAATACAATCGCAGCGGCGAACTGTTCAAGATCGAGGGCCACTGCCAGTCGGCCTGCACGCTCTTTCTCGGCATCAGGAACGTCTGCATCGACCCGGGCGCGCAGTTGCTGTTTCACGCCGGGCACGACAAGCAGCGCAACGTCGACGCAAGATCGACTAACCACATGCTTGCGGCTTACAAGCCGAAGCTGCGTCAGTATCTCGTGTCCAACCATTATATGGACACCCTCGCATTCCACACGATCTCGGGGCGTGAGATGATCGATAGGTACGGTTACAAGGCCTGCTCGAAATAACGCGCCGCCTCATCGCTTGAACAGGCCCATGATCTCTGCTCTGGCGAGCGTATTGAAGTGCAGGTTGAAGCCAACCACGGCGGCTGAGGTGTCGGCCTTCACGTCAATCTTGTCGGTCTTTACGGCGAACACCGTAAAAAGATAGCGGTGCGGATGGTCGCCTTCGGGCGGGCAAGGTCCGCCATAGCCAGGCGCGCCGAAATCCGTGCGCGTCTGCAGCGCGCCGGCAGGCATTTTTCCGCCGACACTTCCCGCACCGGCGTCGAGCTCGGTCATATTCGGCGGAATATTGACGATCAACCAGTGCCAGAAACCCGAGCCGGTTGGCGCGTCGGGGTCGTAGCAGGTGATGGCGAAGCTTTTCGTGCCCGCGGGCGCTCCAGTCCATTTGAGATGCGGCGACCTGTTGCCGCCCGCACAGCCGAAACCGAAGTCGGCTGACAGGATGAAATCTTTCGGAAGGTAGTCGCCGTCCTTGAAGCTGTTGCTCGTGACAGTGAACGCCATGTACCGTCTCCTTGAACCGATTCTTTCAGATCTTCGGACGTCCGCAGCCTAAGCCCGCCCCGACAAATCGCAATGACCTCCTTTTTCTCGACCAACTGGTTCGATCTCGCAATTTACATCTGTCTGTTCGTCGCCGTCGTCATGGGTTTCATGACCGGGCTGCTGCGCAGCCTCGCAACGATCTTTGGATACATCGCCGGAATGGGTGTCGCCGTAGTGGCGGCGCCGCGCGTCACGCTGTTGCTCACAACCTATTTGAAGTTGCCGACGGTGCAGACGTGGATTGTGATCGTAGCGATCTTTGTCGCCGCGGGCGCCGCGCTCAGCGCCTTGGTACGGTTGACCCTCAACGAAATGGTCGGCCCTAACATCAGTGTTCCCGATCGTGTTGCCGGCGCGGCACTTGGGGCGCTTCGCATCGCGCTGCTTGCCGTCATGCTCGTCGTCGTTTTCGATCGGACCATCCCGCCGGGCCAGGAACCCGCATTCCTGAAAGGCTCACAATGGCGACCGATCCTGTCTTCTGCCGCGCAACGCGGTTTGCAGAAGCTGCCGCCAGAAATTGAGGCCTATATCGACCGCCTCAAGCGCTACCGCCGCCAATAGCGCCGCCAGCGGTACGCTCCCGCACCCTTTGAACCTTTTCGTTACTTACCGCGACCCATGACCGGGCCGCGCCGCTTCATCGCGTCGCCGGCGGAAAGGCCGCGCCATGCCGTCGAACAATGCGTCGAAGAAAACCGCGAAGGGCTTTGCGGAAATTCTCAATGCTGCGCGCGCCGTAGGGCTTACCGGATCGCCGCCTCGGACCGATGCGCCCGAGGCCGGCGAAGCCACTTTATACTATCTCGCGCTCAATGACCCCGTGATGTCGGCGGCGATACAGAGCGCGCAGGAAGCCCTGCCAGCCTTTCTCGCTCTCGCTAGACGTCCCGGACGGACGATGGAGCGATTTGCGGTCAAGATTGCGCTGCTCGGAGACGGCAGCCCGCTATTCTTCTGGGTCTATCCCTTCGCACATGTCGGAGACCGCTTCATCGGTCAGATCAACAACACGCCGTTTACGTTGGTGGGTCCGCACAAGGGCGACACCGTCGCTTTCGGCAGGCGCGACATTGTCGACTGGGCCTACTTGGATGCAGGGGTGGTGAAGGGCAACTATTCCGCGCGTGCCTTTCTCAAGACAGGCCTGCCGCGCGATTTCAGGCGCCGCTTTGGCCTCGAATTCGATTTTTGAAGGTTATGTACGCCGTTTGCATGGTCGGCATGGCGGTAACTATTGCGCCCCATGCGGCGTTGTGACTGGCGCAACCAACCCCGGAACGCTACCTTATTTCCGACAGGTTCAGTGTATCCAAGAGACGCGTCCATGGTGGAAGTGACTTACGAGATCGTCGAGCACGACGGCGGCTGGGCGTACAAAGTTGACGGCGTGTTCTCGGAGCCTTACCCAACACATGCTGCCGCCCTCGTGGCGGCACGACGGGCCGCCTCGGAGCAGACCGTTCCGGGCCACACGGAGACCATCGAGTACGAAGACGAAAAAGGCCGCTGGCATACCGAGACTGCGCGCGGCTCCGATCGTCCACAAACACAAATCAAGGACAGATCCTGACGCGCCACCTGCGCATCATTCGGGGGAATTCAAAAATGGTTCGGTTGCGGGTTTTCGCGCTGGCGATGTTGCTGGCTCCGGTGATGCCGGCTTCTTCGCAGACTCTTATGCCGTCGTCGGTAGAGACGATGCGGGACGTCGATCCGGGCGTTGATGACACGGGTCGCGCGACCGAGCTGTCGCCGGAATTTCGGCGCAAGTCCGTGCTGTACCGCACCGAGCAACCCGCCGGCACGATCATCGTCAACACCGCCGACCGCTACCTTTATCTGATCCAGGGCAATGGCACCGCGTTGCGTTACGGCATCGGCGTCGGCCGCGACGGATTCCAATGGGGCGGCATTCAGAAAATTACGCTCAAGCGCGAATGGCCGGATTGGGTGCCACCGCCGGAGATGATCCAGCGGCAACCCTATCTGCCGCGCTGGATGGCCGGCGGACCGGGCAACCCGCTAGGTGCGCGCGCCATGAACCTTGGCGCGACCGTCTACCGCATCCACGGCACCAACGCACCGCAAACCATCGGGCAGGCTGTGTCGTCAGGTTGCTTCCGGCTGGTCAACGATGATGTGGCGGATCTCTACGACCGCGTGCCGCTCGGCACGAAGGTGGTTGTGCAGCATCACTAGCGCGGTCAGTCCCACAGGCCATAGCTCTGCCATTTCGCCTCGGGGATTTCGTCACCAATCGTGAAATGGAATGCCACCACGCTCATGCGGTCGGGACTAGACGTGCAGCGATAGGTTAGCGCGTACCATTTCTTGCGGCTGCGGAACGCACCGCCAGTCACTTCGAGCGTGTCGCCCGAGGCCTTGGGCTCCGCCATAGCATTGGCTACGGCACGATCCGGGCGATATTGCTTCGATTCGGTACGGATGCGCGTCATCGCGGTATAGTCGCAGAGCTGCTCGAGCCGCTCCTCCGGAGCCAACATTTTCAGGCTGCGCTCGAATCGTCCGTCAGCGGCCATCGCGGTTGCCCCGAGGATCGTCGCGGCAACCGCCGCCAGTCCAAACGCCCGCATTCGTGATCTTCCCCTGTGCCCCGGCGTCCCCACGACATTTAGGCGTGGCGGCGGGCCGAGGGCAACCAATTCCTCAATTTTTCCCGCGCGAGCTTGTTCCGCCATTCGGCCGAGATGCCCTACATGGCGCGTTTGTAGAAATTGCTGGCCCGGCCTCTGCCACCAGCCACGTTCGGATTGGTGTTGACGAATTCTTCGGCCGTAAGTTTGTCGATCGTGCGCAGCTGTGCTTCGCCGGCAAAATTGGGGTAGCTGCTCGACACTATATTGTACGTCACAGTTTTCTTTTCCTCGTCCACACTGTAGGTGCCGAACAGCGAAATACTACGCCGCATGATCGTTGAATATTCTTCCGGCGTGCCGGCGAGGCGGTTGTTGCTGGCGATCTTCGGCAGGTCGCTGGCGGTGTGGATCTGCGCGAACTGGCCCCCAGCAGTGAAGATCAAGATGCCTTTCGGCGTCTCCCCGAAGGGAAAGGATTTCGTACCGTCGGGGGCTACTACTTCGGCAACCACGAAATTCCAGGTCCCCACCAGCTGATCGCGCAGACTCTTTTGCTGCTGTGGGGAAGCCGGCGACGTGACGAGCAACAAGGCAACAAGGCTGCTTATTGGAATTTTCATGTCGGTCCCCCGAAGTGTTGCGCGACAACAGCCGCGTCACGAATATTTCGGATCGCGGTCGAGCAGCTCGATAGAAATGCCCTGTGGCCCGCGCAGAAAGCAGATTTTTATGCCGGGTCGGGGTGAATGCGGCTCCTTAGTAAACTCGACGCCTTTCTTCCGGAGATCGGCCGCGATTGCATCGATGCCAGAGACCGCAAGGCCGAAATGGTCGAGACCCTGATAGGGCGTGACCGGCGCCGGATTGACGCCGTCACCGGGATTGACCTGGGCCAGAAAGATCTTGGCTCCGCCGAGCCTGATGTCCACGCGTGGCTTGCCCTGCTGCGTCGAGCGGATCACTTCGGCGCCGAACATGCGCTCGAACCATTGCGCGGTGGCCTCCGGATCGGGTGTGCGCAAGTGAACATGATCCCACTTATAGTCTGGCATTGGTCTTCTCCGTTCTGGCTGTGCGAGCCTAGGCAAGGCCGAATGTCGAGCGCAACAGCCTTGTTGCACGCACATCCGCGGCCGGACGATAATGCAGAGCGCACAATAATAACCGGGGAAACAACATGATCACGTACGATCGCCGCAAATTCCTGCAGCTTTCCGCCGGAATATTGGCGGCTCCGATACTCACTCGGCCGACCTTCGCGCAGGCAACCTGGCCGGCGGCGCGGCCGATCCGCGCGATCGTGCCGTTCTCGGCCGGCAGCACCATCGACATTCTCGGGCGCATCGTCCTCGATCCGTTGTCGAAGCAGCTCGGTCAGACGATTGTGGTTGAAAATCGCGGCGGCGCAGGCGGAAGCATCGGCTCGGCGGCAGTCGCCAAAGCGGAACCTGACGGTTACACCGTCCTCATCAACGCGGCCGCACACTCCGGTGCACCGGCGGCGTATCCAAATTTGCCTTATGACGCGGCCAATGATTTCTCCGCGGTGGCAAGCTTCGGCAATGTGCCAAACGTGCTGCTGGTTGCGCCGTCAAAAGAGATCAAGACCGTGCAGGAGCTGGTGGCGAAGGCAAAGAGCGGCAGCCTGAGCTTTGCATCCGCGGGCGTCGGCAGTGCCACCCACTGGGCAGCGGAGCGGTTCAACGTCAGCGCAGACCTCAGGGTCACGCACGTGCCGTTCCGCGGTGGCCCGGAAGCCCTCACCGAAGTGATGACTGGACGCGTCGATTATATCTTTATCGGCATTTCGTCCGGTCTGCCCTTCATCCAGAACAAGCAGCTGGTGCCCCTCGCCGTCAGCTCCGCCAAACGCTCGCCCACGTTGCCAGATGTCCCGACCACGCTGGAGGCCGGCTACAAGGATTCCGACTTCATTTACTGGAACGGCATGCTGGTCCCCGCAAAGACACCACGGCCGATTGTTGACCGTCTCTACGCGGAAACCACAAAGGTGCTGGCGCTTCCGGACGTACAACAAAAGCTGGCGGTGCAGGGCGTTGAGCCGGCGCCGCTGACACCTGGCGAGATGGATGCGATGATCCGCCGCGAGATCGCGCTCAATCTCAAGATCGCCAAAGAAGCCGGGCTCAAATTCAATTGACGCCAGACGATCTTGCGACGAACCCGCACGACGGAATTGTGACGACCTGTCCGACCGCCACGCGGCAGTTGCCCACAGGCCCGTGCATGCATGCGCATTTCAATGCATGTGCAGCCGGATTATTTGCTACACGTTGAACGACTATGCCGGGCAAGACCATTCAAGCGGCAGGTGGCATTGTGGTGCGCAACGGCGCGCGCCCTCTCATCGCTATCGTGCAGCGCGCGAAGGACGAACTCTGGGTGCTACCGCGCGGCAAGCTTAAGCGTGACGAGAACCCTCTCGCCGGCGCGCGCCGGGAAGTCGTCGAGGAAACCGGACACCGCGTTCGCGTGCGCGAATTCGTCGGCGCCATCACGTACCGGGCGCGCGGGCGGCCGAAGGTCGTACAGTTCTGGCGCATGCAAGCCGAGGCCAATCCAAGCCGTGATGTCATGGAGGACATCATGGCGGTCGAATGGTTGCCTCTCCCAGCGGCCATCCGAAAGCTGAGCTATCCTCTCGAGCGGCTATTCCTCAGCCATGTCGGTCGGAACATCCTGCGCTCCCGCCGCAAGGCACGCAGCCCAGGACGCAAATCGAAACCGCGCCACGTTGCTTCCAAGGCGCGCCGCCATTCTGCGGCATCGCAGGTGCGGAAATCTTCAAGGATCTCAACTGGCAGCTCGCGGCCAACAATCCTGCGACGTGTACTCGGGCTGTCCTGAGCGCGGTCAAAATAAGGCGGCTTGCCTGGAACTCGCCGCAAACCTTGCGAAAATTTAATCCCGGTAGGGCCGGAATGGCGGCGATTCCAAACAGCCCATTCACAGGCCATT
>Ga0126377_10004618_pt1 | contig 10055 bp, 12 predicted proteins | sample PanSoiMetPlot_22_FD_92647 | JGI IMG/M metagenome (GOLD analysis project Ga0126377, IMG submission 92647) | Tropical forest soil microbial communities from Panama - MetaG Plot_22 | ecosystem: Environmental > Terrestrial > Soil > Tropical forest > Bulk soil | place: Panama | collected 2016-02-17 | reverse complement strand
GTCCGTTTCCTGGGCGTTGAGCTATGCGAGCCATGTCTGGGCTTGGGCAAGGCGCTGGCAACGTCCACGCACCCACCGGCCACGGTCGTCAAGCGTTTGGTTCACAGGGCGGGCCTTCGTGCAGATGCTCTGTCCAGCGGCGAGCTTGTCGTTGGAGCAAAGGTCGAGAGTGCCGCCTAACCCTTCGTTGCACCCGAACGGCAACAGCGGGCTTCGCCCGCTTCCGCCATCGGGTGAACTCAAACGTTGCTTCCAGGCCTTGCCACCAATCGCGGAGCAAGTCTCGTCGAATCGGCCGGTCTGGATTACCCGGCGACGGAAACAACCAGCCGTCACCGATTTGAAGCGCAGCTCGTCGCGCTGTCTTGAGCGCAGCCACCGCACGAGGCGATAGCGGGACAGTATGCTCGAGCCCCTGCTTGTCGTGCTCGGATCGCCAAGTAACGAGCTCTTCGACGTCGCTCCAGCGTCAGCGACTGACTGCCGTGCGCCGGTGACCTGTTTCGTGCGAAAGGAGTAGATACAACTCAACCGCTGGCGACAGGTTCGCCGCTGCCCGCAGCAGCTCCTCAAATTCCTGATCTGATACGATGGGCCGGCGCGGATTGACCTCGACCGGAATTGGGAAGCCGCGAAAGGGGTTGCGCTCTAAGAGTGGCTCGCCGTGAACGCGTACCATTTCCGCCCAGTTGCAGACAGCCATTAGAAAACGCAGATCATACTCAATCACGCGATCACGCACGCCGCGTGCTTTGCGCTGGTCGCCGCTGGGTCGAAGCGTTCCGTCGCGCCGGCGCTGGACGAACCTATCCCAGTCACGCCGATCGAGATTCCGAACGCGAGCGCTTTTTCCCCCAACATTCAGCGGGCATCGACAACATCTCGCTGTCTGCAGTAATATCTGGCTACGCAATTGCCCTATTCCTGCATGCGGCGCTGTCGCCAGCAGCAGAAATACACGTTAGATGGCACCATGCATCGATGACGAATCAGGTTCGTTGCCTTAGCCTCGCTGCGAGCGTTGCGGCGATCGCCTCACTACCGCTCCCAACGCGCTCAACATCTGCGCCTGCTGCTCCGGCCGCGCGCCTGCGATCGATACAGCCAGCGCTCGGCGAATGCAGGACGCCGTGGAGCGTACTGTAGGCCGCGCTGCCGAGCCGCGCGGCTATCCTGGCCTCGAGGCAGCCGCTCTGCCCGTAACGTACGGCGGTCGTTGTCTGGCCGTCGTGACGCTGTCGCACGACGGCGAGCTGGGTGGTGGTGTTGTGATCGTTGACCCAGTGCGGATGCGCAATGACATCCGGGTAGTGGCCGATTACGCCGGCGCCGCTTCTCGTTGACGGATTGCGTACGCCTCGCATTCGCATCTATTTGAGTCGTTCGACTTCTTGACTCGCCGACGGAGGCGGCACGAACAGACGATTGCCGGAAAGGCCTTCTGGACGAACAGCGCGCCCAAGCGCGGAATCCGACGGACCTGCCGCTCGGTGTCGACGTGGTTCAGCTGATTGCCCAGGCGAACAACGAATCGGCGAGTCGCCAGGACGAGTACATTGGAACGGAGCACCTCGTGCTTGCGCTGAGCCAACCAGGGAACGCCGCGATGCCGTTGCTGGCTTTGGCAATCGAACCACAGCGGTTCTACACGATGATCGGCAACGCAATCCAGCGCGGTCGGGCCCCCGTCCGCTCTGATGTCGAGCGGCCCCTCACGTCCCGCACGAAACAAGCCTTCTCCTTAGCCGCGACGGCCGCCCGGGAGCTGGGTCATTCGCACATCGGCGTGCCGCATCTCATCGTTGGACTGATGCGTGAGCGCGTGAACATTGGCGCTCAGGTCCTGGCTGATCAGGGTCTGACCGAGCAGCGTGCCTTCGAGCTCGCCCGAGAGACCGGTGCGTAGCGCGGATCTCGGCGTTAGGCCACGATACAGACCATTTTTCGCCCGGTTGCCTGCCATCACGATTCTCATAATGTCGGCCTGCAGCTCGTTTCCGCGTCCAAAGCGACCCGACTAACCAATGCCGCACGATTACGCCAGCGTCGGGACTCCTGCGCCGATGTCAGTACGCGGCCAGTCTCATTTGACTTGTTCCGCTTTACTGAGCGATGGCTCACGCCACGCCGCGTCGTTGCGATGCCTTCTAGCCAACCGTCACATGCTCGGTATGCGTGTCGCACTTCTCCCCGCCGTCGTCATCGCTCTCGCTGCTTGCGGCGGCGACACGGCCGTGGATCCCGAAACCTCAGTTTCAAAGGTCACGATTAGCGCGAGTCCCACCGCACTCGCGGTGGGAGCCACCCTCCAGCTCACCGCTGACGCGGCGAACGCCGCGGGGACAATTCTGGTCGAAAAGACGATCAATTGGGTGAGCAGCCGCCCGGATATTGCTACCATCACGTCACGCGGACTCGTGACTGGCGTATCAACTGGCACCACGACAATCACCGCGAAAAGTGAAGGACGTAGTGCCAGCATTGCGCTGACCGTTCAAGCGCCAAACAAGATCGTCCTGACAAGTGAAGTCGGAGACTACGTCGGCCAAGGAGAGACGTACACCTACACGAAGGCCAACGCTGTCATCAGCCTGAGTGCGAAAACGACGTCGATCCAACTGTCGATATCAGGTAATCAGGGCTGGCGTGCCAACTTTCAGACACCAAGCGGAGTGGAGCTCGCTGCTGGATCCTACACGAACGCCACTCGATGGCCTTTTCAGGGGAGCGGCGCAGGATTGGAGGTGTCGGGTGAGGGGCGTGGCTGCAACATGCTTACCGGATTCTTCGTCATCGACAGCTTGAGCTGGGACACCGGAAATAGCCTACTCCTCGGTCTCGACCTGCGCTTCGAGCAACATTGTGAGGGTCGCGCTCCCGCTCTGCGCGGCACGATTCATTGGCGCGCCGACGATCCCACTACTCCGCCCGGACCGGTGACGCCGATCCCATCGACCCTCTGGCAGCCGCCAACCGGTGCGACGCCATCTTCCGGCGACTTCGTCTATCTGCAGAGCGACCCAGGCGACTATATCGGGCGGGGTGCGACGAATCTCTATCAAACAGGAATCGTCGGCAGCCTCAGTGGGACGCGCGCTATGATATCGGCGGGTGGCTACTCCGCCGTCTTCCAGGGAATGAATTCAATTTCTGAACTAAAAGTGGGTTACTACGGAGGCCTGATGCGATACCCACTGCACAATCCGGCGCTCGGAGGCATCGACGTGTCGGGCGAGGGACGTGGGTGCAATCGCGAGACAGGATGGTTCGCAATCGACCGCGTGGCCTACGCCAACGGTCTCGTCACGGGCATCGAGCTTCGCTTCGAGCAGCGTTGTGAAAATGCGGATGCGTCGCTTCACGGTGCGGTGCGATGGGGGCAGTTCTAAGACGGACAATCGCATCGCCGACGTACGCCGAGTCGCGCTCTGTGCCTTGGATCTGCTCGGACGACATCGAGTAGAGATACTTCAAGCCCGTGAAATACAAACCCGGCTCCGCCTCGACGACGCCGCGACGATGCATCGGAAGCCCACTCTCGTCGCTCGACCAACGTCACGTGGTACCCAATGCCGGGCCCGTGGTGGTACGCGGGGTGTGGTAGCCGTGTCTGAATCTCTAACGTTCCGCGTCGATCGCCGTGCTATCTGACAGACGTTGCGGGCCGACGGCCCATCTTCGCCCGCGGCTGAACTTTGGCGTTGCTTCCAGGCGTTGCCACCAATCGCGGCGACCATGCGCTCGGCGACGAGCTTTCTGTCGTCACGAATTTCGGCGCGAGATCCGCCAATCACATCTTGCTTAGTTGAAACGAGACTGCAGTCGTTCGCGTGGAGCTTTCCGAGTCGGACACGATCATCGTGCCCATTCAGAAGAACCGATTCGTGCTGAGTGCCGATATCTGGCCACCTTATTCGGCGAAGGTTGTTCCTTGAGATCCCGCATACGTTCGGTACGCTCAGCTTCAGCGTTCGTTGTGCGGCCGGGGGCATCGAGCTCCGACGCAAAGTCAACGAGAACGGTCCATACCCACGCCATCAATCAGCGCGCGCGGAGCCGCATCGGACAGGTGGTAATCTCCAATGATCATTCGGAGGCTCTTTAGCTCCATTGTCTGGCGGGACGTATTCCATCAGCGTGCCCAGACCAATGAATGCCCGCCTCAAGTCCTCCTGCTGACGCTATCGCGGTATCCATCGCAATAACCGGCAGGCCTCCGTTCGCGTGCGCTTGACACTCTCTCACGATGATGCCACATCCTATTATCGTCGACTTTCGGAGTGCCTATGCGACCCATCACCAGCTGCGCCGTCGTCTGGCTCTCGGTGCTAGCACTCGGGTGCCATGACCCTTCCTCGCCCGACCTCGCGACGTCACACGGTCCACCGGCCTTCGATTTCTCCTCGGGCCCGGCCACGCCCGGGAGCTCCGGGATCGTTCGGTTCGGCGACTTCGTCGGCTTCTTCGTGTATGATTTTCAGCGTGGGTTGCTGAGTATTCATAGCACGTCGACCCCATTTGCAGACATCTGCGCGGGGACCCCGCCGACCGTTGACCTTTTGGATATCCAAACCATCGCCACGGCCTCGGGGCTGCACGCCATCTTCCAAGGACAGAACCACAATGTGCTGATCTACCCTGCTGTCCCCTTCAACTGTAGCTCTCTCGCAACCGCGCCTCTGATCGCCGCTGGCACGGCCCGCCTCATTCGCACCGACAATGACCTCCTCGGAGGCGGGAGCCCCGGCGTGAACGCCTTCGGCTGGCAAGCTCACGGCAGTCTGTCAGATATCGCGACCGGGGGCAGTCTACGCTACACTGAAATCGTGCGTCTTCTCTCTACCACGGATGTGAAGCAACTCGTCGTGAATATTAGGCTCCACTAGGGCGAGACCGATGTCGCGACGTTGGCGGCTCTATGGCTGCTGCCTAACCAGCGCATGAAGCCGTCGTGCGCGATTCGTTAGCTAGCCACGGATTGTTTGCCTGCGCCAGCCAACGCAAAACTTTCTGTAGCGCGCTCGATGCATACAGGAGCTACTCATGAGTATGCGCTGATAAGCGTGAGGTCGGAGGTTCAACTCCTCGCGGGCCCATCCCTAGTCCCCGTTTGCACTTATGGTGCATTCGGGGATTCGCTTTTTTGCTACTGGTCCCGTTGAGTGGTCCCGTTCATTAGCATTTGCCCCCTCGGTTGCCTGCAGTCAGCCGCTCGAGTGCGATGCGCTGAGCATCCTGGTCTGGCTGCAGATAGGTCCGAGGTTCCGATTGACATCGGCCGGTCCTGGCGCGCCGCATTCCATAGATTCGCCGCACCAATCGCAAGTGCCGTCACGGCAACCGTGGACACGGTAAACGCCGTCCGTCTGGCAGCGGGTGGGACTGAAGCGGCTGACGGTGCCGGTGCCGGCGTGAGACTCGCGCGCCTGACCTGGGGGGAAAGAGCGTGGCCAGCGGAGTCGCGGAACGCAACCGCGTGGCTATCGCTACAGTCTCAGGCGCCGGGCGCGGCGTCGAAGTCGCTGGCCAGCCTCGCGCGATGGCTGGGCCAGAACGGGGCCGAACTTCGATGAAAGGTGCGCTGGCCATCATGAGCACATCCTGAAGGGCGTGAAGAAAACCAAACGTCCTTCAGTGCGGCTCTGCGCCATGGCCATCTGCCGCTAGCGTCCTTCACAGTTTCGTCATAGCTTCTGGCGGTCCAGTCCCATCTCGGGGTGCCCTCGTGCGTCGCAGACGTGGCTACGGAGCGCTGACTCGGCGGGAATTCCTGCGACGCACCGTTGCGGGCGCAGGAGCGGCGTATCTCACCGCCTGCGAATCGCGGACGGGACACGAGACGAACCACGTTCGGTTCGCCCGGCAGATCGGCATCGGATACCTTCCGCTGCACGTGCTCCAAGCGCAGAAGCTGGTCGAGCAGCACGCCCGCGCCCTTGGCCACGCGTCACTCTCGGCGAGCTTTGCCCCCATCGGCTCGCCCTCAGCCATGCACGACCTGCTGCTGTCGGGCAACGCGGACATCATGGTCGCCGGATTCGCGCCGTTCATGACGATCTGGGACAAGACCCGTCGCGCGATCGATATTCGAGCGCTGATTTCGCTACACAGCCAGCAGTTACTTCTCAATACGAACAACCCCCACGTTCAAACCGTTCGGGACTTCACCGATCGGGATCGAATCGCGGTCCCGGCGATCAAGGTGTCCGCGCAAGCCACGCTCTTGCAAATGATCGCCGAGAACGAGTACGGCCGTGGCCACCACGAACACTTTGACCCGATCACAGTCGAGCTTCAGCATCCCGACGCGTACAAGGCGTTGATCGCAGGGCGGTCCCAGATCTCCGCGCACTTCGGGTCCGCTCCGCTTCAGTATGTCGAGCTGTCTCATCCGACGATTCACCGCGTCGCGAGCTCGTACGACGCCACGAAAGGCCCGTCAACGGGGTCGCTCCTCTGGACGACCAGACGCTTCTACGAGGAGAACCCCAAGACGATTCGTGCCGTCATTTCCGCGCTCGACGAGGCACGACAGTTCATCGCGCAGCGCCCGCGCGATGCGGCACGAATCTATATGTCCATCGAAAGCGAGGCCCGCGGGTTGGATCGGTACTTCGGACCAGGGATGCACGTGCATAACGTCGAAGACTTCGTCGTGGGCCTGATCACCGGGCCTGACCTGACCTTCGAGCCCAGGCCGACGGGCAACGTACTCGATGTTGCGGAGTTCATGCACCGCGTCGGCCGAATCAAGAACATGCCTGCGAAGGTGGACGACCTTTTCTTCGAAGTCCCGCCCGCGAGTTGACGGATGCCGCCCGCGAACATCAACGACAAATTTCTTTCAGTCGAAGGCGTGACCCTCCAGTACAGAGCTGACGATCGCCTCGTGACCGCGACGCGCGACGTCAGCTTCGGCGTGCAGCCGCGCGACCGATTCGTGCTGCTCGGGCCGTCGGGCTCAGGCAAGTCGAGCCTGTTGAAGGCGATGGGCGGGTTCATCAACCCGGTGTTCGGCAGGATCCGCCTCGAGAATCGCGTCATCGACGGGCCGGGACCCGATCGAATGATGGTCTTTCAGGAATTCGATCAATTGCTGCCGTGGAAGACGGTCGTCGAGAACGTCATGTTCCCGATGACGGTCGGCCGCCGCTTTACCCGCGCACAGGCCAGGGCGCGCGCGCTCGAGCTGATCGACACGGTGCGGCTGACCCAGTTCCGCGACGCATTTCCTCACACACTGTCGGGCGGGATGAAGCAGCGCGTCGCGATCGCGCGCGCGCTCGCGCCGCAGCCGGCTGTGCTCCTCATGGACGAGCCCTTCGCCGCACTCGACGCGCTCACTCGGCAGAAGATGCAGGCGGAGCTCATCGCGCTCTGGGAGCGCGATCCCTTTACGCTGGTCTTCGTGACGCACTCGATCGAGGAGGCGTTGATTGTGGGGTCGCGCATTCTCGTGCTCTCGCCGCACCCAGGACAGGTGAAGGCCGAGCTCAACGCGCACGAATTCGGCTTCGACGATCAAGGCACGAGCGCCTTCGTCGCCCAAGCACGCCGAATTCACGATCTCTTGTTCGCAAGCGATGGAGGCCCGCATGCTGGATGACGTGACGACGGCGCCTCGCCCCGAGTTCGTCTACGCCGAGCTCTCGGTTGCCGACCCGGGTAACGTTTCCCGGCGGCTGACCATTCGCGAGCGCATTCTGGACAACGCGACTGCGCGCCGAGCGATGGTGGTGCTGGCGCTGGCGCTAGCGTGGGAGCTCTACGCGAGATACGTCGGGATCGATCTCCTCTTTCCGACGTTCAGCGAGACAATCGCCGCACTGTGGACGGCAATCGTCCACGGTCCGCTCCTCGCGCGCCTCGGGATATCGCTCGAGGTACTGTTGATGGGATACGCGGCCGGCGTCCTTCTGGCGGGAATGCTGACGGCGCTCGCCATCTCCACTCGGATTGGTGGCGACATCCTGAGCGCGGCCACCGCGATGCTCACTCCGCTTCCCGCCATCGCGCTCTTGCCGCTCGCCATGCTGTGGTTCGGCCTCGGAATGAAGAGCATCGTCTTCATCATCACGCACTCCGTGCTGTGGCCGGTGGCCGTCAACACGTACTCGGGATTCCAGTCCGTGTCCGAGACTCAGAAAATGGCCGGGCGGAATGTGGGGCTCAGAGGCCTGCGCTACGTGACACAATTGCTCATTCCTGCTGCGTTCCCGTCGATTCTGGCGGGTCTTCGCATTGGCTGGGCGTTCGCGTGGCGCACGCTCATCGCCGCAGAGATGGTCTTTGGCGTTGCCTCGCGGTCCGGAGGACTCGGCTGGTTCATATTGCAGAGCAAGAACGAGCTCGAGACCGCAACCGTCTTCGCGGGGCTCCTCGTCATCCTCCTCATGGGTCTCCTCATCGATGGACTGGTGTTCCGGACGATCGAGAGGCGAACGATTCAACGGTGGGGAATGCAACGATGAACGCGGACACGACCGACTGGCACGAGTGGCACAAGGGCTACGCCGCCGCTGGTATGCTCCGCCGGCGCCTCACGTGTGTGCGCTCACACATCGCGGACGCGCTCGATGCGATGGCGCCAGGCGACATTCGAATTGTCAGTATTTGCGCTGGCGATGGACGTGATGTGATCTCCGTGCTGCGAGATCATCCGCGTCGACGGGATGTTCAGGCGACCCTGTTGGAGTTGGATCCGCGCCTCGTCCGCGACGGTCGCGATCTCGTTCGCACCGCGGGCCTCGAGGCCCACGTCGAGCTTCTCGAGACAGATGCGACACGGAGCGAAGTCTACATCGGCCGAATTCCGTGTCATCTCCTGCTCGCCTGCGGTATCCTTGGGAACATTCTCCCGGAGACCACGCCTTCGTTCGTCGCACTCGCCGCCGCGGCATGCGAGACCGGCGCCCGTTTGATCTGGACGCGGAACACCGCGCGCAGCAACGGCGTGGCGCATATCGAGGCCATCCGGCAGCTCCTGACCGCCGCGTCGTTCGACCAAGTCCGACTCGACGTCATCGAGGATGAGGACCCTGATCAATCAGGGCGCCTGGCACTGGAGGTCGGAGCTGGACGGCACACTGTGACGTCCAGCGTTCACCGTTCAACGCCGGGCGCGCTCCCGAGCGAAAAACTATTCACGTTTGTGGGATTTCAAGCGCTCGAGAACGCAGCGGCGGCGGCGCCGACGAGCGACAACAGGCGAATTGAGATTTGAGCGGAGGAGGCACGTGGCCGCCGGGCGTCGAATCGGTGTCTCGCGTATGTGCGCTCCCTCTCGGCGAAAGCGCGCATGACCGCGCCGAGTCATCGAACGGTGTCGAAGTAAGCACCACGCTCGCCGCCAGCGACACCGGTCGGAATACGAGCTGGAGCCCATCGCTGAGACTCGGCAACGGGGTCATCATGTGTGACGCATCCGGGTATCGCCGAGAGTTGTCATCGAGGCGCGTCGAGTTCTCGCGGACTCGGCGCGCCTCGCGTTTCATGTAGCGCGATCATTCTTCGGTGTCTAACGACTCGCATCGAGGAGAACATGAGGCCAGAGACAAGGCGCGCGCGCCGGGCGGTAGGATGAGCATTCGGGTCACACACTTTGCAACTTACTCATTGCCGCTGGCTAACCGGTCGTTGCAACCGACAAAGCAGCCATGCCGGTTTTCGCGAGTTCGATTGGCGTCCGGCTGCTTTGCGGCTGAACTCGGGCGTTGGCCCGCGACGATCATCACGTATCGGCCGTGTTCCAGCTCGTCGTGCAGTTTACGCCGTGGACGGACCCATCGACACGCTTGATGAGTCTCTGGCGCTTGTGGACCGATGTTAACGTCGCATTCGAGGACAATCCGAGGAGTCGTACATGAGACCTTCGATGCTTAGGAGTGCGGCGGCGGTCATGTGCACCGTCGCAATCGGCGCAGGACGCTACTGGCCAACAGCGAGCGCCGCCGCCCGCTGTGAGGCCCTCGCCGCGATGCGCCTGCCGAACGTCACCATCAATGTGGCCACACCCGTAACGGGCGGCTCTTTCACACCGGCCGGCGCGCAACAGC
>Ga0126377_10004617_pt1 | contig 10055 bp, 8 predicted proteins | sample PanSoiMetPlot_22_FD_92647 | JGI IMG/M metagenome (GOLD analysis project Ga0126377, IMG submission 92647) | Tropical forest soil microbial communities from Panama - MetaG Plot_22 | ecosystem: Environmental > Terrestrial > Soil > Tropical forest > Bulk soil | place: Panama | collected 2016-02-17 | reverse complement strand
TCGCATTGGTCGTCTTCGGCCCGCGCAAGCTGCCCGAACTCGGCAAATCTCTGGGACAGGCGATGTCGCAATTCCGGCGCGCGTCGGAAGACTTCAAGCGCACCTGGGAACAGGAAGTCGAGTTGGAGAAGGTCCGCAAGACCGACACGCCGAGCGGCGGCGAATCGAATTACGGCTACAATGAATCATACGACCCGTATAATTCGTATTCGGACGAGGCGAACAGCGGTGAGACTCACAATAACGGCGCCGAATCGAATCCGGCGAACGCGTCTTCGGCGCCTAATAAGGCCGAGACTGAAACCGCGTCCGTAGGCGCCGAAACGGCAAGCTTGAAGGCGCAGCCGGAGAAGAAACACTGGATTTAACTTCTGATGAGTAACGAACACGAAGAGCAGGAAGGGTTGCAGATGTCCTTCCTTGACCACCTGGACGAGTTGCGTCAGAGGTTGATCCACTCCGTGATCGCAATCGCCGTGACTTTCGCGCTTTGCTTCACTTTCTCCGACAGGATCTTCAACTTCCTCGCGGTGCCCGTGAAGCGGGAGATGTGCAAGGAGCAACTGGATAAGCAGGCCACTTACGGCCAGCCGAAACTCGATTCGTTGAACGTCGGTCAGATAGTTCAATATTCCTTCGCGCAGCAGACCGCCATCAACAACGTCCCCGTCCCGGTGGGAACTACCATTCGCTGCAAAGTCGTCACTACAAACGGCAATAAGTCTTTGGTCCTGGCGGACACATGGACTGTGGGTAAAAACACAATCGCCGCGGAAACGCCTTTGAGCGAGGTCGTCAACTCTAAATCGCTGGTGGGATGCGGCGAGCTTATCCTGCTCGGCGTCGCCAGCGGTTTCACGCTTTACATGCGCGTGGCCTTGTATGTCGGCCTGGGACTGGCGATTCCTTTTCTCCTCTATCAGGTATGGGCCTTCATCTCGCCCGGCCTGTACAAGCACGAGAAGAAATACGCGGTGCCGGTGCTGACGATGACCGGGTTCTTTTTCCTTGCGGGCGCGGCCTTCGCCTATTACATCGCGTTCCCTGCCGCCTGCAATTACCTGCTCGGTTTGCAAACCTCAGGCGGGTTCCAAACCATGCCCGACGCCGAGCAATACTTCGACCTGATCATCCTGATTATGATCGGCCTCGGCATAGTCTTTCAGATTCCGACGCTCGCGTTCGTCCTCGGGCGAATCGGACTGATAACCCCGAGGATGATGCTCAAGATGTGGCGCTATGCGATAGTCATCATCGCGATCGTCTCGGCGGTGCTCACGCCGACCGCGGACGCGTTCAATATGATCATCTTCGCCGCGCCGATGGTCGTCCTCTATTTCCTGAGCGTCGGCATAGTCTGGTTCTTCGGCAAACAACGGCGCAAGGAAGAAGAGTCCACCGAGCTCGTCACGACGGAATAGCGGGGAGTGGGGAATGGGGAGTGGGGAGTGGGGTAGAAAGAAATTACTTCTTCTTCCCACTCCCCACTCCCTACTCCCCACTCCCTACTCCCCATTCCCCACTCCCGCTCAATCCCCGTTCCCTTTATCCTTTTCCCTGAAAGGCTGCTTCAATCCCTTCTCCGCCTGTTCGCGCGTGTCGTAGACGTTGGGGCGGGCGAGGACGGCCTTGTATTGCGCGACCGCGTCGCCGCGCTGCCCGGCCAGGTCATAAATCTGGGCGGCCCTGAGCAGGGCGAGCGTCGCCAGGTTGGCGTCGGCGCCTTTCGATTTCGGGACTTCCAGGAAATGCTCGGCCGCGCGTTTGTAGTCTTTGCCTAACGCCAGGGCCTCGGCGTACTGGTAATGAACCAGGTCGACCGCCGGGGCCGCCGCCGGGTCTTTCAGCAAATCCTCGAACGCGGCGTAAGCGTCTTCGGAACGCTTGAGCGAGACCAGCGTGTAAGCTCGCTCGAGTTTGACCAGATAGCTCCGCGGGTATTTGGCGCTCAGTTGATCGAGCAGGGCCAGCGCGTCTTCGTAGCGCTTCTCGTTCTGATAGATCGCAAGCAGCATGACGCGGGCGTCGTCGGCCGTGGCGGTCTCTTTTTCGACGACCCCCTTCAGGCGGGCGATGCCGCGCTGTTTGTTACCTCGCGCCCCGACGACCGCCGCCAGCGCCTTGTACATAAACGGCAGGCTGCCGACGATGTAATCGTACATCCCCAACGAGAGGTAGGCGTCTTGATAGTTCGGATCGAGCTTGACCGTCTTCTCGTGGGCGTCCACGCTGCGCGACCCGTTGCGCATCGCCGAATAAAACTTGCGAGCCGTCGAGGCTTCGTAACCGGCCATCACGCCGTAATAGGCGCCGAGGAAATATTGCGCGTCGGCGTCGTTCTTGTTGCGGGCGACCAGGGCGAGGGCCTTGGTCTTAGCCTGGGCCATCCGGTCGCGGAACGCGCGGTCCACGGCAGGGTCAACCGCGTCTCCTTCGGTCTCCTCTTTCGCCTTGTCTGCGCCGGCGTAAAAGCTCGATTCGTTTTTGTAGAGGCTGGTTTGAAGTCGGCGACTCTTGTTCAGGTGTTCGAGCCAGATCACGGTCGCGACGTAGATGTCGCCCGCCGGATGATGCGGGATTCTCTTTTTGATCTCCTCGAATTTGGCGCGCGCCGTCGCATAATCCATGTTGTAAAGGGCCTCGTTGCCTTCGCGCCGCAATACGATCACGTCCTGCGGCAATGCGGCCCCGATTACGGATTGCGGATCGGGGGTTGCGGATTGGGGATTGGGCGCCGATTGCGAGGTTTCCCCCAGGCCCGGCGCGGACGCAAGCATCAAACCGCAGAAAATGAGCGCGGCCTGCGGCGCGGCCCCGCGCAACGCCCGCGCAAAATCCGCAATCCGCAATCCGCAACCCGCAATCAAGCGGGCCGCGCCGCGAAGGTTCGCCGGAGTCAGGTAGACCGCCGCGTAATAGATCGCGACGAACATGTTGTCGACTGAAGAAAAAATCCGATTCATAGTCCCTCTTATAAGCTTCACAGCCACCCGCCGCCGCAACGGCGGGGCTACGCAGAGGCGCAGAGGAGAAGAGTAGAAGAAGGAAGATCACCCCCTGTCGTCACCCCTATTCCCTCTCTTCCTCTCTCTGCGACGCCCCGGCGCTGCGGCGGCGGGCGGCGGCTGTGAATGGGTTTCAAACAGCTCACATTTAATCGGAAAAATTTTTGAGCGAATCTGTCAATGGCGCTATTTCACAGGCGCGACGATCCGCAACGCCCCCGGCGCGATCTCGAAGCGCATCGGCAAAGTCCCCATCACGTCCCCGTCGAGTTGGACGAGAGCCTTGTCGTTCGAATTCGCGAGCGCCTCGCGCGCCGGCTGGTAAACCACCTTGGAGATTCGCGTATGAAGCCCCTTCGCCATGCTCAAGAAGGCGTATGTCATATAAGCGAGGCGGCTGCGCGAGTTGAAGACGCAGACATCAAGCTTGTCGTCATCCATTTTGGCGCCTGGGGCGAGCGTGAAGCATACGGCGTAACTGGCGGCGTTCGAGATCACGGTAAAGGTGCTCTCGTGCCGCCGCCCGTTGAGGTCTATTGAAAAAGGCGTCAGCGGCATCCGCGCCAGATAACCCAACCCCGCGGCCAGATAAGCCCCCGCGCCGATCAACCGCTTCAGACCCAGATCGACGCCATTGACGATCGTCGCGTCCAGCCCGATGCCGGCCATCAGCAGGAAGTAGCGCTGCCAACCGTCGCCGGGTTTCACCGCCCGCCCGACGCTGATCGTGCGGACGCTTCGGCCGGCTATCAATTCCGCCAGCGCGTTTTCGTCACAAGGCAGGCTCATCTCCCGCGCGAGCACATTCGCCGTGCCGCCTGGACATACGGCCAGCGCGGTTTCGGTTCCGACCAGACTCTGCGCGGCCTCGTTGATGGTGCCGTCGCCGCCGCAAACGATGACGACCTCCGCGCCGTCATCGACGGACTGCGCGGCCAATCGCGTCGCATCTCCCACGCAGTTTGTAGGCATGAGCCTGACGGCGATCCCTCGCCTGGCGAGCGTCCGCGTCAATCGCTCGATCTTTACGATGTCGCGTTTTAACGCGCCCGCAGTCGGGTTGTAGATCAATGGCAATTGCTTTTTACCCATCTTTAACTCTCTCGCTTCTAGGCTTCTCGGCCATCGCAACTCAGGCGCCAGCGGCCGACAGAAGTAACTATATTTAGAATCAAGCATTTACGCCGCCTAGCCGCGGGAATGCCCGCAATTTAAGCGCGCGCCTGGCAAGATTCGCCTGACAGTAGTTAAGTTTACCCGGCGGCGAGCGGAGTGGAAAACAATGCTGGAGGCTGAAGACCGAGGATTGAAGATCGAGGATCGAGGATTGAGGATCGAGGATCGAAGATCGAGGACTAAACGGATAACGCGATCTTCGATCCTCGATCCTCGATTTACTACTTAGGCGTTTGGTCTGTGGCGAGATTCAGCGATTTGTCCGTGCGCAACAAGAAGACGGCGCTCCTGAGGACGCGCCAAGGTCATCGATCTGACTCTGACTGTTGACGGAGACCTGTGTGATCTGCTCGACCGTCGCTGAGAGGGGCATCGTCAAATTCTTATTCCGGAGTTGATCGAAGCAGAGCTGCAACCGCGAGGCGCCCTCTTTGCCCTGCGCCTTGGCCGATTCGACCACGTGGCCGGTGAGCGCTGAGCCTTTGGCTATCACCTCTTTGCCGCCGACAACCACCGGCTTGACGCGCTTAAATGTTTTAGCTTTGTTGGTGGGAGTGAGGCCTGCTATAGATCAGGAAATAAAGTGATAGGAAAGACTACAAAAGTAGACCCGGAGTGACTGAGAGTTGGACAGATTCAAAGCCTGACCTCGCTGCGTGGCGCGCGGCCTGACAGAACGTCAATCGCATTTTCAACCGCAAGCATCGCCATTGCCGTTCGTGTCTCCATTGTGGCGCTGCCGATGTGGGGCAGCAGGACGACGTTGCTCATCTCCATCAGCGGGGCGCTGATCTCCGGCTCGTGTTCGTAAACATCGAGGCCCGCGCCCGCGATCCGCCGCTCCCGCAAGGCGCCGACCAGCGCTGTCTCATCGACGACGGGTCCGCGCGAGGTGTTTATCAGATAGGCCGTGGGCTTCATTCGCGCGAACGCGCCGCGGTCGATCAGATGATGCGTGGCCGCGGCCAGGGGGACGTGCAGCGTGACGATGTCCGCCGTTTCGAGCAGTTGATAGAAAGAGACGCGCCGGGCCGCAAGCCCGTCGAGGCGCGCGCTCTGGCTGAGCGGGCTTGTCTGGCCCTGTCGCGCGAGCATGATCGAGTTGTGGTGTGGGTCGTCGCGAAAAGCCACGTCGTCGCGCCCGCAATAGACAACCTGCATTCCGAACCCTGTCGCGCGGCGCGCCACCGCGCGCCCGATCCGCCCGTAACCGACTACGCCCAGCGTCTTGCCGGTGATCCCGCTGCCCAGCATCATATCGAAATCCCAGCCGGTGAATTTGCCCGCCCGAGTAAAGGCGTCGGCTTCGACGATCCGGCGCGTCACTGCCAAAATCAAAGCCCAGGTCAAATTGGCCGTCGCCTCGGTCAACACGTCGGGCGTGTTTGTCACGTAAACGCCCCGCTCGCGCGCCGCCGCCACGTCAATGTTGTTATACCCGACCGCGACGTTGGCGATCACTCGAAGCCTCGTCCCCGCTTCGATCACCTCGCGGTCAACCGCGTCGGTCAACAGGCAGACCAGCCCGTTGGCTTCGCGCACGCCGGCTAACAGCGCTCCGCGATCCAACACACCTCGTTCGAGGCCGATCTGATAATCACAGACCTCGGCCAGCCTGTTCATCGCAGGCGCTTGGAGTTGTCTGGTAACGAAGACTCGTGGTCGCATATTCACTGTTTTGCCAGCAACAAATCCTAATGATCTTCAAAAGCGTCGGCCCATCGCATAACACTGAATCGGATTTCGACTTTAGCCATGATTATTCGCCCACTCGTTTCACCAAATCAATACAACTGACATTGGCGCATATCCGAGATAACGGTCTATCGCCAGCCGCCAGCGTTCGGTCAAGTCATCGCAGAATCGATCGAAGTTCTCCAGCGACTGTTGGACGATGATCTTCCTCTTCCGGTCGCGCGTGCAGATCGTCAACATACTGCTGCGCCCCAGAGGCCGTCTCCGTCTTGCTTTAGACAAGTCTATCGCGCCGGAATCATCGTCGTGACGTTCTCTGACCACCATGCCGTTTACCTGTACTTCGCCGATCTCCCAGTAGGCGATTTCAACGTCTTTGAGCAAAGGCCGCTTCAAGATGAGGCTTTGGCCAGTGATGATCACGCGCGATCTGTATTGAATAAAGAGATACGCAATCACGAACACGAAGAGGCCGAGGTAGGCGACTCCTGGCAACGCCAACCATAGGTCGCCCTCAAACAACCATCTCAGAAAATACCACAACAAATATGGTTGCGCTGCAAGACAGGCGAATACCGCCTTTGTGTGGCGATATTCGTTGCGATATTCGATCGCTTCAAAATCTATTTCGCCGAATTTGACTTGCTTTGACATCACGCAATTTATCTCGCCTGCCGCGCCGGATCACATATTGTCGCGCCTAAGCTCTTCGACAATATAGTCGCACGACCGCACGGTGAGCGCCATCATCGTCAGCGTGGGGTTTTGGCAGCCTTGGGAGACGAAGCAGGAGCCGTCAGTGACGAAGAGGTTCTTCACGTCCCAGCTCTGATTGAATTTGTTTAGCACCGAAATTTTCGGGTCGTCGCCCATTCGGGCCGTGCCGACTTCGTGAATGCACAACCCGGGGTTGGCCAGGTTCTGGTTGGCGTATTGAATCTCCCAGCCGGCGGCCGCGACCATTTCCTTCATCGTCTCGATCTGGTCTTTGGCCATCTCGCGTTCGTTGTCGCTGTGGGCGCATTCGATGTGCGCGACGGGGATGCCCCATGCGTCTTTCCGGTTTTTGTTGATGGTCACGCGGTTTTCCGAGCGCGGCAGCATCTCGCCGAACGCGCCCATCCAGAACGTGGGCGCGTCTGGCGTTTCGCGCACCAGCCGCTTTAATTCGGAGCCGAAGCCGGGGGTGTTATGTATGTGCGTGGGGTGCATCCCCTTTACCGCCATGGACTGAACGCCGTAGCCGCGAATGAATTTGGGGTGTTTGTCGAAGACGTTTCTGAACTTCGGGATGTAGATTCCGGTATTGCGCCCTTCCCCGTGATCATAGGGGTATTTCGCCACGGCGGGCACTATGCCGCCGACGCTGATCGAGTAAGTGTGATCCATCAGGTAATGCCCCAACACTCCCGATGAATTGTTGGCCAGCCCGTTCGGATATTGCCGCGTGGCAGAATTGAGCAGCAACCGCGCCGATTCGATGGTCGAGGCGCAGAGCATCACCACCCGCCCGTAGACTTCATGAGCCTTCTTCGTGACGCGGTCGATGAAGGCCACTCCCTTGGCCTTGCCGGTGTTGGAGTCGACGATGACGTGGCTGCAGACGGCGTCGGTGCGCAGGGCCAGCTTGCCGGTCTTCATCGCGGCGGGCAGAGTAGAGCCGGGCGTGTTGAAATACGAATAGGTGTCGCAGCCGCGCTCGCAGTGGCCGCAGTAATGGCAGGCCGCGCGCCCGTTGTGAGGACGGGTCAGCATTGCGACGCGGCTCATGATCACGCGACGGTCTTTCCACCGGCCCTCGACGGCGTTTTTCAGCAACCGCTCACCGCAGGTCATGGACATCGGCGGCAGGAAGGCGGAGTCGGGCAGTTGCGGGAGGTTCTCGGCCGCCCCGCTGATGCCGACGAAGCGCTCGACGCGTTCGTAATAAGGCGCGAGGTCGGCATGGCTGATCGGCCAGTCGACGCCGAAGCCGTCGCGGCTGGCCGCCTTGAACTCATAATCGCTGAAGCGGTAGGACTGCCGGCCCCACGTCAAAGTTCGCCCGCCGACCTGCCGCCCGCGAATCCAATCGAACGATTTGCCTTCGGTGGTGGTGTACGGATTGTCCACATCGTCGACGAAAAAATGACTGGCGTACTCGGTGCAGGCGTAGCACTTCGATTGAATCGGCTGCCGCTTCTTGAGCAGCTCGGTCGGCGGGATCAGGTTACGGTATTTGAGGTCGTACGGGAATGCCAGCATCTTGAAATCTTTCACCGGATCGAGCTTGCGCCCGGCTTCGAGCATGATCACGCGCAAGCCTTTTTCGGTCAGTTCTTTCGCGGCCCACCCCCCGGTCGCGCCTGAACCGACGACTATCACGTCGTAAATTGTCTGCTTCAGCATCATCTCTCCTGTTTTGCGTGTGGGTTCTGGAATAAAGGAGATTGCGCGCAAACTCTATTACAGTCATGGGCAAAAAGGGAATGGGGAATGGGAAGAGAGCGCGGGAGAGCGGGAGAGCGAGGGAGCGGGGGAAAGAAATTTATCTCTCCTTGTCTCCTTGTCTCCTTGTCTCCCGCTCCCTCGCTCCCTCGCTCTCCCGCTCCCTCTTCTCACTCTCCTGCGATATGATGCCTGCGGATGCGCAAAACGATTCTATATTCACTCGCTTTCATCGCTCTTGGTTTGGGGTCAGGCTCGTTGGGTCCTACGCTTCCGGCGCTGGCGGCGCAAACGAACGCCGAGTTGAAGCAGATCAGCAATCTGTTCATCGCCCGTTCGTTCGGGACGCTGATCGGCTCCTGGATGATCGGGCGCTTTTACGACCGGATAGCCGGGCACCCCCTGCTGGCCTCATCGCTGCTGGCTGCGGCTGCGGCGCTGGCGCTAGTGCCGTCGACGCCGCAGTTGCCGATCCTCCTCGCGTTGTTGGCCTTTCTGGGGATCGCCTTGGCTTCGATCAACGTCGGCGGCAATGCGCTGCTCGTGATGGTTCACGGCGAACGCGTCACGCCGTTCATCAGCGCGCTCCATTTCGCTTTCGGGCTGGGCGGATATCTGGCGCCTAGACTGGTCGCGAAATTCGGGAGCCGGGCCGACGGGTTACACCTCACTTACTGGATGCTGGCGCTGGCCATCGTCCCTGTGGCGCTGATCACATTTCTCTCGCCCAGCCCTTCATTGCGCGAACGTCGAAGCCCCGTTTCGGCGGCCTGGGGGCCGGCGCCGGTGATCGCGCTCTTCGCCGCCCTGGCTTTCCTGCAGATCGGCGCCGAGGCCACGGTCATGGGATGGTATTACAGCTACGCTATTGAACGCGGGACGAACGCACAGACTGCGGCCGATTTGAATTCGGGATTCTGGGCAGCGTTCTCAGTGGGACGCTTGGCGACGATCTGGATGAGCGTCCGGTTCAATCCCGCCTCGCTGATCGTCACGAGCCTGTCAGTGGCGTTGCTGGTCGCATTCGGGCTGCTCGTCTTCCCGCCAACTCCATTCGTCTTGTGGCTAGGCGCAATCGGATTGGGATTGGCCGTGGCGCCGGTATTTCCGAACGTGTTCGGACTGGCGGAGCGCGCGATCGGGCTGTCCGGTAAAATCACGGGAATTTTCCTGGTAGGCTCTTCGGCGGGCAGCATGTTTTGGCCGTGGCTGACGGGACAGTTCTTCGAATCTCACGGCCCCCAGGTGATGACTTTGGTGGTGGCGCTGAACTTGTTCGGCGCTTTGGCGACCGTCGCGCTTCTCATTTCGCGTTCGGCCCGCGCCCGATGGAAGATTCGGACCATCTGAACCGCTCATCAGCTAACTTAATCCCAGTCTTGAGTTGAACTCAGAAGAGTCTAAACCACGGGGAACACGGGGAACACGGGGATAAGCTTGGTTGGAAGATATGCTGAATACGCTGCTAACTATGTTGTTTAGTGTTTTCCCGTATCGAAACAAAGGTCATAAGAGCCACTCGGTTTAACCACAAACGCTCACGAGAGAGCGTTCTGAGTACCGGCTTCAGCCGGCAGTGTTGGGGATCCAAGCAATGTTTGGGATCCAAGCCGGGCCGGCTGAACCCGGTACTCTGACTCGACTTTATCCATTTTGTTTTCGAAAAGTAATCGCCGAATTGGGCTTTGTTTTCAACGCTTGGGAAATATGTGAAACCTGCTTTTCAGGCTGACTTCACATATTTGAGGACCG
>Ga0126377_10004616_pt1 | contig 10057 bp, 8 predicted proteins | sample PanSoiMetPlot_22_FD_92647 | JGI IMG/M metagenome (GOLD analysis project Ga0126377, IMG submission 92647) | Tropical forest soil microbial communities from Panama - MetaG Plot_22 | ecosystem: Environmental > Terrestrial > Soil > Tropical forest > Bulk soil | place: Panama | collected 2016-02-17 | reverse complement strand
GAGGCTCGCGCCCGAGATGCTTGCGATTTATCAAACCGCCGTGCAATACCACATGTGGCACGCGCTGGGTCTGATTGCCGTCGGCATCGTCGTCTTTCATCTGCCGAGCTCCGCGCCCCTCAAGTGGGCGGGCTGGCTGATGCTCGTGGGAATGGTCCTCTTCTCCGGCAGCCTCTACGTCCTCGCGCTGACCGGCTCGCGCTGGCTGGGAGTGATCACGCCGTTCGGCGGGGCAGCGTTGATCGTAGCTTGGCTCGCCTTCGCGTGGGCTGCGCTGCGCGCTTGAAGGGAGTATGGAAATTCTGAATAAGGTCTTTCGGCGAATGTCGTCACGAGCTCAAGCGATTCTAAGGCGTTGTTTCATCTTGTCCTCGCTCGTCCAGCTGCGCGCCGGAACGCGGAGCAGGGGCCCCGCTTGCGGGGATGCGACCGTGTAGGCGCGCAAAGCGACCGCGCGATTTACCGGCGCGCGCATCCCGCTCCGGGGTCACATCCATCGGCAAGCCGATGGAACCTGCTCCGCCCTGCGCGGTCGCCTGCCTCGCGACGTTATGTCGCATTTGTTCAGACTTCCCTAGCCCTCCTCGGGCGGCTTGACCTTGCGGAACGCCCAGAAGAGCAGCCAATCGTAGGTAAGTTTCATCGCTGCGGCCGCGACGAGCGGCGTCCACAAGCCGATCGCTTGAATCGCGCCCCCCGCGAGTGCGGGCGCAAACGCGCGTGCGGTCATGCGGGCGAGATTGGTCACGCCGCCGGCGAACGTGCGCTCCTCGGGCCGCACGACCGCCATCAAGTAGGACTGTCGCGTCGGCACATCCATCTCCGAGAGCCCCTCGCGCAGCAGGAACAGCACCGCCGCGAGCGCGAAGCTGTCGGTGAACGGGATCGTGAGGAGCAGCAAGCTCGAGGGCGTGTGGGTGAAGACCATCGTGTTGACGAGGCCGATCCGCTGCGCTAGCCACGCTGCACCGAGGTGTGAAATCGCATTCATGATTCGTGCGCCGACGAAAAGCGCAGCGATCGCGCCTTCGCCGGCGCCGAACTGCGCATTGAAGAAATAGGCGAACAGCGCCGAGCCGAGGAAGCCGCCGGCAAAGCTGTCGAGCGCGAAGAGCCCGGACAGCCGCCAGAGGAAGCGACGGCTGTGCGGCGAGATTGCGAGCGCCTCGGCGCGACCGTGGGCTTCGGCAGCCGGGCTGAGCCGTGCGTAGAGGAGCGCGGCGGCGAGCCAGAGCGCGGCATACACGCCGACCACCGTGCGCAAGGAGCCGACCTCGTCCGCGAGCCCTGCCGCCCGCAGCACTTCCGGCAACGCGGCGAGCGCCGCTCCGAGCCCGTGCCCGATATCCTGCGTGACGTTGTACCAGGCGAACACGCGCGTCCGGCCAGCGTCGTCGACTGTGCCAGGCAGGATCGCTTGCTCGAGCGCAGCCGCCGCGGCGCGATCCTTGCCGATCGAGTTCATCATCCCGAGGAATGCGGCAAGCGCGAGCAGCGCAAGATCGGACGCGATTGCGATGACCGCGCCGCCCGCCGCCGAGGCGAGGGCGAGCAGGATGAGCCCGCGGCGCCGGCCGATGCGATCGCCCCAGAAGGTCACCACTGCAGCGGCAACGGCGGTGCCGGCGACACCCGCCGCAAGGACTGTCCCGAACGACCCGGGGGAGTAGCCGAGTCGCGCCAGGTAGATTCCCGCGACGACGCCGATCAACCCGTTCGCCATGGCGCGCAGAAAGCCCGCCGCATAAACGGCGCGACGATCGTCGAGTGCCGTCACGCTACGACCGTGCGGCGCCAGCTGCCCCGCGAATCGCTTCGTGCTGGCGGCCGAGGAAGATTGCTGCGACAAGCCACACGCAGGCCACCGGCACGCCGGTGAACGCCATCTCCGAAAGCGAGAGGCCGGCGCCGAGCAAGCCGGCCGCGACCCAGCCGGAGGCGGCGTCTCCGCCGCGATAGATGACCGTGTCGATCACGTTCTTCGCCTGGTACTTCTCTTCCTTGGGCACGACGGTGAACAGCGTCTCGCGCGCCGGCTTGGAGAGCGCAAACTCGCCCGCTCGGCGCAGCACGCCGAAGACCACCAGCACCGGCACCACCGTGGCAACGCCCAACGCTAGAAACCCGATCACCGACAAGACGGGCAACGCAGCGAGCATGATCGTCACCCCGAGCTTCGACAACAGACGGCCGGTCGCGAGCAATTGCAGCGCAAGAGTCAGCGTGTTCACGGCAAGATCGACCGCGGCGAAGAGCTGTGTGCGGCGCTCCGGCGTCGGGATGACCTCCGGAACGAGCCTTGCCTGCATGAAATAAAGAATCGTGCCGAGGAGCGTATAGCAGACGAGGAAGACGCAGATGCCGAGGAGATACGGGGAGCGCGCGACGCGGATCACGCCGATCCACAAGCTCGGCCGTTCACCCGTCTCGCCTTCGCTCGTGTGCAGGAACCGCTCACCGCCGCCGGGCTGACGGGTCGCGATGCGGAGCAACGCCGCGATGCATCCCACCGCGCACGCGAGGAAAGCAGCCGAGATCAACAGCAGATTCGGGATGCCGATCGCGGGCGCCAGAGTCGCGGTCAAACTCGGCCCTGCGACCGCCCCCAAGCTGCCGCCCGCCGCGATGAATCCGAACAGACGGCGTGCGGCCTCGGTCGAGTAGAGGTCCGCCATGAAGCTCCAGAAGACCGACACGACAAACAGGTTGAACACGCTCACCCAGACGAAAAATACCGGCGCGAGCGCGCGCAGCCCCACCCCTCCCTCGAGCGCGATGTAGAAGCCAACGAGGTTCAACGCGAAGAATCCGTACACGACCGGCAGCAGCCGATTGACTGGCAGGCGCCGAGCAAGCCAACCAAACGCCGGAATGAGCGCGACCATCGCGACGAATATGATGGAGAAGAGCCATTGCAGCCGGTCGGCCCCGATCTGGATCCCCATTTCGTCGCGCACCGGGCGAATGACGTAGTACGCCGCGAGCAGACAGAAAAAATAGAGGAACGACCAGACGAGCGCGCCAATTTCCGTGTGGCGCACTTGCACCACGCGGCCGAGCGTCGTTGCTAGCGCGGATTTCTCACCAGGGATCGAGCTGATGGCGAGGCGCCCGTCAGGGTCGGAGTGCGCCGCGCCCCGACGTTGCGCTCAACGAATCGTCGACGACGACGCAAGCGACGCGAGGCGCCGCACGACGCCGGCCGACTCGCCGGGCGAGAACCCGTACGGAAAAAGCGCCGTCTCCACAGCCGCCATGTCGGGCCGGCCGCCGAGCTTCAAGAGCTTGTCAAGCACCGTCTTGAGATGGACGCACAGCAACATCTCTTGCGTTGCGGCGTGCGGGTTGATGCGCTCCTCGCCGATCGGCTCGAAGCCGAGCGTGTAGCGAATGATGTCAGCGTGCCGTGCCGGCACTTCCATGACGCCGTAGTCGCACGCCCAGACCGCGCCGGCAAAGAGGTACGCCGCATGAAACAGACAGGCAAGCGCGCGTTTCGGCGCCGAGTTCATGTCGACTGAGAGGTTCAGAAATTCGCATACCCTGGAGCCCGCATCGCGCAGGGTGCTCGTCTCGTCGTGATAGAGCTCGTCCGCGGCGAGCCCACGTGTCGAGTCGAGTCGCACGCTCACCGACCCGACGAAAGCGCCGTCGTTGTACGCGAGGAACGTGTAGAGGTTCGGATCCTGATTGAGACCCGGAACAGTGGGCGCGGGGTCACGGCCGCGCGGCCGCAAAGGTTGGGCACGGCGCTCCTCGAACATGCGCGCGAGCCGAATCTTGAGCGTCCCGCGGGGCTCGCCCTCGCCGAACCGGGCCGGAGCTGCGCCAACAAGGGTGAGGCTTCGAAAGCGTGCCGGCCGTTGCGACACTGGCCCTGCGCTAAAGATGGTCGTGCCCTCGAGGGCCTCCGTTGGCCAGATACCCCCCTTGCCCTGCTGTTCGTCGTCTGAACGCTTGGTCGCCAAGCGATCCCCGGTACTGGCGAGAAGAATGCGCAATGGTAGCCGGTTTAACGTTATGGGTATTGAAGCCCTCGCGGCGGTTTCGGTTGCCGAATGTGACCAGTTGCTTCCCTCCTAGCGGGCGTGCCGATGTTGATGGTTGGATGGAGGCCCTCGCACGCGCTTGCGGGGAGCCGGGGTCTCCTCTACCCTTCGTCGGGGGTACCCAGAAGGTCAACGAACGCAAAAGAGAAGGGAGCGCCATGGCGACCGATCCGTATGCCGCACCCAAGGCGCGCGTCGACGATATGCAAGCCGCCGCGGAGGGAGGGTTCGTCGCGGACGGTCGCGGGGTTCCGGCCGGGAATGGCTGGGAGTGGATCGTGTCCGGCTGGGATTTGTTCAAGCGTCAGCCGGGGATGTGGATCCTGATCGTCGTCGTTTTCTTGCTCATTACAGTAGTCATTACCGTCATCCCGATCATCGGCAACATCGTGAGCAACGTGCTCGGCTCGGTGTTTGCCGGCGGCATTCTCCTCGGCTGCCGCGAGCTGGAGCGCGGCGGCGAGCTCGAGTTCGGGCATCTCTTCGCCGGCTTTGGCGACCCGTTTCGAAAGCTGGTGCTATTGGGCGCCGTCTATCTCGCAGCGCTGATCGTCATCGTGCTCGTCGCGGCGCTCGTGGGTGGCTTTAGCGTCGCGGCGGTGCTCGGCGGAATCAGCGCCGGCGATGTCGAGCGCGCCACGATCGGCGGCGCGGCGTTAGTGATCGCCCTGCTGATCGGCCTGGCATTGTTCGTCCCGGTCGCGATGGCCATGTGGTTCGCGCCGGCGTTGATCGTCTTCAACCACTACGGTGTCACCGACGCGATCAAGGCGAGCTTCGTTGGCTGCTTGAAGAACGTCGTGCCGTTTCTGGTCTACGGCGTGATCTTCCTCGGTCTCGCGATCGCCGCGACGATCCCGTTCGGATTCGGCTGGCTCATCCTCGGCCCGACGCTAGCGGCATCGATCTACGCGAGCTACCGCGATATCTATTACGCCGGTTGATGCGGGGCGCGCGTGTTAGACACCGCGCGCCGCATTGCGACGCCCGAAGGCATCGAGCTCGCGCTCCGGCTCGCGGGTCCGGTCCCGCGCGCCCTCGCCTGGGTGCTCGACATGCTCCTCCGCCTCGCGATCCTCCTCGTTCTGTCGATGGCCCTCGGCGCATTGGGCGGCTTCGGCGTCGGCGTGTTCCTGCTCGCTTGGTTCTTCTTGGAATGGCTGTTTCCCGCCTGGTGTGAAGTGAACTGGGGCGGCGCGACGCCGGGCAAGAAGGCCTTCAAACTGCTGGTGCTCCACGACGATGGCACGCCGGTCCGCTGGCCGGCCGCGCTCGCACGCAATCTGCTGCGCGCAATCGACTTCCTGCCCCTCTTTTACGGCTTCGGATTGGCGGCGATGCTCATGAGCCGCGACTTCAAGCGGCTCGGCGATCTTGCGGCGGGAACGATCGTCGCGTATCGCGAAGCGAAGCCGCGCGGCTTCCAGGTCCCGCAAGCGGCGCCGCTTCCGCCCCCGATTCCGCTGACGCTTGCCGAGCAGCGCGCGATCCTCGACTTCGCCGAACGCGCACCGGGTCTCACCGCGGAGCGTGCCGAGGAGCTCGCCTCGATCCCGCACGCGCTCGTCGGGCGGCTGGACGGTCGCGCCGCGACCGAGCGGCTCATCCGCATCGCGAACTTCCTCGTCGGACGCAGGTAGATGCGACAGGCAGTCTTCGAAGACCGCTACGGCGCCGACTGGGCAAAATTCGAAGCCTGGCTCGATCGCCACGAGCACCAGCGCAGGCGGCGAGCGCACGACGCGCCTGCCGGCGAGGATGCGCTTGCGGATACCGACGTCCCGCAATCGTATCGCCGCATCTGCCAACACCTCGCTCTGGCACGCGACCGGCAATACAGCCCCGAGCTGGTCGATCGCCTCAACCAGCTCGCACTCCGTGGACATCATCTGCTCTACGGTGCGCGGCCGCGCCGTGGCGTCGCGCGCGCGATCGAGTTCTTCCTGGCCGGATTTCCCCGGCTCGTGCGTGAAGAGCGCGCGCTCGTCCTCGCATCGGCGTGTCTCTTCTTCGGACCGCTGATACTGCTCATCACCGTGCTGCAGTTCGTGCCGGATTTTATTTATTACCTGCTCGAACCGGGAAACCTCGCCGAGGTGCAGGAAATGTACGACCCGTCGAACGCGCGCCTGGGAAGGCGAGCCGCCGACGACAACGTCGCGATGTTCGGCTTCTACATTTGGAACAACGTGAAGATCGGCTTCCAGACGTTCGCGACCGGCCTTGCGTTCGGGCTGGGCACGGTTTTCTACCTCGTCTTCAACGGCGTATTCATCGGCGCCATCGCCGGCTATCTTACCCAGAGCGGGTACGCCACTCCGTTCTGGTCCTTCGTGTCCGGCCACAGCGCGATGGAGCTCATGGCGATCGCGATCTCCGGTGCGGCAGGCTTGCGGCTCGGGGGCGCGGTGCTCGCGCCGGGGCTCGTCTCGCGCAAGGCCGCGCTCGTCGCCGCGGCGCGCCCAGCGGTGCGGTTGATGTACGGCACCGGGGCCATGTTCCTCGTCGCCGCGTTCATCGAGGCGTTCTGGTCGCCGCTCACTTTCTTCGCGCCGCTCACGAAATATCTCGTCGGCGCGCTCTTGTGGGGCGTCGTGCTCGGTTACTTGATCTTCTTCGGGCGACCCCGTGGACCTTGAGCGCTTAAGCGTGCAGCTGCGCCCGCGCGGCGGATGGGAAGCGCTCGACCTCGGCTTCCAGATGGCCCGCGCATGGTGGCGGCCATTGTGGGGCGTATGGCTCGCCGTGTACTTGCCGATCGCGGTCGCACTGCACGCCGCGTTCCAGGACCGGCTCTGGATCGCGATCGCCGCGCTATGGTGGCTAAAGCCCCTGTTCGACCGGTTCGTCCTACATGTCGTGAGTCGCGCAGTGTTCGGCGCGCCGCCGACGGTCGCCGAAACGCTCGCGACGTGGCGCGACATCTTGCGGCCCGGCGCGTTCATGGCGTTGACGCTGTTCCGCCTCGACCCCGCGCGCTCGTTCATGATGCCGGTGTGGCAACTCGAGCGGCAAACCGGAAAGGAGGCAAGTCGCCGGCGCGCCGCGCTCGGCAAGCGGATGCGCGGCTACGGCATATGGCTCACCGTCGTCTGCGCGCACTTCGAGGCGCTGATGTTCGTCTCGCTCGGGCTCGTCGGCGCGCTTTTCGCGCCCGCGGGAGCCGACACGAGGCTCGATTTCGCCCAGATGTTCCGCGGCGACGCCCAGTGGGACTGGATCAGGAGCCTGTGCTATCTCGCGGCAGTTTCGATTGTCGAGCCGCTCTACGTCGCGGCCGGCTTCTCGCTCTATCTCAATCGCCGCGCGGTGCTGGAGGGGTGGGACATCGAGCTTCAACTGCGGCGGCTCGACGAGAGATTGCGCAGTGCCGGGGCGGGTTTCGCCGCCGTCCTCGCGTTGGCCCTGGCATGCGTCTTCTTGACACCGCCGCCGGCGCGCGCCGGCGAGCCTTCGGCGAAGGAGGAGATCAGGGAGGTGCTCAAGGCGCCGGAGTTCCGGCAGTATCGCGAGACGACGCGCTGGAAATATCGCTACGAGCAACCGCGCGAGGACCGCGCGGCGAGCGATTTTTGGTCGAGCGTGGGTCTATTCCTCGCCGATATTTCTCAGGCCGTGCTGTGGGTCGTGGCCGCGCTCGGTCTCATTGCATTCCTGGTCATTGCACGGCGCTACGCGCCGCGGCTCTTCCGGGAGCGGCCCGACACCTATCAGCCGCCGGACACATTGTTCGGACTTGCAGTGACGCCCGAGTCATTGCCCGACGATGTGGCTCGCGCCGCCGCCGCGCTCGCTCGCGACGGTAGGCTGCGCGAAGCGCTGTCGCTGCTCTATCGCGGTGCGCTATCGGTGCTGGTGCATCGAGATCACGTGGCGCTCGCTGCCGGGGATACTGAAGGCGACTGCTTGCGCGCTGCTCGAAACGCGCTGCCGCAGGGGGGCGCGGATTATTTCGCCCGGCTCGTGAGAGCGTGGACGGGCGCGGCGTATGCGGGCCGGCTTCCCGACATGGCGATGACGATGTCGCTCGCCGACGAATGGGCGCCGCACTTTGCGCGCGCGTCTGAGCCAGCGGCGGAGTCGGCCACATGACCCGCCAGCAGGTGTTGCTCCTCGCCCTCATCGCTTCGCTCGCCATCGCGGGCGTGATGTGGTTCTTCAACAACTTCGAGCGCGTGCCGCACAAGGAGTGGATCGGCTTCCAGGGCGAGGCGCGCCGCCATCCCTATCTCGCCGCCGAGCGGCTGCTCGTGCGGATGGGCGCCAGCTCGCGCCACGCGCAGACGCCGACGGAGTTGCGCGACCTCCCTCCTGACGGGACGCTCATCCTGCCCGACAGCCGCGCCGCGATCACAGCAGATGCGAGGGCGCGGTTGCTGGAATGGGTCGAGGTCGGCGGGCACCTCATCGTCGAAGACGAAGACCGTCGCCTGCCCGACCCCATTCTCGACGCGCTCGGCGTCGCACGCGCGGCAACGGAGAAGTCGGAGCAGCAACCGCGAACTCTCGAAGTCCGCCTGCCGCACGCGCCGCGGCCGATGAAGGTCGAAATGCATGCGCAGCAGACGATCGACGCACCGCAGGCGACGGTGCGCGTAACGGGCCGCATCGCGACCCATCTTTTGCACTTTCCGCGCGGGCGCGGTCAAGTCACCGTCCTCAACGACCTCGCGTTCATGCGCAACGCCGGGATCGGCGCGCACGATCATGCGGAGTTCCTCTGGCAGCTCATCCGTTTTCAGCCGCAGACCGCCGCCGTGGTTTTCTTCGACAACACGCAGAGGATCTCGCTCTGGGGATGGCTGATGGCCAACGCCTGGGCGGTCCTCGCGGGCGGCGCGGCGCTCCTCGTGCTTTGGCTATGGCACATCGTGCCTCGGTTCGGTCCACTCGCGCCTGATCCCGAGCCGGCCAGGCGGCGCCTACTCGACCACCTGCGTGCAAGCGGCCGATTTCAGTGGTCCGCCGGCGGTGCGGCTCGGCTCGCCGAAAGCGCGCGCGAAGCCGCGTTCCGGCGCATCGCGCGCGCGCACCCGGATTTCGTCGGGCTCAGTCGCGCGGAGCGCGAGCAGCGGCTCGCCGCTGTCTTCGGACTCGACACAGCCGCGGCGAAGGTGGTACTCGAACGGGAGGAAAGCATTCCTCCGCACGAATTCATGTACACGATGCGCGTGTTCCAGCGGATCCACGAGCGGCTTGCGCGCAGGGAGAAGAAATGAACTCACCCGATCGGATTCCTTCTGAGCAGCTCGATCAGGCGATGAAGGTCGTGGCGGCGATGCGCGCACAAGTCGCGCGCGCCATGGTCGGGCAAGCGGAGGTGGTCGAACAAGTGATTGCCGCATTGCTTGCCGGCGGGCACGTGTTGATCGAGGGTGTGCCGGGGCTCGGGAAGACGCTGCTCGTGCGCGCGCTCGCGAAGACATTCGACGGGCGCTTCGGTCGCATCCAGTTCACGCCCGACTTGATGCCGGCCGACGTGACCGGCCACACGCTCTACGATCAATCGACCGGGCAGTTCACCACGCGCCGCGGGCCCGTGTTCACTCACCTGCTCCTCGCCGACGAGATCAACCGCGCACCGGCGAAGACGCAAGCCGCGCTGCTCGAAGTGATGCAGGAAGGCCAGGTGACGATCGAGGGCACGCCGCATCCGCTCGAGCCGCCGTTCATGGTGCTCGCGACGCAGAACCCGATCGAGCAGGAAGGGACCTACGCGCTGCCCGAGGCGCAGCTCGACCGGTTCCTGCTCAAGGTCCGGATCGACTATCCGCCAGGCGCCGAAGAGACCGACATGGTGAAGCGCATCACCACCGGCCACGTGGGCGACAAGCTCAACGTCGACGCGGTCGCGACCTTGATCAAGCCCGGCGCGGTGCTCGACTACGCGATCCGCCTGGTGCGCGCGACGCGCAACTGGCCGGGCGTCGCGCAGGGCGCGGGCCCGCGCGGCGGCATCGCCCTCACCCGCCTGGCGCGCGCCGGCGCGCTGCTCGCCGGACGCGACT